>JGI25152J39213_1001242_pt1 | contig 11655 bp, 14 predicted proteins | sample AraplaMF_Col_mMS_FD_39213 | JGI IMG/M metagenome (IMG submission 39213)
CTGAAGAAGCTCGGCATCGACATCGAGGTCGATGATTTCGGCACCGGCCACGCCTCGATCGTCAGCTTGCTGCGGCTGAGCCCGAAGACGCTGAAGATCGANCGCGAGCTGATCNGCCGGCTGCCGCAATCGGCAGAGCAGCGCAAGCTCGTGCGCTCCATCATCGAGATCGGCCGCTCGCTGAACGTTCTNGTCACCGCCGAAGGTGTGGAGACCGCCGATCACGTCCGCATCCTGCANGAGCTTGGCTGCGACATGCTGCAGGGCTATGCGCTCGCCCGGCCGATGCCTGCCATGCAGATCCCCGCCTTCATCCGAAGCGAAAGCTGGCGGCAGCCGGAGGGTGCGGCCCGCGCGCTGCAGGCGGATCTGCGCCGTTCCGTCTCCAAAACGGCTTCCAGATAAAGACCTGTATAACCCCTCCGAGATTTTGCCTTCATTTCACCGTAAAGAAAAAGGCGGTAGTCTCCTCTTGCGAAGACATTCGATTCTCTTTGCGGTTTTCCCGCTACAGCCGGAAACCGGGGAAGGAGTGACAGGCGGATTGTGAAACTCTCTCTTTTCCTTTAAGGGGACGCCACGAGATCGATCCACGCGCGCTATCCCAAGAGCGCCAACAGCAGAGAATAACTACAATGAACCGTCGCCGCCGTATCTACGAGGGCAAGGCAAAGATTCTGTANGAAGGGCCTGAACCGGGTACACTGATCCAGTTCTTCAAGGACGATGCTACCGCTTTCAACAAGAAGAAACACGAAGTCATTGATGGCAAGGGCGTCCTCAACAACCGTATTTCTGAATATATCTTCAGCCATCTGAACAAGATCGGCATTCCCACACTTCATCCGCCGGCTCAACATGCGTGAGCAGCTGATCAAGGAAGTGGAGATGATCCCGCTCGAGATCGTCGTGCGCAATGTCGCTGCCGGCTCGCTCGCCAAGCGTCTCGGCATCGAGGAAGGCGTGGTCCTGCCGCGTTCGATCATCGAATTCTATTACAAGTCGGATGCGCTTGAGGACCCGATGGTCTCCGAAGAGCACATCACCGCCTTCGGCTGGGCCAATCCGGCTGAGCTCGATGACATCATGGCGCTCGCCATCCGCGTCAACGACTTCATGACCGGCCTCTTCCTCGGCGTCGGCATCCAGCTCGTCGATTTCAAGATCGAATGCGGCCGCCTCTTCGAAGGCGACATGATGCGCATCATCCTGGCTGACGAAATCTCGCCGGACAGCTGCCGCCTCTGGGATATCGAGACACACAAGAAGATGGACAAGGACCTCTTCCGCCGCGATATGGGCGGTCTGCTGGAAGCCTATTCCGAAGTTGCCCGCCGTCTCGGCATCATCAATGAAAACGAGCCCGTGCGCGGCACAGGCCCCGTTCTGGTCAAGTAAGTAAAAGCAGGGAAAAACACGTGATCAAGGCTCGCGTCACCGTCACGCTGAAAAACGGCGTTCTCGATCCTCAGGGCAAGGCCATCGAAGGCGCGCTCGGCGCCCTCGGCTTCGGCGGNGTCGGCCATGTCCGCCAGGGCAAGGTTTTCGACCTCGAGCTCGAAGGCACCGACAAGGCCANNGCTGAGGCGGATCTCAAGGCCATGTGCGAAAAGCTGCTCGCAAACACGGTCATCGAGAATTACGCGATCGCGATCGACTGACGATCATAGGCCCGCCGCATGGGCGGGCCTTCAGGATGAAGCGTCATGCAGGCAAAGCTGGAGACGGAAGTCTCGAAATTCATGAGCTATGTTTTGCGCCATGCGCCGGAAGCCGCAGGCCTGACGCTCGATGCCGAGGGATGGGTANCCTTCGATGATNTCGAAAAGGCGGTGACATCGAAATATGATGTCACCCGCGACGATATTATCGGGATNATCGAAAACAGCCCGAAGAAGCGCTTTGCGCTGGTCGATAACAGAATTCGCGCCAATCAGGGCCATAGNGTCGAAGTCGATCTGGCATTGAAGGCNGNCGAGCCGCCNGCAATACTCTTTCACGGCACGTCGCTGCTGAACTGGCCGCTGATCGAGCGCGAAGGCCTGAAGAAGATGGAACGGCATCACGTCCATCTCTCTGCGGATGCGCAGACGGCGAAGGTCGTNGCNACGCGCCGCAAGGGCGACCATATAATCCTGCGTGTAGACGCAGCCCGCATGTTTTCAGANGGGCATTCTTTCTTTGTCTCGGACAATGGAGTATGGCTCGCCGAAAGCGTTCCAGTTCAATATCTTTCGCCAAANGCGGGGACCTTATGAAATCAGCCGTCGTTCAACTTCCGGGCCTCAATCGCGATCGTGACATGATCGCCGCTCTCACCAAGATCTCCGGTCATCAGCCGGTGACGATCTGGCAGACGGAGACGGAAATCCCTGACGTCGACCTGATCGTCATTCCCGGCGGCTTCTCCTACGGTGATTATCTGCGTTGCGGCGCCATTGCTGCCCGCATGCCGGTCATGCAGGCAATCATCGAGAAGGCGAACCAGGGCGTGAAGGTGCTGGGTGTCTGCAACGGCTTCCAGATCCTCGTCGAGGCCGGCCTGCTGCCGGGCGCGTTGATGCGCAACGCCTCGCTGAAATTCGTCTGCCGCGAGATCAAGCTCGAAGTCGTCAATCCCGAAACGGATTTCTCCCGTGCCTATGCAAAAGGCCAGATCATCCGTTGCCCCGTCGCCCATCACGACGGCAACTATTTTGCCGATACGGAAACGCTCGCGGCCATCGAAGGCAACGGCCAGGTCGTTTTCCGCTATGCCGATGGCACCAACCCGAATGGTTCGGTCAACGACATTGCCGGCGTCATGAATACCAAGGGCAATGTTCTCGGCATGATGCCGCATCCGGAAAATCTCATCGAAGCCGCCCATGGCGGTTCGGATGGCCGCGGCCTCTTTGCCTCGGCGCTCGACGTCATCGCCGCCTGATTTCTGCCGAAGAGCAAGATAGATGCGCCCTCGCCTTTTCGCAGTCGTCACTAACGCCGCTGCCTTTGCCGCCCTTGCCGCGCTCGTCGCTGCCTGCCAGTCCTCGACACCCGTAAAGGGGCCGGACCGGAGTGCGTTGTCGACCATGGAGCGTGTGGCGCTCGGCGCCAATAGCTGCTGGTTCAAGTCGGGCGACGCAGCTTTCGCCGCTTACAGGCTCGCACCGGAACTCAATTCCTTCTCCGGCCGCCCGCGCATCCTCGTGGTGCACAAGGGCAGCCCGGAAAGCCGGCCGCTGCTCGTGGTGCAGGCCGAAGGCAATCCGGCCAAGATGCAGGCTTTCGGTCCGATGATGTCCGAGCCGGTCGCCGGCCGCATCGCTGCCGATGTCACCCGCTGGTCGGGCGGCAACCGCGCCTGCAGCTAGAGCAATTCAGCAAAATCGCGCAGCGGTTTTGCGCCCGATATTGCTTGAAGTAACGGATGGAGCATTTCCCGTTTTCGAGAAAAGGGAAATGCTTCAGCCTTGATCCCAGAAAAACGACTTGCTGACCTCGCGTGCGGCATCGGAGTGCGACAGGCCGATATCCTTGAGCTGATCCGCCGTCAGTCCGCGTAGCGCCCGGCGTCCCTCCCGCTTCTGGCGCCACAGAAGCAAGCTTGCCCACAAGCGGCCGAGCTGAGTCGTGGCCGGCGCCTGCCTCGGGAGGACAATTTCGTGCGGGCTATCGATAGAGACAATCGATACAATATCACCCTTCATTTGAGGTACAACGGACATCCCTTGCTCCTGTTGTTTCCGTCTTCGTGATTGTCACATAGTCTTGACAGCGTGAGGGTGACAATCTATTCATTGTCACCATGACAAATTGGCTCCCAGATCTCTCGCAGGGCTCCGGCCCGGTCTATATGCGGCTCGCGGACAATATCGAATCCGCCATTGCTTCCGGTGCTTTGCCGGCAGGCAGCAAGCTGCCGCCGCAGCGAAATCTTGCCTATGACATCGGGGTGACAATCGGAACAATCGGTCGTGCCTATGCACTGGTCCATGAGCGCGGTCTTGTCGCCGGCGAAGTTGGCCGCGGCACCTATGTCCTCGACCGTGCCGACACGCCGCCGAGCGAGCAGGTGGATCCCGTTACACTTTCGCTGAGTGGCACCCGCATTGCGGATGCTCCGGCAAACAAGCTTCGCTTCGACACGACCGCCGCCCCCGATCTCGGTCAGGGCAAGATCATCGCCGGCATCATGGCAGAGATCGGCGAGCAGCATCTGGCGGAAATCTCCTCCTATTCGCGCAGCTTCCCGCGGAACTGGTTCGAAGCCGGCCGCCTGTGGCTGGCCCGTGCCGGCTGGTCGCCGGACGTCGAAAACGTNGTTCCGACGCTCGGCGCGCATGCCGCCGCCATTTCGGTCATAGCCGCCGTGTCTGCGCCCGGTGACAAGATTGTCTTCGAGAACCTCACCTATACGCAGGTCAGCCGCAGCGTCCGCCTCCTCGGCCGGCGCACGCTGACGGTGGAGTCGGATGAGAACGGCGTCATTCCCGAGGATTTCGAGCGACTCTGCCTGCAGCAGCATCCGAAGCTGATCTTCCTGATGCCGACGGTCCACAATCCGACGCTTGCGATCATGCCCTATGAACGGCGCGTCGCCATTACCGATATCGCCAGGCGGCATGGTGTATGGATCATCGAGGATGATCTCTATGGCGGCATGGCCAATGACGCTACGCCGTTGCTCGCGGCAATCGCGCCCGATCGCACTTTCCTGGTCAACGGCCTGTCGAAGTCGGTTGCCGCCGGCGTGCGTGGCGGCTGGGTCGCCTGCCCGCCGCATTTCGCCCAGCGCATCAAGGTCACCCACAAGATGGTCACGGGCGGCCTGCCCTTCATCCTGGCCGAAACATGCGCGCGGCTGATCCAGAGCGGCAAGGCGCACGAGATCCGCAATGCAAGCGTTGCAGAGCTGTCAGTCCGTGTGAAGCTTGCGCGCGAGCAGTTGCAGGGTTTCGAGTTCGAATCCCATCCGCATGCGCCCTTCCTGTGGCTGAAACTTCCCGAGCCCTGGATGTCCGGCACGTTCAAGAACGCCGCCTACCGGGATGGCGTTCTGGTAGACGATGAGGATGAGTTCAAGGCGGCCCGTGGAGAGAAGGTCTATCACCGCGTGCGCATCGGCATCTCCTCGCCGAAGGATAGAAACGANATGTTGTCAGGGCTTATGATATTGAAACGTCTACTGGAAAACGGCGGCTCCGCCTATGATGGGGAAATCTGACCTGTTGCAATTTGGTGTCAGGGCCGTGGAAACGACCGTAACTGGAACACCCGCGCTTTACCGCTGACACCCGGATGTTACCTCTGTCCCATTCCGCTGTTTAAGCGGGAATCAAAGGACAGCAGATGAAATCCGATTTCCGTTCATGCCTGCTACGCCTGTCGAGTATCGCGTCAGCCGCAGTTGTTGCCAGCAGCTTGGGAATGTCATCGGCGCATGCCGCAGGCAGGATCTTCGACGAATTGCGCTTCGGCGCCTCCGCCTCCGTTCAAGGTGGNCATTCCCGAGAAGACGGCGTTTTCCCGGAGATTACGGCCCTCTTCGATCCCTTCGGTTTCGAGCAGGCCACAGGCTGGAAGCAGCAGCTCATGCATCCGCGCGTCCATGTCGGCACGTCGATCGGCACTGAGGGCGAAGCCACGCAGTTTTTCGCCGGTTTCACCTGGACCGTCGATCTCAGCGACAAGATCTTTGCCGAAGCCGGTTTCGGCGGCGTCATCCATACCGGTGATATCAGGGGCAATGACGACGGTCCGGATCTCGGCTGTCGCGTGCTCTTCCACGAATATCTCGGCGCCGGCTATCGTTTCACCAGCAATTGGAACCTGATGGCGCAGCTTGCGCATTCCTCGAATGCCAATCTCTGCGACGGTCCGAACGACGGCATGACCCGCGCCGGACTGATGGTCGGCTACAAATTCTGATCGGCCGCGACCGTTCACGACATGGCTGCGAATTCTTTGATNCCTGCCCNCTGTTGATGGCAGGCATTTTCCTGTCGCGCGCACTTCCTACATAAGCTAAAGACACGACAAACGCGCTGGGGCATGTCTGTTTTCCGTAAATCACAGGCACGCTCCATCTCTTTGTTTTCACGCAATCCGAATGCAAAACCGCTGCGCACTTTTGNTGGATTGNTCTAGGCAGGGATTTTCGAGAGCTCATGACCATTCCAAACACCATCCAGATCACGCCGGAACTCATCGCTTCCCACGGCCTCAAGCCGGATGAATACCAGCGCATTCTGGATTTGATCGGCCGCGAACCGAGTTTTACCGAGCTTGGCATCTTCTCGGCCATGTGGAACGAGCACTGCTCCTACAAATCCTCCAAGAAGTGGCTGCGCACCTTGCCGACCAAGGGACCGCGCGTCATCCAGGGCCCGGGCGAAAATGCCGGTGTTGTCGATATCGATGACGGCGACTGCGTCGTCTTCAAGATGGAGAGCCACAACCACCCCTCCTATATCGAGCCCTATCAGGGTGCTGCGACCGGTGTCGGCGGCATCCTGCGCGACGTCTTCACCATGGGCGCGCGCCCGATCGCTGCCATGAACGCGCTGCGTTTCGGCGAACCGGATCATCCCAAGACCCGCCATCTCGTCGCCGGCGTCGTTGCTGGTGTCGGCGGCTACGGCAATTCTTTCGGCGTGCCGACGGTCGGCGGTGAAGTGGAATTCGACGCCCGCTATAACGGCAACATCCTCGTCAATGCCTTTGCCGCCGGTCTCGCAAAGTCCAACGCGATCTTCCTGTCGGAAGCCAAGGGTGTGGGCCTGCCCGTCGTTTATCTCGGCGCCAAGACCGGCCGCGACGGTGTCGGCGGCGCTACCATGGCTTCGGCCGAATTCGACGAGTCGATCGAGGAAAAGCGCCCCACCGTTCAGGTCGGCGACCCCTTCACCGAAAAGTGCCTTCTCGAAGCCTGCCTCGAACTGATGAAGACCGGCGCCGTCATCGCCATCCAGGACATGGGTGCCGCCGGCCTCACCTGCTCGGCCGTCGAAATGGGCGCCAAGGGCGACCTCGGTATCCTGCTCGAACTCGACAAGGTGCCGGTGCGTGAAGAGCGCATGACCGCCTATGAGATGATGTTGTCGGAAAGCCAGGAGCGTATGCTCATGGTTCTGCAGCCGGAAAAGGAAGAGGAGGCCAAGGCGATCTTCGTCAAGTGGGGCCTCGATTTCGCGATCGTCGGCAAGACCACCGACGACCTGCGTTTCCGCGTCATGCATCAGGGTGAGGAAGTCGCGAACCTGCCGATCAAGGATCTCGGCGACCAGGCACCGGAATATGACCGTCCCTGGCGCGAATCCGACAAGCGCGCTCCCCTGCCCGCCAACCTCGTTGCCGCCCCCGGGAATTACAACGAAGCGCTGCTGCAACTCGTCGGTTCCGCCAACCAGTCCAGCCGCCGTTGGGTCTACGAACAGTATGATACGCTGATCCAGGGCAATTCGCTGCAGCTCCCTGGCGGCGACGCCGGTGTCGTGCGCGTCGAGGGTCATCCGCTGAAGGCGCTGGCCTTCTCCTCCGACGTCACCCCACGCTACGTCGAGGCCGATCCGTTCGAAGGCGGCAAGCAGGCCGTGGCTGAATGCTGGCGCAACATTACCGCAACCGGCGCCCTGCCGCTGGCGGCCACCGACAACCTGAATTTCGGCAATCCCGAAAAACCCGAAATCATGGGTCAGTTCGTCGGCGCCGTGAAGGGCATCGGCGAAGCCTGCCGTGCACTCGATTTCCCGATCGTCTCCGGTAACGTCTCGCTCTATAACGAGACCAATGGTGTCGCGATCCTCCCGACCCCGACCATTGCCGGCGTNGGCCTGATGCCCGACTGGCGNAAGATGGCCCGCATCGGCAGCGCTGCCGAAGGCGACAAGGTTNTTCTTATCGGCACCGACGGCAGCCATCTCGGCCAGTCGATCTATCTGCGCGATATCGTCGGCAGCACCGAAGGTCCGGCTCCCGAAGTCGATCTCTTCGCTGAACGCCGCAACGGCGATTTCGTCCGCTCGGTCATCCGCAATGGCCAGGCGACCGCCTGCCACGATATTTCCTCCGGCGGCCTCGTGCTGGCGCTCGCTGAAATGGCGATGGCCTCGGACAAGGGCCTCGACATCAGCCTCAGCGAAGGCAAGGGTGCGGCCCATGCCCTGCTCTTCGGCGAGGATCAGGCGCGTTACGTTCTGACGGTTCCTGGTGATGTCGCCGATTTCGTCTGTGCCAATGCAGAAGGCGCCGGCGTGCCCTTCCGCCGCCTCGGCACCGTCAAGGGCGATGCCCTCGTCGTCGACGATCTGATTGCACTGCCGATTCAGCAATTGCGCGATGCACATGAATCGTGGTTCCCTGATTTCATGGATGGCCGCGGCGAGCTTGTNGCTGCGGAATAATGTGCAAGGAGTAACGATCATGGCCATGAAACCCGGTGACATCGAAGACATGATCAAGGCCGGGATTCCCGGTGCCAAGGTAACGATCCGCGATCTGGCGGGTGACGGCGATCATTACGCTGCCGAAGTCGTCGCGGAAGCCTTTCGCGGCAAGAGCCGCGTCCAGCAGCACCAGATGGTCTATGAGGCGCTGAAGGGCAATATGGGCGGTGTCCTGCATGCCCTCGCCCTGCAAACCTCGGCGCCGGATTGACATGCTGGCTTCGGCCGACTGAGGATCTGAAATGAACAGACCCGGCTGGAAGGCTTCTTCCGCCGGGTCTCTTTGTTTTGAAACGGAAGCGATCGGTTTCGAAAGTACGCCTCTTCGCCCTTTCTTTNCTGAGCTCTCAGGCCGGCAGCTTGTCGTGCTCGGGATCGGCAAAGACCGATGCCGGCATNGGGCCNGCGGTCAGCAGCGTGAAATCGAAGGAGGATTTCTTGTCCGGACCCAGCACATACTGGCGATGAACGCGTAACTGATCCTTGCGGATCTTCTTGTAGTGCTCCGGCGTCAGCATCTGCCGCACGCGGATATGGATCATGCGCGCCTGCGGCGCGTCCGGATGGCCGGACACGCTGACGACAGGCACCTTGTAGAAATTGATCGAGTCCGTCAGGCACTGCACATCGAGCCAGAAAATATCCGGGCACCGCGCAATCAGCCCGACGCGCGAGCGCAGGAGCGTCGCGGACGACATCAGCGCGCATTGCAGGATCGCACAGCCAAGTGTCGCAAAGACCACGCGTTTCCCCTTGAAGACATCCGGCTCCCGCTCCAGCAGAATGCCGACGACATGGGCCGCAACGCTGGAGCCCATGCTGTGCGAAGAGATGACATATTCATCGGCCTCTTCGTTGAGTGCTGCCCGCATCGATGTCGCGCATTGTTCCAGCCAGTCGTTGAAAACAGGCTTGTCCATGCGTGCGAGCGCCACGGCCATCTCCCAGTCAGCAAAAAGATGCAGCGTGTGGAAGCGCTCCGAGAACGGCAGGAAGCCGAAGATGAAGAAGATGGCCGCGAGCGGCGCGCTCCAGCCGATGTGCCAGACGGGAAGTCCGAGCAAATATTGCAGCGTCAGGATCTGCAGCGTGACGACGATTGCGAGAGCCGTCAGCAGGAAGGGAAAGATGAAGAAGAGGCCAAAGCGCCAGGCATGCCGGAAATAGCCGGCCATGCCGCCCTCGCGCACAACCTGCCAGAAGCTTGCAAAGCCCGCCGCGATGCGGCTTGCCGTATTGCCGGCGCGCAACCGCTGCACCAGCTCGTCATGGTCGAAGACATGGACGCGGGTCTGCGTCTGCCAGCCATCGGCGCCGGCGCCGACATCGAAGGAAACATAGGAACCGGCATCGGCCGTACCCGTCTCGATGTTATAGCCCCAGACGGATGCGCTTTGCCTTGCGGTACGCTCATACCGCGCCCGGTGTGCTGCGCCATCGAGTGGTTCAAATCCGGGGAAATGCAGCACAACCCGCTTGTCGATGAGTTTCACAGTCTTTTTCTTCTTTCCGGCGGGTTGAGTGCGCCGTTGCCAGGATGACGGGTTCGCCTGAAAATACGGCGAAAAACCGGATAAAACCGTCGAGCCGTCTTGCTAAGCGAACTCTTCCGGAATTCAATAGGGGCAGCTGCGTTTCGGCAGGGTCGAGGGGGATTTTGTGGGCAATCTCGTGAATGAACTGGTGTCAGGCGTCGTCAATAGCGTGCTGAAGGAAATCCTGAAGAAGACAACGGGCCGTACCACCACAACCAAGCGCAAGCGCCGCAAGGCAGCGTCTGCAACGGCGAGCCGCACCACCCGCAAGGCAACGCCGGTGAGTCGCAAGCCTGCTCGCAAGCAGGTCAGCAAGCGCCGCACGGCAGCGGGCCGCAGCAGGCAGCGCCGCGCCTAGAGCCTTCTCCACCGATACCGGGATTGAGCCGATCAAGGTCTATCGCAATGAGGCGTAACGCATAGGCAACAACCTGTGCCGCTAAGTGTCGCGGATTGGTCTTTTTTTGGTTTTCGCGGGTGGAATTCCGGCTTCCACATGCTATCTAAGGAAAACGATTGAAACGGCGGGCCTTTAACCTGCCTGTTGAAAGGATTAGGTCCCATGAGCGGTATCAACGAATTCATCGAAAACGAGATCAAGAGCAACGACGTCGTCCTCTTCATGAAGGGCACGCCGCAGTTTCCGCAGTGCGGTTTCTCCGGCCAGGTCGTCCAGATCCTCGATTACATCGGTGTCGACTATAAGGGCATCAACGTGCTCGCCGATTCGGAAATCCGCCAGGGCATCAAGGATTACTCCAACTGGCCGACGATCCCCCAGCTCTACGTCAAGGGCGAGTTCATCGGCGGCTGCGACATCGTCCGGGAAATGTTCCAGGCCGGTGAGCTCCAGCAGCANCTCCAGGAAAACGGCGTCACNNTNAAGACCGCCGTCGCCTGATCGGTCACCGGGCGTCCGTCCGGTTTCCAAATCTGTATCTTGAGTTCGAGGCGCTGCGCCAAGCAGCGCCTTGACCTGTTTATGGGAATTTCATTGTGACAGATTCATCACAAGCCATGTCCGCGGGTCGGCTGCCCATGGGCAAGCTGGAATTTATCGCGCTTGCGGCTTTCCTGATGGCAGTCAACTCGCTGGCCATCGACATCATGCTGCCCGCACTGCAGCAGATCGGCTCCAGCCTCGGCGTCGAGAACGAAAATCATCGCCAGTATGTCGTTTCCGCCTATCTTTTCGGTTTCGGACTCGCCCAGCTTTTCTACGGCCCGCTTTCCGATCGCTTCGGCCGCCGTGTTCCGCTGCTGATCGGCCTCGGCATTTACGTCGTTGCCGCCTTCGGCATCGCTGTGGTCCCGACCTTTGCCGGGCTTCTGACNCTGCGCTTCATTCAGGGGCTCGGTTCTGCCGCCACCCGCGTCATTACTATTTCCATCGTCCGCGATGTCTACGGCGGAAGGCAGATGGCGGAAGTCATGTCGCTTATCATGATGGTCTTCATGGTCGTGCCGGTCATTGCGCCGGGCAGCGGCCAGATCATCATGCTCGTCAGCACCTGGCACATGATCTTCGTCTTCATCGGCACCATGGCGACGGCCGTCGGCATCTGGATGTATCTGCGCCTGCCGGAAACGCTGGATCCCGCCAATGTCCGTCCGTTCACGGTCCGCTCGGTGGCGCAGGGCTTTGCGATCTTCTTTTCCAACCGCATCGCCCTCTGTTACACCATTGCCAGCAC
>JGI25152J39213_1001247_pt1 | contig 11610 bp, 10 predicted proteins | sample AraplaMF_Col_mMS_FD_39213 | JGI IMG/M metagenome (IMG submission 39213)
TCGATATCGATATCGCCACCCCAGCGGCCGCCCCAGACACCCCAGTCATCCCAGTTGACGACAGCCGCCCAGGCGAGGCCGGTCACCGCGCCAGCAAAGAATGCGGCCCCAGGGTAATAATAGTTGTCGTAATAATTGGGGTAATAGGAGATCGGCGCCGAGGNATAACCCGGTTCGTAGAGCATTTCCGGCGGATATTGCGGGATATAGATCTTTTCCGGATCCGTCGGCCGGATGATGATATTGTCGTTTTCGGTNACGACCGTCACCTTGTCATCCGTCTTGATGATGTTCTTTTCAACCGCCTCATCGCGAAGCTGCTGGATGGCNATCAGNACGTCCTTNTGCTGATTGGTGAGCGCATCGGCGAGCGATTGGGTCCAGTCGAGATCCTCGCTCATCATCTTGACGACGTCAGGGTAATTGAGCAGNGAAACGACGCTGCCGTCCCAATCACTCTTGGGCTTGAGATCGGAATTCTTCTTTTTTGCTTCCAGGAAGCGCTGNGCCTCGATGATCTGGAGAGGAAAGAGTGAGGCGGCGGAAATTGCTGCGACCAGTTCATCCGGATAGAGAGCGATCCGCGCCACAAGCACTTCGAGCTCGTCCTCCGACAGAAGCGTGGCCGCCGGTTGCTCGGCAGCCGCCTGCGCGGGCGCCGCCGCAGCAGGAGCCGGGGCTTGCGTCTGGGCTCGTGCCGGTAACGTCGGCTGCAGCGCAATGATTGCCAACGCCGATAACCCACCAAGCAGTTTGTGGGACAATGCTTTCATCACGCACGTACCTCCCTTGGACAATTGAATGACAGATACGCTTACGGANATTTCGGGCCGNTCTGCGGGGACCGCCTGAGCATTACGATTTTCGATTGGGCGATCGCCTCCCCCATCTCTTTCAACAGGGCATCGACGAGACCCGCATATTCCAGTCGCCGCGCCTCCCGAACNGCCTCCGGTAGCCTCTCGACATGNGCCAGAGCCTGCGCCGCAGCGGTGAGATCCTCACACATGCTGTGAAATGGCTCATTGATATAGAAAAGTCGCTGCACCAGCCGCTTCTGGTCGGGAAAATAAGTCTCAGCCGTCTCGAGGGCGGACAAATATGTCGAACCTTGTTCTCCCGACACCATCCCCGCCCCCGCCATCAAACTGCGCTAAGCAGATGAGGAAACTATATAACAGGGCGATCGGCAGCAGACGTAAAATACACGATCCTACGTTAGCCGGCTTTTGAAAANCCGCGGCAGTCCCGAGTGGCAATGCCGGCATGACCGCTGTTGCTCTGATCCCGCCCTTTTGCTCTCACGTGGAGATGGTCCCCACAAACGGCAGAGTTTCCAACGCTTCAATAGAGCTTACGCGATGCTACGGGCCTCAGCATGAAAACAGGCCTAATATTCTGCCCTCGACAGCGATCAAACGGCTCGGCAAGGCCAGCCCGAAGGGAGCGACCGTGTTTCTCGACTATTTTGCCTTGGGCGTCCTTGTCTTTGTCTTCGTCACCCTTTTCTACGCGGTGATCGCAATCCACGACATTCCTCACCTCATGGCCAAAGCGCGCAATCATCCGCATCAGGACGCCATCCATGTTGCCGGATGGGTCAGCCTCTTCACCCTCCATGCAATCTGGCCGTTCCTGTTCATCTGGGCCACCCTCTACCGCGAGGATCGCGGTTGGGGCATTCGCACGGATGGAAAGCTGTCGGCGGAAGCAGAAGCGAATGCAGAAATTGCCCGTCTTCATGCCCGGATTGCCGACCTCGAAGCGCATACGCCGGAGAGGGAGACCGCCTGATGGAACTACTCCTCATCCTGACTTATGCCGCGATCTGCTGGACGATCTTCAAGCTATTCAGGATCCCGGTAAATCAGTGGTCACTCGCAACCGCCGTCCTTGGCGGGATATTCATCATCTCGGGCCTTGTGCTTCTGATGAGCTACAATCATCCCTATTCGAGCGATGGGCGCATCTATTTCACGTCGGCTCCGGTCATCCCCGTCGTCGGAGGCCAGGTCGTCGACGTTCCGGTCACTGCGAACGCGCCGCTAAAGAAAGGCGACATCCTTTTCCGCATCGACCCCCGGCCATATCAGTTTGCAGTCGACCAAAAGACGGCAGCGCTTGCTGAAGCCAAGCAATCCGTCCTGCAACTGAAAGCCGCTCTCGACGCCGCCAATGCGGCAGTCACGGGGGCCGAAGCCTCGCGGGACAGATCCTTGCAGGCCTTTGAAAAGTTCCAGGCGTCGAACGAGAATTCGAAATCGAGTGGCCGAGGCGCCGTCTATTCTGAACTCGAGGTCGAGAACCGGCGCGGCATCTATCTTACCGCGGAGGCAGCGGTCGATACGGCACGTGCGCAAGCGACACAAGCAAAGCTTGCTTATGAATCCGAGATCAACGGCACGAACCCGACGGTCGCGAGGCTGCAGGCCGAGCTGAACAACGCCGAATACGAACTCGACCAGACGACCGTACGGGCGCCGTCTGACGGGTATGTTACGCAGGTCTTCCTGCGCCCAGGCATGATGGCCAATCCCCTGCCCCTACGCCCGGTCATGGTCTTTATCAACAGTGAGGACCGCATGCTGGCGGCAGCCTTCATCCAGAACTCGCTGCAACGTGTCCGCGTCGGTGATGATGCCGAGGTCTCCTTCAAGGCTGTGCCCGGCAAAATATTCAAGGCACGGGTGGCGGAGGTCATCGATGTGATGGCCCAGGGCCAATTGCAACCGAGCGGTGCGCTGATCGACCCGCAATCGCCCGAACGAACATCGCCCGGTCAGACCTTGGCCCGCATCGAGCTGCTCGAGAACACCGATCAGTATCAACTGCCCGGCGGCGTTGTCGCTGAGGTCGCGGTCTACACACATTATTGGCATCACGTCGCCCTCCTCCGCAAGGTGCTGCTGCGCATGAGCAGCTGGATGAACTACGTGTTCCTCGAACATTGAAGCAAAGGGTGGCGCCGACCCGGCGGTGCAAGCAAAAGCAAGGCACCGCGGGAGTAACGGCGACAGGATAAGGAGCCGGAATTGATAGGCAGTCTTCCTATGTTGCGGGGCCTGGCCGGTTTCAACAAGGCCTGGTTCCGGAGTGATATCCCGGCCGGGCTGTCGATCGCCGCCGTCGGTCTGCCGAGCGCTATCGCCTATCCCGCCATCGCGGGATTGCCGCCGGAGACAGGCATCTATGCCAGTATTGTCGCGCCGGTCGCCTATGCGATTTTCGGGCCTTCCCGGCTCCTGATCGTCGGGCCCGATGCTGCGACGATGACCGTGCTGGCAGCGGCGATGGGCACCATCATTGCTGCCGCACCGGCGGGAGGCGATGTCGATCGGGTTGCGGTCGCTTCGGCGCTTGCGCTGGGGGTCGGCATTTGCTGCTTAGCAGCAAAATTGCTGCGGCTCGGCGTTCTCGCGAGCTTTCTGTCCCGCCCCATCCTGGTCGGGTTCTTTGCCGGCGTCTCTCTCTCCATCCTGATCGGACAGATCGGTCGGTTTACNGGCGTAAAAATCGAATCCGACGGGTTGGTCTCGCCGCTTGTCGAGATCTTTGCCAAGAGCAGCCTGATTCACTGGCCTTCGCTTATCCTCGGCACTGCCATGTTCGCGTTGCTCTGGACCGTCCGTGGCTTCAATCTGAAAATCCCCGGTCCCGTCCTGGTCGTCGTTATCTCAGTTATCCTTTCGGCGCTCTTCGATTTTCGTGGTCGGGGTATTGCCGTCGTNGGCGACCTNCCAAGCGGGTTGCCGAGTTTTTCCCTGCCGGCTTTCTATCAGATGCCTCTCGACAAACTCATGATCGGCTCGGTCACGATCTTCCTCGTCAGCTTCGGCGCCGGTATCGTGACGGCNCGCAGCTTNGGATCGCGGACCGGCGAAGAGGTCGATGCCAATCAGGAGCTGATCGGGCTTGGTGCTGCCAATATCGCCCCGGGCCTTTTCGGCTCGTTTCCGATCAGCGCATCGGATTCCCGTACCGCCATAAACCTGTCGACGGGCGGCGTTTCGCAGCTCGCCGGGCTCGTTTCGGCGGCGACGCTGATCGCGGCACTGGTTTTCCTGCATGGCGCGTTGCGGATTCTTCCGATCCCTGCACTTGCGGCCATTCTCGTGGCAGCGGCCATCAGCCTGATCGATATTCGCGAGCTCAAGAAAATCTGGCGCATCAGCCGCATGGAGTTCGTCTTTGCACTGATCGCCATGTGGGGAGCTATCAGTTTTGGCGTCCTCAACGGCGTGATCGTCGCCGTCGGCGCGACGTTCGTCTATCTACTGCGCCAGACCATGTTTCCGCGCGACGGCCTGCTTGGCCGCATCGAAGGCCGGCATGGCTTCTTCGACCTTCAGCGCTACCCGGAGGCACGCCCCGTCCCGGGCGCCGCCGTCTTCGCGGTTCAGGGCAGTATCCTGTTTTACAATGCCGACTATGTGCGCATCCGGCTGATGTCGGTCGCAAAGGAACTTCCCGCCGACACCAAATGCCTGGTGCTCGATGCCAGCGCCATCACGCAAATCGACAGCACCGGCGCCACCGCACTCGAGGCCGTGGCGGAATTGCTTGTGAAGCGAAACATCATCTTTGCGTTCGCCGATCTCAGCGATGAAAGCCGCGCCATTCTCGAGCGGGCCGGGATCATCAAGACAGTCGGCGCCGAGAATATTTTCAATGGCAGAGAAGAGGCCCTGCGAACGCTGATCGGCGATATCGACCAGATCGGCAATGCCGCACCGGCAAGCGCTGCCCCGTGATGACAGAAGGAGGGAGAGACATGGACGAGAATTACGAGCCGCAACTCGCCGATGGCGAGGAGCCCCGCACCGGCAAGGGCAAGAAGAAAAAGAAGTCATGGGATTACGAGAAGGAGATCAGCCGCCTGCAGGTGGAATTGGCCCATCTGCAAGCCTGGGTCAANAAATCCGGCGCACGGATCGTCATCGTCTTCGAAGGACGTGATGCTGCCGGCAAGGGCGGGATGATCAAGCGCATAACGGAAAGGGTCAGCCCGCGCGTCTTCCGGGTGATCGCCCTGCCCGCGCCGACCGACCGCGAGAAATCGCAGATCTACATGCAGCGCTACATCGCCCATCTGCCNGCCGCCGGCGAAATCGTGATCTTCGATCGCAGCTGGTATAACCGTGCCGGAGTCGATCGGGTCATGGGCTTCGCCAGCGACAAGAAGGCACAGCGCTTCCTTGAGCTCGCACCGCGGTTCGAGGCCGCCATCGTCGAAAGCGGCGTCATCCTGCTCAAATATTTCCTGACGGTCAGCGAAGAAGAGCAGGAACGGCGTTTCAGACGCCGGATCGACGATCCTCTGCGGCAATGGAAACTCAGCCCCATGGATGTCGAATCCTACCAACGCTGGTGGGACTANACGCGCGTCTATGACGAGATGCTGCGGATGACCGACAGCAATCACGCGCCGTGGTGGATCGTGCCTTCGGATGACAAGAAGCGGGCGCGGGTCAACTGCATCTCGCACATTCTGCAATCGATCCCTTATGAGCGTGTGAAATTCGAGGCGCCGGATCTTGGGAAGCGCCAAAAGCGCCCGTCGGCCTATGTCGAGGATCGCGCAATCCGGCATGTGGTGCCCGACACNACGTCATGACGATGGGTCCGGCTCTACATGCCGGGGATGGATGNAGCCATGGAGCAGGTCAATGATACGGCCCCGCAACCGAGCGGTGCGGGGCAATTTTCGATCGAGGCGCGCGTCAGCGATCTCGTTCGATTGGGCATTATAGGGCTTTTTGCCTATTGGACACTGGAGCTTATCGCTCCTTTCGCGCTGATCGTCATCTGGTCGGCTATCCTTGCCGTGGCGCTGTTTCCGATGTTCGATGCACTCTCGCGGCTGATCGGCAACAGGCCGGTGATCGCGTCGATCNTCATCGTCGTCAGTTGCCTCGTCCTGATCATTGCCCCGCTTGCCCTCGTCGCCGTCAATTTCGCCGACACTGTGCAGGCGTTGATCGGCAAGTTGCGGACGGAAGACTTCACCTTGCCTGCCGCCCCGGCTGCCATCAAGGAATGGCCCGTCATCGGCGAGCGCATCTATAATACATGGAACCAGATTGCCGGCGACCTGGCTTCTACCATCATCAAGTTTCAAGCGCCTATCCGCGAAGTGATGGGCGTCATCGTGGCAAAGCTCGCTTCGGTCGGCGGCGGTGTCTTGAGTTTCGTTGCCTCGATCCTGCTTTCCGGCCTGTTTCTGACGCGGGCCACGCCACTTGCTGCGGCAGTGCAGCTGCTGGCAAACCGGATCGGCGGCGAAAAAGGCGTCGGCTTTGCCCGGCTTGCCGGAAGTACGGTGCGGAATGTCTCGCGCGGCGTCATTGGCGTCGCCTTCCTGCAGACGCTGCTTTGCGGTTTGTGCTTTGCCTTTTTCGACATCCCCGCACGCGGTGCGCTGACCTTTGCCGTCTTCATGCTCTGCGTGATGCAATTGGGTCCTGGGCTGGTGCTTCTGCCCATGATCGTTTGGGCCTGGTTTTCCTGGTCCTATGGCACCGCACTTATCTTTACCTGCCTGGCGATACCGATCACGGTGGTCGACAATGTCCTGAAGCCCATATTGATGTCGCGCGGTCTCTCNACCCCGATGCTCGTGATCCTGATCGGGGTCATCGGCGGTACGCTATCNCACGGGCTTCTCGGGTTGTTCCTGGGGCCNGTAGTNCTCAGCGTCTTTTACGAATTGCTGCGAGCCTGGGCCTGGCCAGCGGCAGCGTCAACCGGATCCGAGCATGAACTCGCTGCCGGCTTCGACGGACAGGTTCAGCGGTCGGTGCAGTAGACGAGAACCTCCTGCTCTATTTCAAGGCAGAGCTGCTCATATTCCGTAATCAGCCTGTCTTCACGCGGGCGCTGATTGCGGAACCGATCCAGTGCATCGACGGCAAGATCGTAGGCTTCAAACATTTCACCAAGTGTCTCGCTGGCGATGCCAGAAAGACGATGACGAATATCAGGCAGTCGGAGCATCAATTTCCTTCGTCCACGCTCTCGGCTCATAAGGCAGCTCCGTATATTTGCGCACCCCCGCAAATCGTACGAACTCAGGGGAACGCCGGCCGTTCCCGATTGGTTACCGAAAATTTATTCGTAAGAATGGTTCCGTTGGATCACATTACAAGAGATCGAATTGCGCTCTGCACAGTGCGGCGTAAACGAAGAGGGCATCAGGGCTCCCAATCGTCAGCGTTCAAGGCCTTTACAGTGACTGCGGCGACAATGCCGGTCAGCACAATTCCTGCGAAGCCGATGACCAACGACAATATCCGCGCCGAAACATGTTTGGGAGTAAAATCGCCGTAGCCGATGGTCAGGCCCGTCACGAACGTGAAATAGAGAGCCTCATCGAGGCGCCAGTCTTCGATGCGCCAGATTGCAAGCCCGCATCCGATCATCACAAGGACCACCCCTGATACGATTGGCCAGATCACGCGAAGCTGCCTTACCAGTGTGGTGAAGAACAGACGCCGCATTTGTCGATGGGTCAATTCACGACCAGGTTTCATTGGCATATTTGCCTCCGCCGGCCCGCATCACGATGTCTGATCGGGCAGAACATAAAGCGTCATGGCAAAGATCATGTAGACCATCAGCACCAACATACCGATGAACCATGCCGAACGCCCGCTATTGGTGACGAACATTGCCGTGATCGTGGCCAAGAAAACCATGACCACGACGCCGGGCGCAAATTGCAGATCCATCGGTGTCGGACCGATCAGATAGCTCAAGAGGACCAGCACGGGCGCGACGAAGAGCGCGATCTGCGACGCGCTTCCAAGTGCAATGCCNACNCTCAGGTCGAGCCGGTTCTTGCGCGCACCGGAAAAGGCCGAAGCCATTTCGGCAGCACCGCCGACCAGCGCAACGACGATGAANCCGACAAAGGCTTGCGTCATCCCGAAAACCTTGGCGGCCTCCTGCACTGACTCGACGAAGATCTCGCTGACGAGCGCGACCAGCACTGTGACACCAGCAAGNGTGGCCAGGGCCATGCCGATCGGCCACGGCGGCTCTTCGGCGTCATGGGCTTGCTCGGCTGCNGCGAAAGCNTCGCGATGTGTTTTGAGCGTGAACAGCAGGCCCAGCGCGTATCCGACAATAAGCAGGATCGCCAGGCCGAAGCTGAGCTTGTGGATGACNGCNGTCGCCGANGCNGAATCCATGGAAGCAACTGCCGATGGCATCAGCAGACCGATCGTGGCGAGGAAGAGCAAGCCCGCCTGGAGGCGGGCATTGGCGCGGTTGAACTCCTGCGTGTGATGTTTGAGGCCGCCGAGCAGAAACGACGCTCCCAGCATGAATAGGGTGTTCGTGACGATCGCACCGGCGACGGATGATTTTACGAGCGTGTATTGCCCGGCGCGAAGGGCAGTCAGTGCTATGACGAGCTCCGTCAGGTTTCCAAGCGTCGCGTTGAGCAACCCGCCGGCAGCATCGCCCGTCTTTGCCGCTACGGATTCAGTCGCGTGACTGAGGAGACCCGCGAGCGGTATCACCGCAAACACAGAGAGGATGAACAGCAGCGTGTGCGCCTCGGGGGCAACGCTCGCAGCGACAAAGACGACCGGCACTGCGACGAGCAGCCACAGCATCGGGTTGTGACGAATTTCTTTCCAAAGGAGGCTCACCCCACCACTCCCATCCGTTTCGCTGCATCCATATTTCTTGCTGCGGCATGCAGACGGGTTGCAGGTCGACGGACCTGCTCCGGAGCGTGCCGCCTTCATTTTCGACGGCCGTATTTCCCACCGATCGCGGTGNTATTCNGGCAGCGCCGTCTGCTGGAAGAATGTCACCGTTGCTTCATCCGGTGGCCCGAACCAGGTGGTGAAGAAGGNNCGGAAATCCTGCGCCGCATAGGTCTGGCTCAANGCACGATCGACAGCGAGACGGAAGTCCTCGTCGCCGCGTGCCAATTCGAGACCGAGCGGCTCGTAGGTGAAATGGCGCTGCAGGACGATGAGATTGCCGGAATTGTCGCTGCGGGCGGCAGCATCCATGAGGACCGGCATATCACCGAAGAGCACCGCCGAACTGCCGTCCAGCACACGTTCGATACCCTGCTGATAGTTGTTGACGGGCGTTGCGGTCGCCGCGAGCTGGAAGGTCTTGATCCTGTCGGTCAGCCAGCTTTCACTTGTTGTGCCGGCGATCGAAGAGAATGTCTTGTGTTCCAGGATCGTGCGGGCCGGCGAACCGCGCCAGACGGGTCGGCTTGTCGGTTCGCCATATTGCAACACCTCCCGCAGCGCCAGCGGAGAACTGGTGCTGAGCAATGCGCCGGTGCCGCTCGGGAAGATCGGGATCGAGAACGAGACAAGTTTGCGGCGCGTCAAGGTCACCGGCTCCGCACCGCAGACAAGATCGGCTGCACCGCTCTCGATCGCCGTGGTCTTGGCATCGCCGGACAGGGGAACCCATTCGACATCGAGCTTCGACAGGTTCAGCTGTGCTCTCAGACTGTCGGCAATCTTGTTGCAAAGAGCGACGGCATAACCATCCGGCCTGCCCTGCTCCGAATTGAAGGAAAAGGGCCTGGCATCCGGATCGTAGCCGAGCTTGAGCGCGGTGCTCGTCTTGACGCGATCGAGCGTCTGGGCTTGCGCGGGCGCGATGAGCGCCGATGCCGCCATTGTAGCGAGGACGGAGGCGGCGATCACCGCCCGGCGACCATTTCTCTTTGACATGATTGGTCCTCCCTCTGTTATTCGGCCGGGGCCCGGTTCACGCCGCCGGAAAAGCGCGGGGCGATCAGGCCGTAGATGATGAAACCGATGCCTGTGACGATCATGCCGCCGAGCACTGCATCCTTGCCGGAGGCGTAGATGGCGAAGACGCTATAGGCCATGCCGATAAGCGCGATCGTGGCATTCAGCTTGTATTTCGCCGGCGGCACGCGGGCGGCCTTCATCATGACGAACAGCGCAGACAGCGAGATGATGTAAGGCAGCACATTGGTGACGACAGCGAGATTGACCAGTGCGGAGAACTGTTCGCTCAGCGTCGGCGATATGGTCATCAGGGCAAGGCAGGTCTGCACGATGCCGAGAATGATCATCCCCCGCACCGGTGCACCCATCTCGTTGACCCGCGAGAAAATGGACGGGAACATCCGCTCGTCGGCGGCGGTCTTCGCCGTCTGGGCAATCGTGAACTGCCAGCCGAGCAGCGAGCCGAGGCAGGCGAGCACGGCCAGCGCCATGATGATCGAACCAACAGTCGGGTTGAACATGGTGGCATAGGCGAGCGCGAACGGTCCGGTGGAGGTCGCGAGATCCGCATTCGGCACGATGCCCTGAATGACCGTCGTCGACAGGATGTAGATGACGGCTGCACCGAGCGTCCCGAACATGCAGGCGAGCGGCACATCGCGCTTGGGATTTTCGACGGCATCGGAATTCTGTGCGGCCGATTCCATGCCTAGGAAGGCCCAGAGGGTCAACGAGATGCTCGATCCCATCCCTTGCGCAAGCGATAGTCCTTTCGGGTTCCAGGCGGCCGCGAACGTGCTGGAGCTGAACCACAGCCAGCCGATGATCGACAGCAATCCGACGGGAAGGATGACGCCCCAGACCGTGATCGACCCGATGCGGCCGGTGATGCGCGGTCCGCCGAAATTGGCGGCCGTGGTCAGCCACAGAAGGACGATCAGCGCCAGGCAGGTCATGATGGGGGTCGAGGTCAGAGCCGGAAAGAAGCCGGCGAGATAACCAACAGCCGAAATGCCGATCGCCACGTTGCCGACGGCAAGCGACAGGAAATACAGGAAGAACACCATGAAATAGCCGTCCTTCCCATAGGCATCTTCCGCATAGGCGGACATGCCGCCGGGGCGCTGGTTGAACAGCCCGGCCTGGGCAAAGCCATAGGCGATCGCCATCGAGCCGACGGCGGTNACGAGCCAGGACAGCAGCGAGATCGCACCGACCTGGGCCATGTTGGCGGGAAGCATGATGATGCCCGAGCCCATCATGTTGACGGCGACGATGAAGGTGAGCTGCACAAGGTTCATCTTCTTCTTGGCCGTGGTCTCGGCCGCGAGATGCATCGTGTTATCGGTCATGACGAAATCCTCCCTACCCCCTACTCGCGCACGACATATGTGTGGAATTTNATCCGCCCATCGATCCGCTCCTGGAACACGCCCTGGACCTCGTAGTTGAAGCCCGGGAAGCGATTGAAGGATTCCTCGAAGGCCAGGAAATAGTCGCGCATCGGCCGCGCCCGATCGTCCCAGCGCTCGCCGGGCACGATCACGCCGATACCGGGCGGATAGATCAGCGCCAGCGTCGCGGAGATCCGGCCGGCGGCTTCCGTCAGCGGTACGTAATCGACATTGTTGGCGACCAGCGCTTCATAGGCCTGCTTGGGCGCAATTGCGGGCTCCGGGAAGCTCTCGGAACGGAAGCACAGACGCTGAAGTTCCTTGACGCCGGCCTCGCGGTAGAAGGAATGCATCTCCCGGCAAACCTGGCGAACGGTATAGCCGGCATAGCGCTCGCGATTGGCCGCGTACACGGTCGGCAGCACCTCCTGCAGCGGCGCGTCGCGGTCCCAGAGGTTCTTGAACTTGACGAGCTTGGC
>JGI25152J39213_1001249_pt1 | contig 11601 bp, 9 predicted proteins | sample AraplaMF_Col_mMS_FD_39213 | JGI IMG/M metagenome (IMG submission 39213)
CAGCGTGACGGCATCGACCTCGCAATCCGCCACGGGCTCGGCGGGTATGACGGCCTGATCAGCGAGCGGCTCGTCGATGACGAACTCGTGCCGGTCTGCACGCCAAAGCTTGCCGCTGAACTGGGGAGCAATCCGTCGCCCGGCGCCCTCGCTGGTTTCCAACTGATCCATGACGTCTATCGCCATGACTGGCAACTCTGGCTGGAAGCGGCCGGCGCAACGGGGGTCGATCCGTCGCGCGGGCCGATCTTCATGCATGGCAACGGAGCCTATGACGCGATGAAAGCCGGGCTCGGCTTTGCCTTGATGCGACGCTCGTTTCTGGAGCGGGACCTGAAGGAAGGTGCGGTGATCACGCCTTTCCCGCTTGGGATCGCAAGCCGCCTTGCCTTCCACCTCGTCTATCCGGGCCCTGCGCTCGAGCGACCGGCAGCGGCGGCCTTTCGCCGCTGGCTGCTGACCGAGGCACAGGCCTGACCTGACTGTGGCTGATTTGTCATGCTGATTAAAAAGTGGAGAAATTTAATCATAAAATAGGGTTTTCTTCGGGCTTTTTCTTGACTATTACACTCCAGATAAAATTCTGCAATGAGCCTTCCGGTGTGATAAGCCAATGAATAATCTTCAATTTTCTTCTCGATTCCTTTCCACATCAGCTTTGACGGGCGTGGTGCTCGCCCATCTTCTCGCGCCGGCTGCGGCACAGGATGCCGCGGGGCAGCAAGACGGAGCGACGGTTCTTGAAGATATCATCGTCAATGGCGGCAGCGGCGGCGTGATCCAGGCTGACGGCTATGTCGGCAAGAGCAGCGCGACAGGCACGAAGACCGACACGCCGTTCATCGAGATTCCTCAGTCGATTTCGTCGGTAACCGAGCAGCAGTTGAGGGACCGCAATCCGCAGAGCCTGCTCGATACGGTCGCCTACACACCGGGCACTCGTGTCGGTGCTTACGGCTTCGATCCGCGCTTCGATTCGTTCTCGGTGCGCGGCTTCGACGTGACCTATACCGGGATCTTCCGCGATAACCTTCGTCAGCCCGGCGCAGGTTCGTCACTCTTCAAGACCGAGCCTTACGGCCTCGAAGGTGTCTCAATCCTGCGTGGACCATCCTCAGCGCTGTATGGAGCAACGGGCGCCGGCGGTCTCTACAACCTCATCACCAAGCGGCCGACGGAAGACGCTTTTCACGAAGTTCAGCTGCAGTATGGCACTGACCAGCGCTATCAGACCCAGTTCGACCTCTCGGGTCCCGTCAACAACGAGGACCCCTTCTACTATCGCCTGACGGGCCTCTACCGCGATGCCAACACGGAACTGGTCAGCGTTCCCGACGACCGCGTCTATTTCGCGCCGGCCTTCATGTGGAAACCGGACGAAGATACCAAGCTTACCATTCTTGGGGAGTATTCCCGAACCAAGACCGGCGGCACGGCAGCCTACTATAACGATCCGGCCGGCAACGTAACCGACATTTTCGCAGGCAATCCGGCCTTCAACGATTCAGTCCAGAACCAGGCGCGCATCGGCTATGAATTCGAGCACCGGCTGAACGACGTCTTCGTGTTCCGCCAGAACGCCCGCGCATCGACGCTCAACATCGACGCCGACTGGGCCTTTGCCTACGCCCCCAACGCGGTCGATCCAAGTCTCCTCGACCGCAGCGCCGGCACGTTTGACGAGCGGCTGACGGCCTTCGTCATCGACAATCAATTGGAAGCCAAGTTCGAAACGGGGGCGGTCGACCATACGGTGCTTGCGGGCCTGGACCTGACCAAGCTGCGCTGGCGTTCGCTCGATGGTCGTGGCGTGTCGCCGCCGCTCGACACCAACAATCCGTCCGCGGGAGCGCCCGTTGCACCGATCGACTTCGACACGCGCACCATCCAGGATCAATGGCAGGTCGGCACCTACCTGCAGGACCAAATCCGCTATGACGCATGGATACTCACCGTCGGCGGGCGCTACGACTGGGTTTCNACCGACACCGACAATACCGACCTCAGCACGAACGCTCTGACCAGCCTCTCGCAAAAGGACAAGGCATTCTCGGGCCGTGTCGGCTTGGGCTACGAGACCGATTTCGGCGTTGTACCTTATGCCAGCTACTCCACCGCCTTCGCACCCAATGCCGGTATCAACCAGGAGACGGACCAGCCCTTCAAGCCGACGGAAAGCGAGCAGGAAGAGATCGGCGTCAAGTACCTGCTCCCGAACAGCAACACGCTGCTGACGGCTGCGCTGTTCAATATCGACCAGAAGAACAGCCTCTACTACGAGGTCGTGAATCTGCCGACAGGGCCGGCGAACATTCAGGTGCAGCGCGGCAAGATTCGCTCCCGTGGCTTGGAACTCGAAGCGAACACGAGCCTCGACAACGGCCTGTCGCTTGTCGCGTCTTATACCTACACCGATACCGAGATCCTGGAAGGAACGACCGGGACCGTTGGCAATTCCGTCTCGTCGGTTCCGAGGCACATGGCTTCGCTCTGGGCGAATTACACATTCCAGGAGAGCAGCCCGGTCTACGGCCTCGGCATCGGCTTCGGCACCCGTTATCTCGGCAAGAGTTACACCAGCGACGCCAACACGGCGCAGAACGGCTCACGCGTCCTCTTCGACGCCGCCATCAGCTATGATTTCGCGGCGCTGGACAAGAAATACGACGGCCTGAGCCTGCAGGTGAACGCCACCAACCTCTTCGACCGCCGGGAGGCCGTCTGCTCGGCGGGCTTCTGCTATCGCGACCAGGGCCGCGCCGTGATCGGCAGCCTGCGCTACACATGGTGAGCTGATGGCGAGCGCACAGCACCATGTCGCCGATCGAGGCCATAGCGCCTCGATCCTCTCGCCGGCTTTCGCCGGCGAGCATGCGTGGTGCAGCGAGAAGATGGTGCTCTCAACCGAGCTATCGGACGGGGTACCGCTGCCGCGCTTCTTCGGTGACGGCGGGTTCAGGCAGGCGATTGATCGTTATGCCGAGGCATGTGGAGACAGCGACAGGCGCGCCGTCGTCTCGATGTGGTCGTTATATTACTTCTCAACTCTTTCCATTCCGTACGTGCTGGCGCGCCGCCTCGCCGCGCAGGCGCTGCCGATCGCCTTTGATGAGATGACCATCGCATTGCAGGAGAACGGGCTGCCACGGGCGTTCGGCGTTCCACACCGGGGCGGGCATGCCGCGGTCGAGGAGGACGACGGGTTCGGGGCGATAGGTCCATTGTTGGAGCAACATCTTCCCGAGGCGGTCGCGAAACTCAACGCTTGCGGTATTTCGGCCAAGCTGTGCTGGAACAATGCCGCTGTCTATCTCGACTATGCGCTGCGATTGACCCGGCCAGCTGAAGGCCCCGATCTCACGGTGTTCGTGCGCGGCTGCCTGCCGGATGGCGGCGTCAATCCTCTTTGCGGCAGCGTCCGATATGTCGAGGAGGATGGTGAGCGCGTCGCCCGGCGGAAGATATGCTGCTTGCGCTACATGCTGCCCGGCGTGCCTAGCTGCGGCAAGCCTTGCGCTCTTCCGAGCCAAAGGAACGTACAATGACCCTTTCCACGATCACGAGACGTGGCTTTCTCGCCGCCGCGTCCACGACGCTCTGCGCGCCGGCTCTCTTGAAGGCCGAGACGCGCTGGCCGCTGACCGTGACCGACTCGGTCGGTCGAACGGTGACGATTTCAAAGAAGCCGAAGTCGATCATCCTCGGAACGGGATTCAATCTTTTCGCGCTGTCGCTGATCCATCCGGATCCGGTCAGCCTGCTTGCTGGCTGGGCGACCGACATGAAGACGGACAATCCGTTCATCTACGACGCCTTTCGCAGCAAGTTTCCGGCCCTCGACAAGGTCCCGCTCGTCAGCAATGGGCAGGCGGATGGCATGAACTTTGAGGCCGCACTCTCCTTGGAGGCGGACCTTGCAATCATGGGCAGGTGGCAGGCCGATGGCGAACAAGGCGAACGTGCCATCGACTATCTCCAATCGATCGGCGTGCCTGTCATCGTTGTCGATTTCAATCTCGATCCACTGAAGAACACCCCGCGAGACATTCGCCTCCTCGGCCGCGTTCTGGAATGCGATCGGCAAGCGGAAGATTATGCGCAGTTCTTCGAAAAGCGGGTGCAGCGCATCAAGGCNGAGTCGGCAGGGAGAGGCGAGGATGCGCCGCTGGTGCTGATGGACGCCTTCCCGAGCGCAACACGGGGCAGCTGGGCGATCGGCCGGACCGGCCTCGGCGAGTTGATCACGCTTGCCGGCGGACGCAACATCGCGGACAAGAACCTACCGCCGCAGGGCGGGCCGGTGACGGCGGAATACATCATCGCGGCGGAGCCGGACGTCTATATCGCCACCGGCTCGCCGGGTGGCGTCTACACCGTCTTCTCGATTGGCCCTGGCGTCGATCCCGCAGAAGCCCGTCGGTCGCTCCAAGAAACCGTTAAGGCACCCGCCCTTGCCCCACTGAAGGCTGTGCGCGAGGGAAATGTGCATGGCATGTGGAACTTCTTCAACGCCGTGCCGCTGAATGTGCTGGCGGCGGAAGCCGTGGCATCCTGGGTAAGGCCTGACCTGTTCGGCGATCTCGATCCGGCGGGCAGCCTCGCCGAAATCAACGAGCGTTTCGCTGCGGTCCCGTTCGAGGGGGCATACTGGACTAGCTTGGCGGGCTAACGTCCAGGCGCACCGGTCTTAAAAAGACTGCCGGTCGGCGTGTTGAGGAACATCTCCAGCGGAATGTATTCCTGATGCAGGAAGCCGGTGGACGGCAGCAGATCCTCGCGCACCATTTCGATCACGGCAACCACCGAAGCCGATGTCGTCCAGGCAATCGCCGTGCGGCGAGCGCCTGCTATCTCGATCGGATAGTAGGCGCGCACAAACTCCTTGCGGCGCAGGTTGCCGTTCTCCGTGCCCTCCGCTGCCACGTGGACATACACAACATCATCCTCGACCGGCGGCTTGGCGTTGGTGAGGATTTCACCGGCAAGCTTGCGCCTGTCGCGCATCAGGAGTTCGTGAAAGAAGAAGTTCATCAGATCCATGTGTCCGGGATAGCGCATCGTCTTGTAGTCGAGGTTCTCGACCTTGCCGAGCATGGTGTCACACATGGTGCCGAGGCCGCCTGATGTCGTGAAGGCCTCCAGCTTCACACCCTCGACATAAATCGTCTCGTGCCATTCCATCGGCGAGACGAGCTTGCGAATGCCCCCCTCGATCACTTCGCAGTCGTTCAAATACTCATTGACCACGCCTTCGGGCGACCAGTTGAAGGCGTAGCCGAGGAGACCGGTCGGATGCTGCGGCAGGGCGCCGACGCGCATGCGAATGGAACGGCATTTGTCGAATCCATCCGCAAGGCTCGATCCGACAATACCGACGAAGCCGGGGGCGAGGCCACATTGCGGCGCCATCAGCCCGCGCGCGTTCTTGGATAGTTCGATGATGAAATTTGTGGTCGGCACGTCTTCCGTGAGGTCGAAATAATGGATCCCGGCAAGATGGGCAGCGCGCGCCAGGCCGATGTTGAGGTGATAGGGCAGGCAGGAAAGTACGGCCTCGACACTCGACAGCAGTTCGCCGATGGTGATGGGGTCGGAAACGTCCCCACTCCTGCACTGGAACGGAAGGCTCTCTGTCGGCGCCTGAATATCGATGCCGAGAACGTCGAAGCCCCCCTCGTGCAGGAGCGTCGCTGCCAACCGCCCGACCTTGCCCAACCCGAGAACGGCAATCCTGTCGAAACTCATCAACTTCCTCCCCTTTTCGCGCACGCGGCACACGCTCCTCACAGCCAGCGTACAGAAGATTGTGCGCAAAAGAAAACGGCCGGAGCAATGCCCCGGCCGTCAAAGCACAGAAGGTTTCCCGACTATTCGTTGATCAGGCGCTTCAGCAACTCGATCTCATGCGAGAGCTTCGTATCCTCAGCAATCAACTCCTCGATCTTGCGAACGGCATGCAACACGGTCGTATGATCGCGACCGCCGAAGCGACGGCCGATTTCCGGGAAGGACCGCGGCGTCAGCGTCTTCGACAGATACATGGCGATCTGGCGCGGCTTGACGATGACACGGGTGCGGCGGTTCGAGACCAGCTCCTGGCGCGACACGTTGTAGTGCCGTGCGACGATGCGCTGGATATCCTCGATGCGGACGCGACGCGGCTCACCCGAACCAACAAGGTGGGCAAGAAGCTCGTCCACGCGCTCTACCGTCAGGTTCGGCTCGAAGGAGCGACGGAAGAGCAGCTGGTTGAAGGCGCCTTCCAGTTCGCGGCCGCTCGCAGTGATGTTGCGGGCAACATGGTTGAGCAGTTCCGCCGGGATTTCCAGNGACGGATCCTCGACGCGAGCTACGGCGAGGCGACGCTTCAGGATTTCGAGGCGCATTTCGTAGTCCGGCGCATCGAGCTCGATGGCAACGCCGCCCTGCAAACGCGAGCGGACACGTGGATCGAGCGATTCCAACTCCCAAGGAGCGCGGTCGGCAGCGACCACGACCTGCTTGGCGCTGTCGAGCAGCATGTTCAGCAGGTGGCAGAACTCGTGCTGGATCATCTTGCCCTGCAGGAACTGCATGTCGTCGATGATCAGAAGGTCGATGTTGCGCAGCGAGTCTTTGAGTGTCAGAGCATCATTGTCGCGGATCGCGGTTGCGAAACGCCACATGAAATACTCTGCCGTCAGATAGACGACGCGCAGTGCGCGCGGGTTCTGAACCGCGGCATTGGCGATCGCCTGCAGAAGATGCGACTTGCCGAGGCCGACGCTGGAATGGACGAACAGCGGATTGAAACGGACAGCGCCCTGTCCGGCTTCCGCAATCGTCTTGGCGGCGGCAAGTGCCACGCGGTTCGAGCTGCCTTCGACGAAGGTGTCGAAGGTGAAGCGGGAATCCAGAGGCGAGCCGAAGAGCGGCTGGCCGGAGGTGGCAGGACGGGCTGCGGCAGCGGACGAAACCGCCTGCTGCGCAATCTGGCCGGCATGCTGCGCCACAGGGCGGCGCGTCTGCGCAGCGGCAACAGGCTCCGGGGAAACCGGCTCTTCAGCCGGCTTACCAACGCCACGCGTTGCCGTGCGAACAAGAATTTCGACTTTCAGGATTTCAGAGTCTTCGGCCCGGAACAGGCTGGTGATCAGCTCAAGATACCGATTGTTGATCCAGGACTTCAGGAAAGTTGTCGGCACCGTCAGGCGCACGACGCTCTTTGAAACCGAATGCAATTTCAGCCGTGCAAACCAGCTTGCATAAACATCCGGACCGACCTGCGCCTTCAGACGGGCGCTGACACGCTCGAAAAGTACACCATGCTTCATGTCTCCCTTTTCCCCTGCCGCCTCGGCGCAAATAGAGCCAAACGCCTGCGGTTCATTGTCCCCACTCTCCAGGACATCCGCCGTCATTGTATTCATCTGCATCATGCCGCCTTCCATTCGTCGGCCGACTTTGTTTCGTCGCCCGATTATTTCCCCGCTATGGCTAGAAAGTGGCACCCTCATGAGCCACTCGCCTGCCGGTTCACTCAAATACTGCCCCACTCGCAAGATGCTCCCGGGAAAGTGCGCGCCGCATCATGCGGTTCGACTGCGTTCCCTCGGACTGGATGCCGTTCCTCGTAACACCGGCTTCCAATCGTCCTGCCACGACTTCTCTTCCCATTCGGCCTCACGCAACGCGTGCAACAAACACACAAAACATCACCGTTCCGCGACAGCCACATCGCGGTCAAAAATGCCTAACTGCGTGAAAAACCGAAGACTTTGACTCTCCGTAACAAGTGGCACAGGATCATCGCCCTGCCGACGTGGCAGTTTCAGACCAAGCCTTTACAGGTGATGTCTGGACCCCTTGTTGATCGGCATTTAGGCAGGATCGAATGCGGGAATCAACGATGAATTTTACGCAAAATTAAGAGCGGGCCGTTGACTCCGGCTGCAGTTTTTGGGCGTCACATTGATGTCAAAAAAGAATCGCTTTTGAATCAAGGGGATTCCGATTCTGGGCATTTTTGACACGCATAAAAAGAAAAAAATAAAAAAGCTTCTTGACTCTGCTCAGACCGCAGATTGTAGGGCCCGAGTCGAGCACACCTGAAGTATCCTACAACAAGTATTTGTTTTAATTGCATTTTTCATGTCACACGCTCGACATGAAATCGTCGCCGAATTAACCATACGGAAGCTAGTCGGCGGAATCGAAAAAGCCCGACAAAGTTGCCGGGCTAATCATAATGCTGCGTTTATTAACGAAAGATTATGCGGTCGCAGAAACCGACAGAGCCTTCACACGAGCTGCNAGGCGCGAAACCTTNCGGGAAGCCGTGTTGGCGTGCACAACGCCCTTGCTTGCGGCGCGAGCCAGTTCCGGCTGCGCGGCCAGGAAAGCTTCCTTAGCCTTGGCAGCATCACCAGATGCGATTGCCTCTTCGACCTTGCGAACGAAAGTACGAACGCGCGAGCGACGAGCCTTATTGACGTCGGTACGGCGGGCGATCTTGCGGGTCGCTTTTTTCGCCGAAGTTGTATTGGCCATGGATGCCTCTCTAAGAATTCGAACAAACTCCGTCATCACCGCGGGCCTTGCGGCCACTTCATACAGCAATGCGGGAGCATAATCGGAAAACCGGAGTGGCTTCCCGAACCGTGGGCGGGCATATAACCCTAAAGCCGACCCACGTCAACGCGCATTTTCAAGGAAACGCCGCCTTTCTCCAAGGCTCAGCGGTTCTTGAAGGCAGGCTTACGCTTTTCGATGAAGGCCGTCATCCCCTCTTTCTGGTCTTCGGTGGAAAACAGGCTATGGAAAAGCCGGCGCTCGAAGCGCAGACCTTCGTCCAGGGTCGTCTCCAAGGCACGGTTGACCGCTTCCTTGGCCATCAGAACGGAAGGACGCGACTGCGAGGCAATCCTGGCGGCCGCCTCCAGCGCCTCGTCCAACAGGCGCTCGGGCGCCACCACACGTGAAACGAGTCCTGCGCGCTCCGCTTCGGCGGCATCCATCATCCGGCCGGTGAGGATCAGATCCATGGCCTTATATCTGCCGACGGCGCGCGTCAGCCGCTGAGAGCCGCCCATGCCGGGGATGACGCCGAGGGTGATCTCGGGTTGGCCGAACTTGGCAGTCTCCGAAGCGATGATGATGTCACACATCATCGCGAGTTCGCAGCCACCGCCAAGCGCAAAGCCGCTGACGGCAGCGATGACAGGCTTGCGCACCTTGGCAACGTCGTCCCAGCCGCTCATCAGATCGCGGCTATAGACATCGACATAGCCGAGAGGCTGCATTTCCTTGATGTCAGCACCGGCGGCGAATGCGCGCTCGGAGCCAGTCAAAACGATCGCACCAATAGCGTCGTCGGCCTGGAAGGCTTCATGAACCTGTAGAAGCTCCTTTAGCACTGTCGAATTCAGCGCGTTCAGCGCCTGCGGGCGATTCAATGTGATGAGCCCTACCGCTCCGCGAGTTTCGACGATCAGCGTTTCGTAGGCCATGGACAATCCTCCCGTTATTTTTGGCAGTCAGGGCAGTAGAAGGTCGAGCGCCCCGCCTGAACGATGCGCGCGACCGTACCGCCGCAACCGGGCGTGCGGCAAGGTAGACTTTCGCGATCATAGACCGAGAAAGAGTGCTGGAAATACCCGAGAGACCCATCCGTCTGGATATGATCCCGNAGGGACGAGCCCCCCGCCTTGATGGCGTCGGCGATGACGTCGCGGATCGACGCAACGAGGAGGTCCATCTGCTTGCTCGGCTTACCGGTCTTGGTGACGACAGTCGCCGCTGCCCGGGTGGGGCGCAAATGCGCGCGCCACAGCNCCTCGCAGACATAGATATTGCCGAGCCCGGCAATATTCTTTTGATCGAGCAGCGCGCTCTTCAGCGGCTGCGCCTTGCCCATGAATCGTTCCGCCAGATAGGCAGCGCTGAGTTCGTTGCCGGTCGGCTCCGGCCCGAGGCCGAAGAGGAAGGGATTGAGATCAAGCTCGGAGCGCTGCGCCATATCCATGAAGCCGAAGCGGCGCGGGTCATTATAGATGACGCGGCTGATGCCATTCGGTCCTTCCAGGTGGAAGATCGCGTGGTCGTGCTTTTCATCCTTCGAACGGGCATGATGAAACTCGCCGGGAGCATCGGATAGCGGTCCTGCCTCGATGCGGAAGGAACCTGACATGCCGAGATGCGAGATGATCGTCGTGCCGTCATCGAGATCGATCAGCAGATATTTGGCGCGGCGACCGAGCGCGACGATTTCGCGACCGGTTGCCCGCGCCTCCAAACCGTCCGGAAAGGGAAATCGCAGGTCCTTGCGGCGCAGTTCCAGGCGGGCGATCCGCGCGCCTTCCATGGTGGGGGCAAGCCCGCGTCTGACGGTTTCGACTTCTGGCAATTCCGGCATCTTAACCCATCTATATCTAACATGTTTCAACCACGGGCGTTGTGCGCTATAGCGCCAAGGTGCCGCAGCTTTGACCGTGGCCCACAGATAGCGCTGCGCGGGTCCGTTCGCTATGGTCGCCGCGCCGATTTCAGATAGATGGAGTATTTCGATGTCAGAAAGCCGTACCTCCGCCGAAGGCGGCATGGAAACATCCTACGGCTTCCGCGAAGTGGCGGATGGTGAAAAGCAGGGCCTCGTCAACGAGGTCTTCCATAAGGTCGCCAAGCGCTACGACATCATGAACGACGTCATGTCGGTCGGCATGCACCGCGTCTGGAAGGATGCGATGATCTCAGCCCTCAATCCGCGCAAGGAACCCGGCTACAAGGTTCTCGACGTTGCCGGCGGCACCGGCGATATCGCGTTTCGCATCGTCGAGGCCTCGAACCGNCAGGCCCATGCAACCGTGCTCGACATCAACGGCTCGATGCTCGCNGTCGGAGCCGAACGCGCCGCCAANAAGAAGCTCTCCGACAACCTGACTTTCGTNGAGGCCAANGCCGAGGACNTGCCGTTCGAAGCAAACAGCTTCGACGCCTATACGATTGCCTTCGGCATCCGCAACGTGCCNCGCATCGACGTGGCGCTCAGNGAAGCCCATCGCGTGCTGAAGCGCGGCGGCCGGCTGCTCGTGCTCGAATTCTCCGAAGTGGACATGCCACTGCTCGACCGCGTCTACGACAGCTGGTCGTTCAACGCCATTCCGAAGTTCGGCAAGGCGATCACCGGCGAGGCCGAGCCCTATCAGTATCTCGTCGAATCCATCCGTAAGTTCCCCAACCAGGAGAACTTCGCCGAGATGATCCGCAATGCCGGCTTCTCGCGCGTGAGCTTCACGAATTATACCGGCGGCATCGCAGCCCTTCATTCCGGCTGGAAGCTCTGACGCATGGTTGAGGGCACATCGTTCACCCGCTGGCTTTCGCAGGCAGGCAATCCGGCATGAGCACTCTGGGGGCATATTTCCGGCTCTCGCGCGTCGGCTGGATTCTGGTGCGCGAAGGTGTAATTTCGGCCCTGCCGTCGGAAGATCTTCCGCCGTCCGTCGGCATCGCCAAGTCGTTTGTCGGCTTGTTCGCGCGCAATCGTTCGAAATCGAAGAAGCGCAGCGACCGGCTGGCGCAGGCGGTGGAGCGGCTCGGCCCCTCCTACGTGAAGATCGGCCA
>JGI25152J39213_1001268_pt1 | contig 11429 bp, 10 predicted proteins | sample AraplaMF_Col_mMS_FD_39213 | JGI IMG/M metagenome (IMG submission 39213)
AGGCTCGTCCCGCCGATCACGGCAGCGGCGATGGCGTTGAGGTTGACGTCACCCGTGCCGGCCTGCTGGCTCGACGACGCAAGACGCGAGGCTGACAAAATACCGCCGATGGTCGCAAGCGTTGAGCAAAGCACGAAAGCGCTCAGATAGATGCGGCGAACATTGATGCCGGCGCGACGCGCAGCTTCACGGTTTCCGCCGACGGCGAACATCGAGCGTCCCCATTGCGTGCGCGTCAAACCATAATTCAGGACCACCGCGATGGCGACGAATAGCCCGAACATCCACGGAATGCCTCGGCCGAGGTTGAGATAATAGACCGCGAACTCGAGTGCTGCGGTCAGCACAACGGCCTTGATAGCGGTAGCGGCAAAAGGCTGCGAGGATAGATTGACCGCCGCGCGCTGCTGACGCGTCCGCAGACCCTTGGCGATGATCACTGCACCCGGAAGCAGAGCCAGGAGGTAGGACAGCCAATCGGGCATGACTAGGATCTGGCCGAAGCGGACGAGCGGGGATGCATAGGGAAGGTTAATGCTGCCGCTCGGGCCCAAGATATAAAGCTGCATACCGAGCAGCGCCAGAAGGCCGGCAAGCGTCGCCACGAAGCTTGGCATTCCAAGCCGGTTGTAGAGTACGGCGTAAACGGTTCCGATGAGCGCGCCAGCGGCAATGGCAGCTATGATCGCAACGACGAAGGGGACACCGTTGTTCACCCAGAGCACACCTAGGATGGCGGATGACAAGCCGCTCATCGAACCTACGGAAAGGTCGATCTCGCCAAGCATCAGCACACAAACGATGCCGAGCGAGATGATGCCGACGGTGGCGCAGTCAAAGAGCAGGTTAACGAGATTGTTGGGTGCGAGAAACACCGGATTGAGGAGCGAGAAGACCGTGGAGATGACGATCAGCCCGACAGCGACCGGAAGCATGCCCAAGTCGCCGGATTTAACCCGATCGATAAAGGCCCCGACCATCGCCATCATGCTGTCGTCATGGCGGACGCGTTCGTCGCTGCGATCGAGCGTTGTGACGGGTGCGACTGTTGTATTGGATGGTTTCTGGCTCATGCCGGTCTCCCACTGTTTTCCTGCGCCGTGCCTGTCTTGCGCTCGATACGTCGCGAGACTGAGTTTTCCGTGGCGCCCGTGATCGAGGCGACAAGTTCCTGGTTGGATGCATCAGGCGTGAAGACGCCGTTGTTCCGGCCCAACCGCAATACGACGATGCGATCGGCCACGGCACGTACGTCTTCCATGTTGTGGCTGATGATGATGACGCCCAACCCGCGGTCACGGACACGCTCGATGAGATTGAGAACTTCGGCGGTCTGCGCGACGCCGAGTGCGGCCGTCGGCTCGTCGAGCATGATGATTTTCGGGTTGAGGAGGAGTGATCTGGCAATTGCCACCGTCTGGCGCTGGCCGCCCGACAGCGAGGCGATCGGCTCCCTGACGGACGGGATGCGCGCGGCCAGCTCCCGAAGCAGCGTCCAGGCGCGGACTTCCATCGCCACCTCGTCGAGCGCCCAGGGCGAGAGCTCATGCCCGAGGAATAGGTTGGCCACGACGTCGAGGTTCTCGCAGAGCGCCAGATCCTGAAACACGGTTGCAATACCGAGCTCCAGCGCCTTGCCGGGGCTGTCGAGCGAGACACTCTGGCCGCAGAACTCGATCGAACCGGAAGAAGGCTGGTGCACGCCAGCCAGGACCTTTACCAGGGTTGACTTGCCGGCGCCATTGTCTCCCACCAGGGCCACGACTTCGCCCGCCTTGACGTCCAGTTCGATATCGGTCAGCGCCGAGACGGCACCGAAGTTCTTCGACACATTTCGCAGTCGCAGGATGGGCTGTCCGCGCTCCGGTACATTGCTTGCTGTGGTGCTCATAGCTAAAGGCCTTTGTGCGTCCTTGAGAAACCGGCCGCACGCAGTGCGGCCGGAATGGCTGATTGGCTTTTAGTTGCCGATGCCGAGCTTCTTGCAGCCTTCGGCATATTCGCCGGTGCAGATCTGCTCAGCCGTCTGGATCTTCTTGTCGAAGATCTCCGCCTTGATGTTCTCGGCGGTGACGACGGCCGGGATGAAGAGCTGCGACGGCGTGTTGTAGAGCGTCGTCTTGGCTTCCGGCTTCTCGCCCTTGATGAGCTGGACAGCCACCTGTGCGGCTGCGGCCGCTACGATCTCGGAAGGCTTGGAGATCGTGTTGTACTGGTCGCCCGAAATAATGAGCTGCAGGGCTGCGATCGTCGCGTCGTTGCCGGTGACCGGCGGAACAGGGTTGACGCCGGCTGCCTTGAACGCCGCGATTGCGCCGCCGCCGGTGCCATCATTGGCGGCAACCACGCCCTTGATATCGGCGCCGAAGCGCGTGATCTGGCCGGCCGCCCACTCCTGAGCCTTCGGCGGCGCCCATTCCGGCGTATCGAATTCGGCAAGCGTCTTGTATTTGGATTCCTTCAGGCCGCGATGGATGCCGTCGCGAATGAGGCCGGCGGCCGCATCGGTCGGCGAACCGTTGATCTCGAGCACACCGGCTCCGTCTGGCACGCCTGCCTTTTTCAAATGCTCGACCAGCGACTTGGCAATCGCGTAGCCGATACCTTCATTGTCGAAGGAAACGTAGAAATCAGCAGGCTTGTCCGGGATCGGACGGTCATAGGCGATGACCTTGACGTCCTGTGACTGGGCGAGCTCAACGAGACCCGCGGCTGCGGCGGAATCGACCGGGTCGAGGACCACGACCTTGGCGCCCTGCGCAATCACCGAGTTGAACTGTTGCTGCTGCAGCGATGCGTCGCCATTGGCGTTCTGGTAGACGACGGTGCACTTGGCACACAGCTTTTCCATCTCGGCCTTGAAGCCCGGAAAATCGTGCTGCTCATAGCGGGTCGACGCCTGATCAGGCATCAGGAACGCCACCGTCGACGCTTCCTGGGCGAGTGCTGCTCCGCCGAGCGCCACCAGCATGGTCGCCGACATCAGGGAAAGTTTGCGATAGGTCATGTTCTCCTCCTTAATTGACCAACAGCAAGGTTCGGCCATTGCCGCAACATTGACCTGACGCGCGATGCGCCAGTGCCCCCAAGCCGCGGCTCGACGAGCCGCACGGCAAAGAGGACCACCAATAGCTGCGAAATCACCTCCCGGTGCCAGCCTCCTAGCTGGCACGTATCATCGATTGAGCGCATTTGCTCAATCGATGAAGCAAGATTTGCCACTTCTCTCGTTTGATGTCAAGTTAGCGCCCGACACAGGAGATGAGAATTTTGAAATTGGACAGGCAGCAGAAGCGAACCACGATCTACGACCTTGCGGAACTCGCCGGCACCTCTGCGAGCGCGGTCAGTGCTGTCTTGAACGGGAACTGGAAGAAGCGCCGTATCAGCAAGCAGCTTGCCGAGAAGATAACGCGAATAGCCGAGGAGCAGGGTTACGCGCTCAACATGCAGGCAAGTCTGCTGCGCCGTGAAAAGTCGCACATCATCGGCATGATCGTTCCCAAGTACGATAACCGATATTTCGGTTCGATCGTGGAACTCTTCGAGACCATGGCTCGCGACAAGGGCTTCTTTCCGCTTATCACATGCACGCGACGCGACCCTGCGCTTGAGATTGAGGCCGCTCGAGCGATGCTCTCCTACCAGGTGGATTGCGTGATTGCGACAGGTGCTACGGACCCCGACAGGGTCACCGAACTATGTGCCGCTGCAGGCGTGCGGACGATCAACCTCGATCTGCCCGGCAAACTTGCACCCTCCATCATTTCCGACAACTTCGCAGGCGCTCGCGAGCTGACGCGAAGAATACTCGTCAGTTGCCAACACCGATTTGGCTCAATGGAACCACTGATGTTCGTCGGCGGTCGTGGCGGCGATCACAACACGATGGAACGTCTAAGGGGATTTCGCCAAGCACATGCAGATCACGGTATCGACCTTGATGACGACAGGGTCATCGCCTGTGGTTACGCCCCCGAAAAGGCGCAGAGCGCGCTGATGGAGCGCGCTACCAGCGGCTTGCCCTTTTCCAAAGGCATGTTCGTCAACTCGACAATTACACTTGAAGGCGTGCTCCGCTGGGTGCGGCTCGCCGGACCTGTCAGCGAGCAGGAGTTCGCACTCGGATGCTTCGACTATGATCCCCTCGTCGCCCTACTCGGCGACAACATCGAGATGGTTCGCCAGGACGTACCGGCAATGCTTGCCAGAATGTTCGAGCTGATCGAGCACGGAAACTTTGAGCCGAACGTGTCAGAAATCCCGCCCGTTCTTCGTTAAGCGTGCGGGCCGCAGGATAAGCGATACCGGTATTGCGCGGAAGACTTCAGCACCAATTTGGCGCTTACGCGTTCGTATCTCACTCCTTGGCGTGCTTTGGCGGCGCTTCTCGATTTCCCTCTGCCCGGTCTCTGTGCAAGGCAGCACGTGCCAGCATCATCAGAGTTACCGGTGTCGTCACGGTCACGAACACGCCGATCAAAATCTCGTGGACCGCAAAGCGAGAGGACACAGCGGAAAAGAAGATCATCGAGCCGAGCATAACCCCGCCAATCCCCCAGCTGGTTCCGAGTGTCGGCGCGTGGATACGTTGGTAGAAACTTGGTAGACGGAGAAATCCGATCGCACCGATCAGAGCCAGCAGCGCTCCGAGAACGAGGAAGAAGGCGACAAGCGACGCCACCCAGACCGGCAGATCCACGGCAGCGTGCATCATTCGATCACCTCCCCGCGCATCAGGAACTTCGCCAGTGCCACGGTTGCTACGAAGCCTATCATTCCTATGACCAATGCGGCTTCGAAATAGACCACCCTCCCCGTTCCGACGCCGAAGGTTACCAAAAGCAGCATGGCATTGATGTAAAACGTGTCGAGGCCGATGATGCGGTCTTGCGCGCGGGGGCCGACGAACATGCGGACCGAAACGATGGCCATGGCCGCAACGAGCATGACCTGAGCGACCGACACGGCCGTGAAGAGGATGATTGCACTCATGCGAATATCTCCAGCAACAGCGCCTCGTATCGGTTCTTGATCGTATCGCGCCATACGGCTTCGTTCTGTATGTCGAGAACGTGCAGCAACACCGTGTGATCGTTGGAATCATACTCCAGCCATGCGGATCCTGGCGTGCTAGTCAAGATCACGGCCAGCACGGCAAGCGCGAACTGGCTGCGGAGTTCCAAGTGTATGGTGATAAAGCCGGGGTTGTGCCGTCGTTTCCCGCTGCGCAAAATGATCCACGCGACGTCGATGTTCGACTTGACGATATCACCGAACACCAAACCGAAGAGCTTCGGCAGGAGATACCATTTCTTCAGCCGTACCGGTTCCGACTTGAGAGAGGCCATCGCCCAGCCCGCGAAGACCGCAACGACGAGGCCTAGGATGAAATGGCCGAGGGTGAAGCCGTTTAGCAGCAACCACATGATGAGCAGGCACGTCGCAAGAATGGGATAGGGAAGCATCACTCGCCCTCCGTTCCAGCTTTGACGCCCTTGATCGGCAGCGCGTTGTTGACCGCGTCGATATAGATCGACGGCTTGCTCAGCGTGCGGATCGTCGTGTCCATGTATTGCATCGCCGGCCCGGCCTGCACGGTGAGCGCGAGCGTCAGCGCCAAGAGGAACATCACCGGCACGATCTCGATCACCAGCACGCGGGGCACAGTTCCTTCGATCGAGCTCCAGAAGGTGCGGATGCCGACGCGCGTCATGGAAATCAGCGCGGCTATGCCGGAGAGAATAACGAGAACGACCAAAGCCCAGATCGCCGCAGTGGGCGGCACGCCGATGGAGCCGGTGCCCATCATCGCAGAGAGCATGGCGAATTTGGCGACGAAGCCCGAGAGCGGGGGAAGGCCGGAGAGCAAGATGCCGCAGGCCGCGAAACAAATGCCGAGAACAGCCATGGTCCCCGGCATGGTGACGCCTTCTTCCTCGTTTTCGGGCTCTTCGTCGGCCTCGCCATAAGCCTCCATAGTCACGGCAAGCACGTTTGCGCCCGCATCCTGGCCGCGTTCGACGAGTTCGATGAGCATGAAGAAGGCGCTGATCGTCAATGTTGAGCTGACGAGATAGAGCAGCGCGCCGGAAGAGACCGCGCCGTCGTTGATACCAAGCACCATCAGCAGTGTCCCCGAGGAGACCAATACGGAAAAGCCCGCAAGCCGTCCCAACGCCTGCGATGCAAGCACGCCGACGATGCCGAAGATCAACGTGGCCATGCCGCCATAAAGCAGAACCGGCGCGCCGAACCCGGCCGAGGGGCCCTCACCGAACAGCAGCATCGTCAGCCGCAGGATCACATAGATCCCAAGCTTGCTCATGATCGCGAAGATACCGGCCACCGGTGCAGATGCGGCGCTATAGGCGGTGGGGAGCCAGAAGCAAAGCGGCCACATGCCAGCCTTGATAAGGAAGACGACACCCAATATGCCGGCGCCGGCCTCCATCAACATGCGCCGGTCGGGCTCGATCTCGGGGATGCGGGCGGCAAGGTCGGCCATGTTGAGCGTCCCCGCCGTTCCGTAGATGAGGCTGACGCCGATCAGGAACAGCAGCGCGGCCACGAGGTTGACCGCGATGTAATGCATGCCAGCCTTGACGCGCAGCGGGCCCGAGCCATGCAGCAGAAGACCGTAGGAGGCTGCCAGCATGACCTCGAAGAAGACGAAGAGGTTGAACAGGTCGCCCGTGAGGAAGGCCCCGTTGACTCCCATGAGGAGCAGCTGGAACATGCTGTGAAAATGCGCGCCCACCGCATGCCAGCGCGCCAGCGAGAAGACGAGTGCCGACACGGCAAGCAGTGCGGTCAAAAGCAGCATCATGGCCGATAGCCCGTCGAGAACGAGCACGATGCCGAAGGGTGCCGACCAGTTGCCAACGAGATAGACGCCCTCGAACCCATTCGGGCCGCTTTCGATCCTGAACAGGATGAAAGCGATCACGGTGAGCAAGATCGCGGAGGCGAGGCTGACCATCGCCTTGGCGAGGCGGCGCCGCTCGTCGATGAACAGCAAGAGGGCACTGGCGATCAGCGGAATGAGGATGGGCGCTACGATGAGGTGATGGGACCAACCGCTCATTTCGGCTCGTTCCTTCCATCGACATGGTCGCTGCCCGTCAGCCCGCGCGACGCCAGGAGGACCACGAGAAACAGCGCCGTGGTCGCAAAGCCGATGACGATGGCGGTCAGCACGAGGGCCTGTGGTACCGGATCGGCGAGAATGGACGGATCGTCGCTTCCCAGGATCGGCGGAACGTTGGCCTTCACGCCGCCGACGCCGAAGATGAAGAGGTTGACGGCATAGGAGAGGAGCGAGAGCCCGATGATTACCTGATAGGTGCGCGGGCGCAGGATAAGCCAGACCCCGCAGCTCGTCATGATGCCGATGGCGATCGACAGAACCAGTTCCATCACCGCTCCTCCGATTTGGCCGCGTCGATCGTGCGCAGGCGGTTGATCCGCAACGATTGGTGGGCAAGGGCGACAAGGATCAGCACGGTCGATCCGACAACGAGCGAAAAGACGCCGAGGTCGAAGAGCAGTGCCGTCGCCGCCGGCACCTTGCCGATCAGGGGAAGTTCGAGATAGCGCGAATGCGAGGTCAGGAACGGATAGCCGAGCAACCAGGCACCGGCGCCCGTCAACACCGCCGTCAACAATCCCGCGCCCATCCACCGCAGCGGCAGAATGCGGACGCGGTCCTCGGCCCAGCGCGTACCGCCGGCGAGATANTGCAGNAGNAAGGCGATCGANAGNGTCANNCCCGCCGAGAACCCGCCGCCCGGCAGGTCATGCCCGCGCATGAAGAGGTAGACGGAGAAGGTGATGATGACTGGGAACATCCACTGCATGATGACCGATGGTACGAGCAAATAGTCGCGCACCGTGTCGCCAGCCGAGCGCTCCGGCCGCTCCTCGTCGAAGCGGTTTTGCACCTGCTGCTGCTCCGGCATTCCCATGCTGTCTTCAGCCGGGCGGAAACGACGCAGCAAGCCGTAGACAGTCAGCGAGACGACCCCTAGCACCGCGATTTCGCCCAGCGTGTCGAATCCGCGGAAGTCCACGAGAATAACATTGACGACGTTTCGTCCGCCGCCGAGCGAATAGGCATGCTCGAGGAAATAGTTGGCGATCGCGTCAGGTACCGGCATCGTCATCACGGCATAGGCGATGGCCGACATGGAGACGCCGCAGAGGACGGCGAGCGCGAAGTCGCGGAAGCGCCGGAACCGGGCGCGGATCGTCATGGACTCGCGAATGTCTTCAGATCGTTTCGGCAGCCACCGCAGCCCCAACAGAATGAGAACGGTGGTAACGATCTCGACCAGCAATTGGGTGATCGCAAGATCAGGCGCCGAAAGCCATACGAAGGTGATGCACACGATCAGGCCGACGCCGCCGAGCATGACCAGCGCGGCCAGTCGATGGTATTTGGCCGTGTAGGCGGTACCGATCGCCAGACACACCCCGATCAACCAGAGCGCCGTGAAGACAGGATCGACGCCGGAATAGGCAAAAGGACGATGTTCGAAGCCGCGGAGATAGAGCGGCAGGGCACCCGCAAGCAGTCCAGCGACCACCAGCCACCGCAACTGCGGCTGCAGCTTGCGTGTCCCAAGCCGCCGCTCGGCAACGCGCGCCCAGCGCCAGGAGACTTCCACGAGGATACGTTCGAAGATGCGCTGCCCCTTCAGCCGCCGGATAAAGGGTGGACCGTCGTCGCAACGTGACAGATAACCTTTCAACGCCCAGTAGATCGCGGTTCCGGCGATCAGCGCTATGACGCTCATGATCAGCGGGAGATTGATCCCGTGCCACAGCGAAAGGCTGTAATCAGGCGTGTCGTCTCTTAAAACACTGATCACCGCGCTGTGGAGAAATGGTCCAATTGATAGTGCCGGCACGATACCGACCACCAGGCACAGCACGACGAGAAACTCGATCGGAAAGCGCATCCAGCGTGGCGGTTCGTGCGGATGCGCGATCGGCAGGTCGGTCGGCGCGGGGCCGAAGAAAACGGTGTGGATGAAACGCAGCGAATAGGCAACGCTGAAGGCACCAGCAAGCGTCGCGACATAGGGCAGAATTCTATCAAGGATGGAATCGGCGTGCGTCTCGACCGCTTCCGCGAAGAACATTTCCTTCGAAAGGAATCCGTTCAGCAGTGGTACGCCGGCCATAGCGGCGCTGGCGACGACGGCAAGGGTCGCCGTGATCGGCATGAACCTGTACAAGCCGCTAAGCTTGTGCATATCGCGCGTCCCGGTCTCGTGGTCGATGATGCCCGCCGCCATGAACAGCGACGCCTTGAACGTCGCGTGATTGAGCATGTGAAAAATCGCAGCCACCGTTGCCAATGGGCTTCCGAGGCTGAGCAGCGTCGTGATCAATCCAAGGTGGCTGATCGTCGAATAGGCAAGGAGCCCTTTCAGATCGCGCTGGAATATGGCGAAGTATGCGCCAAGCAGCAAAGTGATCATTCCCGCGGCGCCGAGGATCCAGAACCACTCGTAGGTTCCAGACAAGACTGGCCAGAAGCGCACGAGCAGGAAGACGCCCGCCTTCACCATCGTTGCCGAATGCAGGAATGCCGACACGGGCGTCGGCGCCGACATGGCATTGGGCAGCCAGAAGTGGAATGGAAACTGAGCGCTTTTCGTCAAAGCTCCAAGCAGAATGAAAATTAGCGCGGGCACATAGAGGCTGTGATTTCGGATCAGGTCACCTGAGTTCAGGATCTTGTCCAGATCGTAGCTGCCGACGATCTTGCCAAGCAAAATCAGGCCGATCAACAGGCAGAAGCCCCCGATCCCAGTGATCGTAAGGGCCATTCGAGCGCCGTCTCGGGCGGCAGCATTGTTGTGCCAGTAGCTGATCAACAGGAACGAGAAGATGCTTGTCAGTTCCCAGAATACCGACAGCAGGATGACATTCCCTGAAATGACAATGCCGACCATCGCTCCCATGAACGCAAGCAGGAACGAGAAGAATCGCGGGACCGGATCGTCTTCCGACATGTAATAGCGGGCGTAGAGGATGACCAGAAAACCGATGGAGGTGATCAGCATGGTGAAAATCCATGCAAAGGCATCCATGCGCAGAGTCAGATCAAGACCGAGCTGCGGCAACCACTCCGCGTTGAAGCGAATGACACCCCCGTCAGAGACCTGCGGGTAGAGACTGGCGCTAAGCAAAAGGGCGAGGAAGACGACAATACCAGCAAGGCTGGAAGGAAGGCGACGTGATACCGTTCTCAGGAAAAAGACCGACAGAATGCTACCCACGAACGGAAGAAGCAGCAGGGCAACGAGCATGAAGGGTCCGGCTGTTATCCCAATGCGTCTGTCCTTTTCGAATTGTGATTAGAGGCATCGCATATTTAGCAACGACCTAGAAATCACTTTTAAATTAGCCTATATGATCTATATCAACCAATATGGGCGATAGTCGAAGATGGGTCAAGCTTACGACCATAAGATTTTGTCGCCGGCCCTATGTAGAGCGGCACGCGGTCTCGTGGACTGGACACAGGCTGAACTGTCAGCACGGGCAGGCGTGTCGCGAAGCACGGTTCGCGACTACGAAGGCGGGCGCCACGATGTTCACCGCGCAACGGCTGCACAATTGAAAATCGCGCTTGAGAGTGGCGGTGTAACCTTCGTCAATCTGGACGACGGCAAAATAGCTCTTTGCTCCAGCAACGAGCAGTGACGCCGAGCTGGCTAGCCACCACGCCTGTCACGCGCCAAGCGGTTCGGCGCGCTATGGGGACACAATCCGTCGTCCCGTCTCCTGGTCGAAAAGATGCAGATTTCCCTGAGAAAGTGAAAGACGCTGTCGGCTGGCGACGTCGAACTGGGGCCGTTCGCGCAATACAATGGAAACCAGTTGCTCCCCAAGACGTGCCTCGACGAAAGTCTCCGCTCCCGTCGGCTCGATATTCTCGACGATGGCTTCAAGCTCGCCAACACCAGCGCTAACAAGTGCGATTTCTTCGGGACGCTTGCCAATCAATATCGACTGCCCATCGCGTACGCCTCCAGGAACCTTCAATCCGGTCCCCTTCCCGGTTTGCAGAACAAACTCGCCGGATCGGGCGACGGCCGGAAACAGGTTCATCGCAGGAGAGCCGATAAATTGCGCCACAAAAGAATTTGCGGGGCGATCGTAAAGCTCAAGTGGCGAGCCAACCTGCTCGATCTTGCCCGCCTGCATGACGACGATGCGGTCGGCCATGGTCATTGCCTCAATCTGATCGTGGGTAACATAGATCATGGTCGTTCCAAGACGGCGATGTAGCGACTTGATCTCGCCTCGCATTTGCACGCGCAGCTTGGCGTCAAGATTGGAAAGCGGCTCGTCAAACAGGAAGACTTGTGGCTTGCGCACGATCGAGCGCCCCATGGCCACACGCTGACGCT
>JGI25152J39213_1001293_pt1 | contig 11206 bp, 15 predicted proteins | sample AraplaMF_Col_mMS_FD_39213 | JGI IMG/M metagenome (IMG submission 39213)
GTGATCAAGCAGGGATGTAAACTGCACTTGCATTGTTTCTTGCATTGGAGCCTCCGGTTGCCGTCCAACAAGCGATGGCAGCACATGTTCCCGGCGGATCAGGATTTCGATGTGGCGATGCGAACCACGCCGATGAGGCGGAGGCGACTTCCAACCAGGCAGCACTGGCGGGCTGGGGTTGATCGGAATGAAATTGACGTGTGCCGGCGAGGGTTGACGGCTTTGAGCGTCACTGCGAACGTTGAGGCATTCGCCAAAACACGATACCCGCCCGCTCCCTCTCCTTGTCGTACGAGCACGGAACGGCGATATGGCATTGCTGTTTTCGTGCTTGCAGCGACGAGGAGGCGGTCACCTCACTGGGTGATGTCGATGAGGCGGATGGGATCCAGCCATGCGGACTTGGCAGAGGCGAAAGATGCGCCATGGAACAAAGAGGCCTTCGCGCGGTTCGAGCGGACAAAGGAGGGCAGCAATGTCCCGAAGCGGACAATGGGCCAACTGGGGGTCGCATGGCAAGCGACAGCAGGCTATGGCGCCGATCAGCTGAACTGGCTCGCCTCTCCGATATGCGAACGGCCCGACCTCCACCGGGCTGCCGAAATGACAAATGCGCAAGCACTCCCCGAACCGTAGGTGCTTGCGTTTGCACTCAGAGGCGGTAGGACGCTTGCTGTCTGTCCTCCAATGCAGAGACCAGAATGATCCTAACGCTGAAGGGCGTCACAAAGTCCTACCCGACCGCCGAGGGGCGGGTCGATATCCTCAAGGGGGTCGACCTTGACGTTGCAGCCGGAGAGGCGGTCGCGCTGACCGGCGAGTCTGGCAGCGGCAAGAGCACGCTTCTGCACCTTGCCGGCGGACTCGACCGGCCCGATGCCGGTCTTATCACCATGAACGGCGAAGATATCGGCGTCTTCGGCGATGCTGATAGGGCGAACTACCGTCGAACCGGGGTCGGCCTTGTGTTTCAGCAGTTCAACCTCATTCCGTCGCTCAGCGTATCGGCCAATATCTCCTTTCACGCCAGACTTGCCGGCCGACATGATCGTGCCTGGGAGGAGCAACTCATTTCCGCACTTGGGCTCCAAGACTTCCTGGGGCGTTACCCCGAGCAACTGTCTGGAGGCCAGCAGCAGCGCGTCGCCATCGGCCGGACGCTTGCCGCTAGGCCGCCGCTGATCCTGGCCGACGAACCGACCGGCAATCTCGATGAAGAAACCGGCGATCGTGTTCTCGAGCTGATGCTGGCGCTGGCTCGATCCGCCGGCTCGGCGCTGCTCTTCGTCACGCACTCGACGAGGCTGGCCGATCGCCTTGACCGAAAGGTCGTTCTGCGCGGCGGAAGGATCGTATCATGATGCTCTGGGGCATCCTGGCGCTTCTGTCGCATTGGCGACGCAGACCGATCCAGTTTCTAACCCTCATCTTGGGAATCGCACTGGCGACCGCGCTCTGGTCGGGCGTTCAGGCAATCAACGCCGAGGCCCGCGCAAGCTATGCCCACGCTGCCGCGATGCTGGAGCAGGATGGGCTGTCGCAGCTCGTTTCGACGAGAGGCGAGGGGATTTCCATTGCCACATATGGCCGATTGCGACAGGCAGGGTGGAACGTCTCGCCGGTCATCGAAGGAATGGCGACGCTCGGCAAGGTGCGCCTGCGGCTTATCGGCATCGATCCCCTGACGATGCCGCAGACCGGCCTGGCGTCCTCGATCGTCGGCAAACCCGATCTGTCCGCATTTTTGTCAGGCGAGCGGCTGGTCGTCTCGCCAGCCACCGCCGAGAAGCTGCGGGGCGAGACCGAAATGATGGTCAAGATCGCAGATCAGGTTCCGGAGGGAGCGGCTTTTCTGGATATCTCGGCGGCCGACACATTGCTTGGTGCGCGAGGCGCCATCAGCCGCCTGGTGATCGCGCCCGATCAAAAACCCGATCTGGCGCCGCTTGGCGCACTCGCTCCCGATCTCAGCATTCGCCAGAGCGAACAGACAGATGTGGCGCGGCTGACCGACAGCTTTCATCTGAACCTGACGGCCTTCGGTTTCCTGTCCTTCACCGTCGGGCTATTTATCGTCTATTCGGCAACGGGCCTGGCTTTCGAACAGCGGCGGGGAACATTTCGCACGCTGCGCTCGCTCGGCATTTCGCTCCGCGCGCTGACCGTCATGCTCGTGCTCGAGCTTGCAGCTTTCGCGTTGGTGTCTGGCCTGATCGGTGTCGTCTTCGGCTACTTCATCGCCTCTGCCTTGATGCCGGGCGTGGCCGCGACACTGCGAGGTCTTTACGGCGCCTCGGTCCCTGGCTCGCTTACGCTGCGCCCGGAATGGTGGCTTGCCGGCATGGTGATCGCGCTGGGAGGCACCGCCATCTCGTCGGCCCAGAGCCTGTGGCGTGTCTGGAGACTTCCCGTCCTGGCTGCCGCCCGGCCGCGAGCCTGGGCGCGCGCTTCCTCGACCGGACAGATGTACCAGGCTGGGGCCGCGGCTATTCTTCTGACTTCGGCGTTCTTTCTTGCATGGACGGGCTCGGGATTGCTAAGCGGATTTGCCGTTCTCGGCTGCCTGCTACTCGCTGCGGCTCTCATCTTTCCCCCGCTTCTGGCCCTTGCGCTCGCTTTCGCGCAGGCACAAGCGCGCGGTGCGCTCAGTGAGTGGTTTTGGGCAGATACGCGCCAGCAACTACCCGGATTGTCGCTTGCCTTGATGGCGCTGCTTCTGGCTCTCTCCGCCAATATCGGCGTCGGCACGATGGTCGCTAGCTTTCGGCTCACCTTCATCGGCTGGCTGGACCAAAGGCTTGCCGCCGAACTCTACGTGACAGCCGGCAACGAGGATGAAGCCAGGCGGCTGCGGGAGTGGCTGGCTTCCCGATCCACCGCCGTGTTGCCCATCTGGAACGTCGATGGAATGGTTGCGGGCGAGGAGATGCAGATTTTCGGCATCGCGGACGATCCAACTTACCGTGACCACTGGCCGCTCATCGCCGCGGCCAGTGACACTTGGGATAAGGTTGCAGGCGGACAAGGCGCGATCGTCAATGAACAGATGTGGCGCCGCGGCATGGCGGCGATCGGACAGACCCTTGCCTTGCCCGGCGGATGGCACGTCCCCGTCGTCGGGATCTATTCCGACTACGGCAATCCGAAAGGGCAGGTAATCGTCGGTCTGGATGCTCTGGTCGATCATTATCCGCAGGTGGCGAAACTTCGCTACGGGATCCGCGTTCCACCTGACGGGGCGATCAATCTGAAGCGCCAGCTCGTCGATGAATTCGGCCTGCCACCAGACGCGATCGTTGACCAGGCAAGCCTCAAGCAGCAGTCTAGAGCAATTTTCGAACAAACGTTCAAGGTGACCGGCGCGCTGAACGTCCTGACGCTTGCCGTGGCGGGCTTTGCGATGTTCTCAAGCCTATTGACGCTCTCCGCCATCCGGCTGCCACAGCTGGCGCCGGTATGGGCGCTCGGCTTGCGCCGGCGCGATCTCGCCCGATATGAAATTCTCAGAACGCTTGCGCTTTGGCTGGCGACCTTCGTCGCTGCCATTCCGGTCGGTCTCGCGCTGGCGTGGGTTTTGCTTGCACTCGTTAACGTCCAAGCCTTTGGCTGGCGGCTTCCCATGTCGGTCTTTCCGCTCGACTGGGCCTGGCTCGGCGCCACTGCGCTGCTTGCTGCGCTGGTCTCCGTCCTGGCGCCGGTGCGTCGGCTGGGCGTGACCGATCCGGCCGACCTGTTGAGGATATTTACCAATGAGCGCTAGAAGCTACGCCATCCTTCTTTTCGTATTGGGGGCGGGATGGCCGGCGCCGGCCGCGTGGCCGCAGGGATTTGCAGGTCTTGGATCCGACGCTCGCGGCTTTTCGGTCCCTCAGCGTGGTCATGAGCTAAGCTTTCCAGCCGACCATGGCCCGCATCCGGACTACCGCATAGAGTGGTGGTACGTGACAGCCAATCTGCAGGGCGAGGATGGGAAACAGTACGGCGCGCAATGGACCCTGTTTCGCTCGGCGCTCGCCCCCGTCGAGCGGGAAGGTTTTGCTGACCCGCAAGTCTGGATTGGCCATGCCGCGGTAACCTCGAACACGGGCCAATTCGTTGCCGAAAAAATTGCCCGTGGTGGTGTCGGACAGGCGGGTGTGACGCTCGCACCATTTCGAGCATGGATCGACGATTGGGGGATGAAAGGCACCAAGTCAGCGCTCGACGCCGATTTGCTGAGCACACTTTCGCTGAGCGCGGCCGGAAACGGCTTCAGCTTCAGCTTAGGCCTTAAGACGGATAAGGCGCCGATCCTCCAGGGCGACCACGGATATTCTGTCAAATCTGGCGAAGGTCAGGCAAGCTACTATTACTCACAGCCTTTCTTCGATGTCGATGGCGCCATTATGATTGCGGGCTCAAAGATCAACGTGACGGGCAAAGCCTGGCTGGACAGGGAATGGTCATCGCAGCCGCTTTCCGCCAGCCAGACAGGCTGGGACTGGTTTTCACTGCATCTCGACAGCGGCGAGAAGGTCATGGCCTTCCGTTTGCGCGACGGGAAAGCAGGCTTCATGTCCGCGACGTGGATTTCGCCCGACGGCCGACCTGAACCACTCCCGCCAAGCGCGATCAGATTGGATCCGATACGCCAGGCCTTTGTCCAAGGGCGGCAGGTACCGGTTGCCTGGCGCGTTCGTGTTGCCGACAAAGGCCTCGATGTCCTGACTGAGCCACTTAACGACCAGGCGTGGATGGCGACGTCCACTCCCTATTGGGAAGGTCCGATCACGGTGAAGGGCTCACGATCGGGCAGAGGGTACCTGGAAATGACAGGCTATTGAGACAAACGAGTAGAACATCCCCGGTCTTGGGTGCAGCCCGGGGATTGCCGATATGTAGTGTGGACGCGGCGACCGCTGGAGAGCGGTCAAACCCTTGCTGGAGAGCATGGCTGCCGCGCCAGCAAGAAAACACGTTGAAGGAAGGATTGTTCCGGACGGTGCAGGTTCAATGAGCGGGATCGGCTTGACGCGCAGCCATCGCAAGGCCCGCAAGGATGCTTTCGTCCGTGAAGGGCTTGGCAATGACCGCAACCGATCCGGCCAATCCGTTGCCGACTTCGGTTGGATTTGCGGTTACGAAAACGACCTTCATATGAAATCGATCGATCAAACGGCGACCAAGCGCGGCGCCGCTCGATCCGTCCGCAAGTCCAAGATCGACCAGCGCCACATCCGCTCTCGGCGCATGTGCAAGCGCCTGTTCAACCGTGGCGACCGGGCCGACCGGACGGTATCCGGCATCGGCCACGATGCGTTCGAGCTCCAGCGCAATGATGGACTCGTCTTCAACTATCAGAACCCGCATGCAACTCCTCCAAGTGAACCCGATGAGATAGAAGGCGCGAGCCGGATGTCGAGGCGCATCACGCTTGCTTGATCGCAACCGAGGTCTGGCAAAAGGGCAAACAATGGGCCGATGGTTCAACCATACCTGCTCCTGGCATGCCTGGGCTTCAGTCCAGCGCATCGGTTTATCGTGGCGCGATCGCTCAGGAACGATTTGCTGGATTGGCCGTTTCGATCGTGTTGCAGGTTATCAATGGAGATTTCGACATGGGCAGCACAGCTGACAAGGTAGGCGGCAAGGCAAACGAACTGGCCGGCAAGGTCCGCCAGGGCGTGGGCGACGCCATAAACGACAGGGATATGCAGGCCAAAGGCCTGGCGCAGGAAGCAAAAGGCGATGCCCAGCAGGCCAAGGGCAAAGCCAAGGACGCTGTCAAAAACGTCGTTGACCGGGCCTGATCTGGCCGAGCTCGTCGACCAAAAGAACCCGCCGTGCATCGGCGGGTTTATCGTTTTTGAAATCCACCGATCTCATGCCGACATGAGGATGTAATGGAAAATGAATCGAAAGCGCTTGCCGATCAGTATCGGCGTCTTGGCGGCCGCCGCATCGCGGTCATGGACGACAATCTCGCCTCGACACGAGACTGGGATGGCGACCCTTCACAAGCCGCGACTTTCTGGCGCGAGCGTATTGCGTCGCTGCCCGAACGTGACAGACGAGATGTGATCTCGTTCCTTCCTTCACTCAATGACGAAAGTGGCGAGCCGGGGCCGTCTTAGGGAAGAGTTGAAACGAGTGCTTGAAGGAGTGGTTGCGCCAAGCGGCCTGTGCCAAGCGACGCGAGGCTCGCGCCCCATCAACCTACACATAGTGGAAGGCGGGTTTCACGTTCTCTTGCAACGGAGGGATAGGATCTGGGGGAGGGCATATTCGATTGTCGACATTGCCATAACGGAGCCCATGGTCATCGGCATGGCGCGCAATTTGGCGCTGCCCCAGGCTGATGTCGTTGAAGGCGGCGAGAATCTTCCCCGGTTTTGTCAGCTACGGCCCCGCGCAAAAGGCCGCGCCCCTTATTCATCCCTCAGTCGAAACCGTCCGTCTTGCCAGTGCGGTAGATGATGACAGGATCTCCTTCCTGACCGAGGGCTGGAATACCGTCGCGGCGCGCGACGAGGACCCCGGCATAAGCGCGGGCAATTGACTTGGCCTCTTTGATGGCATCAATCTCCGAGCCGTCGCTGACTGTTTCCCAGGCCTGAACGGGTTGACCATGCTCATTCAAAACGAAGGCGAAGATACTGATTGATCTTAATGTTTCAGGCATGGCAGGCTTATGTCCGCAATCTGCTTTCACAGACGATTAATCAGGCGACTATCACGATCCCTAGTCCGATACGGCCGGCCGCGGCGGAGCGCGAAACCCGGGGCTGCTGCGGCTGGAACGATGAGCTTCGGCTTGGCCAACGCGCTTGCCGTCGGCGGGACGCGGTGAGATAGTATCGTCCGCTTGTAATTCTGCGGGCGCGGCAAAACGATCCTTGTCGTCCATGGCGTCACTTTCGGTTCGAGAACTGCGGCGCAGGCATGCGACCATTGGCGTTGGTGCGGCCCGTTTGCGGATCGGCTTGCGTGACGCCCCCATTGCTCTGCCGGCTGTTGCCCATGTTCACCGGCGGCGCGCGCTGATCATCGACATTGGTCTCGGGCAGCTCATCGTCTTGACTGTCCTCGTTCAGGGACTTGGGCGGCAACTTGGCTGAAGCGGGGATGGGGTTGTTCGACATCGCAGGTCTCCTTTGCAATTAACAACTCGGCTGGCCCGCCTCGGTTCCACTCTCGCCGATGAGAAGCAATCCGGTTTCTCGGATTAGACGGCGTCGCCCGATGCCGATGCCAACCTGCCCCGCCTACCGAAACCATTTTCGAGACGACACGTTTGCTGTTGGAGAAAATCTAGAGGTGAGCGTGTCCGATCCGCATTCGTCCCACATCAGCGGCGACCATTCCGCCGCCCCATCCCATACGGGCTTCACCGATAAGTTGGAGCTGTCGGCATTCGCCTTCCAGCGTACCCGCTTGCCGATGGTGGTGGCAGACGCCAGACAAGACGATTTACCGCTCGTTCTCGTCAATGATGCATTCCTGGAGCTTACGGGCTATGGTTCGGAGGAGGTTCTGGGACGAAATTGTCGGTTCCTCCAGGGGGAAGGAACTGCGCGCGCGGCAGTTGCCGAAATTCGCGATGCGATCATGACAGAGAGGGAAGCCATCGTCGAAATCCTCAACTACAAGAAGGATGGGACACCCTTCTGGAATGAGCTCCACCTGAGCCCGCTTCACGACGAGCAAGGGCAACTGACCTATGTCTTCGCCTCCCAGGTTGACGTCACAAATTATCGGCGCGTGCAGGCTTTTGAAGAAGCCGAACGCCGCCTCCTGCTGGAGATCGATCACCGCACGAAAAACGTTCTGGCCATTGTCGACAGCATCGTCCGGCTATCGAAGGCCGACGATGTAAAGGTCTATTCCACGGCCGTGCAGCGACGGATACAAGCGCTTTCGCGCATCCACATGCTTCTCGCCGACAATGGTTGGAAAAGGGTATCGCTCGCCGATATCGTGCACACACAGACCGAAGCCTTCGGCGCGGAAAAGATCGAAGTCCTTGGCCCCGATGTGATGGTGGCAGCAGCATCCGTCCAGCCGCTTGGGCTTGCCATTCACGAATTGGCGGTCAATGCAGCCGTTCATGGATCGCTGGCCCGCGAAAGGGGCGCGCTCCGGGTCAGTTGGAACTGCGTGGGCGAGGGCATTTCGCTGGAGTGGAGGGAAGAAGGACCACCCGTCCCGTCAAAGAGATCGGGTCGAGGCTTTGGCAATATTTTACTTGCCGCCGTCGTCGAAAACCAGCTCGGGGGCAAGATTCGACGGCAGTGGTGTCCAGACGGTCTGCGCCTGACGATTGAACTCCCGTCCTTGGAAAGGATCGCCGGCAGTCTCAGGCGTCTTCCCTGAGCAGCCAGATGACGCCCTGCCTTCGACCGCCACCTTCGTCCCGATCACTATCCGGCGGACCTGGCGGTGACAAAACAGCTAAACCCTCGGGACTTCGTGCTAATCCCAACGGTTCACTGCCACCCCGTGCATCCGCAACGTGAACCGGCAAATGGCCTATGCGATCGCAATATCAGGGTGATCGGCTTTTCGAACAAATTACGAGGTTTCCTCCCAAGCTGACGAGGAACCGTTATCTTGTTTCCTCAGTGACGATGTCTATCGCCATCGCCTCATCATCGCGAGCTGGCGCTACGAACCGTCGATCGCGGGAGGGCAACGGCGTTCTCTACAATCTGACTGTTGGCCTGGAGCTGCGAGATCCCGAGTTGCACGACCTTGATCATATCGGTCATACGTTGGCCGAAAGCGTCCTGATATTCGTCTAACGTTGGTGTCTCCTGTGCAACGTGAATGAGTGCAGAAATCCGGTTCTCTTTGATTGCTTTGGCGCCGACAGCCCAAACACGGTTGAATAAAGTTCTGTCATAATCATTAATTGACATATTGATCCATTGATTTGCGCCCTCTACGAGAAAAGCCCCGCGAGGCGGGGCAAGTCGAGTGCATATGGAAAAGCGAGAAACAGCGCATTGTTTCCCGCGTCGCTAACGCAACCCACCGGTAAAAGTTCCTTAAGACTTGCTCGATTGTCGGTCCCCCTCGACCTATCACTAGCTCTGTAGAACCGTCTAGTTTCAGCCGCCGGGGTAACTCCTTCTCGCGACCAAAGTAAGAAGCCCACCTCGTTGCGCTTCCGATAGAACAATTCCATCACTCTGTTCTTTTGAGAGCAAAGCACCGCTGCCATATCGTCCAACTGCGAACAGTGGGCGAAAAGGTGCCCGCCGAAGCGGGCTAGTTTTTTGGGGGAACAACAGGGAGCGGATCGCGCAACGCTGCTGGGACGCAGAGCCTGGGTGACTTGCCGCACGATCCAAGCCTTTAACCGGGGAGCAACAAAAATGTTCCAGACGTCTTTCAGGCAGTGGCTGCATCTCTCGCGAAATTCATCAACGAATTCCTCAAGCAAAAACATGATGTCATTTGCCGATGATCATTACGGGATCCCGCGCTATCGGTTAAGCAAATCGAGCAAGTTGAGCTGCATCTCAGGCAGCCTGTACGGGCCGGAGTTGCGAAGATCGGGGCGCCATATATTCGGAGGATCGCAAGTCCACCGACAGCCTGGCAGCTGGCGGCATAGCGAGAAAAGAAAACCCGCCGGGGTTTGCGGCGGGTTTTCAGAAGAGCAGCGTATCAGGGTCAGGCGAACGGCTGCTCTCCAGCTGATGGCTCTTCAGCAGAATGAGATTTATGGAACGAGCAGAGCTTTTCCAGCGCCCTCGGATGAAAAGTTTTGGCTAGGTTAACGCCATGCGCACCGCCTGATGATCGAGGCTCCGGCCTCGCGCACCAGCGACGGTTGGGTGTGGCGTCGACTGGTCCTAAGTTGGAGCCGGCTCCAGATTATCGTTAGCCCGAACCGCGTCGGACAAGTCGCCACCGGGCGTAACCTTTCTGCCCCAGGTACTGGAAAAGCAATGAATCACGAGGGATTTTTTGCCGGGCGCGAGGCGCGCCAGGTCGCAAGTTCCGAACGCTTCTTCTCTTGTGCGAGGTAACTGATGAATTCCTCGATGGAAAGCATGATGTCATCGCCTATGATCAACGCGGGGTTTTCTGAAATAAGCTCAGAAGCAACACGGGCAAGTTGAGCTGCATTCTCCTCGTCTTGGCAGTACACCTTTGCGATGCCGGCCAGATCTGCGGAAGCGGGAGGCGGAGAGAGATTCATGGATGAGTTATTCGAACAGGTAATTTACGAAAAAGGATCGCGCTGTCGGCACCGACCTTTTTCATCGACTTCTGCAAGTTGCGACGTTTGAGAAATGAGAAATACGCGAACTGCGGTGAAGGGATGGTGAAGCTGTCACTGTCTGGCAACAGACCATCGGCGCGTGCGCTAGCGCGTTGATGCGGCTGATACTCGAAGTCTCCATCCGCCCTATCATCAACGACGTGCGTGCGCCCTGTGACAGACGAAATCATTCACGTTGCTGAGCAATTCGTTGAACAAGAGCAAACAATACTTTCTCGAAATCCGGATCATCCAGAAGGGTCGGATCGCTTGCAACTGTTTGTAGCGCACGCTCTGCAAGACGAGCAGCATCAGCCTCTGTCTTCGCGTAGCGCCTCGCATGCCGATGCAATGTCTGGAATGCAGAGGGTAGATGTTCAGTAAGCACGAGACACCCTTCCTGTCCGGTCAGCGGGTGCACGTATGAACACTCAGTCATCAGCGCCAACGATAAGTCTGCTGGTGATAACCACATCTTATGACCGAGCGCGGCTTATGGAAAGGTCGCTGGAGGTTTGGTATGCTGGCGTACGGTTCACGGCCAGTAGTCAGCATCTTGATCAGCGCATTTTTCGGGACCTAACTCTTGTCCCATCTCGCGCCAATAAACAGGAGCAACCATCTCCCCGTACCTTTCGGGCTCCTTCCCGAACGGGTCGCGACCGCCTCGGCAATGCAGCTTCAAGCGTTCAATGAACCGCTCGCAAAATTCCTCTTCGCTCATGGTGGATAAGCTACTACACACACGAATTCCGTCAATAAATCGTGCGATATCGTACAGAATCCGGTCGTCAAGGAAGGGCACTGGCTGTGCTAACTTTGTTCTTGTTCCTCGTCCGAACTCTATTCCCGCAGATCCTTTCGGATCTTTTACACTTGCTGAAGTTGCTCGTTAGGTCTCAGCTCCTGAACTGACTGGCCTATGANTCTCAGCACCGAACTCTCTACGCGAAT
>JGI25152J39213_1001323_pt1 | contig 10986 bp, 10 predicted proteins | sample AraplaMF_Col_mMS_FD_39213 | JGI IMG/M metagenome (IMG submission 39213)
GGGACGACACGCAAAGAGTGCCGCGGTCGTCCTCGGGAATGAATACGGCTTCGACGGCATTGCCGTCACCGACGTCGAACAGCCACTTGATCGTGCCGTCCCTGGATTCGTGCTGCGTGATGACCGGCAGGGCCTCGACGCGAGCGGTGGTCGCGAGCTTCTCGCGCAGCGACTTCGCCAGATCTGTCATCTGGGTGAAGTCGCTGGCGCCACGCTGGTGGATCCAGCGGAACAGCTGCGTGGCGCGGAATTTCTTCTCGCCGAGTTTTTCGCAGAACGCAGCCAACCCCTCGAGATCGAAATCGAGCAGATTGGCCGTGGTCATGGAATCGGGGCGAGAAGCGGCTTTCAGCGTGCGTAGACGTTGAGGCCGGCGAAGAAGAAGGCGACTTCGTTCGCGGCGGTTTCGGGAGCGTCCGAACCGTGAACGGCGTTGGCGTCGATGCTGTCGGCGAAGTCGGCGCGGATGGTGCCGGCGGCTGCCTTCTTGGGGTCCGTGGCGCCCATCAGGTCACGGTTCTTGGCGATGGCGTTTTCGCCTTCGAGCACTTGCACGAACACGGGGCCCGAGATCATGAACTCGACGAGGTCCTTGAAGAAGGGACGCTCCTTGTGCACGGCGTAGAACTGTTCGGCTTCGTTGCGCGACAGGTGCACCAGCTTGGCGGCGACGATCTTGAGGCCGGCAGCCTCGAAGCGGGAAACGATCTTGCCGATGACGTTCTTGGCAACTGCGTCGGGCTTGATGATGGAAAGGGTACGTTCGATAGCCATTGAAATGCTTCCTGGAGCTTTGATTTTGAAGTGTTTTGTCACAACTGCAACGAGTTTGTTGCGTCACATGTCGACAAAGCCTCTGATTTTAACCGGCGCAGCCTTGCGGATTGGTGAAAACCCCGCGAAAGGCCGCGCTGCGACGGCAGACTTTCAGCGCCCGCGGCGGCGTCCGCCGCCCTGGCCTGCGAAGCCGCCCCCGCCCCCGCCGCCTCCGCGGCGCTGACCTCCTCCGCGCTGCTCCTTGCGCTGGCGCGAGAAGCTGTCGGCGCCGATGTAGCCCAGCGAGGTCTTCATCGGATCGGGCTGATTGCCACCGCCACCCTGCTGCTGGCGATCGCCGCCCTGGCGGTTGCCGTTGCCGCGGCGTCCCTGCCCCTGGGGCTGCCCGCCGCCACGGTTGGAACGTCCTCCCCGCTCGCCGCGCGGCGGACGGCCGTCGCCAAGCGGATTCGGGATCGGCGCCTCGCGCCCGCCGTCGTCACGCGCTTCGCGCATGTCGCGCGGCTGCTGCTGGCCGCCGCCGTTGCGATTGCCACGGCGCTTCTTGTTGCGGCCGCCGCGGCCGTTGCCGCCACCGCCCTCCTGCCCCGGGCCACGCTGCTGCTGGCCCGGACGGGCGACCGCGCCACCCGAGGCCTGGAACAGCGCACGGATGTCGCGGTCGTCGAGTTCCATCCAGGCGCCGCGCTTCAGGCCGCGCGGCAGCACCATCGCGCCGTAGCGGATGCGGATCAGCCGGCTGACCGCGTGGCCCACCGACTCGAACAGCCGGCGCACCTCGCGGTTACGGCCTTCGGAGATCGTCACGCGATACCAGCAGTTGGAGCCTTCGCCGCCACCGTCCTCGATGGCACCGAACTGCGCCATGCCATCGTCGAGGCGCACGCCGTCCAGCAGCTTCTGCTTCTCTTCGGCGGTGAGCGCACCCAGCACGCGCACCGCGTACTCGCGCTCCAGGCCGAAGCGAGGGTGCATGAGCTGGTTGGCCAGGTCGCCGGAGCTGCTGAACAGCAGCAGGCCCTCGGTATTCAGGTCGAGACGGCCCACCGACTGCCACTTGCCCTGCTGCAGGCGCGGCAGCTTGCGGAACACGGTCGGGCGGTTCTGCGGATCGTCGTGCGTGACCACCTCGCCCACGGGCTTGTGGTATGCGATCACGCGCGGCGGGGGTGGCGCGATGCGATAGCGGATAGGCTTGCCGTTGATCTTGACCTGGTCGCCGTACTGGATGCGCTGGCCGATGTGGGCCGGCTCGTTGTTGACGGAAATGCGGCCCTGGAGGATGAGCTGCTCCATTTCGAGCCGCGAGCCCAGGCCGGCCTGCGCCAGCACCTTGTGCAATTTGGGCGAATCGGCCTCAGGGAGCAGCACGCGCTTGAGCGGCGGGACTTCGGGGCTTTCCTCGTCGGCGTCGAACTGGCCGGAGATGACGTCCGCGAAGCGGATCGGCTCCGGCGGCGGCGCGTTGCGCTGCTCGCGCTCGGCGGCGCGGCGGGCGCGGTCGAGGTCGTCNTCTTCCTCGTCCGGCTCTTCGTCTTCCTCGTCTTCGTCACGGGAGTCATCNTCGCGGTCGTCGCGGTCATCGAGGCGCTCGGCCCGATGCGCCTCGACAGGCTCCGGATCACGCGCCACCTCCGCGACGACTGCAACAGGCGCCTCTTCGACGACGGCCGCGACAACTTCCGGCTCGCCCACTTGCCGGGGCGCCTCCGCCACGGGCGCGGCCACNGCCTCGGCCTCNGTTTCGGGCGCAACCTGCTCGACCACCTTCTTCTTGCGTGGTGCACGCGGCTTCTTCGGTGCCTCGACTTCTGCCTCGGCCGGCGCTACCGCCTCGACTGCATCGACCGCCTTCCTGGCCGGGGTCGCCCTTTTCTTCTTCTTGACTTCGGGCTCGACCGGCAGCATCGCTGCGTCTTCGGTGTCGGTTGTGCTCATGAGGTTTTTCCGGGGGAGGGAGCGTCAGGGTCGGTCTCGTCCTCGGACGGGGCATCGGGCTCTGACGCGGGTTCTTGTTCTGGCTCGGCGGGGGCAGATTCGGCGCCCGCTTCGTTCTCGGCGAACTGTGCCTGGGCGGCCTCGATCGCTTCGGCAGCTTCGGCTGCCTTGACTGCTTCCACGACTTCGGGCGCGGTGTCGACGATCGCGGGCTCCCGGGCAGGCATCTCCGGCGCTTCAGCCGTCTCGGCAACGGCTTCTTCGCCTTGTTGCGCAGCAGCAATCTCGGCGTCCGCCGCCGGCACGCCGGCCAAGGAGAGTTCCAGCTCCGCCGATCCGGACGCATCTGCATCGCCCTCCGGCGCCGCATCGATCGGCAGCCCCTGCTGCTCGCCCGAGGCCTGCTCGAGCGCGTCGACCAGCGCCGCCTGCTGCGCGGGCGTCTCGATCAGCGGCAGCTGGTCGAGCGAGGCCAGGCCCAGGTCGTCGAGGAACTGGCGCGTGGTCGCGTAGAGCGCCGGGCGGCCGACCGTTTCGCGATGGCCGATGACCTCGACCCAGCCGCGATCTTCCAGCTGCTTGAGGATCAGCGAGTTGATCGTCACGCCGCGGATGTCTTCCATGTCGCCGCGCGTGGCGGGCTGTCGGTAGGCGATGATGGCCAGCGTCTCGAGCGCCGCGCGCGTGTAGCGCGGCGGCTTTTCGGGGTGCAGGCGATCGAGGTGGTCGCGCATTTCCGGCCGGCTCTGGAAGCGCCAGCCGCTGCCGACGCTCACCAGCTCCAGGCCACGTTGCGCCCAGTCTTCCTGCAGTTCGAGCAGCAGCGCCTTGATGGTGTCCGCACCCAGCTCGTCGTCGAACAGCACGCGCATATCGCGCACCGGCAACGGCTGGCTCGAACAGATCAAGGCGGTTTCGAGAATGCGCTTGGCATCCGCCGTATTCATGGTTCGCGTTATCCGGGAAAAGGCGCCTGGGGGCGCTTGTTCAGAAGGATGGAAGGAGTAGGCGCTGCAGGCACGCGGCGAATGCAACGCAAGGCCGGTCTCGGGCGACCGGCGCGGCCCTCGGGCCGTCAGGCGCGATTGTAATCCAGCCCCCAGGCCTGCAAAGCCTGGACGAGGTCCCCCGGCAACGGCGAGCGGAACTCCAGCGCCGCTTGCGTGACGGGATGCACGAAGGCCAGCCTGAATGCATGCAGCGCCTGCCGCGACAGCCCCGCGGCCGGCGCGCCGCCGTAGAGCGCGTCGCCCACCAGCGGATGGCCGATGGAGGCCATNTGCACGCGGATCTGGTGGGTGCGCCCGGTTTCGAGCGTGCAGCGCACGGNACANCCCTCGGCGTTGCTGTCGAGCCGCTCGATCAGCGTGCGGGCGGTCTTGCCCGCATGGCGCTCCAGATCGACCACCGCCATGCGCAGCCGGTTGCGCGGATCNCGCCCGATGGGGGCGTCGACATGCCGTGCAGGGGCGCCCTCCCACTGCCTGTGGCCGATGGCCAGGTACTGCCGCTTGACCTCGCGCGCGGCGATCAGCGCCACCATCGCATCCATGGCGGGGCGCGTGCGCGCCACCACCATCAGGCCGCTTGTATCGCGGTCGAGCCGGTGCACGATGCCGGCGCGCGGCAGCAGCACCGCCTTGGGGTCGAGCGCCAGCAGGCCGTTCAGCAGCGTGCCGCTCCAGTGCCCCGGTGCCGGGTGCACCACGAGGCCGGCGGGCTTGTCGACGATGCGCAGATGCTCGTCCTCGTACACGGTGACGATGTCCATCGCCTCCGGCCGGAAGGCCTGGCTCTGGGGCGTGGGGCGCAATTCGATGCGCCCCGACTGCCCCGCCTTCACCGGCGCCGAGGCCTTGGTGACGATGCGCCCCTGCAACTCGACGACGCCTGCCTCGATCAGCTGCTGCAGATAGCTGCGGGAAAACTCGGGCACCAGGGCCGCCAGGGCCCGATCGAGCCGCTGGCCGTGCTGGGCCGGGTCGATGAGGAAGGGCCGCTGCTCGCTGGCCTCGGCCGGGTCGGCGCCCTCTTCGTGCTCGGCCACCTCCGGGCTGTCGGGGATATTGCCCAGAGGGTCGGTCGATATAATTGAGGGCAACTGTTTCACGAAAGCCGTATGTGATGATTCGCGCCAAATTATCGGTCCCCGCCTGGATCGCGCTCAGCGCGGCGGCTCTGCTGGCAGCTGGCTGCTCTTCGACCCCGACCGCCGACAAGACCGCCACCTGGAGCCCCAACCGCATCTATTCGGAAGCCAAGGACGAGGCCGGATCGGGCGCCTACGACAAGGCCATTCCGCTCTACGAGAAGCTCGAAGGCCGCGCAGCCGGCACCCCGCTGGCCCAGCAGGCACAGCTGGAAAAGGCCTACGCCCAGTACAAGTCCGGAGAGAAGGCGGCCGCCATCGCCACCGTCGACCGCTTCATGAAGCTGCACCCGGCGAGCCCGGCCATGGACTACGCGCTCTACCTCAAGGGCGTGATCAACTTCAACGACGACCTCGGCATGTTCGCATTCCTGACGCGCCAGGACCTGTCGGAGCGCGACCAGAAGGCCGCCAAGGAATCGTTCGAGGCGTTCAAGGACCTGGCCACGCGCTTCCCCGACTCGCGCTATGCCCCCGACGCACGCCAGCGCATGAACTACATCGTGAACTCGCTCGCGCAGTACGAGGTTCACGTGGCGCGCTACTACTACACGCGCGGCGCCTACCTGGCGGCCATCAACCGCGCCCAGGTCGCGCTGGCCGACTACCGCGAAGTGCCGGCGCTCGAAGAAGCCCTGTACATCATGGTCAAGTCGTACGACGCACTCGGCATGAAGGATCTGCGCGACGACGCCCAGCGCGTGCTGACCACCAACTACCCGCAGAGCACGTTCCTCGCCAACGGCTTCAAGGGCAAGGACGACCCGTGGTGGAAGGTCTGGTAAGCCAGACGACCTTCCTGAACCGGTAGGGCCGCAAGCGCCCTGCCGAAGCCTCCCGCTCAGTTCCTGAGCGCCTCCAGCGCGGCATCGAAATCGGCTTCGTTCTCGAGCCGCCGCATCGGAGGCAAGGCTGCCAGCAGACGGCGGCCATAGCCCATCGCCACCAGCCGCGTATCGCAGATCGCCAGCACGCCGCTGTCGGTCTCGCGCCTGATCAGGCGCCCCGCACCCTGCTTGAGCGCCACCGCCGCCTCGGGCAGCGAATAGTCGGCGAACGAACTCCGCCCCTGCGCCTCCAGCCGCTGCGAGCGCGCCTCGACCAGCGGATCGTTGGGCGGCGGAAACGGCAGCTTGTCGATCACCACCAGCTGAAGCACGTCTCCCGGTGCATCGAACCCCTCCCAGAACGACGCCGACGCCACCAGCACGCAGCCCGCGCGCCCGGCGCTCGAGCCTTCGCGGAAGCGGTCCATCAGCACGCGCTTGGGCAGTTCGCCCTGCACGAGCACTTCGGGCCGAACTTGTGCGTCGAGCAGTTCGAACTGCTGCCTCATCTCGTCGCCGATGGTGCGCAATGCGCGCAGCGTGGTCGTCAGCACCAGCGTGCGGCCGCCCAGCTCCGCCGCCCCGCGCGCCGCGAGCTGCGCGACGCGCTGGCTGTGCGACGGATCGTTGGGCTTGGGAAAGGCGCGCGGCACGTAGATCGCGGCCTGGGAGGCGTAGTCGAAGGGGCTCTGCACGCGCAGCACTTCGGCGTCCTGCAGGCCGCAGGGCTCGGTGAACCAGCGCAGCGTGGGCTCGTCGCCCAGCGTGGCCGACGTGAAGACCCAGGCGCGGCCGCCCTCTTCGTGTGCAGCGCCCGAACGCGCCGGCTGCTCGCCGTAGGCGTCCAGGCCGTCTTCCTGCTCGTCACCGTCGATCCCGGCCTCATCGGCCTCATCGGCCTCGTCGGCGATCTTGAGCACCCGCTTGCGCATCGCATCGGCGATGTCCAGAGGCGATTCGATGAGCCGCAGTTGCGTGCCCACATCCACCCAGCGCACGGAATCGAGTTCGCACGGCAAGGCGAAGCGCGCGGTGCGTCTCGCGAGCTGGCGAGCCCGCTCGTGCAGCCGCACGAAGTCGGGCGAGATTTCGCTGACGGTGTCCAGCCCTTGCGCTGCCGCCCGGAATGCATCCAGCAGGTCGTCGAGCGCCCCCTGCCACGCCGCGGGGTCGATGCCCTCGGGCGACGGGCCCAGCCAGCGCAGCTTCGCGCCCGGCCATTGCTTGCCGACAACCAGCCGCAGATCGCGCGCGGCGCGCTCGGTGGTGGAAACCAGCTGCTGCCAGTCGACCAGGCCGCGCGCATGCTGCAGGCCCGCGGCCAGCATGTCGTGCGCGAAGTCGAGCGCCTGGCCGGTTCCGAGCTGGGCGCCCAGGAACTGCACGCCGGTCTCGTTGAGTTGATGCGCCTCGTCGAACACCACCACGCTCACCGTCGGCAGCAACTCCGCCATGCCGGTCTCGCGCACCGCGAGGTCGGCAAAGAAGAGATGGTGGTTGATGACGACGATGTCGGCCGCCAGCGCCTCGCGCCGCGCCAGGTTGACGTGGCAGGGCTTGAACTGCGGGCATTGGGCGCCCAGGCAGTTCTCGCGNGTGGAGGTGATCAGCGGAATGAGCGGCGAGCGCTCGTCGAGCCCCGGCAGCTCGGCCAGGTCGCCGGTGCGCGTGGCCTTNGACCATTGCTCGATCTTGGCGAGCGTGCGCAGGCTGCCGCGCTCTGGCAGGGAAGCATCGTGGCGCGCCATGTCGAGCCGGTGCAGGCACAGNTAGCTGGCGCGGCCCTTGAGCAGCGCCGTNCGCACCGGCAGGCCGAAGGCTTCGACGAGACGCGGCAGGTCGCGGCCGAAGAGCTGGTCCTGCAGGGTCTTGGTGGCGGTGGANAGCAGCACGCGCTCGCCGCTCAGGAGCGCCGGCACGAGGTANGANAAGGTCTTGCCGACGCCGGTGCCGGCCTCGACCACCAGCACACCGCCCTTGTCGATGGTGCGGGCCACGGCCATCGCCATCTCGGTCTGCCCCGAGCGTTCGCGGAACTGCTCCGCGGCGCGCGAAAGGCCNCCGTCCTGCGCGAAGGCGTCGCGCACCTTGTCTTCGAGCGACCCCGTCACGCCGGCTCTTTCGGATCGAGGATGTTTTCCAGGCGGGCGATCTGGTCGCGCAGCGCGAGGCGGCGCTTCTTGAGGCGCCGAAGCAGCAGCTCGTCCTGCGGCGAGCCTTCGGCCAGACGGTCGATGGTGGCNTCGAGGTCTGCGTGCTCGATGCGCAGTTCGATCAGCTGGCGNGAAAGGGAGTGAAGATTGGAGTCCAACGGTGGGGAGCGCACGCCTGGTTTTCGCGCCGCATGTTCATTCGATAATACGTCCTGACACGAATCTCCGAGAAGACAGGAACCCGCGCTTCAGGCGCCCATTGCTTCATGACCCAAGGCTTTCGACTCGCAGCGGCCACCGGACTCCACAAGGGAGACCGCCCGTACCAGCAGGACCAGGTCCTGCTGATGAGCCACCCGCGCGTGCCCGGCTGCGTGCTGGGCGTTGTGGCCGATGGCATGGGTGGGCGCAGCGGCGGGCGCAAGGCCTCCGACCAGGTGCTCATGACGGCGCGCCAGCTCTTCACGCGCTACCAGCCCGGCAAGGAAGACCCGGAAGCCTTGCTCAAGCAGATCCTCGAGGACTCGCACACGGTCATCAAGCTCACCGCCGTTTCCGCCGAGCAGGAACCGCACAGCACGATCGCGGCCTTCCTCATGAACCCGAAGGGCGACTGCGCCTGGATCCACGCCGGCGATTCGCGCATCTACCACTTCCACGACGGAGAGCTCCTCAAGCGCACGCGCGACCACTCGTACGTGCAGGTGCTGATCGACCGGGGCCAGATCACCGAGGCCGAGGCCAACATCCATCCGCAGGGCAACATCCTGCTGGGCTGCCTGGGCATGACGACCACGCCGCCGCCCATCGACCCCTACTACATCCCGAAGATGGCACCGGGCGACCTGCTGATGGCCTGCAGTGACGGGCTCTGGCACTACTTCAGCCCCGAGGAACTGGCGAGCGTGCTCTATGCGCAGCCGCCGCGCGACGCGGTGGAAATCCTGGTGGGCGAAGCGCGCCGCCGGGCCCGAGGCACGGGCGACAACATCTCGATCGCGGTCCTGAAGCTCGATCCGCTCCCCGCTGCCGCCTGAGCGCGGGCAGCGGGCGCCCCCCTCTCTCTTTCCCTGTCAGGGCTTGGCCGGTCCCGGCTCGGCAGGCGGCGGGGACAACGGCGCCCCGCGCGGCTTGTCGCGCTGCTGGGCGTTGCGCCGCTCGCGATCGGCCCTGTGTTCCGCTGCACGGCGCTGCTTCTCCTCGAAGCGCCGAATGGCCTCTGGCGCTTCGCGCGACGCTGGGCTGCCTTGGCCTGCTCGTCGGCGTGCGACTGCTGCTTGGACTGGAACTGGCGCTCGCGCTCGGCAGCTTCGGCTGCCGTGGAGGCACGGCTGGCCGCGTGATCGGCGGCGCGCTGCTCGCGGTCCTTCTGGTTCTGGATGGATTGCTGCTGCTTCTCGGGCGTGTCCACCGAGCGCTGCGTGCCCGCCTTTTCGTCGAGCTTCCTCAGCTCGGCCGCACCGCTGCGCTGGCGCTGGATGTCGTTGATCGCGGTTTCCTGCCGCTTGATGTTGTCCGTTTCGGCGCGGCGACGGGTGCGGCTCTCGCGCAGGCAGTCTTCCACCGCGAACTTCTTGTAGCAGGCGGCCCGCTCCTCGACGTAGCGCTTCTCTATGGCCTCTCGCTCGGCCGACAGCCGGCGCTTCTCGGCGTCGAGGTCGGCGTTGCCCGCCGTGGCGTTGGACTGCGCCCACAGCGGCAGGCTGGCCAACGCCATGAACAGGGCAAGAACGATTTTTTTCATGTAAGTCGGGTATCGACGACGCGGCGTTCCAGGGCAAGGAACTCGCTCGATTGCATCTCGGTGAGCCGGGAGACCGTGCGCGGAAACTCATGCGACAGCGGGCCCTCGGTGTACAACGCCTCGGGCGGAACCTCAGCCGACATGATGAGCTTGCATCGCCGGTCGTACAAGACGTCGACCAGCCATGTGAAACGGCGTGCTTCGGAAGCCATGCGCACCGGCATGTGCGGCACGTCGGACAGCAGGATGGTGTGGAACTGGCTCGCAATCTCCAGATAGTCGTTCTGCGAGCGCGGACCACCGCACAGCGTCTTGAAATCGAACCAGACCACGCCGCCGGCCTTGCGCAGCGCACGGATCTCGCGCTGCTCGATGTGCAGGATCGGGTTTTCGTCCGCCGTCTCGGCGAGCTTCTCGAAGGCCTTTCGCATCTCCTTCTCGGCCGCCGCGTCGTTGGGCGTGAGATACATGCGCAGCTGCTCCAGCGTGCGGCGCCGGTAGTCGGTGCCGTTGTCCACGCTCAGCACCTCGAGCTTTTCGTTCAGCAGCTCGATGGCAGGCAGGATGCGGTCGCGGTGCAGGCCGCCCGGGTACAGGTCGTCGGGCTTGAAGTTCGAGGTGGTGACGAACCCCACGCCGTTGTCGAAGAGCGACACCAGCAGGCGATGGAGAATCATCGCGTCGGTGATGTCCGCCACGTGGAACTCGTCGAAGCAGATCAGCTTGTAGCGCTTCGAGATGCGCAGNCCCAGTTCGTCGAGCGGGTTCACCGTGCCCTGCAGCTCGCGCAGCTCGCGGTGCACCTCGCGCATGAACTCGTGGAAGTGCAGGCGCGTCTTGCGCCGCAGCGGCACGGCGTTGAAGAACAGGTCCATCAGGAAGCTCTTGCCCCGCCCGACGCCGCCGTACATGTAGACGCCGCGCGGGAGCTCCGGCCTGTTGATGAACTTCTTCAGCGCATTCGAGCGCTGGGCCTTGTACTCGGCCCATTCGCTGGCGCAGCGATCCAGCGCCTCCACGGCGCGCAGCTGCGCGGGATCGCTCTTGAACCCGCGCGCAGCGAGTTCCGCCTCGTAGGCCTGTTTGACGCTGGTCAAAAGATCGGCTGGATCAGAAGTTCAGCGTGCGCTTGTCCACGGCGAGTGCCGCTTCCTTCGTGGCTTCCGACAGCGACGGGTGCGCGTGGCAGATGCGCGCGATGTCCTCGGCGCTGGCCTTGAACTCCATCGCCACAACGGCTTCGGAGATCAGCTCGCTGGCCTGCGGGCCCACGATGTGCACGCCCAGGATCTCGTCGGTCGCGGCGTCGGCCAGGAACTTGACCATGCCGGTCGTGTCGCCCAGCGCGCGTGCGCGGCCGTTCGCCAGGAACGGGAAGGTGCCGGCCTTGTAGGCGCG
>JGI25152J39213_1001326_pt1 | contig 10963 bp, 18 predicted proteins | sample AraplaMF_Col_mMS_FD_39213 | JGI IMG/M metagenome (IMG submission 39213)
ATTCCCGCTGCCATCAAAGGCTCGGAGTGTAGCGCAGTCTGGTAGCGCATCTGGTTTGGGACCAGAGGGTCGGGAGTTCGAATCTCTCCACTCCGACCATTGCCTTCTCTTTGTAATGGTTAGGTAATTGATCTTATTGTGGTTTGCGCCCATCGTCTTGGTACACAAAGGTGGCGCACATGGTTCTCATAATGCCTTCCCCGGTCTTGATTGGCAGCACTTACTATCTTCGCGTTCGTGTCCCTGCTGACGTGCCCAATCCTTCCAAGCGTCAAAGAATAACTCTTACAGTTGGTGGGAATCTTCGAAGCGTCACTATGACCGATTTCGTCAAGGTCTCATTGGAAACCCGTGAGCCTCGGCTTGCGAAAGAACGTTTTGCGGAAACCTACTCGGCCCTGCAAGCGGTGTGGCGGTCGATTAAGGAAGGCCCCAAGCCCCTAAGTCAGAAGCAATCCCTTGCCATCGCGGGCGAGATTAGAGCGGCATTCATCGAAGCGTTCGATGATGATCCCGGCTCGCCTCAGACATGGTCTCGGGTGCTTTCTGCAAATACCGCTGCCAGGGAGGGGCGGTTAAACCCCCTGACTATCCCGACCCTGGAGCAACAGGCGAGGGATATGGAAAAGCGGTTCGGCGGAATTGCGGATGCTCGCTTGGCTGTGCACGGCCTTGTACTTGCGCCGCAGTATCGGCAACGCCTGCTGTTACAGGTTGCTGAAGGGCTAGACGATATGGCCCGTGTCAATCTCGCCAAGGCTGAGGGCGACTATTCCGATAGTGGACAGACGCTGAAGTACCCTGCCTTTGAAGGACCAAAGCCCACCGCAACAGCAGCACCAAAAGTCCCATTGTCCTTCTCTGATGTCATTGACGAGCGTGTTCGCCGTCGCGCAGCCGGTAAGAACGCAGCACCGCTTCGGGATGAGACCGTCAGCAAGTATCGCTGGGCTTGTGATGGGTTTGCTTCCTACAGAAAGTCAAGTGATGTAGCCACGGTAACGGCGGCTGAGGCTGACCAATGGAAGCTGGCAATGTTGGAAGCAGGGACGCTCAGTAACAACACAATTGGACAGCGACTACAGAACGTCAGAACCGTGATCGAATGGGGGCGGAAGGACAGCCTAGGCGGACTTTTCCCGCACGGTAATCCGCTTGAGCTTGTGGAACGCCCGAGCTTCCAATCTAAGCCGAGTTACTTGTCCACCTACACGATTGAAGAGGCAAGGGCTGTATTGACTGCCGCGCGAAAGGAAACGCGGTTTGATCGGCGTTGGCTTCCTTGGGTCTGTGCCTATTCGGGAGCGCGCATTGAGGAAGTGGCGCAGCTCACGAAGAATGCTTTCTTCCAGATTGGTGACGACTGGTTCTATCGATTGACATCGATGGGCGGCAAGAGCCTGAAGAATCGTGGAAGTGAGCGCCGTGTCCCTGTTCACCCCGCATTGGTTGATGAAGGTTTCATCGACTTCATAACAAAGCTCCAGACTAGCGACGGGGAGCGCATTTTCTCGACACGTTCTCAGCAGGAGATTGGCGAGTGGGTGAGGGGAACCGTGGGGATCACGCGTGAAGAACTGATGCCGAGCCACGGATGGCGACACCTGTTTGAAGACCTCTGCATGGTCGGTGGCGTCCTCGATGCTGCCCGTCTTTATATTACAGGGCGCATGACCGGAAAATCCGACGCTGGTTATGGGAAGAGTGACGTGATGTTGCCGGGATTGGCGTCTGAGATGAAGAAGGTCAAACCCATTTTTTGATCGTCAGTGACTTCTTCAAAATGCTCACCGGCCGCAAATCTGAGGTGAGCGATTTCGTGGCTGTACCAACCCGACTTGGCCGGTCTCTGCTGCCGAGCCACTATGCGCGGCTACTTCGGCATCGCCTAGGCCCATATTTGTGTCATGCTTGGGGTGGTTTTGGAGAAGCGCGGTTAATCGCCTCGATGGCACTCATGCGGACGATAACGTCTTGGTACCGTTGGAACGACCAATACCACCAAAATATCCCCACAAAAAGGAGTGCAAAGCCGCCGTATAGCAGACCACGAACGCTATTATGATCGATATCTTGAAACGCTTGTACCTGTCTATGCCTCAGCCGCGCCAAAAGGAGTTGTTCGTTAGTGTCGCGAAGCTGCTTAGCTTCGGGATGACCGGCAGGAAGTGTGCGTATTAGATCGCGGTATTCCCTGTATCGACCAAACGGGTCTTCCTTTGACATGTTCTCCGCTAACGGCTGTGCATCAAGTCCCGCATCCTTAAGCCGATCAACGAGAATTGCCATGCGAGAATAGGCGCCCTGTCCAGTGTCTTCGAAGGGCCGTTGATCAGCGCTCATAAGATAGAACGCACTCAAAATCATTGCGATGCCAGCAAACGTGCTAAGCTTGTAAAGGTGATCAGTTGGGAGCTGAGGAAATGGGAACATGGTCTAATCTAGCGTGATTCTTAGACTAATCTGAATAAGGCCAGCGCTGAGGCTGGCCCATATGTCTCATTAAAACCGTCTGCACCGTCTAGGCTATCTCATGGCGGCGTTTAGCGACTCTGCGACTGCTGTGTAGGACGTGGAAGAGTTGATTTGAGTGCCGCCCGTAAGGCCGATTGCGGTGGCTCCGTTCGCCAACGCCTTCACGAATATGACGTGCATCGGATTGATCAGTATTTTCTCGGTCTTGGAACCGACTTTCTGCTCTACTTCGAATGAGTACATAATAATCCCCTATGGTTGCGTTCTGGTAAGTATCACTCGCCATTGATGTTGAGAAGACGTCATCTCGCCGGAAGAAACTTTCGTTGATTCCCGACCTTCAACGGTCTCTCTAAAACCATCCGCGTAAGTCAGATCGGCGGCCAGGATAGCCATGAAGCCGATCACGGTGGCGAGAAGGGTTTCATTTCAATTTACTTCCGGCGAGCGGGCGGTACCGCATGGTCATGAGGAGCAAGAGCCGGTGATTACAGCCTCGGCAAGGGGAAGGTGAAGACCCTGGCGGTCAAAAGTCGCGCCGATCCCGACGAATGTGGGTGAAGTTCACAACCTCCAGCCCATCGTGGGCAGCAGCCAGATACAAATCGAGATCATCCGTTAATATTATTGCGTCCCCGTTTCCGGTTGCTGCGTGGAGCAGAACGGCATCTGTCAGGCCCAGCCTTTTATATTCGTCTCGCGAGAAGCCTGCCTGAGAACTAATCAAAAGCTCCATAGAACGACTTGCGCCGACAACTTCCGCCAGAGATCTGCTTAGTTGAGCGCCATATCGTTCACTCGATCGTCCCAACAGATTTGATGTTTCCGTAACAACATTTGGCGTGAAAATCAGACCTGACGACCGGGACAAGATATTGCTTAGGATTGTGAAATCCTCTCGATCATATGCCCTGGTCCGCTTGTGTACCCCGACCTGTTCGATCTCTACCAAACCGACTATCAACAAGACGGTGAGGTTCGTGTCTAGGATGACGGCTTTATTCATCAGCGGCGCGACGCTTTACAGACAACACCTCTCCGTCAGCGTTCATTCGCACTACTCGATAAAGCCGCTTTTGTGATGCTTCTCCAGTGAGCGCGCTGAGGGCGTTTCGGCTGGAACTCCAAGGCCGAGAGAAGCCGACCGTTATCAACCACTCACCAGCATCGGCATCATAATCAACCTCCTCCAAGCCAAAGTTTGACATCCCGTCTTCGGCGAAAATGTCAGAGGCATAGGCTTTCGCAATTCGAACTGCTTCCTTCACATCCATCGTTTTGCTTTGGCCGGCCATCTCATCCCCTAATTTGTTAAACCTGTTCACTCACTGAGTGCCGCTCTCGGCAGGAGTGAGATCAATACATAGTCCGGAAGTTTCTTCAACTTGTCCGCTAAATACCTCGCATCGATCCTATGCGGCCAACCATTAGCCAGAGAAGCGCATAGGAGCGATGTTAAGACTTCAGCCTCAACACCGTCCGCTGCATAGTAGGCCAGCCGCACGGGCCGACCACTTCTGGAACAGGCGGTTGATCGGGGCCATGCCCGAACCCATCGACACGAAGCGGTTCATGGCGTGAAGCTTGGGGTTCACTACACCGGCAACTCGCTGCATCGTGGAATCAGTCCCACTGGTCACCGGTACGCCCAGCTCGTCAGTGTCGAGGTAGTGAGCGGTGCGCTCGTAGTCGGTACCGAAGGCACCCATAGCGTCCAGCTCTTCAGCCAGCTCATCGGTCATCTTGCCCGAGCGGGCCATGTCGATCATGTGACGGAAGGTCGGGATTGCCTGAAAGGTCGTCTTCACGCCCACCTGAGAGACCTGTCGGCCAAACTCAGGAACCTGCGAGAAGCCCACCTGCCCCATCAAACGGACGAAGTTGAAGTCCCTCAGCATGCGCAGGAACGTCGCCCCATCGGAGCCACGGTCAATGCCGGCGAGCGGGGTGCCCGTGATGGCCGAGTATGCTGTCATGAAGGCTGCGGAAGAGCGTTGGCGAGCCGCGCACCCTGAGTACGCGCGCGAGCAATATCAGACCGTCATCAGGCCCCAAGTGGTCGAACGCGTCGAGGAGATCGTGACGCGGCTTGATAGCCACCATGAAGACCAACGCCTGCTTTACGTCGAGGCGCTCTGCGATGACCGTCACGGTGACTACATCACCATGTTTGCCATGCAGTGGGCCGCAGTACAGGACAGGATCGTTCCCTATCTTGTCCAACTGGGGGAAGATGACGAATAAGCCCCCGATTTCCCGATCTATCTAGTCGGTATGCCCATCTTGCCAAATTGAGCGTTGAGTGCCGCGATCCTACTAACCTCTTTGCGCATCCCCGCTTCTAGCTCTGCGAGCTTTTTCAGGTTTACATGCGCGAAGAGAGGAAGCGTGACCGGCCAATCAAGGTCGGCAAGATGCTGCCACATGGTCCGAAGAGCTTTCGGGTCTTGTGACACCCTGTCAATAGTCATGGCAACCGCCTGAAGCGCGGCGTTGTCGTCAGCCAATAGGAATGCGCCAAGCTGCACATTTCCGTTCAGTGCTTTTGGCCCATAGCGATTAAAGTGCGAAAGATGCGGCTCGCGCATCGCCAGGAGGGCACGGGCCTCTTGCTCAGATACTGCCAATCCACGCTCTATCGAAAGCTTCAGCGCTGCTCCGAGATCGTGGCCGATTTGCCTTGAGAGGGTTTTATCTTCTATGCCCCGGTCGATAAGGAACGCCTTCAGAATTAGCTCAGCCGCCATAGCAAGCAGGTAGCCGACCGGCTCCATATACTCGCCCGGCCTGATTTGGTTGGAAATGATCACACGGGCGCTATGCCAATATCTGATCGCTATCGCCAGACGGTAGCTTCCCGCTTGTGTTCTCATCCTCATCCTCTCTTCTCTTTTTCCACGCCGCCAACATCGCCTTGATTCTTGGCTGGACTGGTTGCTGCTTTTTTGCGGGCGATACCGTGCAAAAGAAGCGTCTCGTACTCAGTCATAAGGTGCCGCAAACTGCTTTGCATCACGAGCCCGACCGCGCGCCCCATCGATGCCTCTTTCCATTCCCTTCCGGCCACCTCAGTGGCTATGTAACGGACGGCGAAATCGGGGCCGCTTGGGCGTTTCTTTCGGATATGCCGACAAACAATCGTCGAGGGCGTATCGAGATATCCGGTCTTTCCTTGGCGTCTTCGGCAGGGGCCGCCTCAGTCACATACGGTAGGATTAGTGCGGCCATCCCAATCGGTGTAACAGTTCGAATTGCTCAGCGCTTCGGTAATCCCCCCGTTTTTAACGGGGCTCTGCAGTAGAATTCACGCAGCTATCTTCAGTTTCTGTGCGGGTGTGATGCCGCCGATACCCATATTGGGCCGTTCGTTGTTGTACGTCCATAGCCACTGCGTGGCGAATTCCTGTGCCTCCTCGATGCTTTCAATGATGTATTGGTCGAGCCATTCATGTCGGACGGTGCGGTTGTAGCGCTCGACATAGGCATTTTGCTGCGGCTTTCCGGGCTGGATGTGGCTCAAAGCAATTCCTTGCGTTTCGGCCCATTCCATCAGTTTGCCACTGACATATTCAGGGCCATTGTCCGCACGAATGGCGAACGGTTTGCCGCGCCACTCGATGATCTGGTTCAGACTGCGGATGACGCGTTCAGCGGGCAGCGAAAAATCCACCTCGATACTCAACCAAAAGTGGTATAGATACCGATCGGCCATAATCCTTGCAACCGTTCCAAGAGGAAGAGCATGCCCTTCGGTTCGGGGTTTGATCGTCGAGAGCTTAAGGGACGGACGGGAGAGGAAGAGGCCGGATGCACTAGGGTCAGTCGCGGCTAATTTCGGCTCGTTCGAGGCGCGTGATGGGGGCAGCCGTAGACCGGAGCTTTTCGTTGGTCAGAATGGAAATGATCTTCCGCTATAAGGCGTTGATTTATAGCGCTAAAAAAGAATATTGAAAGATTGATGGAGCTAAGCGAGCGAATGCCAAAATTTATCAAAACGTTTTCAGTTATTTATTTGAGTACCATTCGAGTTTCATCCACATGCGACTTTCTCGCTTCCTCCTATCGAAGCCAAGCTGCCTGGTCGCAGCCGCAAAGGAATTCCACCGCTACGCCATTTGTTGTGAGGGCTTCGAGGCTGTCTACCCAATCACTGTCGACTGCATTGGTGACAGCAACACCAGTTTGACGGGATAAAGCCGCAAATTTACGGTCGGATGGATCAAAGTTCGCCAACTCTGGTACGGAGGGGTAGTCTTCAAATTCGCCCCCCGCGTCCTTTGGTAAGTTAACAATCCGAACTTTTTCAGGGTTCCACTGATTTTGGTAAAGATGAATGAGAAACTGTGCGCCTAACTGATAGGGGCGGCTTTGCTGAAGGGCACCGGCATATTCCGAGCGTATCTCATCTTCGCTGTCCATCAAGACGACATGGTTGCTTTTCGCTTCGGTAAGAAACAGTACGCAGGCATCTTGGCACGTTTGGGCCACAGCATCATTCTGGTGATTGGCCACCACTATCACATTGGTATCAATAATGACTTCCATTATCAGCCAGCCAGTTTTCGGCGTTCAATTCTTTTCAGTTCAGCGGCGGCTACTTCGTTAAAAGCGTCCCCCATGAACTTGTCCGGCCAATTACGGATGTTTCCATAAAGGTCTACGTCCAGAGGCGTAAGCGTTGAAGTGCCCTTGGGGGCATCACAGAAGTACAGTTTGACATCGGCGGGTTTAATTGCCTCCTCCGCGATCCGGCGCTGAAGTCGGAGCAACAAATGCTCAGAATGGCTCTCCAATATAACTTGCACGTTGCGATGCGTTGCGGCCTGAATAATCAGGTCAGCCAAACCAGACTGGGCTAGAGGATGCAGGTGGATTTCAGGTTGCTCTAAGATGACAGTTGATCCTTCGGGGACATACTGGAGCAGAGTGATGACCGGAAGAACCTGAGAAATGCCAAAGCCGACATCCGTCAACAGTACTTCGCTTGCACCTGCGCTCGTTTTAACCCTCGCCTGCCATCTATTGGAGCCCTCAGCAATCTCGGCAACTCTGAAATTTTCAATTAGGCCCATTTCTCTGAGCCAATATGCGATCATTTCCTGAAATGGCCTCTGCCGAGACTTGTACTTCAAGTTTCGTGTCTCTCCAGCCTCGGTTGCGGCAAGAATTGCATCAATTGCCTTCTCTCCCTTTTGGCCGACATCAGAAGGACGCGACCGTGCCCAAAGGTAGTCTCGCTTTGGCGGATCACGTAGCGGACCCAGATAAAAGAGATGATCAAGTTCGAGTTCATATTCAGCTTCAAGATCGGCTAGAAAACCCGCATTCTGGAAATAAGTGCGCGCTTGGTCAGGAAAGCCATAGGACTTAACCGGTCCCGGCAATTGCCACACTCTGCCAGGAGTTCGAAGGAAGCCAAAATCAGTCTTTTCTGCGGAAACACTTTTAGCCTTTAGCTCGAATTGGGTGCCACCGCTCACTCTAGGTGCTAGCTCAAAAGTAAGTCCGCCCAAGGTATAAGAAAGGCTCGTCGCAATCGGGGCCTTGCTCTGAACTTCTACCGTGGCCGAGATTGTTAGGACATCTCCCTCGGCGACCACAGAGCTTTTCTTATTGCTGGGATCACTGAGAGATAGAGAACTCTCCAGTTTGAAAGATAAGCTAAAGTTTATCGCAAGCTGTTCGTCGTGCTGGTGGATAGCGTCTTTAATAGTGCCAAGTTGAACGAGGTCTCCATTCAATTCTAAGGAAACTGCACGATCAGTGGCGTCTTTTGTCTGCTTCATCAGCAACAGAAATTGAATAAGACTGGATTTCCCGGAGGAATTGGTTCCGAAAATGCCGGTGATACGGCTGCAGGCCATATCGACCTTTGCCCACGATTTGAAATTTGTGAAGTTTAGGGAGGCTAGCATTGGAAGACCTTAAGAAATTTCAGTCAATTCATAATGCCTCAGTGGGCCGGCGTCGATGCCTTGGTTCGTGAGGAAAGCTTTCAGGGTTAGTTCTGCAGCCATCGCAAGAAGGTAGCCGACCGGCTCCATGTTCTCGCTGCCTCTAATCTGAGCGGCCATAACAACCTGTGCACCATGCCAGGGACAGTGACGGCAAACCGAAGGAAACCAGCCTGCGTCTTCACTTGGCACTCTCTTCGTCCGACAATGGCGCTTGCTATTTTCAAATCCTGAGCATGCCATCGACCTTCGGCTGAACTTGTCGTCTCGCAACTTCTCGCTCCAAACCGTGGAGAAGCAATGTCTCATATTCAGTCATGAGATGACGCAGCTTGCTTTGCGCGACAATCCCCACCGCGCGTAGCCCCCTTCCACTCACGCCCTGCGATCTCTTTGGAGATATATTCCATCGCGAAGTTGGGGCAGCCCAGATGTTTGCTATGGATGTGCTGGCAGACGGCCTCGAACGGGTAGCGTGAGATGCGAGGCATATACTGATCTCTAATTCAGCGCATCGGTGATCTGGTAAGATCGGACTTGATGATGGGCTTTTTTAATCCTGCAATGTCACAAAAATCGCGAACGGCGGCCTCGAACCAAACTGGGGCCGTTGGGGCGATTCTTATTTCCTTGATCAATTTTTCAAGGTCACATGCAAATGTCTTCCCTCCAGGCGGATCAATGGCAGCATGATCGGCGTGTGACTTCGCGGTCCACATCACGCGGGGTTCGCCTTTCCAGAGCGTCAATACCTGTTCATCCCCGATGGACGTGTCCCAATGTAGGAGGCGGACTTCTCGTTCATGCTCGAAGCTTCTACGTTTTGTCAGTGTCGGGGTGAATGCGTTTGATATGTCCAGCTTCTCTCGGTCATAGTCTATGTAATTGATCGTCCCGCAGAAGATGTTTTCGGAATTTGCTTCGAGGGCAGAGGCGATTCGCGGTGAGTCGCTGACAATGGCGATCCCATAATTGTCTTCCGCGTACAGCTTCCACATCGCTGCCGATTCGGTCGAGGCCCCGTGCCAGCAGTTGATGAAATATTCTTTGGTTGATCGAAGAACGTGTCGGATTGTCTCGTCTTCTGCCTCAATCAGGCGCCCCAGCCTCTCTTCCGGCGATGTCTCAAATGGCCTTTGTGGCAATTCGAGCCGCTTTCTAATTTCGGCGGGGAGGGTTTCGAGAGTCCAGTCGCGGTGCGCGAAATTGCCCACTGGCAACGCGCCTTCGAACGGGTCATCACGACTAAGGTGATACATATTCGAAAACCAAAGCGACTTCGTCGTGACCAACGATACGAACTTGGCGAAATTTGTGTATCTCCAGAGGGCCAGCGTCGGAGGAGGGGCCTGAAAAATGGGATGCTGATCAATAGGCAAAAACAAACTCCGAAGGTGCGGGCGACTATTTAAACAGCGCACTGCTGATTATCAGACCGATGGTCACGCTAATGCCTAACGAAATCAAGAACACTGTTAGCCCGAGCATCCCGGCATATACTGATGACAGCAGGCGCATTGCTATACCCACGCCAGATGCGGTTTGTGATCTCCATTCTCGAATCGGGAAGAGGAGAGGCGCTGCAATAATTGTTGCGACCCAAGTGAGAGCAACGATGACATATGCACCAATTCCCGCCTCGCTAGTCGCCATGCGGTGAAGCCCGGTGGCTGCACCAATTGCGGCGAGGAGCGCCACTCCAGTAAGGAAGACGTAGCTCCAAATTATTCCAGGCAGCGAGTCCATTGCGACAGCAAGGGGCTCAGGAACTCCTTCCACCCACAAGTACGCGACATATACAAATAACGGCACGAGAATGCACAGAAAGGCTAGGCCGAAGACAATGAGCGCACGCTCGAATAGACCGGGGCTTTGCCGCCATCCTTCCAAGACCTCTTCCGCAAAAGCCGTGATTGCCCAGAGAACAAGGTAGATTAGGCCGATTGCAAGGCAGACCCAGCCGAAGACTTGCACCCCACCGAGCACCGCGTCCCGGCCAAAGAGCAGTACCCCAGCAATGATAGCGAGCAGGATGTTTGTGACTTGTCGTGTGCTCATACTCATCCCCCATGAGTTGAGCGATACCACCACAACATCGCGGCCCTGTCGATGAGCGCATTCCTCGTTAGTGTGAGCGACCTTGATTGATATCAGTTGATTTTAGGTCACGCGTCTAGTACACAGACGAGGATTTCAGGCGCAAAATATTAAATGAAATCAGTTTGATTGCGGGGGTTCATTAGACTTCGAATCTCTCCACTCCGACCATTATTCTCCCAATATCTTCCGCAATTTGAGATGGCTTCGCAACGTATCGTCGCCCGTGGCTGCAGGGTAATTTGTTCGGGACGTGTTCGGGCAGGAAAATGGCGACGATACCTTTCACGTCGCAAAGCACGCCTGTTCAGACGTACTGTGATTCAGCCCTGAGCTAGCAGGCCGACATACTGAGCATAGCTGATCGCTGCATAGAAAAACGCAGTGATGCTTGCTCCAATCATGATGGCATGGAATTCTGCAGAAGTTCTCATAGC
>JGI25152J39213_1001330_pt1 | contig 10907 bp, 10 predicted proteins | sample AraplaMF_Col_mMS_FD_39213 | JGI IMG/M metagenome (IMG submission 39213)
TGGCGAGAGACGTCTGATCAGCTATTTCTTTTCTCCGCTCATTAAGACGTTTCAGGATAGCCTGCACGAACGCTAAGGCAACGTTCGGGACCTAGCGCGTTGCTCTCAGCTCGAGGCGAGTGACGCCTGCAGCTACGTTCACACCGGTTCCGGTTTCGCCGCTGAGCGGCTGCAAGGCGAAGTTCTTCGAATTTCCGCCCACCAGGGCATTTGCTCCGAGGCCGACACCGACGGAAGCAGCGGCCGAAGCGCCGACATAGGTGCCGGCAAGAGCGCCATCGCCGACGCGCGTGGGGGCAGTGTTGACGACGATCCAGCTGAGATAGGATTTGCCGGTGACGCCGATATCGAGGCCGAGCTTGCCGATCGTGCCTGTGTAATGCTCGACCTTGCCGGTTTTCTGCTTGAAGCTGCAATCGATCGCCTTGTTCGAGCCGATGATCATGGCGGCGAAGGCTGCGGCGATCACTTCCGGCATTCGGCTTTGCGGCATCGGTCGACAGGATCTGGCGGTAGCGGCGGGCTTCTTGCGGGTTGCAAATTGCACGACAAGGGAAGGCCCAGATTGGCTGCCGCTATCCAGCCCCTTCTACACGCCGCCAAATCTCAAAAGAGCCAAAACATGGAGATCGGTCTTGCACTCTTCGGCTTCCTCATCGGTCATGCCGCGGTAGAGGATTGAGCCACCTTCTCGCCGGCGCATGACGTAGCCTTCAAGTATCTCGCCGTCGACGCCCGTTACCGGCTCACATGCGTAGTACCAGTGTCAAGTTGTCAGCACCGTGCGGAGTCTGAAAAATCTGATTGGTCGCAACAGGACCTGGACGACGGACGCCTTGTCGGCATCCCCGGCGATCCCCGCGACGTTGCGCGTCGTCATGTGATATACCTTAACCCGCAGGCAGCGATATCAGGTTGTAAGTTACGCGTAAATCGTGCGGGCCGCGTTGCTGAAAATAATTCGGAAGGGTGAGTGGCGGGCTAGATGTCACCTTCGCTGTCGCGGGCTGTCTGGACGGCTCGGCATTTGAACTCAGCTCTTCGCAAAGTCCGCCGCAGTGAGGGGAACAGGTCTGTAGCCGTTGATGTCGGCAATGTCATATTCCTGGCCCAGCTCTGCCGCGACCAGGACCTTGCCAGATTTCGACATCAGCGCAGGGTCCCGCCAGAGCCCTGATATGACGTGGCCGATGAACTGCGGTGACTCGGAATTGGACAGGTCGAAATATTCGGCATTCTGCATGACGGCTTCGGTGCGCACCAGGCCGGGATAGAGAGCGACGGCGGCGACATGGTGCGGGCGCAGGTCATGCGCGAAGTCTGCGGCCATCTTGTCGGCAGCAGCTTTGGCGATGCCATAGATCGCGTTCCCGTCGTAGAGTTGCGCCGCCCAGAATGAAATATTGACGATCAGGCCGCGCTCCGCCGAGATCATGACAGGAGCCACTGCACGCGACATGATGAAAGCCGCCCTCAGTGCCGTGCCGATCATTGCCTCCCACCGCCAGACGGGCTGCTCCCAGAAGGCGCGAGGCCAGGTGAAATCGCCATCCTCGACCATGTTTTCATAGCCGGGCCATGCATTGTTCACCAGAATGTTGAGCTTGGTGCCGGCTCTGATCTCTTCGGCCACACGCTCGGTCTCGGCGTCGTTGGCATGGTCGCAATGATGAAGGACAAGGCGTCCGGGCAGTGTCGCAGCCTCAAGCGCGAGCCCTTCCAGAGAGCCTGAGCGTTTGCCCCCGCTTGCCTCCGCCTCGGAACGCGTCCTGCCGGTCACGTGAACCGTGGTGCCCTCGGCGAGCAGGGCAAGTGCAATTCCGCGGCCGACACCGCGGCTTGCGCCGGTTACCAAGGCGACGACATCTTTCATGCTGGCTGGCCTCCCTTGCGATGGCGATTTACCGGCGCGGCTGGTGAGCGCGCATCCAGGCTGCGGTATGTCTTGCCGGCAACGCAAAATACGGTGCCGCCGTGCCATTGTGAATAGAGGGTGACTGCTGGCGGTTCGAGGTCTCGTCCACTTTGCTTGCAGCAGATAGCGCTCGTGACGATTGTCTTCGCGGGCGGATGGTCACACTCGCGGACAAGCGGCGACCGGTTCGGTCGCCGCCTGCTCGATTCAGCGTATTGCCTTCAACTCGAGGCGAGAGACGCCTGCGGCGACATTCACGCCGCCGCCGGCAAGACCTACATCGCCGGGCCGAGTGATGCGAAGTTCCCCGACAAGTCGGATGCCCTCCCGCATCGACTGCTGCAGGAACAGTCCATCGATCTCAGCTTTATCGGATTGGGCCTGTCGGAACGCAGGACGCGCAGGCGGCAAGACGCCGCCTGCGGGGGTATACGTCCCGCGGCCTCGTCCTGAAGAGAACGCGACCGAAGAGGTTGGCCGTGAGGGGATCATCTGCGGCCGTGCACATATTTCTGGTCGGGTTTGAGAGCGATCGGCTCGCGATCGTTGGATACAGACCCCACCTCGTCATCGGCACTTTCATGGCGCAGCCCGACCCGGCGCAGGAACCGCATCAGCGCCCCTTCCAGATCGTCGACAAATGTGAAGATGACAGGGATGACGATGAGGCTGAGCAGCGTCGACATCATGACGCCGCCGATCACCACGATCGCCATCGGCTGCCGGAAGCTAGAATCGCCGCCGGTCAGGCTGAGAGCGACCGGAAGCATGCCGGACGCCATGGCGATGGTGGTCATGACGATGGGCCGCGCGCGCTTGTGGCAGGCATCCACGAGGGCGTCGAACCTGGACATGCCCCGGCGGCGCGACATGATTGCGTATTCGATCAGCAGGATCGAGTTCTTCGTCACCACGCCCATCAGCATGAGCAGCCCGATGACTGCCGCCATCGAAAAGCTGGTCCCGGTCAGCACCAGCGGCAGGAGCGCGCCGCCGAGCGAGAGCGGCAGAGCCATCAGAAGGGTGAGCGGCTGCAGGAAGTCGTGGAAGAGCAGGACGAGGACCGCATAGATACAGAACACGCCGATCGCCATGGCAAGGCCGAAGCTCTGGAACAGCTCCGAGCTGCGCTGAAGTTCGCCTTGTTCGACAAGCGTGACGCCGGACGGCAGATGCTGGAGCGCCGGCAGCGCCTGTGCCTCGCGGTTGACGTCGCCGAGGATACGACCGTTGAGTTCGACCGACACGGTGACATTGCGCATCCGGTCGATGCGGTCGATCTCGGAGGGGCTGCCGCCGATCCGGATATCGGCGATCGATCCGAGATCGACATTGCCGTTCGTGCCCGCCACTCGCATGTTCTTGATATCGTCCAGGCTGGTGCGCGACTCCGGGCTGAAGCGGACGACGATGGGAACCTGGCGCTGCGGCAGGTTGAGCTTCGGCAGGTTGGCGGAATATTCCCCGTTCGTCGCCACGCGCGCGGCCTCGGCGATAGCGCTTGACGTTACCCCCAATGCGGCTGCGCGCGCAAAATCGGGCGTAATCTGGATCTCGGGTGCCTGCCTTGCTGCGGTGGACGTCACCGCTCCGATACCGTTCAGCGTGCGGAGCTGCTCTTCGAGCGCAGTACTCGCGCTGTCGAGGGCGTTGGCATCGTCGCTGGCAAGGGTGATCTCGAGCTTGGTGCCGTTGGCGCCGCCGCCGACTGCGACACGCACGCCCGATAGAACCGAAAGAGCCTGCCGGATGTCGTTTTCGATTTCCGACTGCTTGCGGTCACGCTCGCCGATCGACGACAGCACGGCGACGATCGTGGCGGAATTGACGCTGCTCGTGGTGCTGGCGTCGGGGCCGCCGCCCGAAGATGTGGAGCCGACCGAGGAGAAGACACGGGTGACGTCCTGCAGCTTGCCGACGATATCAGCGGCTTTCCGGGTCGCGGTGTCCGTCTGCTCGATGGTGGCGCCCGGCTGCATGGTGAGCGTGATCTGGGTTCGCGCGTCGTCGGAAGCGGGCAGGAAGCCGGATTTCAGCAGCGGGATCGTGGACAGCGAAAGTGCGACGACGACAGCAGTTACGGCCACCGTGGTCTTCCGGCGATTCATGGCGGCCTTCACGACTGCCAGATAGATGCGCATGATGCGGCCGTCCTTTTCCTCCGTCGGAGGGACAGCCTTCATGAAATAGGCGGCCATCATCGGCGTCAGCAGGCGCGCGACGACGAGCGAGGCGAGGACGGCGACGGCGGCGGTGACCCCGAATTGGCGGAACAAAAGTCCCGGAATACCGCTCATAAAGGCCGTCGGCAGGAAGACGGCAACCAGCGTGAAGGTGGTTGCGATGACCGCGAGCCCGATCTCGTTGGCGGCTTCGAGGGCGGCATCGATCGGCCGCTTGCCCATCTGCAGGTGACGGGCGATGTTTTCGATCTCGACGATGGCGTCGTCGACGAGGATGCCGACTACGAGCGACAGTGCCAGCAGCGTGATGGTATTCAGGCTGAAGCCGCAAAGGTACATGACCAGGAAGGTCGGGATTACGGACAGGGGCAGCGCCACGGCCGAGAGGATCGTCGCGCGCCAGTCACGAAGGAAGAGCCAGACGACGATGATCGCCAGGATCGCCCCCTCGTACAGCATGTGCATCGAACCATCGTAGTTGTCGATGATCGGCCCGATCGTGCTGTAGGCTTCGTCGATCTGGACGTTGGAATGTTTGGCGGCGAACTGTTTGATCGCCTTGTCGATGTCGGTCGAGACGCCGCTGTCTGAAAAGCCATTCGAGCGCTTGATCTCGACCGCGATCACCGGTTTGCCGTCGAGATAGGCCATTGAGGACCGCTCTGCGAAACTGTCGGTGACGGATGCGACTTCGTCGAGGCGAACCTGCTGGCCGTTGGCCAGGGGAATTCTCAGTCCTTTCAATGCCTCGACTGATGGCAGAGCGCCGAGCGTGCGCAGCGTTTGACGGGTGCCGCCGATTTCGCCGAGGCCGCCCGACGTATCCGCCTGCACCGCCTTCAGCTGCGACGATACAGTCGCGGCGGTGACCCCGAGCGACGCCATTGTCGCGGGATCGAGATCGACGTGAACCTCGCGGTCGATCCCGCCGATGCGATTGACTTGTCCGACGCCGGACACCGAGAGCAGTGCCTTGGTCAGATCATTGTCGACAAACCAGGAAAGCTCGGTTTCGTTGAGAGCAGTCGAGCGGACGGCATAGGTGACCAGCGCGGAGCTTTGAACCGTAACCTTGGTGACGCTTGGTGTCTCCATCTGCGCCGGAAGATCGCCCTTGACGCTGTCGACGGCGTTGCGGACTTCGTTGAGCGCCGCTTCGCTGTTTTTCTCCAGCTTGAAGGAAACCTTGATCGAGACGGTGCCGTCGGTGATGGTCGTGGTGATGTGGTCGAGATAGCTGAGCGAAGCCAAACTGTCTTCGATGGTGCGGGCGACCTCGGTTTCGAGCTGTGCCGGCGCTGCGCCGTCGAGCGTCGCCGTGACGCTGATCGTGGGAAGGTCCATATCGGGGAAGTTCTGGACCGCCAGGGTCTTGAAGGCCAAGAGTCCCCCAACCGTCAGCATCACGAACAGCAATATTGCCGGGACGGGGTTGTGGATCGACCATGCCGAGAAGTTCATCAGTTTTTCTCCGCGATCTTCACGAGGTCATTGTCCGAGAGGAATGCGCCGCCCGAGGTCACCACCTTCGACGTCCGGTCTATGCCGGAGACGATTTCCACCTCGCCATTGTTGCGGCGGCCGGTTTCCACCCGGACCCTTTGCACCCGTTGATCCTCGCTTGCGGTGAAGACGTAACTGATCCCGTCCCGGAACACGATTGCGGTCTCGGGCACGGTCAGCGCCGGGGAGGTCTGCAGCTCGATGTTGCCTGTGACGTAAAGGCCCGTGCGTGGACGGGTGTCGGCCGGCAGCGTGACATAGACGATTGCCCGGCTGGTATCGGTGCTGACCGACGGCCCGACAAGCCTCACTTTGCCCTCGATGGCGTGGCCTTCAGGCCCGTTGACCTGGACGCTCAGGCCTTCCGAAATGCGTGGGAGGTAGCGAGCGGAAACCTCGGCCTGCCATTCGATCCGCTGTTGGCGAACCATGCGGAACAGTTCCGTGCCGGCGGAGACGACGGCGCCGAGATCGGCGGAACGCGACGTGATCAAGCCATCGTCGACGGCCGTGATAGTCGTCTGCGCAAGCTTGATCTTTTCGCTGTCGAGCGCGGCCTCTTCGGATGCAAGACTTGCCGTCGCCGTCTGCTCGTCGGCGAGATACTCGACGATCTTCTCATCGGAGAGCGCCCCTGAAGGCTGGAGCTGCCGCGCCCGGTCGGCATTGGCTTTGGCCTTCGAGAGGCTCGCCTTGGCGGTCGCGACGGCGGCCTCCTGCTTGCGAAGATCGGCGAGCACGCTCTCTTGGGAAAGCCGCACGAGCGTCTGGCCCTTGGTGACCACGGAACCGACATCGACCAGAACATCGGTTATGCGCAGCCCGCTCGTCTCGGAGGCGATGACCGCTTCCTGCCATGGTTTCAGCCACCCGCTCGCGGGAACGGTCTCAGGCCAGTCCCGCTGAGCCGGCGCCGTAAGGGAGACGGTGAGGGCGGTTGCCGCGGCCTGTTCCGCCATGGCGTTGCGGAGGGGAGGGAACAGCGCCATCGCAACGAAGGCGGAGACGAATAGTCTGGAGGTTTTTCTCAACGATGTATTCCTTGTCGTCAAGGCATCGGCGCCTTTTCCCGATCGGCGCCAATTCGACGAAGGATTGCCGCTCATGCACGACAACCGGGTTTCGGCGCGCGTCGATGTCATGGCAGGATAAGTAACGGGGCGAATGTTAAGTGCGGTCAAGTTAGTGTTAAGTTGGGTAAAACTTGGCCGCACGACGGTATTCGTGCTGTATGGCTTGTCGAAATTGATAACGGAAACGCGAATGAACAAGGTTCTCCTCATCGATGACGATGCCGAGCTGACGACGCTTCTGCAGGAATATCTGGTCGAGGAAGGATATGACGTCGCAACGGACACGGACGGCCGCGCCGCCATTGCTGCCGCTGCCGGCAATACGGTCGACATCATCGTGCTCGACATCATGATGCCCCGCATGAACGGGATCGAAGTCCTGCAGAGGGTCAGGAAGCTGAGCCAGGTCCCCGTCCTGATGCTGACGGCAAGAGGTGATGATGTCGATCGGATATCCGGTCTCAATCTCGGCGCCGACGACTATGTGCCGAAGCCTTGCTCGCCGGGCGAGCTTGCGGCGAGGCTGCGCGCCATCCTGCGACGCGCGGGTCAGCCGGCAACAGGGGTGTCGGCCGACACCGTAAGGGCAGGGCAGCTCGTGATCCATTCCGGCAGCAGAAGCGCCGAATGGCGCGGTGCGACTTTGGAGCTGACCGGCACCGAGTTCAGCCTGTTGGAAGTTCTCGCCCGCAGCGCCGGCCAGCTGGTGTCGAAGCAGGATATTTCGAAGCGTGCCTTCGGCAAGCCGCTCACGCCGTTCGACCGCCGGATCGACGTCCATATCAGCAGCGTTCGCCAAAAGCTCGGGTTGCGGGAGGACGGTCAATCCTGGATCCAGTCCGTTCGCGGCCAGGGCTATCAACTTCTCATGGACTGACCATGCCCCGGCTTTTCTGGAAGTTCTTCGCGACGATCTGGTTGACGCTTGCAACGACGCTCACGGTCATCATCGTGATCGTCAACCTCTTTCAGATCCCGCCTCCCGGCCGCGATCGGGAGTATCAGGAGCGCGCGATCATTCTGAATCTGACGGCGAACGTGCTCACAAGGGACGGGGAGGAGGCCGCCGCGCGCTTCATCCGCACAAGTGAGGTGACGACGCCGCTTGGGCTGACGCTTTCGAAGATAGCGGACCCGAGTGCGTGCGCAGGCGAAGGCACGGCGGAGGTGAGACCCGTCCTCAAGGACGGAATTTGCTACCGGATCTCCGTGGCGCCGGAAGCCAGCTTCCTTCTCAACATTATGGACAACCTGGCTCTGCTGGTGCCTTGGCTTTCGATCTTCGTTTCGAGCACGGTCGCCGCGGCCGCACTCGCCAGATACCTCATTCGTCCCGTCGTCCACCTTCGCGACGGCCTGAGCGCTCTTGCCCACGGCCGTTTCGACGTCCGTATCGGCGACAAGATGGCGGGGCGCAGGGACGAGGTCACCGCGCTTGCGCATGATTTCGATTCCACCGCCGCACGGCTGCAGGAGCTTCAGGATGCGCAGCAGAGACTGTTCCATGACGTTTCCCATGAGCTGCGTTCGCCATTGTCCCGCCTGCAGGCCGCCGTCGGCGTCCTCCGGCAGAGCCCGGCCAGACTCGGCGCCATGCTGGATCGTATGGACAGGGAGGTCGAACGGCTCGATACGCTGGTGGGAGAGGTTCTGACGCTTGCCAGGCTGACGGCGGGGTCCGGCCTGCCGCTGAAGACGCAGACCCTCGATGTCATCGAACTCCTGAACGAAATCCTCGGCGATGCGGCCTTCGAAGCCCAGGCGCGTAAGGTCTCGATCACCACGGGGGTCGACGGCGTCTTCCGGGCCGAGGTCGAGGGCGAGCTCATCTACAGGGCGCTCGAAAACGTCGTTCGCAACGCCGTCAAATATACGGCCGAGCATTCGTTCGTCTCGGTGTCCTGCGAGGCGGCGGCCGACCGCCTCAAAATCTGCGTCAAGGATCAGGGGCCGGGCGTCAGGCGAGACGAACTCGAACGGATCTTCCAGCCGTTTTCACGCGGGAAGGATGCCGTGCCGAGAGGCGGATACGGTCTGGGTCTCGCCATCACCAGGCAGGCCATCGAACGCCATGGCGGGCGCGTGCATGCGTCATTGCCGGAGGCGGGTGGCCTGGTGATCACCCTGGAGCTTCCCAGAAAGCCCAGATCCTTCTGCCGGGATTTTACCTAACTTTACAGTTTCTTAACCGCCATTAACCTTGGCGTCGCTAAGCCTGAACCCTCGATCCAGGTTCGGAAGGCTCGCCAGTGAGTACGTCGCTTTGCACAAGACTATCATCCCTCAGCTACGCCACATCGGGACTAGAGCGGTTCAGCTTTTCACGGAAGCGCATAACCGCTCTAAGTTTTTGTTTTTACGCAATTCCGGACGGAAAACCGCTTCGCACTTTTCCTGGAATTGCTCTCGCGCTTCTGCTGGCGGGCTGCGTCAGCGGCCCGGACCACGTTCCCCCGCAGATGCCGCTTCCGGCGAAATTCGAAGAGGGGAGTAACAAGAGCAATGGCAATGTCGTGACGGAGCAGTGGTGGACCGCCTATCGCGACACGAAGCTCGACGGGTTGATCGTTTACGGCCTCAGCGAGAACCTTGATGTGCTGCAGGCGCTCGAAAGCATCAACTCAGCTTCCGCCAACGTAACGATTGCCGGTGCAGGGAGCCTGCCGAGCCTGACTGTCGATGCATCGCATACAGTATCCGGCGAGAAGGGACGGCTCCGCACCACGGTTGGCGCCACGAACACAACGGGGGGCGATGCCAGCCTTTCCTGGCTGCTCGACTTCTTCGGCCAGTACCGTCGCTCGAAAGAGAGCGCGATTGCCTCGCTTGGGGCAGCCTATGCGACGGCCGACGATGCAAAACTCACCTTTCTGAAGGACCTGGTCAACAGCTATATCGACGCCCGCTACTATCAGGAGCGCATAGCGCTTTCACAGGCGAACTTAAGATCCCGCCAGCAGACCTACGAACTCACGCTGCTGCAGCTCAAGGCAGGTGCGGCCTCCCGCCTCGACGTCGTTCAGGCCGAGGGCTTGGTACAGTCGACGAAGGCCGACATTCCCGGCCTCGAACAGAGCTTCACCGAGTCGGCCCATCACATTGCAACCTTGCTCGGGATGCCGGCGGCCTCGCTGACGGACCAGCTGCGCAAGAGCGCGGGCCAGCCGGTTTTCCACGGCGACATTCGCGCCGGCATTCCGGCCGATCTTATCCGCAATCGTCCCGATATTCGCAAGGCAGAACGCGAGCTGGCGGCGGCCGTGGCCGATATCGGCGCAGCCGAAGCCCAGCTCTACCCGTCGATCTCGCTTTCCGGCTCGATTTCACCGAGCTGGGTCAAATCGTCAGGCGCCGGTGGCGGCGGTCTGACGAGCTGGTCTTTCGGGCCAACGCTCAGCCTGCCGATCTTCGATGGCGGCAAATTGCGGGCCAATGTCGAGATCGAGAAATCCGATGCCAGGACCCAATATCTGGCGTGGAAGGCAGCGGTGCTGAACGGCGTCGAAGAAGTTGAGAACGCGATGTCGGCCGTTCGCCGTGACACGCAGACGCTGAAACCGTTGCGCAGACAGGTGCAGACGGCGCAGGAAGCGCTCGCGCTATCGACCACCAGCTACAAGGATGGCGCTTCGTCGCTGCTCGATGTCCTGGATGCGCAGCGCTCGGTTTCCGATGCTGAGGAAAGCCTTGCAGCCACCGTGCAGCAGGTCGCGGAGGACTATGCAGATTTGTACGTTGCCGTGGGTGCCGGCTACGTGACTCAAGAAGGACACGCCGAATTCGCAGGGGCCAGAACGCAAGCGCGCGTTCCAACCAGGGTGCTGATCGACAAAAGTCCAGCGGATGGAACTGCGAGGCATGACAAACCTGCGAGCTCGGCGGACCGATAGCCTGCTCGTCGTTGAAGGCGGAAGCCAAAAGCGGCCACAGGCAAAAGCGGAAATCGTGTCCGGCTATCGACTTGGCGCAATGGTGGAAGGCGCAGCCTCAAAAGGCGGCGTTGTCGACCTAGCGCGTCGCTTTCAGCTCGAGGCGAGAGACGCCGGCGGCCACATTCACTCCGGTTCCGGTTTCACCGCTGAGCGGCTGCAAGGCGAAGTTCTTCGAATTTCCGCCCACCAGGGCATTTGCCCCGAGGCCGACACCGACGGAAGCAGCGGCCGAAGCGCCGACATAGGTGCCGGCAAGAGCGCCATCGCCGACGCGCGTGGGGGCAGTGTTGACGACGATCCA
>JGI25152J39213_1001341_pt1 | contig 10824 bp, 7 predicted proteins | sample AraplaMF_Col_mMS_FD_39213 | JGI IMG/M metagenome (IMG submission 39213)
CCTTCCACCACGCGGCCGTCGGCGGCGAGCCGCTTCAGGGCGGTGCGCACGACGGCGGCCCCGAGCCCCAGGCGCGCGGCTGCCTCTTCCGCGGTGAACGGGCCATGGGTCCTGGCGTAGCGCGACACAAGGTCGCCGAGGGGGTCGGCCACCGGCTCGATGAAGGCCAGCGGAACACCCATCGGCAGCGGGACCCCGACGGCGTCGCGGAGCCTGGCCGCGTCCTCGATGGCTGCATACCGCTCCACGCCGCCGAGCGTCACGGTGAGGGCACGGTTGGCCTTGCGCAGGGCGGCGAGGTGTCCGGCCGCCTCCGCGGTGGTGCCGTCCTCCATGCGCGCAGCCACCTCGTCCGCGTCCAGGGGCCCAAGGAGCCGCAGCAGGTCCGCGACCCCTTCAATGCCCCGGACCCGGCGGTCCGGCACGAGCCGCTGCAGCTCCAGCTCGGTGCTTTCGATGACCTTAGCGTCGAGCAGTTCCCGCAGCTCCACCCGGCCCAGCAACTCGTTCAGCAGGGCCGAGTCGAGGGCCAGGGCTGCGGCCCTGCGTTCGGCCAGGGGGGAATCGCCCTCGTACAAATACTGGGCCACGTAGCCGAAGAGCAGCGACTTCGCGAAGGGGGAGGGCTGCTGGGTGGTGGTTTGCACCAGGCGCAGCTCCCGGCGTTCGATGGCGCCCGCGATGTCCTTCAACGCCGGGAGGTCGTAGACGTCCTGCAGGCACTCCCGCACGGTTTCGAGCACCACCGGGAACTGCGGGTACTTCTTCGCCACGTCCAGGAGTTGGGCCGAACGCTGGCGTTGCTGCCACAGCGGCTGCCGCTTGGCCGGGTTCTGCCGGGGGAGCAGCAGGGCGCGGGCAGCGCACTCCCGGAAGCGCGAGGCGAACAACGCACTGCTGCCCACCTCCGCCGTCACGATCTGCTCAAGTTCCTCGGGCTCGAAGAGGAACAGCTCAGCGCCGGGCGGTTCGTCCTCCATCATGGGGACCCGCAGCACAATGCCGTCGTCGGCCGCCATCGCGGAACCGTCCAGCCCGTAGCGCTGCTGTAGGCGCTGCCCGACGGCGAGGGCCCAGGGCGCGTGCACAGGCATGCCGAAGGGGCTGTGGAGGACCACCCGCCAGTCGCCCAGTTCGTCATGGAACCGTTCGACAACGAGCGTGCGGTCGTTCGGGACCACTTCCGTGGCCTGCTGCTGCTCGCGCAAGTACTGCAGCAGGTTGCCGGCGGCGAAGTCGTCCAGGCCGCTGGCCTTGCACCTTTCCAGGGCGGGGGCGGGGTCGGATGCCGACAGTTCGCGGACGAAGGCGCCCAGCGCCCGGCCGAGGTCCACCGGCCTGCCCAGGGAATCGCCCTTCCAGAACGGCAGCTTCCCGGGCTGGCCGAAGGCGGGGGAGACCAGGACCCGGTCGTGCGTGATGTCCTCGATCTTCCAGCTGGTGGCGCCGAGGGCGAAGATGTCACCCACCCGGGATTCGTAGACCATTTCCTCGTCGAGCTCGCCCACGCGGCGCCCGCCTTTGGGAGCCCGCGACGGCGTCCCCGCCTCCTGGCCGGACCCGGAACCTGCGCTGCCGGTGCCTTCGTTTTCCGTGCCGATGATGTAGACGCCGAAGAGCCCGCGGTCCGGGATGGTGCCGCCCGAGGTCACGGCGAGCCGCTGCGCGCCGGGCCGGCCCTCGATGGTGCCGGCATTGCGGTCCCAGATGATGCGGGGCCGCAATTCGGCGAACTCATCGGACGGGTACCGGCCGGAGAGCAGGTCCAGGGTGGCCTCGAAGGCCGAGCGCGGCAGCGTGGCGAACGGCGCCGAACGCCGCACCGTGGCAAACCAGTCCTCGACGTCGATGCTCCCCAGGGCGGCGGCCGCGACGGTCTGCTGGGCGAGGATGTCCAGGGGGTTCGCCGGGATGTGCAGCCGTTCGATCCTGCCGCTGAGCATGCGTTCCACCGTGACCGTGGTGTGGACGAGGTCCGCCCGGTGCTTGGGGAAGAGGACGCCCTCCGAGATCTCGCCCACCTGGTGCCCGGCGCGACCCACCCGCTGCAGCCCGCTGGCCACCGACGGCGGCGACTCCACCTGGATCACGAGGTCCACGGCGCCCATGTCGATGCCCAGCTCCAGGGACGAGGTGGCCACGACGCAGCGCAGCCGGCCGGACTTCAGGTCGTCCTCGATCATGGCCCGCTGGTCCTTGGACACGGAGCCATGGTGCGCCCGGGCCAGTACCGGATCGGCGCCCTTGGTGCTCCCCGCCTGGGCCATCATGTGCGCTGGCGTTGCGGTGGAGGTTGCAGGCGCGGCGGGTGTTCCGGACGGCGATGGCACCCCGGGCGGCTCCCCGAAGTCCAGGGTGTGGCCGACGGCGGCCTCGGAGAAGGCGTCGACGGGCATGAGCTGGCGTTCGGCGTGGATTTCGTTCAGCCGGGCCGTGAGGCGTTCGGCGAGCCGGCGGGAGTTGGCGAAGACGATGGTGGACTGCCGGGAGAGGACCAGGTCAACGATCTTCTCCTCCACATGCGGCCAGATGGATGCCTGCGGCTGCAGCCCGGACGCCGGACCCGAGTCGAAGGCCCCGGCTGCGCCCGCGAGGTCCGACATGTCCTCCACAGGGACGGTGACGGCGAGCTTCCAGTTCTTGGTGAACGCGGGGGCCACGATCTCCACCGGTGCCGAGGAGGACAGGAACTGGGCCACGAGTTCCCGCGGCTCCACCGTGGCGGACAGCCCGATCCGCTGGGCAGGCTTCGGAAGCAGCGCATCCAGCCTTTCCAGGGACACCGCCAGGTGGGCGCCGCGTTTGGTGCCGGCCACGGCGTGGACCTCGTCCACGATCACGGTGTCCACATCCATGAGCGTTTCCCGGGCACGGGAGGTGAGCATCAGGAACAGGGATTCGGGGGTGGTGATGAGGATGTCCGGCGGGTGGCTGAGCAGCGCGCGGCGCTCCGCCGTCGTCGTATCTCCGGAACGGACACCGACACCCACGATCGGTGCCGGCAGGCCGAGCCGCTTGGCGGTCTGGGTGATGCCGATCAGGGGTGAGCGGAGGTTGCGTTCCACGTCCACGCCCAGGGCCTTGAGCGGCGAAATGTAGAGGACGCGGGTGCCGCGCTTGCCCTTGTCCTCCTGCACGGGCCGGGCACGGGGCGCCAGCAGTTTGTCCAGGGCCCACAGGAACGCTGCGAGGGTCTTGCCCGAGCCGGTGGGCGCCACCACCAGGGCGTGGGCGCCGGAGGAGATGGCCCGCCATGCGCCGTCCTGCGCGGGAGTGGGCGCAGCGAAGGCGCCCAGGAACCACTCACGGGTTGCGCGGCTGAACGCCTCCATCACCGGGTTGCGCGGCTCCTCCTCCTGCATTCCTCCATCATGCCGCACGGCACCGACAGTAAGGGCCGGACCTGGAGGAAGCGTGGGTCAGTTTGCCTGGAATGCCCCGATGGTCAGCAGCTTGATGCCGGTGTTGCTGCAGGCCTCACGTTGCTGCGCGAGGAACACGGAACCGGTGTCCTCCGGCGGGTAGATCCGGAAACCCGTGGCCGCGGCCTTGGTGCAGTCGGGGTAGAGGCCGGCTTGGGTGTAGCGCAGCACGGCCGCGCCCGAGTCGCCCGGCTTCAGGAGGAGTTCCACCGGGGCCTTGGAGGTGTCGCGGTCGGCGGGTGCACCGATCGGGCCACCGGTGGGTGCGTTCACCAGGGAGACGCCGGGATAGCCCTTGAGGATGCAGGGCGCCATGCCGGAATTGGTGAGGATGAGCTTCTGGTAGACGCTGCCCGCGGCGCCGCCGCCGGTGGAATCGACGCTCGGGGTGAGCGAGGCCGACTTGCACAGGGCCGGCCCGGCGGACGCGGTTCCGGTGGCACCGCCGGTGCTGGCGGATCCCGAGGGGGCGCCGCTGTCCGAGGGCGTCTGCGAGGCGCTGGGCGTAGTGTCCGACGTCGGGCTGGCTGACGTTCCGCTCTGGCCCTGCCCGCAGCCGGCCAGCAGCAGGAGCGTGGCTGCCGCGGTCGTGAACAGGAGAGCCTTTTTGGCGCGCACAGTAGTCATGCGCCCAGCCTTCCGGCGGCACTTGCCTGAGTCAACCACGCCACGGCGGCGGACACGGAAATGGCGCCCGGATCGTGATGTTCCGGGCGCCATCCCTTCAACTGGGGTTTCAGTCAGGCCGTTTTTTCTTCCTGCGGAGCGGACGAGGGCTCACAACGGACTGAGGTTGAACTGGTCAGGATGCCGGCGGCGAAAAGAACGATCAGGGCAGGCCTTGGTCCACCCGTCCGCGTGGCGATCCCTTTGCCTCCGTGGCTCGATCGCTTTATGCCCTAGTGGCCGAAAGCATCGGGAAACGTAAGCTCGTAATCGTCCTGAATGTGGAAAAGCCGGCGGTGGCCAATGGCGTCGGTCACCCAGATGGTTTTGCCGTCCTCAGTCCTGTCGTCGATAGCGCCCTGATGGCAAGGAACCCCCGCCTGGCTCAGGAGGACGACATCGCCCCGTTCAAGCGACTTCCAGAGGGGTGTCGGGCTCTCTTGCACTTCGGGTCACCTTTCGAACTGGCGGATCAGCGCGGAGCAGTAGTGAAAGGACCGCGGCGCTGCGGAGAATTTCTCAACCCTGATCCTATCGTAGATTGTTGACAATTGGATTGAGAACATTTCTTGTGGCCAGGTGGTGCGTGGCGGCGGAGTGGCGTGGTGGCGCCGCGGTCGGGACGCCGCTCAGTCACCTATGCGCCCAGCGCCCCGCCTTGTTGAGTGGTCAGATCCTCGACAGCTTTCTCCATGTGCCGCTGGATGGCCCCGAGGAGTGCCTTCTTCTCGCCTTTTGCCAGCAGATCCAGCAAGACCTGGTGCTCCTCGACAAGCATGTCTACTCGCGGATAGGAAACTTCGAGGCCAAGAATGCACATCCTTGATTCGGTGGCCAGGGTCTTATAGATCCGGATGAGGCGCGAATTTCCGGTGCCGGCAACGAAGGAGGTATGGAACTGCATGTCCAGCTGTGCGATCGCCGGCCAGTCGGAGGCCACTACCTGCTTTTCCATTTCGCCAAGAATGTCCCGCAGGATGGTGCAGGTTTCCTCGATGGTTTCGGGAGGAGCGGCAAGGAGTTCCTCGGCGGCCGCGGATTCCAGTGCCTGGCGGACTGCGTAAATCTCCCGCACGTCCTTGGAGGTCAGTTCCCGAACGAAGACACCGCGGTTGCGCTTGTTGATGAGGATTCCCTCTTGGCTTAACCGCTGCAGCGCCTCGCGAAGAGGGCCTCGCGACGTGTTCAACTGTGCCGCGAGGACGGACTCGTTGATTTGTTTGCCCGGGGGGAATACTCCTTGCACGATTTGCTCGCGCAATTGATCTGCAATGAGCTGCGCGGTGGACCGTCCTTCCAGGACAAAGGGGGTCTCGGCTGCTGCTGTGGACATTGCTCAACTCCTTCGCCGGGCTCCCTGTCAGGAAGAGCAGGGCCCGCGTATATGCAATCACGTCGGAGACGTATTGTCGACAGTTTACAGAAGCTCTTGCCTCGCGTTCATCGGGCAGCGCCTTCTCGTTCGGCGAGGGAGAACCGTTTGGCTTTGCGGGGGAGTTGTGAGCTTGCGCGGGCGTATCTTTGCTCAAGTTTGGATTGCGGGTAGCTGAGCAGCAGGGTCATGACGAGATACCAGAGGCTGGCGACGATGAGAAGGGGGATCGTTTCGAAGGTGCGCGCATAGATGAGTTGTGCGCTCTGGAGCAGTTCGGCGACGCCGAGCACACTGACCAAGGATGTTTCCTTGAACATTCCGATCACCTGATTGCCGGTGGCAGGGATGATTGAGGGCATGGCCTGGGGAATGATGATCTTGCGCATCTTCATCGACGCGCTCATGCCGAGCGAGTCGGCGGCTTCGATCTGGCCTTTGCCTACGGAGGCGAAGCCGCCTCGGATGATTTCTGCCATGTAGGCGGCTTCGTTGAGCGTCAGGCCGACGAGGGCGGCCGTGATGGGCCCCATCAATGCATTGGTGTCGACGGCGGTGCTGATGTTCGTGAAGGGGATGCCAACCGTCAGGTTCGGGTAGAGGGCCGCGATGTTGAACCAGAAGATCAGTTGCACCAGGACCGGGGTGCCTCGAAACAAAGTGATGTAGATTCCGGCGGCAATGGAGACCGGCTTCACCCGGGAGGAGCGCAGGATCGCGATTGCGAGACCTAGCAGTGTTCCCAGCGCCATGCTTGCGACCGTCAGGAAAATCGTGAGCATGAGCCCGCGGAGGATGGTCTCGTGGGTGAAGTACCGGGCGACCACGTGCCACTTGAAGTTCGGATTGGTGGAGACCGAATACAGGATGCCGACGGCCAGCAAGCCGCTGGCCAGCCACGCCGCATATTCTAGAAGGCTCCGGCGTTTCAGCCTTGGCTTGAGTGCGGGATCCATCCCGGTCTCCGTGCTTTTGCTTTCGTGATGAATTTTTGCGGCCACCGCGCACCTACTATTTGAGTTTTGGCCTCAGCGATGGCGTCCTTTCCGGGCCACCTATCCGCAATGGAACGCTCCCTTGCCTGAATAGTCAACAATTTCGCCGGGGGGGGGTCGGGCCTGGGAAGCCTCGTGGGTGGGGGCTTGCCTGAAAGCCGGAACGGCCGCTGCAACCCCGGCAATTCCGGGTGTTGCAACGACCGTTCGTAGCTGCCAGCGTTGGCCTTTGGTTAGGCCGTGACCTCGTGGTCGGGCTGCCGTTGGGTCAGGTCCTCGACGGCCTTTTCCATGTGCCGTTTGATCGCCTTGAGGAGCCCTTTCCGGTCTCCCGCCTCCAGGAGGTCCAGTAGGTTTTGGTGCTCCTCGACCAGGACGTCCGCCCGGGGGTAGGAAACTTCCAGGTTGACGATGCACATCCTAGATTCAGCGGCCAGGGTCTTGTAGATCCGGATCAAGCGCGAATTTCCGGTGCCGGCAACGAAGGCGGTGTGGAACTGCATATCCAGCCGCGCGATCGCCTGCCAGTCGGAAGCCGCCACGTGTTTCGCCATTTCTCCGACGATCGCCCGCAGAGCTTCACAAGTGGAGGAGACTTGCTCCGCGCTGCCATCCAGCAGGGTGTTTGCGGCAGCCGATTCGACCGATTCACGGACTGCGTAGATTTCCTGGATATCCTCGGTTTCCAGTTCCAGGACGAACACCCCGCGGTTGCGGTGGCTGACGAGGATCCCCTCCTGGCACAGACGCTGCAGTGCTTCCCGCAGAGGTCCCCTGGATGTGTTCAGTTGGCCGGCCATGACGGATTCGTTGATCTGTTGCCCGGGCCGGAAAGTTCCCTGGACAATCTGCTCCCGCAGCTGGTCAGCGATCAGCTGCGCCGTCGGCCTTCCTTCCAGCACAAAAACTGCTTCCGGTGCCGCCATGGACATCCCCCTCATTTCATTCTTTGCTGCCTACCTGCTTGCTAGACAGCTATTGCGGTGTACTTGATTTCCAGGAATTCCTCGATACCAATTTTGCCTCCTTCGCGTCCCAGGCCTGATTGCTTGACGCCTCCGAAGGGGGCGGCCGGGTTGGAGACGATGCCGGTGTTGAGGCCGACCATGCCGACTTCAAGCCCCGTGGAGAAGCGGAGTGCCTTGTCCATGTTCTCGGTGAACACGTAACCGACAAGACCCCATTCGGTGTCGTTGGCGAGCCGTAGAACTTCGTCCTCGCTGTCGAACGCGGTGATGGCTGCGACGGGTCCGAAGATCTCGGTGCTCATCAGGTCCGCGTCCTGGGAGACATCGGTCAGGACCGTGGGGGTGTAGAAGTATCCCGGGCCCTCCGGGCGGCTTCCGCCGGTGAGGATCCGCGCGCCCTTGGACACGGCGTCGGCCACCAGGGCCTGGACCTTGTCCAGGCCCTTCTGCTCGATCAGGGGCCCGACGTCGGTTCCGGCCACTGCTCCGTTGCCCACTTTCAGCTCGGAGATCCGCTTGGCGAACTTCTCGCTGAATTCCTCCACGACGGAGCGGTGCACGAAGAAGCGGTTCGCGGCGGTGCAGGCCTCGCCCATGTTGCGCATCTTGGCTTTCATGGCACCGTCGACGGCCTTTTCGATGTCGGCGTCGGCCAGGACGATGAAGGGGGCGTTCCCGCCCAGTTCCATCGAGGAGCGCATGACGTTGTCCGCGGCCTGGCGCAGCAGGATCTTGCCCACTTCGGTGGAGCCGGTGAAGCTGACCTTCCGTGCGATGCCGCTGCCCATCCACGTTCCCACCACGTTCGAGGCGCTGGCGGTGGTGACGACGTTCAGGACGCCATCGGGAAGGCCTGCCTCGCGGAAGATCTGCACCAGGGCAAGGGAGGTCAGGGGCGTCAGTTCGGCGGGCTTGAACACCATGGTGCAGCCGGCGGCGACGGCCGGGGCGATCTTGCGGGTGCCCATGGCCAGCGGGAAGTTCCACGGGGTGACCAGCACGCAGGGACCGACCGGTTCCTTGGTGACCATGATCCGTGTGTTGCCGTCCACGGAGGTGGTCTGGTCCCCGCCGATGCGGACGGCTTCTTCGGAGAACCAGCGCAGCATTTCGGCACCGTAGGCCACCTCGCCCCTGGCCTCGGCCAGGGGTTTGCCCATCTCGGCGGTCATGATCGCGGCCAGGCGGTCGGTGTTGGCAATGACCAGCTCGAAGGCCTTGCGCAGAATGTCCGCCCGCTGGCGCGGCGTGGACTTGGCCCACTGCGCCTGGGCACGGTCCGCGGCCTCGATGGCAGCCTGGGCTTCCTCGGGGCCGCCGTCTGCCACGTGGGCAATGACCTCGCCGGTAGCCGGGTTCTCCACCGGGAATGTGGCTCCATTGGCAGCCTTCTGCCAGGCGCCATCGATGAACAGTTCGGTCTGCAGCCCTGAAGGGTCGAATGAGGTGCTCATGTCACGCTTTCAATGATCGAAGGAAGGATTTAGACGGCGGCCGTCTTCAGCGCCTGGGTGAACCTGGCCAGGCCGGCCTGGATCTCGTCGCTGCTGACGTTCAGTGCCGGGATGATGCGGATGACGTTTCCGTGCGGGCCGCAGGTGAGGAGCAGGAGTTCTTCCGGGATGGCTGCCTGCTGGACGGCGAGGGCGGTGGCGGCGTCCGGGGTTCCGTCGGCCGCGGTGAACTCAACAGACTGCATCAGGCCGCGGCCCCGGACATCCCCGATCGTGGCGAACTGGCTCTTGAGGCTGTCCAGCCCGGAGCGGAGTTCGTCGCCACGAACCAGGGCGTTCTGGACCATGTTCTCGCGTTCGATGACAGCGAGGGTCGCCACGCCGGCGGCGGCCGCGACGGCGTTTCCGCCGTAGGTGCCGCCCTGGGATCCGGGCCAGGCCTTGCCCATGAGTTCCGTGGAGGCTGCGATGGCCGAGATCGGGAATCCGCTGGCCAGGCCCTTGGCGGTGATGATGACATCCGGGGTGATTCCGGCCCAGTCGTGCCCCCAGAACTTCCCGGTCCGTCCGACGCCGGCCTGGACCTCATCCACGATGAGCACGATGCCGTGCCTGTCGGCGCGTTCCCGCAGCCCCTGCAGGAAACCGATCGGGGTGGGGATGTACCCGCCGTCCCCGAGGACCGGTTCGATGATGAAGCCGGCCGTGTCGGCCGGGCTGGAGATGCTTGCCAGCAACTGGTCCAGTTCCTTCAGGGCGAAGGCAACAGCGGTTTCCTCGTCCCAGCCGTAGCGGTAGGCGTGCGGAAAAGGCGCGATGTGCACGCCGCTCATCAGCGGCGAGAAGCCCGAGCGGAACTTCGTGCCGGCCGTGGTGAGGGAGGCCGCACCAACGGTGCGGCCGTGGAAGCCGCCGTGGAAGGAGATGATGTTGGGCCGTCCCGTGGCCATCCGGGCCAGGCGGACGGATGCCTCTACAGCCTCGGAGCCGGACGTGGCATAAAAGACACTGTCCAGCCCCGAGGGCAGGAAGTCGCCCAAGCGTTCCGTGAGCTCAAGCAGGGGCTTGTGCATCACGGTGGTGTACTGGGCATGGACAATCTTTCCCACCTGCTCGCGGGCTGCTGCCACCACGTCGGGGTGGCAGTGGCCGGTGCTGGTGACGCCGATTCCGGTGGTGAAATCCAGGTACTTCTTGCCGTCGGTGGCATAGATCCAGCTGCCGAGGGCGTGATCGACGATTACGGGCGTTGCCTGCTTGAGGATGGGACTGAGAGTTGCCATGGCTTCATGCTTTCTTATCAAACTGTAGATTGTCAACAATTTGCGATGCGAGACGAATCGCGCGGTGCTGACGGGGGGTGGGTTAGCTTGCCTTGAACCGTTCCGGACGAACGAAGTCCAAGCCTTCGAAGGTTTGCTTTCCGAGCGCCTCATGCGCGGCGATGTGGCCGAACCCGGTGGCGTTCTTGAAACCGGCACCGGAGAATCCGGTGGCGCAATAGATCCGGCTGCCTTCGCTCAACGGGCCAAGAAGAGGCTGGCTGTCCTTGGTGAAGAGGTCGGGGAAAGCGTCGGTGCGGACGATGTTCGGAACCAGTCCCGGGAAAAATTCGCTCACGGTATCCGTGGTTTCTGCGATTTCGGCACTGGTGAGATCGCGGGGGACGGCGTCGGGGTCCGGCGTCGGTTTTCCACGACCGTCCAGTGTTGCCTTGACGGTGACGCCGTCGACGGCGGGTGCGCCGTACATGGACCGGTCCCCGTAGATCCGGATGAAAATCGGGAACTTCTCCGGGGTGAACTGGTTGGCATCTTGGGCGACGAACCAGGTCAGGAAGATCCGCTTGGTTTCCGTTGCGGCTTTGAGGTAGTCGGGCATGAGGCGGCGGGACCAGCCGCCGGAGGCGATGATGACGTTCTCGAAGGTCCAGGACCGGCCGCCGGC
>JGI25152J39213_1001369_pt1 | contig 10617 bp, 9 predicted proteins | sample AraplaMF_Col_mMS_FD_39213 | JGI IMG/M metagenome (IMG submission 39213)
TAACAAATATAAACGATCTCATTGAAAGTATTCGGCACCTATCCGATTAACGATATTTTCAGCTCGCTCTTTCCCTCGTGATCGACGCCTCTATTTTGCCATGGACCGGCGGATGAGGAATGAAAGCGATTTTTGATGGCACGGGTGGGGAGCCGCTGGCCGGGAGGCGATAGCGAAATCGGAAATTTGTTGCGCCGGAATGGTTTGGATGCAGCCGGCGTCGGATCAGTCGAAGCATGGCCAAGTTCCCTCCGACATATTGCGGAAATGGTTGTAAATTCCCGCCAGCCGAAATTCGTCGCCTGGGGTCCCGAACTCGCTTTTATTTATAATGACGCCTATGTCGCGATTTTTCCCGAACGGCATCCCGCCGCCCTCGGAAGGCCGTTTCAGCAAGTTTGGTCGGATATCTGGCCGCAATTCGAACCGATTGTGAAGGCCACGCTAAACGGCCAGTCGCAGCTCTACAAGGAACTGCACGTTCCCATGCGGCGCGAGGGGCAGACGGAAGATACCTGGTTCACCTTCTCATACACGCCGCTGCGNGACGACGACGGCAAGGTAGCCGGCATTCTCTGCGCGACNATGGAAGTGACGGATCAGGTNCTCGCAAAGCGCCGGGAGCGCCTTGCGTTGGATGAAGCGCAGGAAAAATCCGCAACACTCGCCGTCGTCAATCGCGCCGGCTGGGCAATCACGGCCGAGCTCAATGTCGACCGCCTGACGCAGATCGCCGTCGATGCAGGAGTGGCGTTGACGGCTGCTGAGTTCGGCGCCTTTTTCTACAATGTCGATGACGGCGAAGGCGGCAGTTATATGCTTTACGCGCTGTCGGGTGTCGATCGCAAACATTTCGACAAGTTTCCGATGCCGCGCAATACCAAGGTCTTCGCACCGACTTTCGGCGGCGAAGGCGTCGTTCGATCCGACGATATCCTGCTTGATCCACGCTACGGGCAGAATGCGCCCTATTCCGGCATGCCGAGCGGCCACCTTCCTGTGCGCAGCTATCTCGCCGTACCCGTAAAGTCGCGCGATGGCAGCGTCATTGGCGGCCTTTTCTTCGGTCATAGCCAGCCCGGTCGTTTTTCGGATGCCGCCGAGGCAAGCCTCATCAGCCTGGCCGGCCAGTCCGCCGTCGCAATTGACAATGCCCGGCTCATCCGCGCGGCCGGGGTCGAAATTGCCCAACGCCGTGAGGCCGAGGACCAACTACGCAAGCTGAACGAAACGCTTGAGGTCCGTGTTGCTACCGAAATTCTCGAACGCCAGCAGGCCGAGGCCGCCTTGCAGCAGGCGCAGAAGATGGAATCGATCGGCAAGCTCACTGGCGGCGTCGCGCACGACTTTAACAACCTGCTGCAGGTNATTTCGGGCAATCTCCAGCTTCTCGGCAAGGATGTGACGACCAACGGCCGAGCCAAAGAGCGTATTTCCAACGCGTTGTCCGCCGTCGAGCGCGGATCGCGGCTGGCCAGCCAGCTTCTCGCCTTCGGCCGCCGCCAGCCNTTGGAGCCAAAGGTCGTCAATATCGGTCGCCTCGTCTCTGCGATGGATGACATGCTGCGCCGCGCGCTCGGCGAGGAAATCGAGGTGGAGACCATGGTTTCCGGTGGCCTCTGGAACAGTCTTGCCGATCCGATACAGATTGAAAACGCGCTGCTGAACCTTGCGATCAATTCACGCGATGCAATGAACAGCGCGGGCAAGCTGACGGTCGAGGTTGGAAACGCCTTTCTGGACGATTCCTACAGCCGTACCCATCCGGAAGTCGCGCCCGGCCAATATGTGGTACTCGCCGTCACCGATACAGGCTCAGGCATGCCACCCGAGATCATCGAGCAGGCTTTCGAACCGTTCTTTTCCACCAAGCCGGAGGGCAAGGGCACCGGTCTCGGCCTCTCCATGGTCTACGGTTTTGCCAAGCAGTCCGGTGGCCATGTGAAGATCTATAGCGAAGTCGGCGAAGGCACGACGGTGAAGCTCTATCTTCCCCGCTCATTCCAAAGCGAGGACCGGATCGCCAACGGCGACAATGCTCCGGCGACCGGCGGCACCGAGACGGTTCTGGTCGCCGAAGACGATGAGGGTGTGCGCGCAACTGTGGTCGAGATGCTGACCGATCTCGGTTATTACGTGCTGAAAGCCAAGGACGCACAGAGCGCGCTGACCGTGATCGAGAGCGGAGCGCATATCGACCTACTCTTTACCGATGTCGTCATGCCTGGTTCGTTGAAAAGCCCGGAGCTCGCGCGCATGGCCCGCGAGCGCCTGCCCAATGTCGCAGTGCTTTATACGTCGGGCTATACCGAAAACTCGATCGTCCATGGCGGCCGCCTCGATCCCGGCCTTGAACTCCTTTCAAAGCCCTACACACGGGAAGCCTTGGCGCGGAAAGTTCGCCACGTTCTCGCCAATCAGGCGCAACGCCGCCAGACCAACCCGGTGCCCTTGCCGGGCGGCGGACAGCCCCGCGGCATCGTCCAGGCCAGGCTGAAGCTTCTGCTGGTGGAGGATGATACTTTCATCCGCATGGACACTGCCGAAATCCTGCAGGATCTCGGTTATGACGTGATCGAAGCCGACAGCGGCGAGCAGGGCATCGAACTCCTGCGCGGCATCGATACGAATATAGATATCATTGTTGCCGATGTCGGCCTTCCGGGCATGTCCGGCCCAGCCTTCGCAGCGCTGGCGCGCGAAGCGTTCCCTTCGGTCGGCCTCGTCTTTGCGACCGGCAACAGCAATCTGCCGGATGCGAACCGCTTTTCCGGTTCCGTGCTGCTGCCAAAGCCATTTACCACCTCAGCGCTCGACCGCGCAGTGAAGACCGCAGCCCGCCAGCGCCCCATCGCCTAGAGCCGCACCGCTTGGGAACCACCGAGTTCCGGATGCCTTTCGAACAAGCCCTTCCGTTTCATCCTGCATCTTTCCTGATTTCGCTCTCCTCGGAGCGCGAGATCCCGGAACTTTTGAGAAAGCCAGCAGTTCAGTTTCATTCACACACGTCAGAGGAGGCAGCCATGCCGAAAGGTGACAAATCCGCCTACACGGATAAGCAGAAGAGGAAGGCCGAGCATATCGAGGAAGGCTACGAGGACCGCGGTGTTTCTCACGGNGAAGCCGAGCGCCGGGCCTGGGCAACCGTCAACAAGGAAAGTGGTGGNGGCAACAAATCCGGTTCGGGCCGAGGCAAGAAGGATACGCACGAATCCTCCGAGAAGGGCGGGCGCATCGGCGGCCACGCTTCAGCGTCCCGTTCGAAAGAAGAGCGCTCAGCATCAGCCAAAAAGGCAGCCGCCACGCGCAAGCGCAACGACCAGCACGCCCACCACTGAGAGGCCAGCGATCAGAAACAAAGCGGCGGGTGCGCAGGCTTGGCGTTTCTCCGAAGGATTTTTACGATGGCGAAGAAGACCAAGAAATGGTCGCAGGACGTGACCGAAAACAGTGATGCGATGGACCTCAAAGAAGGCGTTTTCAGATCGAGCAATCCGAAAAAGATAGCAGAATCACTGAAACAGTCGGCTGAAAGCAGCCAGCGGCGCAAATCGAGCCCCTTCCGCTCGGCCATGTCGATGCTGACCTTCTACATCAACCGCGCCGGTGACCAGTTGACGAAGAAGCAGAAAGGCACACTTGAAAAGGCGAAGGGTGAATTGCGCAAGGATTTCGGACGTGGATCCGGACACTGAGAAATAACGAGGGCAGATGGCTTACGAACTCTATTACTGGGACGGCATTCAGGGCCGTGGCGAATTTGTGCGGCTGGCCCTCGAGGAAGCGGGCGCCGAGTATATAGACATCACCCGCCAGTCGGGTCGCGGGCGCGGCACTGGCGCCATGCTTGCCGTCATGCAGAGCGATGGCGAGGCGCTGCCCCCCTTTGCCCCGCCCTTCCTGAAAGACGGCGATCTCATTATCTCGCATGTCGCCAACATCCTCCTCTATCTCGGCCCCAAACTCGGGCTGGCGCCTGACGACGAAGGGCTACGCTATGTCGTAAACGGCCTGCAGCTCACCATCACCGATTTTGTGGCCGAAGTGCACGACACACACCATCCGATCGCGACCTCGCTCTATTACGAAGATCAGAAGGAAGAAGCGAGGGCCCGGTCTGCCGCCTTCATCAAGGAGCGTATTCCGAAATTCCTCGGCTATTTCGAAAGGGTGCTGAACCAGAATCCGGAAGGCTCGGACTATATCGTCGGCAATGCGCTCACTTATGTCGATCTCTCGCTGTTCCAAATCGTCGAGGGTCTCGTCTACGCCTTCCCGAAAGCGATGAGCAATTATCGCGGCAGTTATCCTCTCCTTGCGGCCCTTCGCGACAGGGTCGAACGCCGCCCCAACATAACTCACTACCTCAGATCCGATCGCCGCCTTGCCTTCAACACGGAAGGGATTTTCCGCCATTATCCGGAACTCGACATTGGCGTTTCCTGATCGGCTTCCTTGGATTTTTCGGGAACGATTAGTGCCGCCGTCGGTTTCGCCTTTGATCCCGAGTTTCGACACGAAGGAAAGAAGAAGTAATGCCTTCCATNAAATCCGCAAAAATCCTCATCCTCGCCACCGACGGTTACGAACGCTCCGAACTCCGCGTGCCCTTGGACGAACTGACGAGGCGTGGTGCCTCCGTAAAGATCGCGTCCATTAAGGAGGGTCAGATCAAGAGTTGGGACAAGACGGATTGGGGCGACACCGTGCCGGTCGACTTGCAGGCCAAGGACGTAAACATCGAGGATTTCGATGCGCTGGTCTTGCCGGGTGGCCAAATCAATCCCGACAAGCTGCGTATCGACGATACTGCCGTGAGAGTTGTCCGCGAATTCGTCGAATCCGGCAAGGTCGTTGCCGCCATCTGTCATGCGCCGTGGCTGCTGGTTGAAGTCGACGCCCTGCGTGGCCGTCAGGCTACCTCCTATTGGTCGATCAAAACCGATGTGAAAAATGCCGGAGCGACCTGGAAAGACGAGAAGGTCGTAACCGACGAGGGCATCATCACCTCCCGCTCACCCGACGATCTCGAAGCATTCGTCAATAAGATCGTCGAAGAGGTCGAGGAAGGCCGCCACGAGAAGCGCGCCGCCTGACTTATACTCCTGTTGAACTCGAAGCCCGCGGCCAGGCCGCGGTTTTTTTTGTCATTCGGGAAGCGGGTGGCGCGTCAGAAAGTCCAGCATACGGTTTTCATCTGCCCGCAGCCCCCGCAGGGGCTCGGCATCGCCGTCTTTCAACGTCTCGCTGGAACCGGACAGGGCAATGATCGACGGATGGATATAGCTGGAGCGCGAGATTGCCGGCGTATTGTGCAGCGCCTCCGCCGCAGCCTCCGACATTTCTTTCACGCTCGGTCGCCGCCCCTCGGACATGGCGCTGCGCGCCGCGCCGAAAGCNGCAAGNGAGCCCGCCCAGGTGCGGAANGTCTTGGCCGAAATGGTGATGCCTGAAATCTCCGCGAGATAGGCATTAAGCCGACCGGAATCGATCGGCTTCAGCNCTCCGGTCTCGTCCTTCCAGACAAAGAGCTGCCGCCCCGGTANGTCCGCAATCTCCTCCAGGATTTTCTGCAGGCGCGGATGTTTGAGGCTNCGTTGTACGCGCTTGCCGCCTTTGGCCCGGAACTTCAGCTCGATTTGGCCATCGACAATCTTCAGATGGCGCTTGAGAAGCGTCGTCGCGCCGTAGGTGCCGTTTTCCTTGACATAGGCCTGATTGCCGACGCGCAGGTGGGCTTCATCAAGCAGGGTCGTCAGTGCCGCGAGCACGCCGTCGATATCGTTGGCACCGGTGTCGAGATGGCGCAGGACCGTTCGCCGGATTCTGGGCAGCGCCTTGCCGAACTCGACAAGCTGATGGAACTTGCCGGCACTTCGGAAGGATTGCCAGTCCTTGTGGTAGCGGTACTGCTTGCGCCCACGCGCGTCATAGCCCGTTGCCTGCAGGTGGCCGTTCTCGTAAATGCAGATCCAGACATTGTCATAGGCCGGTGGCAGGCCCAGGGCCTGTATGCGCGCACGCTGGAGTTCATCGGCAAGTGTCGTGCCGTCCGGCAGCTGGTAGCTGAAACCCTTGCCTTTTCTTCGCCTGCGGATGCCCGGTTCGGTGTCGCTGACATAGACCAGGCCTAGCTCAGTGATTACTTCTGCATTCATTGCTGCTTATCGACCTGTTACTTGCTCCGGCGACCGAAGTGAAACCACCTGTGTCGCTCGGCCTTGCTTGCATCCTTGGGCGGCTGGGTCTGCCCCTTGGGCGCAAAGATCGCAATGCTTTGGGCATAAACCACGATCGGAGCCTCCGGTTCATGCAGCTTGAATGCGTCTTGCTCGGCGCCGGTGTCGAGAACCCGCGCCCACTGGTTCAAGCCATTGACCTCGGGCAAGTGCACCTCGCAATCGCCGCCAGCGTTGAACACCAGATACAGATCGTCCATTTCTTCCGTGTCCGGAGAATGTGCACTCTTTGAGAGATAGACGCCAAGCACCTGCAGCCCGTCATCGTTCCAGGCGCCGTCATCCATGAAACTGGCATCCGGCTTGTACCAGGCGATTTCAATACGACCATCATCGGTGCTGTCGCCGGTCAGAAAGCGCTCCTGTCTCAGGACTGGATGAGCCCTGCGAAACGCGACGGCCTTCCGGCAGAAATCGAGGAACGCGTCATCGAGGCCGTCCCATTTCGTCCAGCCTATCTTGTTGTCCTGACAGTAGGCGTTGTTATTGCCGCCCTGGCTGTTGCCGACCTCATCGCCGGCAAGGATCATCGGGACGCCCTGGGAGAGCATCAGCGTCGCCATCATGTTGCGGCGCCGGCGAGCCCGCAGCCTGTTGATATCGTCATTGTCGGTCGTTCCCTCGGCCCCCATATTGTCCGAATGATTGTCTGAATGACCGTCCCTGTTGTCCTCGCCATTTGCCTCATTGTGCTTGTCGCTGAAGGAAACAGTGTCCATCAGCGTGAAGCCGTCATGCGCCGACAGCAGATTGACCGATGATGTCGCTCCGCGATCGGAGTGATTGAACTGCACGGCCGAACCGGTGATGCGCTGCGCGATCTCCGACACCATGCCGCTATCGCCCTTCCAGAAACGGCGCACATCGTCACGGAACTTGTCGTTCCACTCGCGGAACGGATGCGGGAAGCCGCCAACCTGGTAGCCGCCGGCGCCGACATCCCAGGGCTCGGCGATCAGTTTCACGCCGGCAAGGATAGGATCCTGGCGGATCGCGCCAAAGAAGAGTCCCTGCCGGTCAAACTCCAGATCCTGCCGACCAAGCGTGCTGGCGAGATCGAAGCGGAAACCATCGATATGCATCACGCCGACCCAGTAACGCAGGCTGTCGAGCACCATGCGCATGACCATGGGATGGGCGACGTTCAGCGTATTGCCGGTGCCCGTCGTATCGAAAGTATGGCGCGGATCGTCGGGCGAGAGGATGTAATAGCTCGCATTGTCGAGACCACGGAAAGACATGGTCGGTCCCTTCTCGCTGCCTTCGGCCGTGTGATTGTAGACGACGTCCATGATCACTTCGATGCCGGCGGCGTGGAACTTCTTCACCATGGTCTTGATCTCGGTGATCTTGTCGCCCGAGAGATAACGTGTCTGCGGCGCGAAGAAACCNAGCGTNTGGTAGCCCCANTAATTGGTGAGCTTCTTCTCTTCGAGATAGCGATCATTGGGGAAGAACTGGATCGGCAGAAGCTCGATGGCGGAAANGCCGAGCTTGACGAGATGATCGATGATCGGATCGCTGCACATGCCGAGGAAGGTGCCGCGCAGTCGGTCCGGCACTTTCGGATGTAGCATCGTCAGGCCGCGCACATGCGCTTCATAGACGATCGTTTCCGTCCACGGCCGNCGGATCGCCTGCTCGCCGTCCCANTCAAANTCCGGATCCTGCACAACGCCCTTGANCATGAAGGGCGCACTGTCACGCTCATCGAAAGAAAGATCGTCCTCGCCAATTCTGTAGCCGTAGAGCGCATCGTCCCATTTGAGATCCCCAAGGACCTGCTTGGCATAGGGATCGAGCAGCAGCTTGTTGGGATTGAAGCGATGTCCGTTCTTCGGATCGTAGGGACCGTGCGCGCGGTAGGCATAGACCGTGCCCGGGCCGACGCCGGCGATGTATCCCGACCAGATATCGCCCTCACGCTTCGGCAGGGGTAGTCGCGCGACTTCCTTTTTGCCGTCGGGGGAGAAGAGGCAGAGCTCCATTTGCTCCGCATGCGCGGAGAAAACAGCAAAATGCGTACCTGAGCCGGTATATTCCGCCCCCAGTTCCGGTTTCAGGAAGTCGAGTTCGGAAAAGGAAAAGCTCATGACGCCCCCGCTTGTTGAATGGCCAAGCGGGAAACGTCATTGCAGTGCGAAAGTTCCGTAGATAGCGATCCTTACAGCCCCATCAGGGCATCANCTGACCGCCATTGACCTCGATGATCTGGCCGGTGATGTAACCCGACAAAGTCGGCGAGGCGAGGAAGAGATAGGCGCCGACGCAATCTTCCGACGTGCCGACGAAGCCCATCGGAATCGATTTGCGCTGCAGTTCCATCTGCTCGTCATTNGTATAGCGCTCGTGGAAGGGCGTTGCGATGACGCCCGGNGCGACCGCATTGACGCGGATCTTGTCGGCGACGAATTCCTTGGCGTGACCATGGGTTATCGTCGATACGAAGCCCTTTGAAGCCGCGTAGAGCATTGCGCCATTGCCGCCGCCGTTGCGCGCCGCAATCGACGTGGTGTTGATGATGAAACCGCCCTGCTTCTTCAGCCAGGGATGGGCCGCGCGCGTTGCTGCGAGCACCGAGCGCGCATTGAGGTTCATGACCTTCTCATAATGCTCGTCGGTATATTCTGCGGTCGGCTTGCGGCCGAGCATGCCGCCGGCATTGTTGATGAGGCCATCGAGGTGGCCGAATGTCTTCGCCGTCTCTTCGACGACGCGTTCCGTTTCGCCTTCCCTCGACACGTCGCCATGCACGAGATGAACGGAGCCGCCGGCTGCCCGGATCTCGTCGGCAAGCTGTTCTGCCGGATCGCGGCTTGAATTGTAATGCACACCGACCTTGGCGCCCTGCGCAGCGAAGGCGCGTGCGACGGCGGCGCCGATACCGGTGGAGGCACCCGTAATCAGCACGGCCCTGCCGGCGAGATCAGGAATTTTGATGGATGCAAGCGATTGAGCAAGATCTGCCATGGCGACGATAGCCTCCCGAAAAACCAAGGACATAGGTGATGAAACGATATGTGCCAGTCTTAGCAGGCGAGGTCACGAAAGAGCAATGCATGAAAGAGCGAGATGGATACAGCTGGGGCAACCGGTACTGCCGTTGACAAATGACCGACAGGCCATAGTCTCGGCTTCTCGTCGCGGTGAGGGTTACCGCTCTTTGAGGGGAAAACATGCTCAAGCCCGTGAAATGGCTGCTTTTTCTATGTCTTGCTTTCGGTCTTCCAGCCCACAGGCCGGCCGATGCGCAGACGCTCGACACGATCAACCAGAGCAAGACCATCCGTCTTGGCTATATCGCCGACGAGAAGCCCTTCTCCTTCAAGACGACGGATGGCAGCCCTGCCGGCTATGCGATCGATCTCTGCCGGCGCATTGCCGACGAAGTCGGCCGGAGCGTGCCCGGTCTCAAGAAAGGCTATGTCGAAACAACGCTGTCCGATGGTTTTAACGCGGTGAAGGATGGCAAGATCGATCTTCTTTGCGGTGCGACCACGATCAATCTTGCCAGGCGCGAAAGCGTCGATTTCTCCCAACCCATCTTCCTGACGGGTGCCAGCGCGCTGTTGCGCAAGGATTCGCCTGATTACCTGCAGATTCTCTTTCTCGACAAGCGACCCGTCAGCGCTGTTGACCTGAAGTCGCCGGCCCGGAGTTCAATCGGCGTGCGCGCCGGCACGACAACGGGCGCGACACTGCGCGAGGCCATCGGCCCCGACGTCCCACAGACCCGTATCGTCGATTTCGCGACGCATGAAGGCGGTTTGAAGGCGCTCGAGGATCACAAAATCGATGCCTATTTCGCCGATCGCTCCCTTCTGATCGGCCTTGCCGACCGGGCGGGCAACCCCGCCGAACTGGAACTCGGCAGCCGCCTTTTCACGCATGAGCCCTATGGCATCGCCATGCGGCGAGACGATTCCGCCTTTCGGCTTCTCGTCGATCGCACGCTGACGGGATTCTATATCTCGGACGATTTCCCGAAGCTGCTCAAGACCTATTTCGGTGCCGAAGCCCCGGCCCTGCGCAGCGAAATCATCATGCAATCTATCCCCGAATAAGCGAATTCAAATCCGCTCAAGCGCCACGGCAATGCCCTGGCCAACGCCGATGCACATGGTCGACAGCGAATAGCGGCCGCCGGTTTCGCCAAGTTCCAAGGCTGCCGTACCAGTGATACGGGCACCGGACATGCCGAGCGGATGGCCAAGCGCAATTGCCCCGCCATTGCGGTTCACACGCTGATCGTCATCGGCAATCCCGAGTTCACGAAGCACGGCGAGGCCCTGGCTTGCAAAGGCCTCGTTGAGTTCGATCACATCGAACTGTTCCTGCTTCAGGCCGAGACGTGCCATCAGCTTGCGCGACGCCGGCA
>JGI25152J39213_1001372_pt1 | contig 10586 bp, 14 predicted proteins | sample AraplaMF_Col_mMS_FD_39213 | JGI IMG/M metagenome (IMG submission 39213)
AAAGCCGATCCGCACGACGTTCTCGGACAAGACGGCTCCAAGCCCGCTTGACCGGGTAAACCGCCAGTTCAAAGCCCCTGCGCCGAACAGGCTGTGGGTTTCGGACTTCACCTATGTCGCGACCTGGCAGGGTTTCGTCTACGTGGCCTTTGTGATCGACGTCTTTGCCCGACGCATCGTCGGCTGGCGGGCGAGCCGGACGGCACATGCGAGCTTTGTCCTCGATGCCCTTGAACAGGCACTTCATGATCGGCGTCCCGTTCATGGCGGCGGGCTCGTGCACCATTCGGACAGGGGCGTTCAATACGTGTCCATCCGTTACTCCGAGCGGTTGGCCGAGGCTGGCATAGAGCCTTCTGTCGGAAGTGTCGGCGACAGTTATGACAATGCCCTCGCCGAAACGATCAACGGCCTCTACAAGGCCGAGGTCATTCATCGGCGCGGACCATGGAGGAACTTCGAAGCGGTGGAATTCGCCACTCTCGAATGGGTCGACTGGTTCAACCACCGACGACTTCTGGAGCCCATCGGAAACATACCGCCAGCCGAAGCTGAAGAACGCTACTACGCCATGCTGAACGAACCAGCCATGGCCGCATAACTCAAACCAAATGGCCTCCGGCAAACCCGGTGCGGTTCAATGACGGCAAATAAATATAGCCAGCCCTCGGCCGTCCATAGAAAGTAAAATCGGCCACCCACTTCTGGTTCGATCTTGCTGTCGCGAACTGTCGATCCAGTACATTCGGCATGATGATCTGACGGTCGTCTTTCGGCAAGCCCGCCTTCTCAGTCTTAAAAAGATAAACCGGGCACGGAGCGATTGTCATCCGCTGAACATATCCTGATCGTGCCCGATCCAACTGTGTCAGTAAGCGCCGTCTCGCTCACACCTTGGCCAAGCTGTGTCGGACGCTGAATTCATAACGGGTATCGCTCCTATGAGGCAGCAGTGGACTTTTTACCTGCTGCCATCCCCGAAAAAATGTGCCCGTGTAAGAAGATATCCGATTGGTCGTTGACTCTCCGGTCTGTGCTGACCACGTGGGTCACGCTCAAAGACCTGCTTCTGGGTGCGCAGCCAGGCTAGCCTCTCTCTAAGCTGGTTAGTGATTGGATCGTTTGTGATCTCGATTTCAATTCGAGTGAATCGCACGCCTGGAAAGTGCTCGCTTACCCGATGAGGGGCAACCTCAAAGATGGTCTTCGGATTCTTTTCGTTAGAGAAGGCGACGAAAGCTGGCAGTCTCGATGTGTTGCGAAGATTGAAAGCTGGGCGTCCCCTAGCGTTTCGAAGAGCATCGAAATCAGCATCACTGAGTCCACCGATGCTGTTTCGGATGCCAAACGTGGAGAGGATGCCGTATTCGTAAACCGTATCGAGACTCGCCTGCGGAGGATGCTCCACAGGAAGGATATATAGCGCTCCTTTATTGGGCAAATCAGCGATCAGTGCCTCACCGTAGAGTTTTGTCGCTCCACCCACGCCGATCAGGCTGTTGGTCACACGTGCATAATGAATTTCCATGACTGTGGAAGCCTCGATGCGACGGCCGTCCACTTTAAACGACGCAATCACCCGATAGCGCACTTTCGCCTTCTCACCGGATTGACACCCGGCGAAGGGAATGACGGCACATGAGGCCAACAGACCTCGACGAGTTAAAACTCTCAACGCTCACCTCACGCGGTACGTGAGACATCCATAGACACTGCTCGTTTTTGGCGGGTTAAAGCGATGCATCAAAATGTCGGGAGAAGCCCGCATGTGCGGATGGAAGCTTTGACCCCATATACCTGCGGAATAGTTCCAAGGCAGCGCTCGCTAACCCGGCTCTGCTTGTGATGCGAGCGCTGCTTCGAGTGTTGTTCGATGACGCAGCATCCCAGAGGCAGTTCTAGTGCGCCAGGCGATTGCCCACAGCGGTTGCGCGTCGGCTGTCTCCGGTGCGACAGCCGCTTCTTTTGCCTGCTCTGCAGCATCGCTGTGAAGGAATTCTATCGATCCTCACCGCTCTTCAAGTCCCAATCGACTTCCCGTCACGCCAGGATAGGATTTTACCTCGGCAGCATGGGTTTCAGGGTCACGGCTGCTTGCGCGCCAAGATACCATTGATTCCATATTTGCACGTGCTAATATATGTTGAGTAACAGGAGGGCAACTGATGGCTAAGTTTGCAATGGCTTTTGTCATTTTCAGCACAACGTTTGCGACTGCTGCAGTATTTGCGCCTTGGCCTTTGGCAACCGCAATTGCCCAAGCGTGCCCCAATGGTGTTTGTCCCAACAGATGAGGCGCGACGATGTCGGGACTGGTCTCATCGTTCCAGTTTTGGGTAGGTGCATTACTTTTGATGTGCTTCCAAATGGGAAAATACGGAGAGCTAAACGATCAGGATGACGATCTGAAGCCTTGGTACGGCGCGGTGCCCAACCTGCGCGTGCGACACTTCTTAGGCTTCCAAAAATACTTGGCGACGCTCCTACTGTTTCTCGCCGTAACCTTTTTCGGGTATGTTGTTGCATGCCTCATCTCACCATCTATTATCACCGGATGGTTACGCGTCACAACGGAGTCAACGACCGCCGACAAGATGAACGCTTACATCGACTCGGTCCCTTATCCGTTATTTATCGCCGCCGCTTTCATGGGCCTTACTAATCAATCAATCCCAGGTTTCGCAAAGATTGCGAACCTCCAGCGTGACATATTCCATGAACTCGTTGGCGTTCCCCGCATCGTGGCGACAACCGCCACTGACATTTCGGTCCAGCTATGGGCAAAGCTATCCAACGATACACAGAGATTGAAGGAGATCGAACGGTGGGCCAGCCCGGCGTGGGAGAACTCCATCCGCGACACCGCGGATCTATCGTTCTACGATGCGGAGCTGAAGCGTCGGTCGAATTCCTTCGCGAACCTGCAGAGCAAGTCATCATCGGAAGCGATGGCCCTCTTCCGTGAGATGGTTTACGTCATGGCGATTGCCGCTGTCCGAAAAAACGGAGGCGCTGCACTACGAACCCTTGCCTCTCGACTTGGAGTAGAGCTTCCAACAAAGCCGAACCCTTTCCGAGCATTCATACTTGCCGGGCTTATTTCGGTAATCGTCTTATCAATGCTTTGCTTCGCCGTCCCCATGCTTGCGCCAATCGTAGACGCTCTCAATGGGTCAGAGCCATTGAAGTTCTGGCCAGACGGAAACGAAGCCTTGAGGACTGCCAGCATATACGTCATCGCCCAGTGCTTCCCGGTGCTACTGGCCTCTATCATTCTTTTTCTGGCGCTCCAACCGGGAGTAACTTCAGCGGGTGCTACCGTTCGGGCCCTTGTAGAGAAACACGCAGGTAAGCTCCTGATGATCATGCTGTTCGTTGTTGCCTTCGATTATGCACAGCTGATCTCAGATTACGGTATCTACAATCCAGCGCTGACGTCATCGCCACTCAAAATCTTTGGAGGATGGCTCCCGTACAACATCGTGCACTCGATTATCTCCGTTGCGATCTGTGTTGTGCTGCTCCACTATCTCGCTCATGGTGAGGCAAAGACGCCAGGCGTCTCCACCGCGTACATCTTTGCCATGATTGCGGTCGCGCTATCGACCGCGAGCTTCTATGCAATAATAAGGCTGCGCTTCGATCTCAGGGTACCACTCGCTCTCGATTACATATTGATCATTGGTTTGCTGAACGTGGTGGCTGCGATGATAGCTCTGTTCGTGTCGCAAACCCTCTACTACGGGCGGATGGTGAAACAGGTGGAACACACGCCAGGTAACGGGCAGCCGCCACCTTCCACACTTCCGCCCGCCGGGGCGGTCTCAACGCCGCAATCTCCGATGTCATGACACGTTGCGATGGTTCGTGTCTTGCCAGCCACTAGCGCCGTTATATTGGGAAGTACGCCGATCCTTCGTTCACGACCGAAGAGGCTAAACTTTATCGAACAAGAATCGCGGAATCTTTTCTCAATCCGGTGAATTCGCCGGGCATTACGTACTCACCTTCTGGCCATGCGATGCGATCGACACGTGCAAGTCGGCCGCCTTGGTTGATGTGAAAACGGGCGAAACGCGTTTCCTCCCTTTCAACGTCTATGGAACACACTTCAACCCATTCAATGTGCGTGACTACAGCTCGTTGTTCATTGCGAGTGGCGCTGTGGCACCAGATGGTCGAGTTGGCCGGCACTTCATCAGTTTCGCCAACGGGACGTTTGACGAGGTGTATTTCGAGGAAGACGCATCGATCGCCGCAAAGACCGCCAGCGAAGACGTCCCCTCTCCGCAGCAACCGCTGTCGAATTTACTTGCCGACATCCAGGCGAATTCGGACACCGAATCCGCCTGGAAATGTTATGACGCAGGTCTTCATGCAGCGGTAGCGGAGGTGGCTCGCCGATCCTCTGATCAGCGCTCGCATGCGCTCAATCTAATGAGGTTAGGAGAGTTCATGGGACTTGGAGCCTTGCGCGAAAGGTCGAAAACATCGACAGCAGGACTTTGAGAGACGAACACACAACGATCATCTGGCGCGTCAGACATACGGGCCGAAAACGACCGCTTCAAATTGGCGATCAGGGCGTCGAAGACCGAGCGTAGTTCGAATGCTGCCCGACCGACCCAATCGGCGAGAGTGGATCGGTCAAGGTCGATGCCCTGTCGGCTCATCATCTGGGCCTGTCGGTGCTGGAGCCTGGGCAACACCGTCAGTGCAGGCACGGCAGGCATGTTTGGGACGACGCGTGACGATGACGCGGAATTGCGCCGGAATGACATCCAGCCGCTCGAAGACATCCTCGCCAATGCAATGCAGGCCACCGCCACAGGCGCAGATCAGGCTTTCCGGTTCGATAATCTCCTCCACGCGAGGAAGATGAGCGGGAAGAGAACCGCAGTTGGTGGCACGGGGTTTAGGCTGCGGCTTCCCAGAGGGGCTATCGGCTTCATCTTCGGCATGGATGGCAGCAATGGCCGTTTCCAGGTCCTCCAATGCGAGATCGAATTGCTCGGGATCGGTCTTCTCGGATTTACGCCGAAGGCTGCCTGCTTGAAAGCCGCGACCAGCTTCTCCAGACGCTCGATCCGGTCATCTTTGCGAACTTCACGAAGCTGCGCCGCGATCAGCATCGCCTTCGGCGCAGCAATGTCGTCTGGAAGATCGGCGGCGTCCAACACGCCTAAAATCTATCAAACCCCGTTACCCTCCGCCCGAAGAATCCACCGCCCGGGTCATCATGCCGCATCNATTCGATAGCGTCCGGCGGCCTCGCCTCTAAGGAACGAACCCGACGCCAGTCGAGGCCTGCAAACAACGCCTCGAACTGCGCGTCACCAAGTGTCATCAAGCCATCCTTGAAGCCCGGCCAGGTGAATGTGTGTTCTTCCAGCCGCTTGTAGGCCATCACCAGACCGCTGCCATCCCAGTAGATCAACTTCAGTCGGTCTGCCTTTCGTGACCGAAAGACGAAGACCGTTCCAGTAAAAGGGTCCTTATGCAGCTCGTTCTTGACCAGCGCCGCCAATCCATCATGGTCCTTACGGAAATCGACGGGCTCGGTGGCCACCATGATCCTAACCCGGTTCGACGGAAAGATCATGCTGGGACCGCGCAGGCACGCGCGACGGCGGCGATCCGGGCGGCAGATGCGCCTTCCTCCAGGCGGATGATCACGGACCCGACAATGATCTCGGGACGGCTGGCTTTCTTGATCGGCGGGTCTAAAACAGGTTGTTCGACGATCACCGCTGCGAACTCCACCGCATCCTCAGGTGCAGGCAGAGTAAGCTTGCCCTGCCGAGCCATCGTCCGCCAAGTCGACAGACGGTTCGCCCGCAATCCAAAGCGTTCGGCAACTTCATTCACCTTCGCACCGGGCCGAAGACTTTCCGATACGATCTGTGCCTTGACCTTATCAGGCCAATGTCAGCGACTCTCACGTCCAGACTTCCTGGTTGTGAGAAACTCCAATGTAGTCTCCATGGAGAAACTCCCGTTGCTTGTCCATGGAAAGCCGATCACAGATCAGGGCGGCGAGGACAACTTGGGAGCGGAACACCGGTTACGGGGTCTCGACGCCGCGTGGATTTTTTTTGCAAAAAGCGCTGACGTGCGGTTCCCTGGCCCTCGGTCGAGTTCCAACGACGTCGCATTCGCACCAGCATCACTTAAGAAGCCCTGCCCTCAGACCTTCGCTCACGCGACAAGAGTGAGGCCAAAATCGCCGCTCTGAAAGTTCTTGATCACGTAAGCCACGTCGACCCCGTCGTTTATGGTGAGTGCGAGGTAGTGGACACCGTCGTGATCCAACTCGACTGCTGTATAGCCCGACCAGGCTTCGTCTTCTGGATCGACGTCAGTTTGGTACTGGGCCATGCCATTCCAGTCGCGCATATACGTGAACGTCATTGCTCGATCGCCAATTGTGAAAGCAGGTTCAGCGTAGGAGTCGTAAATGACACCTTGTCGATCTACATCATCGATAACGTCGACATACCTGAAAAAGTCTTCGCGATAGAAGCCGTCATAGTCGATTATTCGACCAAGATCATCCCCCGCTCCACTGATATAGTAGGTATCCACGCCAGTGCCACCGGTCAGGACATCGCTTGCGTTGTCATAGGCGATCGACCATCCTAAAGGCGCCTCTGCATCCTCCACTTTCTCTCCGGCAAACAAATGGTCGTTGTCCGCGTTTCCAAAAAGATGATCGGCCCCGTTACCGCCGATCAAGGTGTCGATGCCTATGCCGCCGTACAACCAATCATTGCCATCACCGGCCGTGATTTGATCGTCGCCATACATCCCGATCAGAAGGACGTCATCCCCGCGATACGTTGTGTCAATGACATTGCCATTCGATGGCAAGTCATCAAGCAAGACCAAACCAACATGCGCTCCACCCGTCAGGCTCTCGCCGAGATGGACGCCTAGCTGATTCTCCAACTCACCAATGCGCGGTGTCGAGTGATAGGATGCGCGGGCGTGAGGTAAGTTAGCTTCCTCGAAGATCGTTTGCTCCGCGAGCACGGTGTCCCCGACATAATCCCAATTCTCGTCCGTCAGATTCGGCGGGATGCCCCAATTCGGGCCGTCGCTGGCAGCGGTTACTGCATGGATGATCTCGTGCATTAGCGCTTGAGCAAACGTGTACTCGGTGACCGAGCCGTCCAGCGATATTTTTACCTGTTCCGACATCTTTGCGATGTTGTAGTCGACCTCAAATCCGCCAAGATGCGGCGTTCCCATTTCAGCCTTGGCGGTGAATACTAGATCACGATTCTGCACAACCAACTGATTGAAAATTTGATACGCTAGCCCGCCGCTATAGTCGCCTGCTGGAACAGGAGAGGAGCTGAAAAACTCTCTTACCGCCTGCTGTATCGGCAAAACGTCTTCGCTGCGACCCACCTTGATGTGGTCGAGTACTTGGTCAATCGTCACGATGTCCATACAGAACTCCCCCGCAAGTCATTCGCCTAATACTAGCGCGTCGCGCGAGACAATAAGAAATGCAATCTGAAAAAGAGTCAATCTCTGATTGGCGCGATTGGAGTTCTCGGGTGTCGTCGCTGATAGTTTGACATCACAGGAGCCCGGCGGAGTGGGCGTTAACGCTCCCCTCGCGATTCACCGGGCGCAGTATATTACGGTAGTCCCAGCCCTAGTGCTGCGGCCATATCGGCTCTGTCAAGTGTAACTCTGGGCGTATCTGCAGCCTTGAAAAGCGCGAGATTAAGCAGCGCGAGCGCGTAGTCGCAATAAGGACTCTCGGAATGTTGCCTATAGCGGATCTCCGCTAAACAGTACGAAACATCGTCGTCATTCAATGCATCGCGGGCTTTGCTTACAACATAATCAATATTGCTCTGCACATCGCGAGCCTGCGGAAGCGCCGCTTTGACAGTGTGAGGATTTCGCTCCGCGACAAGTTCGTTGACTATGCGTTGGAAGTTGGCTTTGTCGGTCGAGTCAATCGCCGTTTGCTTTAGCCTGTGCTGCTCGAGCAGGATAAACCAGAGCGTCCTAACGCACGAGGGGGAGTTGAAGCCACCGCGAGCCAATATGGATAACTGGCACGCTTCTATCGCCACGTCTGGTTCTTTTGCGACCGCATCGTAGTACGTCGGACGGGATGCGGAACCAGCCGCGACCACGGATGCCTGCGCAATCAGGGCGCTGAGAATCAGGAGCGATAGAGCTGTCCTCATCGAAGTTTTCTCCATAGACACACGGCAAGACGTCGTAGAGAGACATGGGAGACGATCAAAAGCAATCTTTACGCGATTTTTGTCGACCTCATCTGGAGGGGCTGCCCCCCACCACCCCATCATCATTCTAGGTCAATCTTCGTCCAAAAACGCAAGCCCTCATCGGTCCAGATCCCGCCCCATGGTTCCGGCTTCGCTAATCCATAGGATGCCAGCACTTCGACCGCGCCTTCGCCGGCGGTCATGGATTTGTGAACTAGCCCATCCCGACATCGTCCATGTGTTGAACGCACATGTCGGCGAGGGACTTGAGGATCGTTCGCTCTTCGGGCGTCACTAAACTTGTTCTCCTCCGCACCGCTAGAATTGTTAAATCAGTTTTCGCACCCCACCACTCCATCATCAAAAGCGTGCCGCTCGTGAATCCCATGATCAGGCCACACGCAGTTGTCAACCACATCTTGACGTGCAACCTTGTCGAACAATTCTTTCCGAGATGGGGGACAGTTCAAGATGCCGTTACCTACGGTGAAGCATTGATAGCTGATCTCGGCGGCAGACGGACAATTTATATTCTACCGGTCCAGCATCCTCCTAAGGCCAGCCTCGCCCAAGTCTACGAGTACGGCATACTGTCAACATTCGGAATCAAAAACAGTATTGGGTCGCTAACGGATGCGGATTTCTCAACGCTGCGCAACGTGTCGGGTCGAAATCCATTCAAGCTGCATGGAACGACGAGACTCCCATCCTTCGTATCCTTTACTGACGAGAGCGACCCAAAAACCATATTCGAGATACAGCCGTCAGAGGTCGGCCGATACGTAGCGGGAGCCAAGTTTACGGGCCTTTACATCGAAATAACCGACGAGCCTGTTACAAGGGCTCTCCGTGATCGTCTTTCTTGGCTTCAATCCGCGCGTGATCCAAAGATTTTTCCGCGTGATCCGAGAACATCTCGACGTCCCTATAGCGAATTACCGTTGAGCCATATGATAACCCCTGCCGATTTTTTCGGAGACGGAAGCCGATAAGGTTTAGAAAGGGGTAGCGCTTCAATCGGCCGCCCCTGCCGTCTGGGACGCCGATGAAGTCCTTACGGCCATTATCGAACTGGCGGACAATCATGCCCTGATCCTGGCGGTGAACGCCAGTCTTATGCGGCGCTCGATATTCTGAAGCGGCCGGGCAGATAGCCTAAAAGAGTGAAGGCTCGGCAGGTTCGCCGGCCTTGGTGATGATGCTAGGGTTCGCGCGACGTGACCATGATAGCGTCGTCTGGCAGCGGCCGAGCGAGAGCCTTTGCCTCTTCCCATGGCGCGCGCATCCAAACTTCGACCTCCTCCTGTGTCAGAAGGAGGACCGGCATTGCCTTCTGATGGATGGGTTCGACAACGGCATTGGGTTCGGTCGTGAGGAAAGCGTAGAGGTCGTCAGTCGTGAGGCCGTCTTTCACTTTGCGCACGCTCTGCCACTTCGGAACATGAATACCGGCGAAGAACATAAGAGGTTTGGTTTCATCCGGCGCGAACCAGGCATTTGGAGTGGCTGGGTTCTCGCCCCTGCCTGCCGGATCAGGCTCCGCGAAACTCGTTACGGGTACGATGCAACGGTTCTCGACGCCGAACCACTTTTTCCAATGCGGCAAGGTGAGCTTGCGGACATTGGTGACGCCTCTATCCGGCTCCATGCGGATCAACATGTCCATGTCGACCGGCTTATCCTTCTCGCGTAGTTTCTTGGCCCGCGCTTCAGCGGCTTCTTTGATGACGAAAAACGGCGACGGCAGACCCCACCGCGCATGCACGAGCTGCTTGCGCCCGTCGGCGGTGTTGCGGACGATCGGCCCCATCTGGTCAGGGTTCATCTGATAGGCCGGCATCAGGTTGATGAAGCTCTCAGCATCCTGCGCCCATTTACGGACCCAGTCTCTATCTTCCATGCGATACAGATTGCACATCGAGAACCTGCCTCCCAAAAGCTCCTGGAAAATCGGGTTCGCGCTCGGATTTGTCAAGCTAACGAGCGCTTTTCAAGCTGCGCTTGACTCATCACGAAACGGGAACATAATAAGAACGTCGCCGCTTGAAGATGAAGGATGACGGCTATGAGCAATCTGCCGAGCGATAACTCGCGCGAGGTGTACGAAGATCCAACCGGAACATATTGGACGCCACCGGAACCCTTGACGATTGATCAAATTCACCCTGACATTCGATCGGTCCTTGTTAAGTGTCTGGGCCGGAGAGGTCCGGCTTTGCTGGTCACGGCCGAAGGACAAGAGAAGTTCGAATTCTACGCTGCCGGAACCGTCGACATGGCGTCTTGCGTTCCCATCGGCGGGTTCACCATCGCAATCGACAGACAAAGCAA
>JGI25152J39213_1001373_pt1 | contig 10584 bp, 9 predicted proteins | sample AraplaMF_Col_mMS_FD_39213 | JGI IMG/M metagenome (IMG submission 39213)
GTTGAGGGCAAGTGGTTCGCCTACAACTTCCCGGCGCGCACCAGCTGCGATTTAACGCCGGAACTGGTCGCCACCCTGGCCGCCGAGTTTCCTGATTTCGCCGGCATCAAAGATACGGTCGATTGCCAGTCACACACACGGAACATGATCCTCGCCACCCAGGCGGTACGCGGCGATTTCGCGGTGCTGAGCGGCTACGACGAGTACTACGTCCCGAACTTACTGGCAGGCGGCGCAGGGGTGATCTCCGGGTTGAATAACGTTATGCCAGAGCTGTTTGTGCAGGCGAGAGAAGCCTGGCGCACCGGCGATCTCGACGGGTTGAGCAAAGCGCAGCAGGAGATCGGCAAGTTTATGGCAATCTACGCCATCGGGGATGATTTCGTCACCACCATCAAAACCGTGGTGTCACGTAAATTTGGCTACTCGACGCCCGTCTCGCGCAACGTCGGCGGCACACTCAGCGACGCGCAGTGCGCCATTGTCGACCAGGTGTTTAGTATCACCTCACGAAGGTAAACCGCAGGCAATAAAAAACCCCCGACGGCGAAGCCGGACGGGGGTTGACCTCACGCAAGCGAGGGGGATCGTGCGAACTTATTTTTTAGCGGCGAAACGCGCTGCTGCTTCGTCCCAGTTCACCACGTTCCAGAACTCTTTGATGTAGTCCGGGCGGCGGTTCTGGAATTTCAGATAGTAAGCGTGTTCCCACACATCCAGACCGATGATCGGGAAGCCGGATGCGCCAGAGATAGCTTCACCCATCAGCGGGGAGTCCTGGTTTGCGGTAGAGACTACAGCCAGTTTGTCGCCTTTCAGCACCAGCCATGCCCAGCCTGAACCGAAGCGGGTTGCAGCTGCTTTTTCAAATTCAGCTTTGAAGTTGTCCACGGAACCGAAATCGCGCTCGATAGCCGCTTTCAGATCGCCCTGCAGGGTAGTGCCGACTTTCAGGCCTTTCCAGAACAGGCTGTGGTTAGCGTGGCCGCCCGCGTTGTTGCGCAGTACGGTTTTCTTGTCGGTCGGCAGCTGGTCCAGTTTGGTGATCAGCTCTTCAACCGGCAGGCTTGAGAACTCCGGCAGGTTTTCCAGCGCGGCGTTAGCGTTGTTTACGTAGGTCTGGTGATGTTTAGTGTGATGGATTTCCATCGTCTGCTTGTCGAAATGAGGCTCAAGGGCATCATACGCATACGGCAGAGCGGGCAGTGTATAGCTCATTTTCATCTCCATTTTTAGTCTGGCGGCGGATTGTTAATGCCGCGTAAGCAGTCGGATCATTATAGTTAATTACGTGATATTGAAAATGTTTATCAATGCCGTAGTTTTTATAAGGTTATAAATTTTAGTTATGTTCTTGAAATTGTGAAGCTGCTCACCCCCATCATGCCCTGATTGCCAGCGCCAGGCGCAGCGCGGCAATCGTCTCAAGGTTAAATCGTTTACTGATTTTTACACTCTGCGAGTCGGCGACCTCTGTCCCGGCCATAAAAACAAAAGGAGTGCACAATGAGTAACGCGATTACGATGGGTATTTTGTGGCATTTGATAGGCGCGGCCAGTGCTGCCTGTTTCTATGCCCCGTTCAAAAAGGTCAAACAGTGGTCATGGGAGACGATGTGGTCGATAGGCGGCCTCGTCTCCTGGATTATCCTTCCCTGGAGCATCAGCGCGCTGTTACTGCCCGATTTCTGGGCCTATTTCAGCTCGTTCAATGCCTCCACCCTGCTGCCGGTATTTCTCTTCGGCGCAATGTGGGGCGTCGGCAATATCAACTACGGTTTAACGATGCGCTATCTCGGCATGTCGATGGGCATTGGTATCGCCATCGGCATCACGCTGATTGTTGGCACCCTGATGACGCCGGTGCTCAACGGCACTTTCGCCGTGCTGATCCATACCGAAGGGGGCCGGATGACGCTGCTTGGCGTGCTGGTCGCCCTGATTGGCGTCGGCATTGTGACGCGCGCCGGGCAGTTGAAAGAGCGCAAAATGGGCATCAAAGCCGAAGAGTTCAACCTGAAAAAAGGGCTGGCGCTGGCCGTCATGTGCGGCATCTTCTCAGCCGGGATGTCCTTTGCGATGAATGCCGCCAAACCGATGCACGACGCCGCCGCGGCGCTGGGCATCGATCCGCTCTATACCGCGCTGCCAAGCTATGTGGTGATCATGGGCGGCGGCGCGCTGGTCAACCTTGGCTTCTGCATTATCCGCCTGGCAAAAGTGAAGAATTTGTCGGTCAAAGCGGACTTCTCGCTGGCAACGCCGTTGATTATCAGCAATATCCTGCTCTCCGCGCTTGGCGGGCTGATGTGGTATCTGCAATTCTTCTTCTACGCCTGGGGCCACGCCCGTATTCCGGCGCAGTATGACTACATCAGTTGGATGCTGCACATGAGTTTCTACGTGCTGTGCGGCGGCATTGTCGGGCTGGTGCTGAAGGAGTGGAAAAATGCCGGACGCCAGCCGGTCAGCGTTCTGAGCCTCGGCTGCGTGGTGATCATTATCGCGGCCAACATCGTCGGCCTCGGTATGGCGAGCTAATCAGGCAGCGGCGCGACTGCGATGACGCCACTGTCCTGGCGTCATCCCCACTTCGCGGCTAAAGACCACCGAAAAGTAGTTACTGTCCTCAAACCCGCACTGCATGGCGATTTCACCAATCATCTGCTCAGAGTGCTGGAGCAGATACTGCGCGTGGCAGATGCGCAGTTGGCGCAGATAGTGGTTGATGGTCATGCCGGTCTGGGAGCGAAACTGCTGGCGCAGGGCGCGCTCGCTGCACTGCTCCTGCTCGCAAAACTGCTCAAGCACAAAGCTGCGATTCAGGCTGCCGGAAAGGGCGGTGATCAGCTTATCCAGCAGCGCTTCGCTGTGGGTAGCGGCAAGGTTATCGGCGGCGAAGCGGTGGCGTTTTAAGATCATCACCAGCTGGGCGAAGAGCATTTCTGCCATCCCATTCGCCAGCGGATCGCTCTTATTGCTCTCATGCTCCAGCTGGGCGATCACCTGGCGGGCCTGCGTCATGCCGCTGCTGCCAATGCGCCAGTGCGGGCTCCACGCCCCGCCGCTAAAGCCTGGGATCAGCGCCGCCCAGTCCAGATTGAGCGTCAACCGCTCCGGGCAGTAGATGATGTTCTGCAACACCAGATCGTTAACCGAGGCGTAAGAGTGGCAATCCTCGGCGCGGATATAGAAGAGATCGCCGCGCGTAATGCGGTACGGGCGGTTGTTGAGCACATGCAGGCCATTGCCGCGCCACACCATCACCAGCTCATTAAACTCGTGAGTGTGTTCGGCAAACACATGTTGCGGGTAGCGATCCGCCACCGCCACCGCCTGACCGGCGCGCGGAAAAAAGTCGTCCCGACGAAGAATAAGCTGGCCTGTCACATCATCACCTCTGCGTGCACTAACCTGACATTATTAGCCAAAGCGCAGCCAAAAATCGGTGATTCTCTTCTCGTTACTGAAGCAGCGTATCGCGCCCCTGGCGGATCTCGCGCGGAGACCAGCTAAACTCGCGGCGAAACAGGGTCGAAAAGTGGTTACTGTCGCCAAATCCGCAGCGAAAAGCGATATCCGTTACGCTCTCATCGCTGTGGCGCAGCATATGGCGGGCTTTAATCAGCCGCAGGCGGTTCAGGTAGCGCTGCGGCGTCATGCCGGTGGTCTGTTTAAGCTGGCGATGCAGCGTGCGCAAGGAGAGCGTGAAGTGCTCGGCAAGCGACGCCCAGCAGACATCTTCGGCGAAGTGATCCTCCAGCCACAGCAGCAACTGGTTAAGCCGTGCGTCGCTGTTGCCCATCTCCGCCTGCTGGCTGCTACGGCGCAGCAGCACCAGCAGCTGCATAAAGAGCATCTCGCGGTTAGCAATATCGTGGGTTTCCAGCTCCGCGCCCTGCGCCTCCATCTGGCTGATAATGCCGCGCACCTGCCCCAGCGTCTGCTGGCTCACCCGCCAGTGCGACGGGTAGTGCCCCTCCTGCTCCTGCGGTAACAGCTGGTTTAACCCGGCAAGGAACTGGAAAGCGTCCGGCGAGCGGTAGAGCACGTTGGTCAGGCAGAGATTATCGGTGTGTTCATAGAGATGGCGGTCATGATCGCGCACAAAGCAGACCGTGCCGCCGCTGATGGTGTAAGGCTGACCGTTAAAGACATGAATGCCGGAGCCATGCTCAACAATTACAATTTCATGAAAATCATGATGATGCTCAGGGAAAGCCGCCTGCGGCAGCCGCGGCTCAATGGCAACCGGTGATTTACCTGGCGGAAAGAAATCGACGCTATGCAGTATGGTCATGATCGCCCCAGCAAATGAGAAACAGTCTCAAAATAGTAATTAAGGGCAGCCAACCTCACCTTTAATTTTCGACACCATTTCGCGCATAAGCTGCCCGTTTTTCAAGAAACGCCCGGAAAGATCGGGAAATGTGGCGAGAGTCACAATGGCGCAACGCCGCGTCATCACTGGAATTTGTGAACTCTCTCACGTTCATCTTTGCTTTCTTGCCAGCGCCCCTCCGCCACTGTCAGTAGCAAGAAGGTAGACCCCACGCCCCCTTTTTTAGACTGTCCGCAATGACTCTATGAAGGACCTCATCATGACTTTTCGCCACTGCGTCGCGGTTGATTTAGGTGCCTCCAGCGGACGGGTAATGCTGGCGCGTTACGATCGCCAGAGCCGGGCGCTGACGCTTCAGGAAATTCACCGCTTTGTTAACTGCTTACAGAGAGTTGATGGATTCGACTGCTGGGATATCGACCGCCTGGAAGCCGAGATCCGCAGCGGGCTGCAAAAGGTATGCGAATCCGGCGTGCAGCCTGACAGCATCGGCATTGATACCTGGGGCGTGGATTATGTGCTGATTAACCGCGCGGGTGAACGCGTCGGTCTGCCAATCGCCTACCGCGACAGCCGCACCGACGGCATTATGCAGCGCGCTTTCCAGCAGCCGGGCAAAGCTGATATCTATCGCCGCAGCGGCATCCAGTTTCTCCCCTTCAACACGCTCTATCAACTGCGCGCGCTGGTGGAACAGCAGCCGCACACCGTAGCGCAGGTGGAGCACGCTCTGCTGATCCCGGACTACTTCAGCTTCCGCCTGACCGGTCAGCGCAACTGGGAGTACACCAACGCCACCACCACGCAGCTGGTCAATATCAACACCGACAACTGGGACACGACGCTGCTCGACTGGGCCGGGGTGCCTGCAAGCTGGTTTGGCACACCGACCCATCCGGGGAATGTGATTGGTGACTGGATCTGCCCGCAGGGCAACGCCATTCCGGTGGTCGCCGTTGCCAGCCACGATACCGCCAGCGCAGTGATCGCCTCGCCGCTGGCCGATAACGATGCGGCATACCTCTCTTCCGGCACCTGGTCATTAATGGGCTTTGAGAGCAAAACGCCCTACACCAGCGACGCCGCGCTCGCCGCCAATATCACCAATGAGGGCGGTGCCGAGGGGCGCTACCGGGTGCTGAAAAACATCATGGGTTTGTGGCTGCTACAGCGGGTGCTGAAAGAGCAGAAGATCAGCGACCTGCCCGCACTTATCGCCCTCACCGAACAGATCGCGGTCTGCCGCTTCATCATTAACCCCAACGATGAGCGCTTTATCAACCCGGCGAACATGAGTGCCGAGATCCAGGCCGCCTGCCGCGACGCGGATCAGCCGGTGCCGCAGAGCGCCGCCGAGCTGGCGCGCTGCATCTTCGACAGCCTCGCCCTGCTCTATGCCGATGTGCTGAGCGAGCTGGCAACCCTGCGCGGCAAGCCCTTTACCCGCCTGCATATTGTCGGCGGCGGCTGCCAGAACCAGTTGTTAAACCAGCTTTGCGCCGACGCCTGCGGTTTGCCGGTGGTCGCCGGGCCGGTTGAAGCCTCAACGCTCGGCAATATTGGCGTACAGCTGATGACGCTCGATGAGCTGACCAACGTCGATGAGTTCCGTCAGGTGGTGGCGGCTAACCACCCCCTGCTCACCTTTACCCCCGATTCTGATAATGAAATCGCCCGCTATGTCGCGCGTTTTCAGCAAAAACGACAGACAAAGGAGCTTTGCGCATGACCACTCAACTTGAACAGGCCTGGGAGATTGCCAGAGAGCGTTTTGCCGCGGTCGGCATCGACGCCGAGGAGGCGCTGCGTCAGCTCGATCGCCTGCCGGTCTCGATGCACTGCTGGCAGGGCGACGATGTGGCCGGGTTCGAAAACCCGGAAGGCAGCCTCACCGGCGGTATTCAGGCCACCGGTAACTACCCGGGTAAAGCGCGCAACGCCGCCGAATTACGCGCCGATCTTGAGCAGGCGCTGAGCCTGATCCCCGGCCCTAAACGCCTTAATCTGCACGCGATTTATCACGAAGCCGATGCGCCCTTGGCGCGTAACGAGATCAAACCGGAGCACTTTAAAAACTGGGTTGCGTGGGCAAAAGCCAACAAACTGGGGCTCGATTTTAACCCCTCCTGCTTTTCGCACCCGCTCAGCGCGGATGGTTTTACCCTCTCCCACGCCAATGAGGAGGTGCGCCAGTTCTGGATTGATCATGTTAAAGCCAGCCGCCGCGTCTCTGCCTCCTTCGGCGAGCAGCTCGGCACGCCGTCGGTGATGAATATCTGGGTGCCGGATGGCATGAAGGATGTCACCGTCGATCGCCTGGCCCCGCGCCAGCGTCTGCTGGCGGCGCTGGATGAGGCGATGAGCGAGAAACTGAACCCGGCGCACCATATTGATGCCGTGGAGAGTAAGTTGTTCGGCATCGGTGCCGAGAGCTACACCGTCGGCTCGAATGAGTTCTATATGGGGTACGCCACCAGCCGCCAGACCGCGCTCTGCCTGGATGCGGGCCACTTCCACCCGACGGAGGTGATCTCCGACAAAATCTCCGCCGCCATGCTCTATGTGCCGCGCCTGCTGCTGCACGTCAGCCGCCCGGTGCGCTGGGACAGCGATCACGTGGTGCTGCTGGATGATGAAACCCAGGCCATTGCCAGCGAGATCATTCGCCACCAGCTGTTCGACCGCGTGCATATCGGCCTCGACTTCTTTGACGCCTCTATCAACCGTATCGCCGCGTGGGTGATTGGTACCCGCAATATGAAAAAAGCGCTGCTGCGCGCCCTGCTGGAGCCGGTTGAACAGCTGCGCCAGCTGGAAGCCGACGGGGATTACACCGCGCGCCTTGCACTGCTCGAAGAGCAGAAATCCCTGCCGTGGCAGGCGGTGTGGGAGATCTATTGCCAGCGCCACGACACCCCCGCCGGTAGCCAGTGGCTTGAGAGCGTGCGGGCGTATGAGCAAGCAGTATTACGCCAGCGCCAGTAACGCTGTGCCGGATGGCGGATTACCGAGAAACCGATTCACGTAGGCCGGATAAGCGCAGCGCCATCCGGCAACAGAACCAACAGGAACTCCATACATGCAGACCATTATTAACGCCTGGTTCGTCCAGGGGATGATCAAAGCGACGACCGACGCCTGGCTGAAGGGCTGGGACGAGCGCAACGGCGGCAACCTGACCCTGCGTCTCGACGATGCAGATATTGCGCCCTATGAAGCAGATTTCCACCCGCAGCCGCGCTACATTCCCCTCAGCCAGCCGATGCCGCTGCTCGCCAACACGCCCTTTATCGTCACCGGCTCCGGCAAATTTTTCCGCAACGTGCAGCTCGATCCAACGGCCAACCTCGGCGTGGTCAAAGTCGACAGCGACGGCGCCGGTTACCACATCCTGTGGGGGCTGACTAACGAAGCGGTACCCACCTCCGAACTGCCGGCGCACTTCTTGTCCCACTGCGAGCGCATCCAGGCGACCGGCGGCAAAGATCGGGTGATCATGCACTGCCACGCCACCAACCTTATCGCCCTGACCTACGTGCTGGAAAACAGCTCGGATCTGATTACCCGCAAGCTGTGGGAAGGGAGCACCGAGTGCCTGGTGGTCTTCCCGGACGGCGTCGGCATTCTGCCGTGGATGGTGCCGGGCACCGATGAAATCGGCCGCGCCACCGCCAACGACATGCAGAAACATTCGCTGGTGCTGTGGCCATTCCACGGCGTTTTCGGCAGCGGCCCGACGCTGGATGAAGCTTTTGGCCTGATCGACACCGCGGAAAAATCTGCCGAGGTGTTAGTCAAAGTCTATTCGATGGGCGGTATGAAACAGACCATCACCCGTGAAGAACTGATCGCACTGGGCAAACGCTTCGGCGTCAACCCGCTGCAATCGGCGTTAGATCTGTACCACTAAAAAAACGCGCCCCGCTCACGCAGACGGGGCGAACTCTGTTCACCTGCAAAAAACCACTCCCAATGATTTCGGCAACACGAAAGCGAACGGGAGTGTCATCCGTGGAGTACGAGCAATGAAAACAAAAGCAAGCTTGATCCTCACCGTTGTCATGATGGCGTTATCCGGTTCCGCCATCGCCGAAGTGAAAATCGCCCTGGTGGCGAAATCGTTAGGGAATGGTTTTTTTGAAGCCGCCAACACCGGCGCGCAGGAGGCAGCGAAAGAGTTAGGCGACGTTAAAGTGATCTACACCGGGCCGACCACCACCACCGCGGAAGCGCAGATCGAAGTGCTGAACGGCTTGATCGCCCAGGGGGTAGATGCGATCGCCATCTCCGCCAACGATCCGGACGCGGTAGTGCCGGTGCTGAAAAAAGCGATGCAGCGCGGTATCAAAGTGGTGTCGTGGGACTCCGGCGTGGCGAAAGCCGGGCGGCAGATCCACCTTAACCCTTCCAACAACGCGCTGATTGGCGAAACCAACGTCAAGCTTGCTGCCGATGCGCTGAAAGCGCTGAATGTTGAGAAGGGCGACGTTGCTATTCTGAGCGCCACGCCAACCTCCACCAACCAGAATATCTGGATTGCGGAGATGAAAAAGGTGCTGCCGAAGTACCCCTCCGTCAATCTGGTCACCGTCGCCTATGGCGACGACCTCTCCGATAAAAGCTACCGCGAAGCGGTCGGCCTGCTGAAGTCTTATCCGGATCTGAAAGTAATTGTTTCCCCCTCCTCCGTCGGCATTGTCGCCGCCGCGCAGGCGGTGAAGGATCAGGGCAAAATCGGCAAAGTCTACGTTACCGGTCTCGGCTTGCCCTCTGAAATGGCGGGTGCCATCAAATCCGGTGCGAGTAAAAGTTTTGCCATCTGGAACCCGATCGATCTCGGCTATGCCGCCACCTATTTAGCAAACGATCTGGTGAAAGGGACGGCGACGAAAACGGAAGCCAGCATGGGCCGCTTAGGGAAAGTGACGCTGGATGCCGACGGCAATGGCGCGATGGCGCAACCCTTCGTCTACGATGCCAGCAATATTGATAAGTTCTCGAAGATGTTCTGACCCTTTCCCCTCTCTGACGGGAGGGGGTAAAAACCGGAGAGTTATCATGACGGCATCCACCCCACTGCTGTCGCTTAAGGGCATCAGCAAGCGCTTTCCCGGCGTGCGCGCACTTGAGAACGTACAGCTTGATCTCTGGCCTGGCCACGTAACCGCCCTGATTGGCGAGAACGGCGCGGGCAAATCGACGCTGGTCAAAGTGATGACCGGCATTTATCAGCCCGATGAGGGCGAGATCCTCTATAAAGCGATCCCCATTTCCCTGCCGACACCCGATGCGGCGCACAGAGTGGGCATTACCGCCATTCACCAGGAGACGGTGCTGTTCGACGAGTTGTCGGTCACCGAAAATATTTTTGTTGGCCACTATCTCTATAAAGGGCTGCTGAAAAAGCTCGACTGGCCCGCCATGCATCAGCAGGCACGGGCACTCCTCGCCCGGCTGGAGGTGCAGATCGATCCGCGCGCGACGCTTAAAACCCTCAGCATTGCCCAGCGTCATATGGTGGCGATTGCCCGCGCGCTCGCCTTTGACGCGCAGGTGGTGATCCTCGACGAGCCGACCGCCGCCCTCTCGCAGCACGAGATCCTGGAGTTCTACCACATCGTTGAGCGCCTGAAGCAGGAGGGGAAAGCGATCCTCTTTATCTCGCACAAGTTCGATGAAATCTTCGAACTGGCGGATCACTACACCATTTTGCGCGACGGCGTCTTTATCGAATCTGGTGCCATTAAGGAGATTACCGAGGCGCGGATGGTGACGCTGATGGTCGGGCGCGCCATCAGCCAGAGCTGGCCGAAAATCGCCTGCAAGCCGGGCGAGGTGGTGCTGGAGGTAAACGATCTCTGCCACGCCACTGAGTTTGCCCATATCAACTTCAGCCTGCGCAAAGGGGAGATCCTCGGCTTTTATGGCCTGGTGGGTGCCGGGCGCACCGAGCTGATGCAGGCGCTCTGCGGCGTAACGCGTCCCGCTTCTGGCGACATTATCCTCAATGGCAAGGCGGTGCAGTTCCGCCAGCCGGCGGATGCGATTCAGGCCGGGATTGTCTGCGTGCCGGAAGAGCGCCAGCAGCAGGGGGCGATCACCGCCCTGTCGATTGCCCAGAACATCAGCCTGCCGCAGCTGAGCACGCTCAACGCCAACGGGGTGCTGAACGACGCCAAAGAGTGGGCGCTGGCGGAGGAGTACGCCCGCCGCTTGCAGGTTAAAGCCTTTAGCTGGAAGCA
>JGI25152J39213_1001376_pt1 | contig 10576 bp, 13 predicted proteins | sample AraplaMF_Col_mMS_FD_39213 | JGI IMG/M metagenome (IMG submission 39213)
GCGTCATCAAGGCCCGGCTGCATCGTCCTGCTGGTTACCGTCGAGACCTGCACGCTCGCTTTTCGGATGGACAAGTTGACTAAGGCAAATATCGTGGCGACGGCCCTTTTCGGCGATGGTGCCGCAGCCTGTGTCCTCTGCGCCATCAGCGAGGGGGTTGCCGAGGTTGAGATGAGTGGTCAGCATACGTGGCCAAACACGCTCGACATTATGGGTTGGAGTGTCGACCCTGAGGGCCTTGGCGTCATCTTCGACCGCGCCATCCCGCCATTCGCCGAAAGCCATGTCAAGCCGGCCATCAAGGCCGTTCTTGCTCGATCGGGCCTATTCCTCACGGATATTGATCGCTTTGCCTGCCACCCCGGCGGCGCCAAGGTGATCGACGCGCTGGAATCCGCTCTTGATCTGGGCCAGGGAACGCTCAATCATGAGCGCGAGGTACTCTCTGACTACGGCAACATGTCTGCACCGACTGCCCTATTTGTCCTCGACCGCTTGGTCAGCGCTGGCTTGCCCCCTCGTACCCTGCTGACAGCGATGGGACCCGGGTTCACGGCAAGCTGCGTTTCATTGAAGGCGACCGCATGATCCGGTTCTGTCGCAAGTTTTTGGAAAGGCCGCAGAAGGGCTATCGCTGGACACACTTATGCAGCGAGCGCGGCGAATTGCTGAAATGGCGAAAGGCCACTGGTTGAAAATTGCCGCTTGCGGATCATGTGAGCTACCTNGATACCATCCAGTGTTNCTGACGCAGACTGAAAAGTTTTGAAGCCTTCATGGGGCGGGTCAGCTTCTTGATAAACCGGTAGTCCTGCTCAATCATGTTGTTGAGGTATTTGACCTGCAGGATCTCGATCAGCCAGAACCATCCATGCAANACCGCTCTTGTCGAGGACGACCTTTTCGGGCCAGCCATCGTTCTTAATCGTGCGGGCGAAGAAGGCGCTGGCTGTGGCCTCATCGCGGTGCTCCGACAGCATGAAATCAAGGGTTTTGCCGAATTTATCGACAGTGCGGTAGAAATAGGTCCACTTGCCTTTGACCTGGATATAGGTCTCGTCCATCCTAGGAGCTGCTGGTTGCGGAAGCAGGAGACAGGTAGGACCCTTCGAGCCCTTGTGTTACCTGTGTTGGTAATCCCACCACGCTTGACCGGTTCGCCCGTCGAGCTCTCCGACGGCACGATACGCCATCAACTGACCGGGATTATCAAAGCGTCTGATCGCCGATTTCGACGACAAAGGTGGCGGCTGTCATGAAAGCAACGCCGCGCATCGCTTGATAGGCGGCCACAACCGGCGCCATCGACCAGGAAGCTGCGGTCTCCGCTACAACTTCGTCAGGCTGTCAGACGCACGCCGGCATCCTCGATGGCCTGGCATTTCTGCCAACAGGATGTGGTGGGCGAGGTGATCAAATGCCTGGCACGCCAGCCATCGTCCATGGACGCGCGTCCATGGCTTGCGTCCAGTATAGATGCGGCAAGTGACGCAACAAGAAAGATTGAAGTTGCTGACGCGCCTGTTTCAGCGCATCGCTGGCAGCCTCGCGGGCTCGCACCAGGTCTCGGATCGCCTCGTGAGCTTCATCCGGAACCGAGACCGCGGTCAGTTCGCCCGCGCGGTGCAGGCGCGCCAGGCTGACGGCATCCCCGGCGGTTGGTCTTCACTCGGTCGCCCGCCCGCTTGGGCACCAGCGAGTAGCAAAAGTGAAGCTTCCCTCCACGCTTTGAAAGTCTGTTGACCATCGACGTCACAGACGCCGGCTCGGAAGAGATGTCGCCAAAAGACCGCACCTCGCCGTTGCGCGCTCCATCGGCAACCGCAACTGAAATCTTCCACTTGGATGTATCCAGGCCAATGAAAAATACGCTCCTTCTTTCATGTTCGCCCTCGCTATGCTTGGGGCTCGGCTCCGGCCAATCCAGAGCAACCCCCGAATTCAGCTTACCGCGGGGGCGGGCCACGCTCACCCCGAGAACATACGGTCTAATCCATCCTGGAGGAAATTACCCGTCGCAGGTCAAGGTCCCTAAAGATGACCAGTCCCTTCCGGGCGCGCCCGCGCAGGCGTCGTTGCAGCGCTTAACGAACGCCGCGAGCCGGAGAACCGGGGAGCAGGCTTTGGACGGCCTGAAAAGGCAATTCGCGTAACCTTAACGCATTGAAATTGTGGTAAACAAGCCAGCGAATGTCATCTTGACTCGACCGGGGTCAAGGGCTTGGGTCGGCAAAATGCTGCCCTAGCTTGGGCCCGTGACACCGACTCCCGAACTAGAACGTACGCTGCAGACGGAAGAAACCCTTGGTCACGTCGTCGAAATCATCCGGATCGGTGTAGGTGAGTGACGCGCGTGAGCGAACACCGGCATGCGCTTGACATTCGTTTGCTACCTTACGATATTCGCAAGGTAGCAAACGAACTGGAGAGTATTGGCGGCATGAAAGACGAACATCTGACTGTGGGGGCATTGACAAAGCGATGCTACTTTGCGGGACGAGCCCTGATGGACGCGACACTGCGACCATACGATCTGGGTTCGACGCAGTGGTACATTCTCTGGCATCTGGCAAATTCCGGTCCGACGGTGCAACGCGATCTCGGGCGTGCGCTTGAGCTGGAACGGGCGACATTAAGCGGGATCATCGCCACGCTGGTCCGCAAGGATTTGGTCCAGCAGACCTCGGACGGAGAAGACCAGCGCCAGCGTCTTCTGACACTCACGAGTTCAGGCANGGCCCTGTGGCGCGAACTCCCAGACCTCTCGTTTATTCACCAAGCTGCNTTTGACGGCATCGACGGGTCCGATCTGGCTACGACGATCCGCGTCCTTCGATTGGCGACCGAGCGGCTACAGACCCTTTCACGAAAGGCATGAGCTAATGACAATCCTGCTAACTGGAGCGACAGGTCTTGTCGGCGAGCGGCTTGTTCCGCGGTTGGTGGAAGCACGTCTTGATTGCCGGCTGCTGCTGCGGACCGGCAAAGCATGCACCCCAGGCGCTACGGCCGTGACCGGCGATATTCTCGACTCTTCGACGCTGCCGGAAGCTGTTCGGGGTGTTACAGCGATTATCCACCTTGCCGCCGTCTTTCGCAGCGCGGATATCGACTTGATCTGGAGGAGTAACCTGGAGGGCACCCGCAATCTGATCGCCGCGGTGCAAGCTGATGCTCCTGACGCCCGCTTCATCCTGGCGAGTACGTCGAATGTCTATAACAGGATCTCGACCCACCCCGGCCGGGAGACGGATAGCGTCGAGCCGGATCAAGCCTACCCCGCCAGCAAAGTTGCGGCCGAGAAGGTGCTGCGCGAGAGTGGTTTGAACTGGTCGATCTTACGGTTCCCGTTCGTTTATGGTGACGGCGACGGCCATCTAGAGATGCTGCCAAAGCATCTGGTCGCCTGCGGCTTCCATCCCGCCAATCGGATGAGTACGATACATCATCGCGATATTGCGACAGCGATGGGAATGGCGCTGGCAGGCAGATTCGATGGCCGGATCGTCAATATCTCTGATGAAGCGCCAACGACGGTCCATGAACTGGCAGGACTCGTGGGCCACCAAATGGAACCCTCGGCCAAGGCAATGGAAAATCCCTGGCATCTCCACGTCGATGCATCGCTCGCGCGGAGTCTTGGTTTCCGACCGACTGTGAGGACGGTTTATCAGGCAGCAGAGCAAGGAATGATGTGAGGACAGCCTAGTGGTCCAAGCCAGACTGACCCTCATCTACAACGACTATATCGCCTGCCTCAACGAGCGAGATTGGACGAAGCTTGGCGAGTTTGTCNAAATCGCCCACAGGCTGACAGACNAGAACACGGATGACCCTTCACAGGTGGAGGCTTTGCTCAACCATGNGGACGGAACTCCGGCCGGCTTACGCAACGCAACTCGGCCGTCACTTATCCGGCTTCCGATGTTTCGGCGGCAGGATTTCTCGAGTGGATTGTCAGCGCTTCACTGCATGATGCAGGACATCGCGAGATCGCCCTGCACTGCGTTAAGTCGGAGCGCGGGCCGGGAGGCGACCCAGTAGGTGGCTATGCCGCCGGTCGTCAGCGCCGTCCATCGCCGCCATTTCGAACCGGGAGTGGTCCGATCCTGAGCAGTGGCTTCCGCTCGGAGTAGTTAGGTGGGTTCGAGGCGGAAACCCTCCTGCGCATTGCCTTTTCCGGCTGGTAGTGGACCGTCTCAAGCAGGATACGTTCTTCAACGCTGTCGACGTTCGTCAACACGAACTCCTGGCCTTCGGCAAGACCAAGAAGCGCCATCCCGCGCAGCGTCGTGACCGGCAGTAACATGCCGATCGGTGTCGTCATACGGTCGTCGGATAGCACGCGCGTGTCCCGACTGGCGCCATCGATCCTGTAGGTCACGCGGCTGTTCAGGCTGGCGACGTTCTCAGGAAGGTCCTCGCGGAACACGACGATCGCTGTTGCGATCTTGCGCCTCAGGACAGGCACCAGCCGGGTGTCGCGAACGAACGGATCATCGAGCATGGCTTCCAACAAGGTGAAGTCTCGGGTGGTGAGGATGCAGTGTTCTCTCATCGTAGTTCTCCAGCGCCCCTCACGGGAGCGTTCACGTTTGGCATGGATCAGGATCCCCTGGCCGCGGAAGGCGGCACAGGGGCTACGAGCCTGCGATGAGGCGCCTTCCGGGGAAGGAACAAGAGAGCGCGCCGCCCGTCATGATGCGGGCCGAAGCTGAGAGGAGGCTGGGCCAGCCGCGCGATCCGGCGCCTCTACCGCAGCGACCGTCAGCCTGTGGACGCGACCGTCGCGGGCCGTCCAGTCGATCGACTGTCCCTTCGACAGTCCGATGAGGGCCGCCCCGATAGGCGTCAGGATCGATACCTTGCCCTGGGCGATGTCGGCGTCGCCTGGGAAGACGAGCGTCACCTGCCGGTTTTCGCCGAGGTCTCTGGTGAAGCGTATTTTGGAGCCCATCCGGACGACGTTCGCGGACAGTCGTTCGTCGGGAACGACGCGCGCCCGCTCAAGCTCGGCCATCAGTTCGTCGGCCACCTCGGGGAGACGCGAAGCGTGGCTCTCCGCGAGTCTCGCCAGCCGCTCGTAATCGGAGACGGCAATCGTAATCGCGGGTTTAAGCGATTTCCGGGTCTTGAAAACCATAGAGTTCTCCTGCAGGTCTCAGCGGTCGCCTTCGGGGGCCGCCAGCACTTCAAATTCGTGAGGTGGATGTCGCTCTAGGCTGCGCCTTGGTCATTGACCGATGCTTACGCCCCTCGGCCGGGCGCGACACGACCGGGTCGGGGGTCAGATTCCCGCGATGAGGAACACCCGCTTGAGAACGACATTGAGACGCGAGATCAACATGATCCTAAGATGGTCTTAGCAAGCCGGATAGTCAAGCCAGGCCACTGGACAGCAACCTTTCCAGAAAGCCGAGGAAGGATTCCTTCTGCTTTCAGTAGCGTTGGTGCGGGGATCGTAGAGTTTTCGGACTCGGATCTTTGATGCCGTCATTTTCGAGCTGGTTCCAATGCGACGGATGGATTTCGGGTGTGCGCACGCAAGCAAACGATTTGAGAAGGGCGCAGCCGATGGCAGCCTCGGCCTGTTGCGCTCGAAGGTTCGTGCGCCCAATGGACCACCGATGAACGACTTGTAGCGACGATCGCGGCTTCGACCAGCGCACGCGTGCCGTAGCCAGTCGCAGCCTGCCACTTCATTCGTCCGTCCCAGTTGATCGCCACGATTTGTTGGTCTCGTTGAGTAGGCGGCTCGGTGTCCGGCCTTTCACGACTCGATATGACTTTCCCGAGGGGGCACATGGGGACTGTTCTCAAATCGGTCGCGGTGTAACGCCGCCCGGGCCAGAAGCATGAACGTGACCGGTGTCGTCACGGTGATGAACACCCCGATGAGAACCTGGTGCGCGATTAATCGGTCCCCGGCCATGCTAAAGAACAGGATCGAAGCGACCACGATGCCACCGGTTCCCAAGCTGGTGGAAAGCGTGGGGGCGTGTATGCGTTCGTAAAAGGTCGGAAGCCGCAGAAATCCTATCGCGCCAATGAGCGCCAAACCGGCCCCGACCAGTACGAAGCACGCGATTAGGATTGCAGCCCAAATCGGAATGTCGGCCGCTAAGTATATCATTCGATCACCTCCCCACGCATCAGAAACTTTGCCAGCGCGGTGCTTGCAACAAAGCTGAGCAATCCGATCACCAACGAGGCCTCGAAATAGACGGTCTTACCCGTTCCGATGCCGAATGTCATAAGCAGTAGCATGGCGTTGACGTACAGCGTGTCGAGCCCGAGGATCCGATCCTGCGCCCGTGGTCCGTAAAGCATTCGCACGCAAGTGATGCCCATCGCTATCGTCAGCATCAACTGGGCAAGGCCGATGGCAGTGAATATGATAATGGCGCTCATGAGAAAATCTCCAGCAGCAGTTTTTCGTAGCGGTTCTTAATCAGATCACGCCAATCGTCTTCATCGACAAGGTCGAGCACATGGATCAGCACGGAGCTGCGGCGCGAGTCATACTCCAACCACGCGGACCCCGGAGTGCTTGTCACAATCACTGCGAGGATCGCGAGGGCAGTGGGATCGCTAAGTTCGAGTTGCAGGTCGATGAACGAAGAGCGACGTCCCTTAGCTCGTCCGCGAAGAATGACAACGCTCACCGCAAAGTTAGAGCGTATAATGTCCAGCATCACGATTCCAACGAGCTTTGGAAGCAGATACCATTTGCGCATCCTCGGTTCTTCCGGCCGCAACGCCCCCATCGCCCATGTTGAGCAAACCGCGATCATGCCGCCGAGTAGTAGGTGTCCGAGCGTCAGATTGTTAAGCAGCAGCCACATCGACAGCAAGGCAAACGCGAGGAGCGGGTAGGGGAACATCGTCACTCTCCAGAACCTTGCAGCGTTTTGTCCCGCCACGGGGGTTGAGGAGCTGCCCGTTCGACAGCCTCGCTATAAATGCTCGGATTGGCGATCGCATGCACAGCCGCATCCATGAAGTCGAGGGCTGGCCCAGCTCTAATCGTTAGCGCAGCCGTCAGCGCCAAAATCAGCATGATCGGGACGATCTCCATGACTAGGACAGGCGGCACCGTGCCCTCAATCGAGCTCCAGAAAGTACGAATTCCAGCACGAGAAAGCGCAATCAGCGTCGCCAAGCCGCCGAGGATGACAAGTGCTACCAGCAACAAAGCAGGCCCGCTTGGATGCACGCCAATCGATCCGGTACCGATCAAGGCCGATAACATCACGAACTTCGCGACGAAGCCGGACAGCGGCGGAAGTCCAGACAAGAGGACAGCACAGGCAGCGAAGCAAATTCCGAGCATCGCTAGCGTGGCGGGCATGGTGGCACCTTGGATTTCATCGGGGACGTCGTCGTCCGCCTCCCCGTAAAACTCCATAGTTACTGCCAAAATCGATGCACCGGCATCCTGGCCTCTTTCGACAAGCTCTACCAGCATGAAGAAAGCGCCGAGGGTCAAGGTCGAGCTGAGCAGGTAGAGAAGCGCCCCTGACGTTGCGGCCGTGTTATTCAGTCCGATGACCGCGAGAAGCGTGCCGGATGAGACGAGAACAGAATAGGCGCCAATCCGGGCCAAAGCCTGCGACGCCACCACGCCAATCGTGCCGAAGGCCAAGGTGGCCAAGCCGCCATAAAGCAGCACCTCGGAGCCGAAGCCAGCAGACGGCCCNTCGGAAAACAACAGCATGGTAAGACGCAGGAGGATGTAGACACCTACCTTGCTCATCAATGTGAAAATTGCNGCGACCGGTGCCACCGCGACACTGTATGCGCTGGGAAGCCAGAAGCAGAGGGGCCACATTCCCGCCTTGATGAGGAATGCCACTCCCAGGACCGCGGCACCGGCTTCCATCAGCATTCGGCGGTCCGGTTCCAGGGTTGGAATGCGCTCTGCGAGGTCGGCCATAGTCAGTGTTCCCGTCGTACCATACACGAGGCTGACGCCTACAAGGAAAAGTAATGCCGCCGCCAGATTGACGGCGATGTAATGCATACCCGCCTTGACGCGGAGCGGGCCGGAGCCGTGGAGGAGAAGCCCGTACGAGGCGGTCAACATCACTTCAAAGAAGACGAACAGGTTGAACAAGTCGCCCGTCAGAAAGGCGCCGTTGAGTCCCATCAAAAGAAACTGATACAGGCTATGGAAGTGTGCGCCGGCGGAATGCCATCGCGCCAGCGAAAAGATAATTACCGGTAAAGCTAGGATCCCGGTCAGGGCTACCATCAGACCGGACAGGCGATCGAGTACCAGGACAATGCCAAAAGGCGCACCCCAATTGCCCAACGGGTAGACCCCATCGAAATTGCTCTCCCTGGATAACTCAATCAGCAGCAATGAGACGAGTGCAAGGGTTATTGTGGCTGCCAAGCTAACCATCGCCTTTGATAGGCGCTGGCGATCAGGAATGAACAGCAAGCCAGCACCAGTGATAAGTGGGATCAGGATCGGCAGGGTAATGAGATGCTGTGACCACGCGATCATCTGTGATCGCTCCTTCCATCAACGTGATCACTTCCAGTGAGTCCACGCGAGGCAAGGAGAACAACTAAAAACAGCGCAGTGGTGGCGAACCCAATTACGATGGCTGTCAAGACAAGGGCCTGCGGGACGGGATCCGCCAGTCGGGAAACCGACACTCCATCGCCGAGCAGGGGCGGCTCGTTGGACTTCACACCCCCTACGCCGAAAATGAAAAGGTTTACGGCGTAGGAGAGAAGCGAGAGCCCGATGATCACCTGATAGGTCCGCGGACGAAGTATCAGCCAGATCCCGCAAGCAGTCATCACACCGATTGCGATGGAGAGAACAAGTTCCATCAGGCAACTCCTTCCTTTGCTTTCTCAAGTGCTCGGATTCGATTGATGCGGATGGACTGATGAGCGAGCGCAACAAGAATTAGTACCGTCGAGCCGACGACCAGGAGAAACACGCCGAGGTCGAAAATCATTGCTGAAGCTGCCGGCACCCTCCCGATCAATGGCAGCTCCAGGTATCGCGAATGTGAGGTCAAAAATGGGTATCCGACCAACCATGCGCCGATCCCCGTTGCAGCCGCCAACAGAAGCCCGGACCCCATCCAGCGCAGCGGTAGGATGCGAATGCGCTCCTCCGCCCAACGCGTGCCTCCTGCCAGATATTGTAGCAGGAACGCGATCGACATCGTCAGTCCCGCGGAGAATCCGCCGCCCGGCAGGTCATGGCCGCGGATGAAGATGTAGATTGCTAGGATAATGATAACCGGAAACAACCATTGCATGATTACCGAAGGCACGAGTAGGTAGTCACGGGCCGTGTCGCCTATGTCTCGGTCTGGCTGTTGCTCGTCAAACAGGGACTGCACCTGCTGCTGTTCGGGGGGCGCCATACTGTCGGCCGCTGGCCGGAAGCGGCGCAACAGCGCATAGACGGTCAGCGCGACGATTCCGAGCACCGTGATTTCCCCGAGCGTGTCGAAGCCGCGGAAATCTACAAGGATGACATTGACCACATTGCGTCCGCCGCCTTGGGTATATGCGTTTTGAAGGAAGAAGTGCGCGATTGCGTCTGGCACCGGCATCGTCATCACGCCGTACGCAATAAACGTCATCCCCACTCCGCAAACCGCAGCAAGTATAAAATCTCGGAAGCGACGGAACCGTGCACGGAATGCCATTTCATCCTTCAGCCCCTTCGCACGTTTCGGCAGCCATCGCAGACCCAGAAGAATCAGGACAGTGGTTACTATCTCGACCAGCAATTGAGTAACGGCAAGATCCGGGGCCGAGAGCCAGTTGAAGGTCAGGCATACGATGAGGCCGACGCCACCCAGCATGATCAGAGCTGCCAGCCGGTGATATTTAGCAACATACGCGGTTCCAATGGCCAAACAGCATCCAATCGTCCAGATGCCCATGAAGGTAATGTCGACATTGGAGGGAGCAATCATCCGTGGCTGGAAGCCCGCGAGATAAAGGGGAAGAAGGGCGGAACAAAAGCCTGTGATGGTAACCCACCTCAGTTGTGGCTGCAGGTTCCTCGTTCCGAGCCAGCTCTCAAGATTCCTTGCCCAGCGCCACGATATCGTTACGAGAACCCTCTCAAAGATACGTTGCCCTCGCATGAGGCGGAACCATGGAGGTCCATCATCGCATTTCGAGAAGTAATTTCGAAAGATGATATAGATTGCGCACCCAGCGGTTATTGCAATCACGCTCATCAGCAGTGGAATATTGAAACCGTGCCACACTGAAAGGCTGTATTGCGGCATCGACTGGCGAAGAACGCTGAAGGCAGCGACTTGCAGGAACGGCCCGATTGTCAGGTTGGGTACGATACCGATGACGAGACAGGCGATCACCAGGAAGTCGATTGGGAAACGCATCCAATGCGGCGGCTCGTGCGGGTTGTTGTTTGGCAAATCAGAGGGGCGCGCTCCGAAGAATACTGAATGGATAAACCGAAGTGAATATGCGACGCTAAAGGCGCTCGCAATCACCGCCAGGTAGGGCAGGGCGGTGTCAAGCCACGAGTCGGCGTGTGTCTCAACCGCCTCGGCAAAGAACATCT
>JGI25152J39213_1001389_pt1 | contig 10482 bp, 16 predicted proteins | sample AraplaMF_Col_mMS_FD_39213 | JGI IMG/M metagenome (IMG submission 39213)
TATCCATTTTGGGTGGCTCGCCCTAGATGTCGGTTCTCGACGCTCCTTTCAAGAAAGCGTGTCCGCCGTGGTGCTCATCCAGGCACGATGCCGTTCTTCATCCTGGTGCGCCTTCATGAAGAACGCTTTCGACGCCGGGATCGCGTCTTCGTGGCGGGTCGCCCGTTCGTAGGCCGTGACCGTGTCGTCCTCATTGGTTTTCATAGCTTTCAGGATGGCGGCATCACCCATCATGTCCGCAAGGGCGATCTTGCCCGTTGTGAGCATCTGTTTCATGTCGCCTTCCGTCGGGGCATCGATGCCAAGTTCACGGGCCATCTCGGTCAGAACCTGGACATGCTGCAGGTGGTCTTCCTTAAAAGTGGCGATCTGCGCGCTGAGCTCCTTGTTGTCGAGGCGCTTGATGCAGGAATCGTACGCGGCGATGGCGTCGTGCTCGAGGTAAAGAAGGTTCTTTATCAGATCCTTGATGTCGGATTCATTGCCTACCATGGTCACCATGTCTCTCCCCTTTGAGGTTGCGGGGAGCAATGGCTGGCGCAGGAGGATGTTCCTTGTGGGCTCTGACTGTCAGATACCGTACGGACAAATGATCATTCGACCAAGGAGCGGAGCGGACGCATGTTCAGCATTCGACGACGAGAGAGAACCCGAACGACAGTAAGTCATCAGGCACCTCGGCCGACCCGCACGAGGTGCTCGTCGGGATCGGATACGGCGAATCGTACATACCCCAGGGCTGCAGCTTCGGTGGATGAAGGATCCGACCTTCGAGACGCCGCGCCAGCTCGTCGACGTCGTTCCGCTCGGGTTCACATGTTCGTTCAGCGCGCGCCCGATGTATTGAGGGAACCTCCGGATACCGTGGCATTCGTGGAACGAAAGTTCCGATGCCAGTGACGTCTCGCATGAAACGGGCGTCAGTGCCCGTCAAGCCGACCTTCAGGAACGCCTCATACATTAAGGCGCCGATATCATCGACCGCGCATAGCCGCCTTTCGAAATTCTGACACATCCGGCTCACGCACGACTTTGGCGCTCCCGTCGAAGAGAGTTCCTCGGGACGAGTACGGGTGAGGCCGGCGGTGGCCGATTCACAGGCCGTCTCCGCCGTCATTGCCGAATCAGTCAAACTCGGCGAATCGCTCCTGCCGACCCTGACCAAGGCAAGCGCAATGCACGACATGTGCCCTTAGCCGCTTGAAGGGGCCAAAACGCGTACGGGGAGCCCCAGCAAAAAAGTCGTCATCGTGATGTGGTGAAGATTGAATTTATTCAATCGTTTGGCTGCCCAAACTCAGGTCAAAAGGCTCAAACCGCCATATCCATGGATAACCGCCGACTTGATATTTTGTCCCCCATGGGTTACATAGCTCCATGTTCACGATTAGGCGCACCCGTGATTATGCGGACTGGATTAAAACGCTCAAGGACTTTCGTGCCCAAGCTCGAATTACCGACCGCATTGACCGTCTCGCTGCAGGAAATCCTGGGGATGTAAAGCCAGTCGGCGAAGGCGTGAGCGAACTCCGCATTAATTATGGGCCTGGTTATCGGGTCTATTTTGTCCGGGAGGGGTCGATCGTTTATGTTCTTCTCTGTGGTGGCGACAAGAGTACCCAGGACAAAGACATTCGATTAGCCAAAAAACTAGCACAGCAATTGAAGGAGTAATCACAATGCCACTTGAGACGTTTGAGTACGACTCCGCCGAATTCCTTGGAAGTGAGGAAGCGATTGCTGAATATCTTTTAGCTGCAAGCGAAGATGGAGACGCAAACCATATTGCTCGCGCTCTTGGTGTCGTAGCGCGCGCGCGCGGTATGTCAGATCTTTCCCGGACTACCGGACTTACACGACCCGCTCTCTACCGGGCATTAAGTGGGGATGGCAATCCGGAGTTTGGCACAATCGCAAAGGTAGCTGACGCCCTTGGTTACAGGCTAAATCTTGTCTTGAAGTCCGACAGGGGATCGACCGCCGCAGTGAAGTGAACGGCATACTGGAGCATTGGCTCGACGTTTTCCTTCTTGCCAAAGGAGGCTAGCCCGTTACTCGTGGTTTAAGCTCTTGAACGGATACGAATCGTCGACACCCAGACCTACTTATCTCGGGGGTTGATTGGTGTCACCTTTTTGTATGAAACGGAGATGGATCTTATTCCCCAAAAGGAAGCTCGATCTCTTCCCGGTTTCGCACTGAGCACTCAAGCAATGTCTTCGAGAGCTGGACAGCTTCTTCGACCGATAGCATGGCCGCCCCTGCTCGAATGCCTTCCTGCCATGCAGGGCCACGCTCCCACGCTTCGTTGTAAGCGAGCGCCAAGTCGGAAGATCGACAGGTCTGCCGAAGAGCTTCGAACAGCAGTACCGCTTGCCGGACGTCCTTTTCACGTTTCGCTGGCCCCTGCCCGTCGGTGTGCCGGCGGCTAGCGACAATCAGCTTGTGGATCGCGTACCGGGACGGATCCGGGACAACGACCGGGACGCCGCTGCGATGGAGCAGCATGGTCCGGACGGGATCCCTGATGAGAAAGTCGAGGAAACGAAGCGGATCGGTGCTGGCGCCACCGAGCGCCGGCGTCTTGGCAGGCTGATCGATGTAGTCGTCTGAGCCGCGGTTCGACGTCAGGAACTCGACCCTGTAGCCGTCGGCATTTTGGAAGGCAGACGACTCCATGCCCCCCGATCGATGGGGCACGGGGGAAAGCTTGGGTCGACGCCATGTAGGAGATCTAGGATCGGAGGCAGGCTATCTTCGGCCTCTCGGGAGATGGCATAGTCCTGGGCGATGTCCGCATCGCCGGTCAGGATCGCCGCCATGGGCAGACGAACCCCAAGCAGACCGGAATAGCATTGGAAGGCCACCGTCCCGGTGAGGACGCCCCGAGCCGGAAGAGACCTCCTTCGGCAAGAGCCTCGACGATGTCTCCAGACATGTTATCGGGGGCGATCATGCCGCCTTCGCAGGTCAGGCTGTTGACCATCCGCCTGCGCGCACGGAGGTCATCCTTGTCCCGCTTGTGATCGGCGACCCGTTGCGCGATGTCGGGATCGTCTGCAGGACCGACATAGCGACGTGTGTACCCCCATGCCCATCCGGTATATCGAAGTACCAGTACTTCTTGCCCTTGATGGTCGCAGGGGTGAACCTGCCTGTGGGCGGGGCGTCGGCTGTCCATGCGGCGTCGAGCGAGCGCTGGCCCAGTTCGGCGAACATTGTCTGGTACATGAGATCAATGGATTTAATCCCTCAACTCCCGTGTTAAACCGTTTTACAAAAACAGTATAACGGCGAGGGGGTAGGGAACAAGACGGGGTTGCCGTATGGACCGTCCCGGTCGAGACGTCCCGCGTTGTAACCGTTTTGCGGAAACGTTACAACGCAGCTGGGCCGTTAGCCTAACAGTGCAACGCTGCTCGCGGTACTTGCGCCGAAGGCCACCATCAACTGCATTGCTGCGTTATGATAGAAGGCCCGACGATGTGCGACAGCATGATGGTCATTGCCCGCTCGCGATCGATGGCGATCTGAGCCGCCACCGATCAAATCGAAATTACACGGGCGGAGCCGAGCCGACGTGAAGAGCGCCAAGCAACCAAAGCACCAACAAGATCACAACGACCAGTCCGAGCACGCCACCCAGTCCACGACCACCGTATCGCCCGTGGGCATAGTATCCACCGCCGCCTCCGAGCAAAAGAATGAGTACAATGATGATCAAAAGTGTTGTCATATGAGCTCGCTAACTTAATCGGCACCTGCCAGGATGGCATCGCAATCAGTCAGTTAGGGCGACTTTGCATTGCGTCCACACACTTTCAGCAAAAGTCCAATTCCGCACGCACGTCGTGCTACATTTGACACGCCGGGCGCAACAGCTAAAGCTGACGCCCTTGATCTCGGGCTTGCAACATTGCGACGCGAAGCTTGTCGGCCTTGGCTTCCTCGCGAAGTTTCTCGTTGACAAGGTAATCCCTTGCCGACAGCGGGAGAGACTTTCTAGTTTCAAGACGCGGGGACACCACGCGCAGTTTCGCCGAATTCTCGGTCATGGATGTTTCCTCATTTGCGCGTATTGAACGCGCAATCGGGCAAAAGGATGCATGCTCAGCAACCGTCCTACGACGGTAGCTAGGCTCGCCCCTCAAACGCCTGCAACATCATCAGCGTGCGATCATCTGCGTCTTGAAAGCCGGGTTGCCCATCGGACTGCTTCATCGGCTCGGAAAGGTCTGGATTGCCACCTTGGGCAAATTGCGGTTCGGAGTTTTCAGAACCGACATCTTCGGGATCAGTTTTGAACTCAAGATTTCTGGACATCATAGAGCTCCGTTTCGGCGCGACGTTTATTCGTCCTGAACGAAAAACCTGGCGCGTTGTTCCAACGCGCGAGCACGGTCTCCCCGGGCTTGCGGTTGATCTCCACAGCGGTGCCCTTTGAGAGGAGGCCCGATCAAAAATGGACAACGCGATCTTGACGACGCGATACCAATTGACGCTGAACAGAAAAGATCACCAGACCCGTAGCGGCCTCGCCACCGAGAACGAACTCATCGAAATCCTTGAGAAGGAAGCCCTGCCCTGCGTCATGCCGCGAGTTGGTTGGTAGCAACGATGCAAATGGATATCGACGGCAGCGGGCTTGCGATCCATGAATCTGAATTCGTTCCCGGCCATCCGCGGAAACTGGCGCTGAAGCTAGCCGCGTGAAATCGAAGATCTGAGCGTTTGTCCTATGGGCCTTTGAAAACCGGTGGGTCGCTAGGCTCGCGACCAACGACAGCAGCGACACGTGGGTTTGATGCTGCCCTCGCAACCGCTCTTGCGTCTATCGTGTGTGATTGCGCGCCAACGATAACATTGCTCCGAAGCGTCCCAGTCATTGAGAACGCCGAGCCCTCAGCTTAGCCTTTGATCCCCCTATCGTAGCGAACTGAGGCCGCCTCGATTCGAGGTGCGTTTTCAAGCGACCATGCGCAAAGCGCTTCGAATGGCTCACGTAGCGAATGCCCCAGCGGAGTAATCGCATACTCGACGCCGATCGGCTGCGTTGGCAAGACTGTCCTTGTCACGAGGCCGTTCCGCTCGAGACGTTTTAGTGCATCAGCCAGCGCCTTATGCGTGATGCCGTTAAGCCGGCGCTTGATCTCGTTGAAGCGCGAAGGCTTCGGGCAGATCACCGTGAGAATCAATATTGTCCACTTGTCAGCGATCTTGTCGAGAACGGGACGCACGATGCTCATGTTGCCGAGAGCGCACTGAGAAAGATTTTCGAGGTCGGTATACTGGTCCATATCTAGGCTATTCAAGGTGCGTAATTGATATCAGATTTACGACGTATATCATGTCGGGACCATCCATTGAAAGGAAAATAGAATGGCCCGCATGAAGGACAAAGTCGCACTCGTTGTAGGCGGCGCAAAGGGAATCGGCTTGGCAGTCGCGAGCCGATTGGCTGCCGAAGGAGCGACCGTCTACATCACCAGCCGTCGCGGCAACGATGTCGAACAGGCTGCCGCCAAAATCGGCAACAACGTGGTCGGAATTGCGGCAGACGCGAGTTCTCCAAAAGACGTGGTACGCGTCGTGGCCCAAGTTCAGCAGGCGCACGGACGTATCGATGCGCTTGTCCTGAATGCCGGAATTTCAGAGCCTGCCAAACTTAGCGACGAAACGCCGGACCACTTCGATCGTCACTTCGACGTCAACGTACGAGGGACGGTATTCGGTCTACAGGCAGCTTTGCCAGCAATGCAAGAAGGCAGCTCGGTCGTGCTTGTAGGTTCAATCGCCGATGTCGCTGGGATTCCGTCTTACGGCACGTATGCGGCGACTAAAGCCGCGCTTCGATCTTATGCGAGGACATGGACCGCCGAACTCGCCAGCAGAGGCATTCGGGTAAATGTCGTCGCTCCTGGGCCTACCGATACTGAGATGATGGCAGCGGTTCCGGAGAGCGTCCGCGAGGCTTTGATCGCCCCCATACCGCTGGGACGGATGGCACGACCGGCAGAGGTTGCAGCAGCGACGGTGTTTCTACTGAGCGACGAGGCAAGCTATATCGCCGGGGCCGAACTGTGTGTCGACGGTGGCATGCGCCAGGTATGAGATCCGGTGCTATTCTACTGAGACAATTCGGTTTGGGAGAGAGTTTCTTGGGCGGCGCAGCTGACAAGGTTCCAGCTAGGTGGCCCAACTCGCAGGCCAGCCCGTCTCGCCGTGAATGACGGCGCCGCCGGGGCTGGTGATCGCAACCCACAAAGCCATGCAGGCGACGGCCCCTTGGCAGGCGATCCGTTAGGATGCTTGATGTCTCACCAGACGCGCCGACTTTATCGCGATTCGGCGACCGTCGCGATCCGTGGGAAAAATCTCGACGGAAAGATCTGCAGCCGGCGGCGTCACCGAAGCCGACCCGGAGACTGGCGAGACAAGCGTTACAGCACTATAAGCACGGATGGGTTGGAGGCCGACGACACATCACGAGGACCTTGGGCGACGGGAGCGGCAACCTCTACCTAAATCACGTGCTTCATGGGGTGACACGTCTTCAGCGTCATCCCTTTGCCGAAGAAAAACCCCACCGGCGATGGCGCTACCGGCCCGATGAAGCGCGTGGCCGCGTAACATTGCGCCCTGCAGGCAAGACGCCCGTGTCGCGGAAGTAGAGATATTTGCCGCGACCGCCGGGCGCACCAGATCATTAGTGTGCGGCAGTGACGTCAGACGATAATTGTAGACGGAGTGCCGGGCCCAGGCATGCCAGCCCGCACCGGCGAGAATGTTTGCTGCAGCCAGTCCGTGACGAACGTTGCGACTTCCTCCCAACCGGGTTCGTTGCAGATGTAATGGCTGCGGTTTGGGAACTCCTGGAAAGCCGTAACGCTTCCGAGGTGCTCGTATGCTTTGAAATTTTTCTCGCTTAGATGAGCAGGGATGATCTCGTCCTTCTCACCTGCGACAACGAGAAGCGGCGCGTGCGGACGCGTGAGATCGATCTTGCCCGCGGTGCCCATGCAGTCGCGCAGTACGTTTCGGCTGTCATGGGTGGCCGTTTCCACGAATGCACTCGCGGCCTGTTCTTCGTTAAGGGTATTTGCAAACGATCCGTGGAAGGTTTCGGCATCCATGAAGACCGGCTCGTCGCCCTTCAACGGATTTGCGATCACGGCGCTATTTTTGATGAAGCCCCAGTCGAAATCGAGCATAGCGTTCGGCGCGACGGACGAGATCGCCACTGCGCCGGACACCAAATCCTTGGCCAGCAGCTTTTGTGCGATGAGACCGCCCACCGAATGACCGACGACAATCGGCCGGTCGAGGCTGGAGACTACGCCGACCATTGAGTCGTAGATTTCCTCGAGGCTGAGTTCGCCGAGACCTGCTGGAGGGTTCTGGCGCAGAAGTGCCGGGTCGCCCTCGTGAAGTGGCCAGGCCGGGGCATGGCATTCGTAACCCTTGTCGGTAAACAACCGCACCCATCGGTCCCAGCTTTTCGGGTTCTGAAACATGCCATGCACGAAAACGATCTTGGTCATCCACCATACCTCAAGTTGATCCCAGAGGTAGCAAACCTGCACGAATGCATGTTGTTCCGTTACTGGGCGCGAATCGTGCTGCTCCCGAGAGATTCAAGTGTGGAGCGACCTGGAAGCGATTTTAATCGCCTAGTCGCTCGATGCCGAGGCCGGTTTGCAGGTTATGAACTCACACTCGCTGTTGTCCGGGTCCCGGTCGATCCTGGTCGGCACATTAAGGCGATCCCGGACTGCCACGCGTTAGGTTCAAGCTGCACATTCAAGCCGCTCGCCTCGCCTCGACTATTAGCGGCCGCTATCTGAACAAGATTTGGGCGCGGACCTTAGAGTAAGCGGGTTTTCCCCAACGACAGGGCGGCCACTGTCGATAGCAAATCCTGACAGGGAAGTAATCGGCAAGCATCCCCAGGTCATGTGGTCCAGGAAAGGCCACGCAGTACCAGTTGCGCCGGCCGGGTGCGTGCCGAACGCGAACGATCCCATCTTCTACTTCGATTTCATAAATGGCGAGGTCTCGAACCTGGGCTAATCCCCAGCCTCGTCGAGGAAGCGAAGTCCGTAAACGAACTTGGACGCATCAAGGCCGGCGGCTTCAGCCTGCACAAGGTTGTCCTCTAGGTCGGCACGCTTGACGGGGCGAGCGAGGGCGTTCGACGTCGAGCGCCTTAGGAAGACGTCTTCGTCCTCGCCTGCGCGGCGTGAGAGTGCATCGACCGCATCGATCACAGACGCGGGAAACCCATCATCCTTCAGTCGGTCCAGCGTCCATCCCCTGCCCTTTTCAACGATGTCGTGAAGATAGGCGACTGCTCTCTCCTCGTCGCCGACGACAAGCTCGGCGACCCGATGGCAATGGGCGAAGTAGGGATTGCCGACCTTGTCAAGCTGGCCCTCGTGAGCCTCGATGGCGATCTGCCTTGCGTGTTCGGCAAGCTGGGAACTCAACATGTCGCACCTCCATCGGCTTCAGCTTATCTGCACAGAGAACAACGGCTTTTTAAGATGGTTCCTTGCCGTTATCGTGATCGGCGTTCCGGGGCTACCGTCGAAAAACGATGCCATACATAGCGACGAGCGACTTTGAAGGTCATGATTTAATGAGACCGGAGTGCAGCATGGTCACCCCCGTCCGCTTCTATACGGTTGGCTGCCTGACGACGCGTCCGGATGATGTCTGGCGATCCCGGGTTGACAATTCTCCGGTGACCTCCGTGATGACGGCAATCCCATGATAGGTCGAGACCGGCAGCCCTATCGACGGCGGACGTCATTCGCTGTTCGGGATCCGGCGGTTCTTTCGCTTGGTCATCCGACGGATTGCTTTTGCCCCTTCCTCGGTCCCAGTCCGTGCTCGACACGCATCTGTCGCCACTCTGGCTAGGCCCGCTTCGTCGCCTCCTTTGATCGATTCTCACCGGTGCTGGAGATCGGCGGCGGCGGCGAGCGATATAAACCGAGGCAACGTCGCACCAGTTCCATGACGAGCCTCTGATAAACAATGCAGCTTCAGAACTTGTAGCCAACCTGAACGCCTGCGCGCGTCATGCCGCTATTCGGCCCGTCGCATAGATTGGCGTGAGAGGAGTGGGCGACCTGAGCCACGACATTCCAATGCTTATCGAACCTGTAGCCGACGCCGGCATATTCGTGGAATAGAACGTGGCAACCTAGATCAGGGCCGTCAGCTTCATCGCGCAGTGTCCCGTTGTGCCAAACGCCGCCAAAGCCGGCCTCGGCGAACATCTTTGCACTGAAGTTAACCTGCCAGGACAGGCCGCCATATATCTGCGTTGCTTCGCCGAATGTGCCGATCGACGCTCCGATGTTCACGCGGGGTCGGGCCAGCTCCTGTTTCCAGCCTGTCGCTTGGTCGAACCCGAGCGGGTCGAAGAACACTGTCACTTCTGGGAACACGCCGTTTTCATGTGAACTCCCGCCTTGGATGGAGGCCGACGCGCCGAATCGAAGCTCGTCGAAGACGGCTTGATCAGCAAGTGCCGTTTCCATAGAACCAACCATCGCAGCCATGACAGCGACCACACCAACGATGTTCATACGATTCCCCTCGAAAAGTTGAACAGAACGTAAACAGGTATGGTTACAAATGCATTAAGGAAGAGGCTTGTCCCCTTCTTAGAGGCTAATGCCAGATCAAGTGCCAGCCGGAAGCCGACACAGTGTGACGCCAGTTAGCCGATTACAGGATTCGGATGAAAATGCGTCAGGTTGCAGCGCCGATCCACAGCTCCGCCAAACTTCGTCGAGTGCTTCGAAAATACCGCAGCCATCTCTATGCCATAGTCCCTGGCGCGGCCGAGCCTGACACATCTGACCATTGCGAGAACCTGATCCTCGTGGGCTTGCTCTAACTCCCGCATGTCGCCGACGATGTCGCGCCATGTCTTTCGGCAGATCCGCTGGCGAGAGCGAGGATGGTGCCGATGTTTGTCTGGAAATGTCGGCGGCGGTTCCCAGCGGATGAACTCGTTGGTGAATATCGATGTAGTCGCGGACACCGTGATACGTCCCATGGTTCCGCCGCTGGACATTGGCGAATAGATCGCACCGCCAAGTTATTTCGGAACGAACATGATTGAGCGTGGGCGCAATGAACCGCAGGGTTGATGGGTCTCTTGCGCAAATGAAGTACATGAAAGCGGTCCGCACGGAAAAAACGCGCCCCCGGCTGATCAGCGTACAGACGATCCGGGAGCTGACGCCAACCGTAACGGCTTTCCGAATTGTGACCGACCGGTCAGAGAACCCATCCTCCATCGATCGTCAAACTCGACCCGGTCATATACGACGAGCTAGGTCCAGCGAGATAGGATACGAGTTCGGCAATTTCCGCGGGGTCGGCTACTCTCTTCATGGGGCTGCGGCCGCTAAGGAATTCGATTGAATCGGCGGTCATGTCAGTGCTCGTCGGTCCTGGCTGGAC
>JGI25152J39213_1001409_pt1 | contig 10398 bp, 15 predicted proteins | sample AraplaMF_Col_mMS_FD_39213 | JGI IMG/M metagenome (IMG submission 39213)
GGGCCATGATGAAACTCCTCGTTTGAATAATCTCAAACTAGGAATCCACCAGGGCACGTCACGTTCCATCAAATGCCGCTTTCATGGAATCGGTGGTCTAGGCCATCTGGTTCCCGATCATTTCCGCAATCGCCGCAACTTCGATCCGCGCGCTTGTCTCCTCATGCGGACAGGGCTCATAGCACCGCCAGAGAGTCTCGGCGTAACGGTCAGCCGAGAAGCCATGGCCGCCCCATTTGGTCCATCCGCCGACGGAACACAGGTGGACCTCGGGCCGGACATCGTCTGCATCGGCCTGTCTTGATCGCTCATTCGACCAATTCCAAGTCGGCGGGGAGGGACTTCCAGCCCTTAGCGGTCTTGCGCTGCTCGGCTTTCTTCTTTGCTAACTTGCGGGCCTCGCCAACCCCAGTAGCCCAGACGGTCACGCGCAACGTGGCCGCCTGAAAGACGAAGCGGCGTAGATGCTTCTTGCAGCCAGCCGCGTATCCGGCACGGAAAGCCAGCTTCGCGGCGCGGGCACCCATGCCGCCAGGGGCATCTGAGGGAAGACTATCCCACCACTCGTCAAAGGGATCGCGCTGCTGCGGCTTGGGGCGATCGAGCATATCTTGCTCCATACTATTTGTTCTTTGTCTGTTCTATCATATTGGAGCAGATTGAGTCCAGTTCGCGTGCGAGACAAAACCTCGGCGAGGGCCGGGTGAACGTAGTTGGATCAAGTGCGAATTTGGTGGCGGAGAGCTATTGACTTTGGGAAGGCGCGGCTCCCCGCCTGGGTGCCATGACAAGGGACTGTTAGCCACAGCATCCCTAGTCAAACTTCTTATCAGCTTGAAGGTTCCGGGTGGCGAAGGGCCAGCTTTGGGGAGACACGCCCTTCGCCTGTCACTCAAGGTCTCAGAAACTCCCAAGCGACCCAGCTATGCTAACTGAACTGTCGGAAACGACAAGTTTCAGCCTAATGAGGCGGCAAGGAGACGTCACGCATGCCATCTTCATGGCGTTCGATCTTCTTTCTTTCTACGGCCACGATTTCACCAAGACCGAACTGGTCAAACGTCGACACCTCCTCGAAGCCTTGCTGCCATCCCGCACGATGGGCCCCATCAGGCTGTCGAACAAGTTGGTGGGGACGGTAAAGCCCTGATGCGGGCTCACCCTTGGGGCCCCAGCGGATCATGCCGAACACCCTTAGCCTCTCCAGTTGGGGCGGGGAGCCCCAGGAAATCTCCTCGTTGCAACAGTGACAGGGCACAGCCGGCAAAGTTAGCAAGCGCGGTTAAACGCACAACGAGCGAGAAGACTGCATGTTGCAAAAGAATGTGAAGAGCCAACCAGCGTTGAGGGACTTTAGGCTCTCCCCCTGCCGAGAAAGCAGAGCCCAATTCGGCGGACAGAAACACGCCATAGGTGGATATGTTCCGGATCATAATGAAAACGGGGGCGAAGGGTGCGTTGCTTTCCTGACCCTTCGCCCTCTCGCCATGCCTGGACGGGGTGATCCTGCAAGGCGGTATCGTCGGAAACTCCATGGGAGACTATCGAGAATTTTCCCTCATCGCGGCGATCTGCCGCAGCTCGGCTACGCTAAGGCCGATAAGCGCCTCGTACTGATCCCCGATCATCTGGCAGAATTGCTTTCGCAGGTTGGCGTCGGCAGAGGTTTCAACGCGGTTGATCGTGTCGAGCGTTCGTTGAATGTGGTCTCTAATTGCGGAGTTTTCGCTTACCATGACCGAGTGACCTTTGGGTTCTTTGGTCACTGTATGTATGAGCTCAACGGTGGTCATGTTACCAAATAGGCTAGATGGCCTCCCTAATAGCCTTAAAAGCAACACAGCCAGCCGATCGTCCGTACGAGACAGGATTGTGGAGGGCCGAGAGGGTTACAGGGCCCCAGGGCCCTCCACATGCCGGAGGTTGCTTTGGGGAGACATTCCGGCGGGAAAAAACGCCAGTGCACGCGATAGGTTCCGAGCGCGTCTTTCGATCAGGCCAACTCCTATCCATTCAGCGTTTTTGACCGGCCTTTAACAGCCCCGAAACGGCCCCGGCCCCTCCAGAAAGCTCGCTGGTCGCCCTCCACCTGCCGCCGAAGGGTGCGACGTCGAAAACCGATACAGCTAGGCCGACAGTCGGGCGCGCATCGTCAAGTAACACGACGTCTCGTGCTCGATTTCGGCGATGAGGCTTTCATACTCGGTGATGCGTTCGGTGTCGGCGCCAAGTCTTCTCAACTCGCGCAGGTGGAGGACGGCGATGCTGTAGGTTTCACACATCTCGCCGATCGACTGGCGGTGCTCCGACAGCGCCCTTATTTCAGGAATTCGTAGTGCCAATAGCGCCCAACCATGAGCGACGTGGTCGATTTCGGTTTTCATCTTGGCGACACTCACAGGATGCAATGGCAAGTATACGGCAATGCCACTGCCGTCCAAGATGGCCTTAAGTCTCATATGGATAGCCCCGGGGGAGTTACAGCTGCCCCAACACTGACCGGTCCCTGGCTTCGGTTATTGAGGTAATTCGGCCGTCAAGCATCGGCGAACCCGCCGCCTCGCCTTGTGTTCTTCTGAGCCTTCGCCTCGCGCAATTTTCGAAGCCGCGCTGTCTTTTCATCACGCGCTGCTCGCTGTGCGAGTATCATTGCAGTGGCGACGTCATGGGTCTCTTCAAACCTCCGACGGCGCTCGTCCTGGGTAAAGGATTGACGCTGGTTCATTTGTGGAGCCTCTGAAGGCGGATCTAGGCGCAGCGATAGCTCCGCAATCAGATCGCCTTGATCATATTTCGCTTGGATAAGATCGATCGCCGCTACGAGCGCTCTGCGCCCCTCGGTACTATCGACCTCGCAATGTCGTAATCGGCACCACGTACGCATGATGGTGGTTACGGCTTCGATTTCATCGTCAGATAATGAGATCAGGGACAGCAACATAATTATACTTCTCCGTCGAACGGCAGAAGCGAAGCGCACTCCCAAGCGGTCACTACCGACAGGACTGAGACCGATTGCATAGTTATACGCTCAGATAAAGAAAGCGATATAAAGTATGACATGTCGGAACCTTTGTTTGGCAGCCGAGTTGAGCGTAGACGATTGTCGAGAACTCAAATGCCCTACGAAGAAGAAATGCAGATAATTTTCGACTTGGTGTCTCGCACCACTGTTGTCAGCTTCCGGGGCATGATTGAAATGTTTGGGCCTTTCGAAGACCGCTGGGAGGCAATCCATGCCGGCGAGCAGTTCTGTCGGGATCATGGATGGGATGATAGCCTGCTACCCGAGGCGGCGGCTGAAGCCTGAAAAACCTCTTTCTCCGATCAGTCACTATCGCGAGTATTCGACAAGCAGCACTGAGGGATTCAGGTTTACCGCGCGACACATTGTCAAGAAGGTTGGTACCGACATTGTGTTGATGCCGCTTCCGTACTTACCTACCTGCTGAAAGCTCACGCCCAGCTCGTTGGCGACGTGGGTCTGACGTAAACGGAGAGCCCTTGCGCGCTAGTTGCAATCGCCGCCAAGCTTATCATTTATCTTTGAGGGCCGGTCTGATATCTACTGGCATAGGAGAGCCTCGATGGAACTGGCGGCGAAGAGCCCCGTGGCATGGGGGCTCGCAAAGCTCTTCGCCTAATCGCCACCTGTTGCTTAATGGCGACCACAGCGAGAACTTCGACTCGGCGTCGAGGTTCCATTGTTATTTCCCTATCTGGCCATGAGGCTTCAGGCCGCGGGTGGTAGTTGCTGCTTAGGGGAAGCTGGTTTCCGGATGCTTTTGCCAACCCAATGGCGAACCTTAGGTCTTTGCCTCCGGTGAAGACGATTTGCTCATCGGATCCGTCGACGACGGATGGCAGACAATGGCGCTCGTCGAGGCCGCCCATCAATCCAGCAGCATGCCGGCAACACCGTTAAGCCCGCTGCCGAAGGAGTAATTACGTGTCCGAGCAGATAGTCCATTAAGAACACTACGAACTCAATGCTGTTCGCACGACGACCGGTCGAACGATCACCGAGACCGACTTCGTCGTTCATGCAGCGCATACCGGCGACTTCTTTCCGCATCACATGGATGCCGAATTCGCCAAGACGCTTACTGGTGGTCAGCGCATAGCACACGGAACTATGGTGTTTTCGATCGGCGTCGGGCTGACGGCAACCCTTATCAATCCTGTCGCATTCACCTACGGCTATGATCGACTGCGCTTCGTGCGTCCGGTTCATATGGGCGATACGATTCGCACGCGCGTGACGATCTCTTCTAAGGAAGACGATCCGAAGCGACCGGATATGGGCCGCGTCGTCGAGCGTTGCGAAATTCTGAACCAGCGCAATGAAGTCGTGCTTGCTGCAGACCACATCCTCCTCGTCGAGCGTATACAAAATCGGGGTTGAGGAGGGCGATTTTGAAAGTTTTGTCAGCAGTGCGATCAGGCGCCTCAAGGGCGATGATATGCTGCTGCACCAGTTCCGGTGATCATGAGGCCGGAGACCGCGTCGCGCACAGGGTAGGGCGGCGGTAAACACTCCCTGTCTCAGGCATTACTCGCCGCCCAAGCCTGGCCGTCTGCGGATTGGTGCAAGTACCGCGATAGAACGCTATACTCAATCAATTCTTCCACACGCAACACTCCGGCCATAGAATGTGCGTTTGGAGGATTCTGATGAGCACCATTACACATCTGCCGTCGCATTCGCAGGTTGGGACATGGCCGCGTGAGCGGCGTCCGGTCCTAGATTGGCTTATGAACGAAACGAGATCACAGCGGTTCCTCGACAATCTGCTGGTTGAACTTTGCGAACGGCTCTTGGCTGAAGGCGTATCGGTCGCCAGATCGTCCCTTCATCTGAGGATCCAGCATCCGCAATGGCAAGGCGCCCGGATCTTGTGGCAGCCCGGTGTCAAGGACGCCCATATCGATACGTTTGACTATGATGTCGATACCACGGAACTGTTTTTGCGCAGGCCGGCCACAGAGATATACAACGGCGCTTCGGAGGTCCGAAAGCACCTCGTCGCGAGCGATAACGAGATCGCCGCCTATCCTTTGTTCGAAGAACTTCACCGGGATGGCTTCACCGACTATGTGGCCTGGCCGATCGAGCATACTTGGGGCAAGCGCCACGTCGTGACATTTGCGACGAAACAGGCCAATGGATTTTCCGATTACGAGATCGGTTATCTCAAGGATTTGCTGCCTGCACTCGCCTTGGCTAGTGAAATCCGCATGAAAAATGCCATGGCCCGTACGCTATTGGAGACGTATGTCGGTCCCCATGCGAGCGCGGAGATCCTCGCCGGTGCGACGACCCGGGGTAGAGGCAAGACTGTGAGTGCCGCAATCATGATTTGCGACCTGCGCGATTTCACGGCTCTGTCTGATCTGTGGCCACGTGATGATATCATCGACATCCTCAACGGCTACTTCGATGCGCTCTGCGAGCCGGTGGAGGCCCGCGGCGGAGAGATCCTGAAATTTATGGGGGACGGCCTCTTGGCCATCTTTCCGCTTAGCAACCCAAATGCCTGTGCCGATCTTCTGGAAGCCATCAAGGACGGCCGCAAACGAATGAGCGCCCTAAATGACGAGCTTGCGAAAGGTGGGAAATCGCCGCTGCGCTATGGTATCGGCGTCCACGTCGGCGACGTGATGTATGGCAATATCGGCTCTAGAAAACGTCTGGACTTCACGGCGATCGGCCCCGCGGTCAATATTGCCTCCCGACTGGAGGAGCTCACGAAGGTGGTGAAACGACCAGTGTTGCTGTCGTCCGATTTCGCGGAACTGGTCAAAGGATCATCGTCAACGTTCTCTGATCTCGGATCGCATGACCTGCGTGGGCTTGAAAAACCGGTAAGCGTATTTGGGCTTGTCGACTGAGCTCTAAGCCAGACACGCTGAGAAAATAGCCTAGCGCTGCACTGCTCGAAAACGAAACCGGGCGCTCAACCCAGAAACTGGGGAGCGCCCGTTCGTTGCCGAGGCTGCGAACGCCGAAGATACGGCAGGCGGCCTCAAGTGGCGCCGATATAATCTTGGCTGTTCAGAAAGTGAAGTTCTCAAAATGCAGTACAGCTATGCGATCCAGATTGATCTCGGCGATTGCTCTAGGCCCGAGGCGACGCGTTGACGTCCCTAGCGCCGAGATAGTTGCCGTCCGTGTTGGTGAGTTCATAAAACAGGTCTGAGGTTTTGCAGGGCTAAGGCTACAGATAGCCTTGTGGGATGGCTTTGAACGACTAAATTCGGAAGATCGATCTAATATTGAGCGGAGCTGCGTCGGATATGCTGAAATCCTTCGAACATGTGGGCATGACCGTTAGCAACATGGATCGTGCAGTCAAATTCTATTGCGATCTTCTCGGCCTGACGCTGCATCTTCGCAAAAAGACGGACGACGGCGCGGATCTGGCCTTCTTGGACGCTGGCGGCGTGATGCTGGAGATCATCGCTCCCGCCAATGGCGCCAAGCGAGCTGTGGATGTGCCTGAAGATACCGCAGGGTTGCGCCATCTCACCTTTCTCTATGAAAGCGTCGACCAGACCTTCGCCAGGCTCGAGGAGGCTGGGGTAGAGATAAAGGAGAGGCCGCGCTTCGCTTACAACCCTGAAGTCCTGCAAAAGGTAGCCTTCATACGCGATCCTGACGGTATCATCATCGAGCTTGCCGAGCGAAAAAGGTAAGCGCACTGGGGCTTCCGCCAAAGCGAATCCGAGCAGGCAGAATGTCGGTTGGCGGGATATCGCTGCTGTTGAATGGGTCGAGTGATTATCTGCGCCGGGTCCCTGCTGCGCGGCGGGGGCGCAGAATGGTTGACCACAGAAACGCAGTAACGACAGCGCTTGGCGGCAATGTTCGGGCTATTCCTGACGTCAAGAACCTCGGTTTCAAGCGCCGTTCTCGTCTCCGCGTCAGTCCGGCCAGGCCGCGACGATCTGGAACTGCGAGGGTTCCCCGGAGTTCTTTGACTGTAGGAGAACAGTCATGCCGGCAAGATCGCAAGCGCAACAGGAAGTTGGGGCTGCCGCGCTTTCTGCAGAACGCGCCGCCAGGTCGGATGGCCGGTTGAAGAACGCGTCGAGCGACTTGGTCGGCTTCCGGTCCGAGAAGCAACTCTGATACTTTCGATCTCCCAAGCGCAACAGCAAGGCACAGTGCTTTTGACAGAAATCGAACGGTCTAAGGAGAAAGACATGAGGAAGCCTCAACTCGTGGGCTTGAACCACGTCGCCCTGGAAGTCGGGTCTGTCGAAGACGCTTTGAAGTTTTACAACGCTGTTTTCGCCTTTGAGCTGCGCGGTACCCATCAGGGTGAAGACGGTGCACTGGAAATGGCGTTCCTCGATATGGGAGACCAATTTCTCGCCCTGAGCCGTGGTCGACATCAAGCGCCCGACCAAAACCGACACTTCGGGCTCGTTGTCGATGATCGCAGTGCGGTTCGGGAACTGGCAACCGCTGCTGGTGGGATCGTTCTCGAGACAGGATTTCTCGACTTCCTCGATCCATGGGGTAATCGCGTCGAAGTGGTGGAATATGCTGATCTCCAGTTTACGAAGGCGCCAGGGGTGCTGCGGAGTATGGGCCTTCATCTGAGCAAGACCGCCGCGGCTGCAGAGGAGATCAGCAAGAAAGGAATGGTATGATGTCCGAGATAACCCACGTCGTTCTGGGAGCTTCGGGTCACATTGGCAGCGTTGTGGTATCCGAGCTGCAGCGGGCCAAAATCCCACTTCTCGCGCTCACTCACGATCAGGCCACGGCGGATCGATTGATCTCCTCCGGCATAAAGGCGCAAGCCCTCGACGTTATGGAGACAGGGGCACTGCGATCGGTTTTCCGGGGTGCCCGGCGCGCCTTCCTGCTAAATCCTCCTGCGGATCCGAGAGATGACACTGATACCATGGAACGAGCGACCGCTCGGAGCATCGCCGACGCGCTGGAGGGCTCCGGTCTCGAGAAGGTGGTGGTCGCATCCACCTATGGGGCGCAGCCAGGCGAAAGGATAGGCGACCTGTCCGTCCTTTATGAATTCGAGCAAATGGTAGAGCGGGCAGGGGTGCCGACCGCGGTAAACCGGGGAGCCTACTATTTTACCAACCTTGCGCCGCTTCTCGAAGCTGCAAAGGAGGGCATGATCACGACGCCTTTCCCTGAAGACCTGCTAATGCCGATGGTGTCGCCCGTCGATCTTGGGAAGCAGGCAGCTGCCCGATTGCGTACACCCACCGCCGACTTCGGCATTCGCTACATCGAAGGGCCAGAGCGCTACACGTTCCTCGATGTCGCAGCGGCGTTTTCGGACGCACTTGGACGCGCGGTGTTGCTTCAAAAGATCCCGAATGACCAGATCGAGGCGAGTTTCAAGGATTTGGGCTTTAGTGATGCCGCGGCTGATACTTACGCTCGAATGACGCGTGCGAGTGTCGAAGACTTGGAACGCCCCGATGATCCTGTTCGCGGCGATATCGACCTGCCTGAGTTCCTTCGAGGCCTGGTTTCCCCCGCAGACGGTTCGGGAGATAGTACTGTCCTCTATTAGTGGGCGTCGGTGTGCAAATGGGACGGGCGGGGCCCGTGGGTGCCAAGGGATTAGAAACCAGCCCCTGGCTCTGCAAGATAGCGTTGCTCGGCTTCGGTTGACGTTCTCCCCAACACCTCGTTGCGATGGGGGAACCTGCCATAAGACGCGATCACTTCCCGGTGCCTTTGTGCGTAGTCGAGATACTCGACGTCTCCAAGTTCTGTGAACAGAGCAACAGATCGGTCCTGCTGGCCAATGTTCTCGGCATGTTCGAAGGGCAAATAGAAGAAGATGCGGAACTCCTTCGGAACGCGTTTGTCGTCGCCAGCCTCGAGCGCCAGTTCAGCTTCCGCCAACGCCAGTCCGTCGGTGGCGAAGGCTAGGGCCGTTCCTCGATAAATGTTTCGTGGAAATTGATCGAGCACGACGATCGACGCCAGGCGGCTATGCGGGCTCGCTCGCCACTCTTCAGTCGGCACGGCCGCGAGAGCAAGATGCGTGTCGCGAAACTGGCTCTTGATCTCGCTGTCGAGTTCCGCGGAACCGTCGAACCAGTCCTTACGACTGCACTTTTCAAACCAGAAGGCGTAAACTTCCTCAGGCGTACAGATCTTGCTCATGTCTCTTCGTGTCCTTCAAAAACAGGTCTGCCGACCGGAACCCGACTTATTCGGTGTACAGACGGACATCATAACGGGGCCAATTGTAAACATTCCTTGTTGAATAGGTAGCCTGCGGTTTCGTCGCCACGAGAGGGAGCGTCACTCCAATTCGGGCGCGTGTCTGACTTCGCCACAACGCTTCGAGACTTCTGCCTGGATCGGATCCTTAGTAAACCCTCACACCAACCACCTTCAGCAATCCTGCAAGCCTTGCGCAAGCCCGTGCAAACATCCGAAGCGCTTGTCTCCGACAGAAGCTGCTGGTACTACGGCGGCATAAAAAGCATTTCCTCTCCGCCCAACCCTGCAAGAGATCGAGACGCGCAATCTGCAGGCGCTCGCACGTGCCGAAGTGCAAACCTCGTTCGCCTGAAGGCTGCCTGGGAACCGGCATGCTGTGACTGACTTCGGAGATCATATCGATCTAGCTGGCGATATCAGGGAAATCGTCAAGGATGTTCCAAAGGTGGCAGCGACCCGGCATGAGGCCGTCAAGGCGCCTGGCACGCGCAGAAGCGAAGCCAACCGCATTCCGGCGGTGCCCCTTGCCGCCAGGCTGCGTTTCCACAACGGGAATTGTGTAGGCGATGGTGGCAGCGAACGCCTCGCCATGGTCGAACACCGGTCCCTACATCAAAACGCATGCGTGCGTTTTGATGGCGCTGACGTCAGCTGATGAATATGACCCGTTCGCCCTTCGGAAACACCCCATTCGAGGGGACGATGCCGTCTGCCTTTCCTAACGAGGCAGGCGGCGGGCCGCTTGGGGGTTCCGCAAGGGGTCTTTTGCCGAAGTACTTCTGTAGCGGAAGAGTTGAGTTTTGGTGCTGAGCATGCTCTCGGCCACGCTTTGAGCGCGTCGCTGTAGGCTGTCAGCGATCCTGTCGATTGACCTCTCGGGTCTGCTTCTGTCGATCGCGGATGCCTGACCGCTAGTGGGTAGATTTTGGGTGTGTCGTCGGTTCTAAGTGAACATCGCACTGCTTGACGTCAAGTGACAGACAAGCTCGAGCTTTCGCCTGCAACGCTTTGCAAGGCGAGGATGCCGGTTCCCAGCGCGACGATCGATTATGAAGGTCGCCGAGGAGCGAGGTGATCGATCCGCAAAGGATCAGCCTTGCGAAACCCATCTCCGGAATGAGATCGTGTCGGGGCGGGGAGCCGGTTCGGCTCCCCGCCACCGCCTTCGATGCGCTATT
>JGI25152J39213_1001411_pt1 | contig 10392 bp, 6 predicted proteins | sample AraplaMF_Col_mMS_FD_39213 | JGI IMG/M metagenome (IMG submission 39213)
GGCGGTCGCCTCCTCCAACCGTGCAAGCTGATCGCGTGTGAGCGTCACGTCCAGTGATGCAATGTTTTGCTTCAACTGTTCGACCCGGCTGGCGCCGATCAGGACAGACGACACGCCCGGCCGGTCCGAGACCCATTTCAATGCGACCTCCGCCGGAGAGCGGCCGAGTTCCGAAGCCACCGTCGTCAGCGCATCGACGACATCGAAATTGCGCTCGGTAAACAACATGCCACCGAAGGGGTTGTCGCCGTTCAGCCGGCCGTCACTGCCGTTCTCGCTTGGCTGCGACCCGCTATTCGGCAGGGAACCGGCACCCGAAGCGAGTGCGATTTTTTCCCGGCCGTATTTCCCGGTCAGCAGCCCTGCGGCGAGCGGGCTCCAGGGCACGAGGCCAAGCCCGAATTCCTGACCTGCCGGCAGCAGATCGAGTTCGACTCCGCGATCGATCAGCGAATAGGCATATTGCAGGCCGATTGGTCCCGGCAGCCCATGGGCTTTCGCCAAGGTTGCGATCTTCGCCACATACCAAGCCGGTGTGTTGGAAAAGCCGTAATGCAGGATTTTGCCGGAGCGCACCGCATCGGCGAGTGTCTGCAGAACCTCCTCGGTCGGTGTCGTCCGGTCCCAGTCATGCACCCAGTACATGTCGATGTAATCCGTTTGCAGACGCCTGAGCGATCCTTCAAGGCCGAGCCGGATGTTCTTGGCACCATTGCCGCCCCAGAGCGGCGTGCCCTCCGCCCGCGGAAAACCGGCCTTGGTGGCGACGACGAGCCGGTCTCGCCGGCCGCTGTCGGTGAGGAACCGGCCGAGCATGGTTTCGCTCTCTCCGCCGGCGTAGATGTCGGCCGTGTCGATGAAATTGCCGCCTGCGTCAACATAGGCCTCGAAAAGTGCGCGTGAAGTTGCTTCACCCGCACCCCATCTGCCGGCGCCAAATGTCATGGTGCCGAGCGCCAGCGGGCTGACAATCAGGCCGGATTTTCCCAGGGTGCGGTAACTGGTGAGGTCCATTCGAGTTCTCCTTCAGTGATGACGCCTACACATGTAGTCCACCGGCGCTTCGGGATTAGCCGTTGCCGACGGCATGAACTTGTGAACAGAATGCAGCAATGGAACGCGGCGAACTCAATGATCTCCTGGCCTTTGCGACCGTCTCGCGTGAACGCAGCTTCACGCGCGCGGCCGCTATTCTTGGCATGTCGCCCTCGGCGCTCAGCCACGCCATGCGTGGGCTGGAAGAGCGGCTCGGCGTCCGGCTACTGGCGCGCACGACACGCAGCGTGGCGCCGACAGAAGCCGGCGAACGCCTTTTGCAGTCGCTCAATCCAGCTCTTTCGGGGATAGAGGAGGGGCTGGATGCGCTGGCGAATGGCGGGACAATCCATCCGGCACGGTGCGTATCACCACCTTCGCCTATGCGGCGCGCATGGTTCTCCTGCCGAAGCTGCCGGCGTTCCTGCTTGCCCATCCCGATGTGCGTGTCGAGGTGAATATAGACGATGGTCTGACGGACATCGTCGCAGCCGGGTTCGATGCAGGGATCAGACTTGGCGAAAGTGTTGCGCGCGACATGATTGCGGTCAAGCTAGGGCCGGACTTGCGTACGGTCGTCGTCGGTACGCCTTCGTATTTCGAGCGTTGTCCGCCGCCACTGACGCCTTATGATCTCGACCGCCATGCCTGTATCGGCTATCGCCTGACGACCTCCGGCGGGCTTTTGCCATGGGAATTCGAGAAGGATGGCAAGGAGATCAAGATCCGCACCAGCGGCCCGCTCGTCGCCAATGACGGTGACCTGCCGGCCGCGGCCGTTCGTGCCGGAGCAGGACTTGGATACATCATGGAGCACGACGTCGCAGACGAGATCGCCTCTGGTGCACTGATTCAGGCTCTGGCCGACTGGTGCCCGACATTTCCCGGCTTTCATCTCTATCACCCAAGCCGCCGGCAGTCGCCGCCGGCGTTGAGAGCGCTGATCTCTGCGCTGAAGTCGGAATGATCTCGCAACAGGCGCGGTGAGAATCCTTAGCAGACGCTGTTTTTGTAGGAAACAATGCAAAATGTCCCACTCGATCAAGTAAAAACAATGACTTAGAAATAGGAAAGTATTCCAAAAATGTCCCAAAAGTCGCAGCAAAATGTCCCGCCGATAAGCCATTGATTTGACAAGATTTTTCTGATCGACATTTGTGGGACTGTATCAGTGAAGTTAAATCGACATTTGCTTCATCAGCGGCCTTTGCTGAAACGCCGCGAGCTTGGGCGCATAAAATTGCGCAGCAGGCCTTGCGCGATGCTGACCTGTGAAAAAGGGAACTTCAGTGATGCCTCAGTCGAACGTCGGCCGTATATAGTCTCATAAGATTTTGCGCATCTGCGGAGATGCCGGGAGGGCCATGGCTCCTGAAAGATTGTGAAGAGAGAATATTTGACGATGCCCTGCCGCGCGAGGCGATCTCCGCCTCAGAGATCATTGAAGCACCGGAACATGTTTTAACTCGTTTGCCCGAGTGGATTTTGTCGGCCTACGATCGCGGTCAGCTGGTGATCTCGAAGACCGGCGTAACTGTCTTGACGTCGTCCAAAAAAGTGAGGGCGAACGCAGGTGATTACATCGTCTTTGACCAACACGGGGTCTTTTTGGTTTACGATGAAGCAACGTTTCAGCGTGAGTTCACACCTGCGCAGCTCGCTGCGCATCGCGGCTTACATGCTGCCTAGAAGTTAGCGAAGCGACATCGACGCCATCCGACATTGGGCGATGACCATCTCACAGGTGGGAGGAAGCTGTGATAATGGCCAGGGTCGCGCAGTTGTTTTCGAAGGTGCGATCAACGTCCCTGCGGTGTAGACCCAGGGACCGGCTCAGCTGAGTGCGCAGCAGCTCGATCATGCCGGCGCTAACGACGATCGCTGCCGAAGGGCGACGCTCCACTCCAACCCGAGTTCCTTGTTAAGAGCGATTGCTGCCCATGCTCACCGCCCAACACTCTTTCAATACCAAGTGTTGAATGGCGGCGGCGGTTCGGAGGTCGCCGCGGCATCAGTAGAACTAAGCTGCATTTGCTTGCTTCCTCCCAACTTGAGCAAGCAATCCGGGAATATCGGAACGCTTGAACAGAACCTCTCCTATCTGTGTAACAGGAAAAGCAGGCTGGATCGTCAACGTGCTCAAGACGTCTTCGACTTTTTCGCGATCGATGCCTCGATCACGGCATAGCCTGGTCAGGCTTATGTAGTCCCGATCGAACCTGCCGATCTCAGTTGCGCGGACGAGCCTTTTCGCTTTGCCAGCGAGCGGAAGAATTCCGCTATTCACCATCCTATCGAAAGTCTTGATCTCGAGTTCGAGGGCTTCACACGTCCTCATCGAACCGAGAACCAAGTTGCTCTCGATCTCGAAAAGTTCGGTTGGATCGATTCTAACGGCATCAATAAGAGTGCTCTCCTCGGTGTACGAGATTCGCTTGAGCCGCCCCTCGAACACGGCTTTGATGATGTCCTCGTGACCGGACACGAAAAAGGCGTTGGCTTGGCGAACCGATATCATGTCAGAAGTCGATGGTCCGCATCTGGACAGCAACTCGGCTTTGAGTTCAAGAACGTGTGGTCGAGAATACCGTGGCTTTGCACCGTAGTGTCGTCCTTCCGACTTCTTTTCGACGACCGACTTCAGGAATCCCAACGCGATGAGACGCCGGCACTCATGTATCCTCCATCCAAGCAGCGTCGCGGCTTGAGATAGGCGAATGGTGTCCCTGAAGGCTTCAACGATCTTCGATGCCAGCTCCGCGTCGATGTATGTTTCCGAATCGAGCCTGTGATCGCCGTGCGCTCCAAATTCGCCGATCAACAATCGTATCGTCTTGGGCTGCAATCCGGTCTCCTCGTGCAGGCGGTTCAGAGAGGTCGAACGCGATGAGCCCGCGCTTCCGAATATCTGCGTCTCAGGCAGTAGAGCGAACTTTTGGAACGCGTGTCGGCTGACTATTTCCTTGAAATCTTCATAGCCGCTGATGCGGTTGGACTGTTTGAATGCGAAATAGAATCGGCCGTACAGCGCACGTCCACCGCGCCTTCTGGACGCGTTCTTCCGATGGGTAGAAAGACGATCAAGCAACTCCCATATTTTCCGCTCGCCATCGCGAAGGATCGAGAAGCCGGCCGCCAGAGCAGCGCGATCGACCTCCCGGACGACCGGGAGGGTGAACTTCATTTCGTCGCGGTCAGCGCGACCTATCACTTCGCATAGGTCTATCGCGTTCGCGGTCTCCATGCCGTCGAGCAGCTCCCCGTGTCTGCGGACGCCGGCGAAACGATCGTACACGAACTCCTCGAAGCCGGTAGGAGGGCAATCCTCAGCGGTTTCGAGCGCGTCCCGTATCAGCTCGGCAGAGATGTCCATGGTGTTCGAGAAATCGTAGCGATTGTGGTATTTCACATCGAGTTCGGTGAACGGCATATGATGCGCGCGGCACACGCATACTGGCTTAATCGACCAAATCGCTCTGCCGTAACGGCGAGTGCCGGGCATCCGTTTCGGATTCTGATCGTCTTCCTCAAGGCATCGAGCGCAGACACGCACCTTGTCGCGCATAAAAGAGTAGACGTTGTATCGCTGGCCGTCGAACTCGACCTGTCGATGGTCGATCACTTTGACCGCGCGTTTTTCCAGTAATTCGAACGGCATCTCAAACTTCGCGGCGAGCCGGTCAATCTGATCTCCGCGTATTATCGCCGACACATCCAACCCCAGGTCTTTGAGGAACTTCCTCAGACCGATGCGGCCGTTTGCCCGCGCCATACGAGATGCGAAACTCAATAGAGCCTCGTCCTCGAAGAAAGGGACTTTTAGAAGGCCGGTCATCGGGAAGCTCCCCGATTGAGGCGGTGATCGAATGCGAGAGCGTCCACTATCCATCGCGAAACAAGCGAGAGCGCGTTGATGCTCAAGTCGGAGGACGATTTCCATATTCGGTCTATAATCGTCAGCTCCTTCGTGACGTTCTCTCCCGAAAAGGTCACGGGATCGAGATCGATGCGGTAGTAGACGTTCGTTCTCATGATCGGAAAGGAAAGGACCGGCACTACGCCGGCGGCCGACAGTCGCTTTTTCATTGTTCTTTTAGAAATCCTGTGCCTTGCAGCGAGCGAACCGAGAGTGACGTAGTCGCGCTCGAATTCAGCTACGTCTTTTCGACTGAAGGTAAGCGTGCCCTTCGAATATGACTTGCTCGCGCGGATCAGCCCTCTTCGCACGAGGTCGAGAAGGGCGGACTGCGAAATGCGGAGGCGTTTTCTGACAGAGCAGGTAGTCGCGGTGCCAACGACACCCACCAGGAAGCCCAATTCGAAGGAATCCACGGACATACCTTGAAAAAACGGCTTTGAGCGATCGTCGCTAACATTTCGGAGACGGCCCTGAAGAACCGGGCGAAGGGCCTGACCGGCCGTGCAACCTAAGTCGGCGATAGCCGTCTCGAGCGAAACTAAACCGGCTGCAGATGTCGAACTATTTTCGATCTTATCTCTGATACCCGCAATCTGCCGGAGAAGGACGCGATCGCCTTTCTCTCCGTCGCCACGATCAACCGCGTCACTTCGGTCGATAATACCCACCGCGATCATACTGACGAGGTCGACAATCGAACAGCCGAGCATCCGGGCGGCTTCCTGAAAATCCACCGAGCGACGAGCGATCTGGAGCGAGGTGGGCTCGGGCGCGTCGTTGGAACGCAGCATTGAAGTCGGTGCCGGGATAGCAATACGGGACCGTTCCGCGGTGGATGTCGGCCAAAGAGGCTGACCTTTCCGGTGCCGCCCCGCCGCGTCGGGAAACATCGCGCCGGCCGGCAGGCGAGGGAAGCGGTCGTAGGCGTGATTCGCAACGATCGCCGTCAAATGCGGATACTGGTCGGAGTGGGCGTCCAGCGCATGATAGAGCCCGCCGTAGACTGCCGCTCCGTTTGTGCCGTGCATCGTTTCCACGGATCGACACAGTGAGTCGAGCAGGTTCTTCACCGCGTCGGGACCGCTCTCCAGAATAAGGTATCCGCATGCCGCCGTCTCGCGCATCGCCGACCCGCCAAGACCATAATCCCGGAACACACGTCCAAAGAGAGCCGCGCGCCCGATCGCTTCGGACGCAAGAATTGCCGCAGGCAGTGACATGTTGTCCAAGAGCAGGGTCGGCGAACGCTCTCCCCGGACACGCCTCGAGACGTAACGCTCGAAGTCAGATGGTTCGAGATGTACCTCTGTGCCGTTGTCGCGATCGGCAATCCCGTCAAAGATCGCGCAAATGTCGGTCCGATGCATCCATGGTACCTTCGGGAGCGTCAACAGTGGTCGTGAATGGCGTGGGCAGACCTGAACACATTGAAGTGTCCATTCTGTTCTCGCGTATTGTCTCGTTGCCGGATGCCCGGAGTTGTCCAACATGTCTTGCGCAAGGCAATGTCTGCAAAAGTGTCGCGGAACGGCGTGCATCATGCCATCGACAAATAATTCCCCCCGATAGCGAAACGAACTTCCCGATACTGCCTCGATGCGCCGCGCGAGCCACCCATCAGCCTGTTCTCCCAAAACGGCGGCGAATTTGCCGACTGCTTCCGATCGGCCGAGCGCGAACGCGTCGAAATCGACACCGACGTGCGAGCAGAATGCGCGCATAGACGCGCTGCCGTTTGCCCGGGCCGTCCGGGATAGATAGCTGATAAGCAGTTCGTCCTGAAAAAACGGGACTCTAAGAAATCCGGGCATTCGGGTTACTCCGGTCGCAGGATGTATCCTGAAGTTAGTCTGTTTTTCTTGGTGACCTGTCGGGTGATCCGCTGCCAGTCCGGAGCGTTCAGCACGTTCGAACGGGTGTCGCAACGCGACAGGCGGCCATAGCCGGCGACGAAGTGCTTGAACCTCAGGCTTCGACTTTCATTCGCCTTGTCCCAAAGCGCGGCCTCGATCGACATTCTGATGATCTGAAGTGTCATGCCGAACCGCCAAAGTCCGCCATGCATCAGTCGGCGCATGAACTCGTCGGTCAGTGGAAAGGACACTGTCAGTCCGCCGGCACCCGCCATGGCTTGAATGATATCACGCATGTTCTCGACGTCGGTGGTCTCCTCGTCCTGCTCCTCGCCGTCGTTGTCCAAATCCAGATACGTGCGGACGGCCTCGCTCTCGACGGTTGAACCGTCTTCTTCAAGCGGTTCCAAGAAAGGGTCCTTCAGGTCATCGATCGAGATTTCAACCACCCTGCGATCCATATGAAACCACTCGTCGCGGTCAATGAATTCCCGGATCGAGGGCACGCCGGCGAAGATCAGCCAGACCGGCCATTCCGGATTTTGCATCAAAATCTTGATCGTGTTCGTCAGGTGGGCCACGCCCTTCGCCTTGGGGCCTTTCAAGACATGCTGGAACTCGTCGAAGAAAATGATCTTGTGCATGGCAAGCGGCAGCCGGTTGCGAACAGTCAGCCAGACATCGGGCTCGCTTGGGGCCCTTTCCATCTTATAGCCGCTGGCTTCCAGTATCGCCGTTCCAAGCCCGCGCACGGTGCAGGCCGATGGCGTCGTCACTCGCAAACACCACTGCACCATGTTGCCGTAGTGTTCGAACGGTTGAAGTTCCGGCGTGGCGTCGAGCCGAGTCGTGACAAGCTTCGTCTTCCCTGCGCCCGACGGCCCGGTCACCATCACGGCGTAGCCCTCCTTGATCTCGGGGTTCATCATCTGGGCGATGATGACCTCGAGCTCCATGTCGAGGTCGTGATCGCGATTGGTCTCGATGTACACCTCCGTCACCGCCTGAAGGGCCGCCGAGTTGTCGATGAGCTTCGGGCGCGCGCGGGAACGGAGCAGTTCCTGCGCAAGCGCGTTGCGATCGGAGCTCGTCATCTGTTTTTCTTTCCGGGTGTCGTCGTAATTTTCACGCCGCCTTTACGGGATTTCGGCTTATTCGACCCCGTGTCGGGCTCGTCTGCCGGCATTGGTCGCGAGGCTTCGACAACAGGATCTGTGGCGGCTCCAGTTGGCTTTGCCGGCCGCGATGCCGGCCTTGCACCTTGTGCTACTGTCGGTACCGCTTTGCTCGCAGACGGCGAACGGCGAGCTTCCTCTGTTTTGAAGTTTTCGCGGCTGAACTTCTTGCCTTCTGTACTTTGGTCGTGGCCGACGGGCGTAAGAGCGAGTTCCTCCTCGCTTCTCTGGATGATCCTTTTCTTCATGCGTCCCATCGAATGTTCAAGTTCCGTATCGATGTCGTCTTCGGCTTCATCGATAGCGGCATCATCCGCGCCATAGTCGTAGGTCGGCTTGTTCTCGTATTTCACTTTGGCGTAAGCGGTTTCGATCTCCTTGAGTTTCACCGAGAGATCTCGGTGAACCAGCACCCCGGGGCGTGTCTTGGAGTTCTGGATGATCTCACGCGCGGCCTTGAGCGCTTCTCTGACGACGTCCGGAGAATGCGTTACTGATGTTCCCCACGTCTGTGCGATGAGCCGCAATGTTTCTTCCCATTCCGCCAATGTCACCCCTTTGAGCCCCTCATTGACCGCAGGGACATCGATCCACTGGTTCTTTCTCCTGTGCTTGACGGAAATAGAGGACAGATCTTCTTCGTTTAGCCGCACGAGCAGCGATGCTCCATGCCACTTCATCCGGAGGTTGACGAGTTCGTCGCTGGAGTAGTTGTTGCTCATAATGGTCACTCCCTCGTTTCCGATAGAGCGTTTGATCGTTGCACCAAAAATCTCGCGGTATTGCCTTGGGCTCGGTGGCGGAATGATCGCCCCGTCCGCAAGCTGCGATCCGCGGTACCAAGCCTGAAGCGGCGTCATTCCTAGCGCTTTGTGGACAGTGTTGTGATAGCAATCGATGATGAGGCGGGCGATCAGGTCGGCGAATTCCTCGTCTGTCACATGCGCGAATTTCGCCGCGTCGTAATCCTTCTTCAATAGCGGGTTGGAAAAGGTCTGACCGGAGAAGAGGTGAATGTAGCGCTGGTTGATGGTGCGGAAAAAACGTTCCACGCGACCGCGAAGATGAGGATGTTTCGACGGGGGAATCCTGAGCTTGCCCGTGAACATCATCACCGCGAGTTCGAACTTCGCGGAAACGTAACCGGAACCAGCGTCCGTGTGGACCGCGGACGGCGTGCCACATTGCGGCCACTTGCTGGTTGCGCCGATAAGCGTAGAAAGTTTGTCTTTTTGCTGCGCGACCATGGCAAGCGTAGCGACAGCGGCATCCGCATCGGGTGCATCCCGCAGGATCTTCAGCCCGCAAACGGAGCGCGAGTAGGCGTCCAGCGCAACCGAGAGCCATACACGTCCAAGCGCCTCGATCCTCACTTGGGCGTCCGTGTGAAGCCAGTCCCAGACCCGGTTCTTGATGAACATCGTCATGAGATGAACGGGAGTTTCGTCCATTTCGATGATCTCGAGCGGCCGCTTAGGCTGCAGCCCTTTTGCTTTCGTAAAGTACTTCCTCTGCGTGGCATGAGTTTCCTCGTTCCGGCCGATGTCGTTGAGGAAATCGCTGCCCTCTGAAAACGCGCGCTGGAAAGTGGTCAACGAAACCTGCCGATACCCGGGCAGTTCTTTGTTTAACAGCTCCTGGTTCGCGTCCTGCATCGCGATCCAAGCCGACTTCACCGTCGGTCTCTCGGGGGTGCGGGCAGTCGCCACGAACTTCATCAGATTCTCGAGATCACGAGCTTCAAGAGTGCTGCCGGGAGTACCACCGCCCGGATAGCGGTCAGCCAGCGAGGCGGGGCTCATACCATCCTCTTCGAACCTGTTGATAAGTCGTCGGAACTGACGCGGTCCCACGAACAGCTTCTTCTTGCCCTTTGCGTCGATGCTGGCGCGCGCCTTCTCGATCAGCTCTTTGTTCTCGGATTTGAAAATCGCGTAGAATCGTTCGATGTCCTCATCGGACCGATGGCTGCGCTCGTCGTTCCATTCGTCGTCTGTACCCTCCTGCTGGATGAAGCGAGCGACCATCATCACGCGCAACACCTTCTCGGGATCGAGCTCAAATTGCTTCGAGGTGAGCGCGCGCTCGATGGCGGCTCGCTCGCTGAAATGCCCCCTGTCGACAGTGAGCCTCCGAGCGTTGAATAGGTTCGAGATTTCCCGCCAACCGAATGCCTTCGTGTAAGGCGCGCGATCGTTGTTGAATGTCTTGAGAACGACCCCGTCAGACCATTCCGACGAAAGGGTCCATTCGCGGCCTGCGATCGTCACGAGATCATCGGGCTTGATCTTCCAATGCGTGACCTCTTTCTCTGATACTTGCGCACTACTAGCTAGCATTGGCTTCCTCATTCGAGACCCGGTCTCCAACGCCATCTTCGGCGAGGATATCCGAAAGTTGTTTCCACGTG
>JGI25152J39213_1001412_pt1 | contig 10391 bp, 8 predicted proteins | sample AraplaMF_Col_mMS_FD_39213 | JGI IMG/M metagenome (IMG submission 39213)
GGCATGGACCACACCGGACTCGGCGCCCCGGACTTCGTCCAACCCGACCGCAGCATGAGCGCCATCGGAGGCTGAACACCCTTGCTCGTACGCTACTTCGCCGCCGCACGCTCCGCCGCAGGCACCGACGAAGAACACCACCACCTGCCCGCAGGCACCACCCTGGCCGAACTGCTCACCACACTGCTCGCCGTCGAACGCCCCACACCCCCGCCCGGCACACCACCACTCGCACGCATCATCACCCGCAGCAGCTTCCTCCGCAACGAAACCGCCGCCCGAGACCACACCATGGCACTCGGAACCAACGACATCATCGACGTCCTCCCACCCTTCGCCGGCGGATAGCGGACGATACGGCCCGTTCGAAGCCATCCACATGCTCGGGGGCGAGTTCAGCCGCCCGGCCTCAGACACGAAAGAACCCGGGCCCCGCGTGATGAACGCAGGTCCCGGGGCTTCGTGTTGCGGGAGGTTGGTTTTGCCGGATCAGCGGGCTTTGACGACGTCGCCGACCATTTCCCTGACCCAGTCGTGGAATGCGCCGATGCGGTGTTCACTGTCTTCTCGAGGTCGGCGGAGCGGATGCATAACCACATCTGCTCGAAAATGCGCTCCTGCTCGGCACGGAGAACATCCTCGTCCGTGCGTCTTGTCAGCCGCCGGCACCAGCCAGGACTGCCTGGGCCGCGGAACCGGCCGCCGCAGGCGCCGGCTGCTGTGCGGCCAGGCCACGCCGCCATTTCGTGAAGAGCCGGGGTTGGTTGAGGCCCAGCACTGCCACGGCTTCGTCGCCGCGGTAGTAGACCGCAAGGAGGCTGTGTTCGGAGGGATCCCCGGCCTCGATCTCCATACGGTCGTGGCCTCCCGAGTAGCCGGCGAACTGCATTTTGACCCCGTGCTGATCGGACCAGAAGTAGGGAGCCTTGACCGGCCGCTGCGGGGTGTCTTCGTCCAACAGGGCCGCGACAGCCAGCGCCGGGCGCTCAAAGGCGCCCGTCCAGTGTTCAATCCGGCGGTGCGTCCCTGCCGCGTCGTCGAACCAAGCGGCACAGTCACCGACGGCGACAATGCCCGGCACGTTGGTGCGGCCCATCGCATCGCACACCACCCCGCCGTCGACCTTGAGGCCGGAACCTACCAGCCATTCAATGTTTGCTTGGGCTCCGATGCCCACCACCACGACGTCGGCGCCGACGTAGCGCCCATTGGAAAGGCGCAGGCCTGTGACGTTGCCTTCGGAGCTGTAGAAGTCTTCGATGGTGGCGGAAGAAATAAGGTCCACACCCTTCTCGAGGTGCAGTCCGGCGATGACGCCGCCCATCTCAGTCCCGAGCTGCAGAGCGAAGGGCACCTCGGCGGTGTCGATCATCGTTACTTCCATGCCACGGGAAAGCGCGGAGGAGGCAACTTCCGCGCCGACGAAGCCGGCACCGATGACCACGATCCGGCTGCCCTCGACCAGTTCCGGCGCCAGGCGCTGTGCGTCGTCGATGGTGCGCAGGGTGAAGACGTTGCTCAGGCCGGCGAGAGCCGGCAACGAGCGGGCCCGGGCACCGGTGGCGATGACGATGCCATCGGCCTGCACGGATTCACCGTTGCGGAGCAGAACAGTGCGTGAATCGGAGTCGAGGAAGACGGCGTCGGATCCCAGGAGCCATTCGGCCTGGAGGTCGTCGTCCGGCGATTCCAACAGCAGGTCTTCTGCGGCGACCGTGCCGAGCAGGAATTCCTTGGAAAGAGGCGGACGGTCGTACGGCCGGTGCGGTTCATCGCCGATGATGACCAGGCGTCCGGCGTAACCCTGGGCGCGGGCTGCCCTGGCGGCTGAAAGACCGGCCAGGGAGGCTCCGACAATCGCAAGCGTCTGCATTCTCAACACCTTCTTTCAATACTCGCTGGGTTCTTTGCCGTTGCTCGTATCCGCAATGCGTCGATATCGCTTAATGCGCAACAGCACGCACTATGTGAAACAGCGTGATCCATGACACGTCTGCTGTCAAGGCATGGAAGGCGAACAGGAAACAGAGCAGAAAGTTCTTGACAACTACTGTGAGCTGGCGCACGCTGTTGCATATTACGAAGCGTGTTGATTCCTGCGGAACTAGCCGAATGGACCGGACTCTTCGTCTCCACCAGCCCCAAGCCAGAAAAGGTCCCCGATGCACAAGGCATGCCCGCTCAGCGAAGCACGGTTGATGCCCCGCCGGCCAAGCCTCATGTACGGACCCATGAAGTCTCAGTGATCGACGGCATCAACATGGTCACGGATTCCGAGGACGTCCCCAACCTCGCTCCCGGACTGACCCTGAACGGCCACATCCAACACCGCACACAACAACCCCTCACCACCCGCCGGTAAAGGACTCCCCTCAATGACCTTGAACAGCGAGATAGACCAAAGCAGTACTGCAGACAAAGGCAGCGAATTCGAAGAGAACGCCGAGAACCTCGTGGCCGAAAAAATCGAATCCGACCAGGGCAAGCACGAACGCGAGCCCGGTGAATACAACGACGGCGAGCTGAACCGGCAGATCCTGCAGGAACTGCGCCTGTCCAGAACCGAGCAGGCCGTCACTGAGCGCCGTAACCGGAAGCTTGTCCTTGACAAGGTGACGTTCGGCATCACCGGTGCGATCGCCATCGCGTTCGTCCTCTGGGGTTTCCTCGGCCGGGACAGCCTGGCCACCACCTCCCAGGACGTCCTGGACTGGGTCATGGAATACACCGGCTGGCTCTTCATGGTCCTGGCATCTTTGTTCGTCGTGTTCATCCTCTGGCTCGCCCTTGGCAAGTTCGGCAACATCCCGCTCGGCAAGGACGGTGAAAAACCCGAGTACCGTACGGTCTCCTGGGTCTCCATGATGTTCGCCGCGGGCATGGGCATCGGCCTGATGTTCTACGGCGTGGCCGAACCGCTCTACCACTTCATCTCGCCTCCGCCGGGTACGGTGAACGGCCACACCCCCGAAGCCATCCAGACCGCCATGGCAACCTCGATCTTCCACTGGACCCTGCACCCCTGGGCCATGTATGCCGTCGTGGGCATTGCCATGGCCTACGGAACCTACCGCCTGGGCCGCAGGCAGCTCATCTCCGTGGCCTTCACCTCCATCTTCGGCGTGCGCGCCGTCGAAGGACCGGTCGGCAAGTTCATCAACATCCTCGCCATCTTCGCCACGCTCTTCGGAACCGCCGCATCCCTGGGCCTGGGAGCCCTCCAGATCGGCAGCGGTATCACCTCCAATGGCTGGGCCGGCGAGATCGGCACCCCGGTCCTCGTGGTGATCGTGGCCATCCTGACCTTCTGTTTCGTGGCCTCCGCCGTGTCCGGCATCAGCCGCGGCATCCAGTGGCTGTCCAACATCAACATGGTCCTGGCCGTCGTCCTGGCCCTCGTTGTGTTCGTTGCCGGCCCCACCTTGTTCATCCTCAACCTCATTCCGTCGGCCGTGGGCGACTACATCCGCGACCTCGCCACCATGTCCTCCCGCACCGAAGCAGTCGGAGACGAAGCCCTGCGCAAATGGATGTCCGGCTGGACCATCTTCTACTGGGCCTGGTGGATCTCCTGGACGCCCTTCGTGGGCCTCTTCATCGCCCGGATCAGCCGTGGCCGCACCATCCGCCAGTTCGTCACCGGCGTCCTCTTGGTGCCGAGCATCGTCTCCGTGATCTGGTTCGGCATCTTCGGCGGAACCGCCTTCCACATCCAGCAGGCAGCCGACAAGACCGCCGACGCTACGGACGGCATCGCAAAAATGGTCGACGGCGTCTCCACCATCAACTTCGACGGTGCCCTTTTCGACCTCGTCAAGAACCTCGCGATGCCCGGGTGGGCCATCTCCGCGGTGATCGTCCTGGCGATGGTGCTCGTGGCAATCTTCTTCATCACCGGCGCCGACGCCGCCTCCATCGTGATGGGATCCCTCAGCTCCAACGGCGCCGAGGAACCACGGCGGGGAATCGTCATCTTCTGGGGGACCCTCACCGGCGCAGTGGCTGCCGTCATGCTCTTGGCCGGCGGAGACCAACCCTCCGAAGCCCTATCCGGCCTGCAGCGACTCACCATCGTGGTTGCCCTGCCCTTCGTGCTGGTGATGTTCCTCCTCTGCGTCGCCCTCACCCGCGATCTCCGCCGTGACCCTTTGTCGCTGCGACGACGGCTGGCTGACTCCGTCGTCGAACGCGCCATCCGCGCGGGCGTCGAACAACACGGCGGCGTCCAGTTCGACCTCGTCACCAAGCACGAATGCGACGAACACTGCACCGGCAACAAAACCGACAGCCCAGCAAAGAACCAGGAGTAATCCAATGACCACAGTCCTCGAAGGCCGCCCCACCGGGGGCGCAACAGCCGAAGCCGTCGCGACGGCCGGCACCACCGGCACCGTCCAGTACGTCCTCACCCTCGCCTGCCCGGAGCGTCCCGGGATCGTCCGCGCCATCACCGGCTTCCTCGCCGACCGCGGCTTCGACATCGTCGAGCACCAGCAGTTCGATGACCACGTCAGCGGCAAGCTCTACCTCCGCACGGCGTTCACGGCGGGCGGCACCCCCGAGGCAGGAGACAAGGAAGTCTCCGCGGAAAGCCTCAACGCGGAGTTCGCAGCCATCGCCGAAGAGTTCGACATGGAGTTCGCCATCCACGACGGCCGCCCCCAGCGCCTGCTGGTGATGGTCTCGAAGTTCGGCCACTGCCTCAATGACCTCATCTTCCGGTGGCGGGCCGGCAGCCTGGGTGCGGAGATCGCCGTCGTGGTTTCCAATCACGAGGACCTGCGCCCCATGGCGGAAGCCGCGGGCCTGCCGTTCATCCACGTCCCGATCACCGCGGACACCAAGCCGCAGGCCGAGGCGCGACTGCTGGAACTGGTTGAGGAATACCAGGCCGACCTGGTGGTCCTGGCCCGCTACATGCAGGTACTCTCGGACGAGCTCAGCACGAGCCTCCGGGGCCGCGCCATCAACATCCACCACTCCTTCCTGCCCGGGTTCAAGGGCGCAAAGCCTTACCACCAGGCCTACGACCGCGGCGTGAAGCTCATCGGAGCCACCGCCCACTACGTCACCGCGGACCTAGACGAGGGCCCGATCATCGAGCAGGAAGTATTCCGGGTGGACCACAGCCTGGACGCGAATGCCCTGGTCACCGTCGGCAGGGACGCCGAATCCCAGGCACTGTCCCGGGCAGTGAAGTGGCACTGCCAGCACCGGGTTCTGCTCAACAACACCCGCACCGTCGTCTTCCGCTAACGCGGACACCTAGCCAACAGGAGAAATCACACCCATGAGCGCATCACCACGCGTCGTCATCATCGGCGCCGGCATCGTCGGCACCAACCTTGCGGATGAATTGTCCAGCCGCGGCTGGAACAACATCACCGTCGTCGAGCAGGGCCCGCTGGAACTCGCCGGCGGCTCCACCTCGCACGCGCCGGGCCTGGTGTTCCAAAACAACGGATCCAGGACCATGACCGAGTTCGCCACGTACACGGTCAACAAGCTGCTCTCCCTGAGCAAGGACGGCCAGTCCTGCTTCAACCAGGTGGGCGGCCTGGAGCTGGCAACCACCCCGGAGCGCCTGGCCGACCTCAAGCGCAAGATGGGTGTGATGACCTCGTGGGGCGTCGAAAGCCGGATCATCGACGCCGATGAGTGCGAAAAGATCTACCCCCTCCTGAACACCGGCAAGCTCAGCGGCGGCCGCGAGGTCCTCGGTGGCCTGCTCATCCCCACCGACGGCTTGGCCTTGGCCGCCCGCGCCGTGCAGCTGCTGATCGAGCGCTCCAGTGAGCGGGGCGTGACCTACAGGGGCAACACCGCCGTCACCGGGATCGCCCGGGAGGGCGGCAAGGTGACCGGCGTCGAAACCGCCGACGGCGTGATCCCGGCGGACATCGTGGTCTCCTGTGCAGGCTTCTGGGGCCGTGAACTCGGCAAGATGGTGGACTTGGAAGTGCCGCTGCTGCCGTTGGCCCACCAGTACGTCGTCACCACCCCCTTGGCCGAACTCGAGGGTGTCAACGAGCTTCCCAAGGGCGCCACCAAGCCGATCCTGCGCTACCAGGACAAGGACCTGTATTACCGCGAATGGGGCAACAAGATCGGCATCGGCAGCTACGCGCACCGGCCCATGCCGGTGGACATGTCCGCGCTGCCGAAGGTTTCCGCTGAGGAAATGTCGGACCACCAAATGCCGTCCCGCCTGGACTTCACGCTGGAAGACTTCCTGCCGGCCTGGGAGGACAGCCAGGACCTCCTTCCGGCCCTGCGCAGCACCGCGATCGAGGACGGCTTCAACGGCATCTTCTCCTTCACCCCGGACGGCGGCCCGCTGATCGGCGAGCACCCGGACTTGTCCGGCTTCTGGGTAGCCGAGGCGGTATGGGTGACGCACTCCTCCGGTGTGGCCAAGGCCGTGGCCGAGCTCCTCGTCGAGGGCCGCTCGCGCACCGACCTGCACGGCACCGAACTGACCCGTTTCGAAAAGGTCCAGACCTCGGATTCCTACGTCTCCGAGACCTCCCAGCAGAACTTCGTGGAAATCTACGACATCCTGCACCCGCTGCAGCCCAGGGAATTCCCGCGTGATCTGCGTGTAAGCCCCTTCAACGTCCGCCAGAAGGAGCTGGGCGCTTTCTTCCTGGAGTCCGCCGGCTGGGAGCGCCCGCACTGGTTCGAGGCCAACCGCGGCCTGCTTGAGGAACTGCCCGCCGAATGGCAGGCGCCGGAGCGCGAGTCCTGGGCCAACATGTTCCACTCCCCCATTTCCGCAGCGGAGGCATGGCGGACGCGTACCGCCGTCGGTCTCTATGACATGACGCCGCTCAAGCGGCTGCAGGTTGTGGGCCCCGGCGCCGAAGCGCTGCTGCACCGCCTCAGCACCGGAAACATCACCAAGAAGCCCGGCGCGGTCACGTACTGCCTCCTGCTGGAGCACGACGGCGGGATCCGCAGTGACGTGACGGTTGCGCGCCTCGAGGAGGAGAAGTTCCAGCTGGGCGTCAACAGCAACGTGGACTTCGACTACCTGCGCGTGGAAGCCCGCAAGCAGTCCGCCGCGGATCCGTCCCAGTGGGCGCACGTCAGCGACATCACCGGCAGCACCTGCTGCATCGGCCTGTGGGGCCCGCTGGCCCGTGAGGTCATCGGCAAGCTCAGCAGCGATGACCTGAGCAACGACGGCCTGAAGTACTTCCGCACCAAGGAAATTTCCGTGGGCGGCATCCCCGTGAGCGCCTGGCGGCTGTCCTACGTGGGTGAACTCGGCTGGGAGCTCTACACCACCGCCGAGTACGGCCTGAAGCTCTGGGACCTGCTCTTCGAAGCGGGCCAGGAGTTCGGCATTGTTGCGGCCGGCCGCGGCGCGTTCAACAGCATGCGCCTGGAGAAGGGTTACCGGCTCTGGGGCACGGACATGCACACCGAGCACGATCCCTACCAGTCCGGCCTGGGCTTCTCCGTGGCAAAGGACAAGACGGGCTTCGTTGGTGCCGAGGCATTGCTCGCCCGCAAGGCCGAGCCCGCCGCCAAGACGCTGCGCTGCCTGACCATCGACGACGGCACGTCGATCGTGCTGGGCAAGGAGCCGGTGTACGTCGGTGGCGAGGCTGCCGGCTACGTCACCAGTGCCGCCTACGGTTTCACGATCCACAAGCCGATCGCTTACGCCTGGCTGCCCACCGCCGTCGGTGTCGGGGATTCCGTGGAAATCGAGTACTTCGGTGAGCGCATCCCTGCAACTGTGACCGCCGAACCGCTGTACGACCCGGCCATGGAGCGCATCCGCGGCTGACGCCTCTGTCCCGCGTAGGGCTTATTCCCGCATTAGGGGGTACAGACAGGACCTCCCTCGGCCCTGTCTGTACCCCCTAGGCTTTTAAACATGACTATTGCCAAGGCCTACGCTGCTACATCCGCTACGGAACCCCTTGTCCCGACCACCATTGAACGCCGTGCGCTTGGGCCGCACGATGTCCTGATCGACATCAAGTTCGCCGGTATCTGCCACTCCGATATCCACACCGTCCGCGGCGACTGGGGCCCCGTCGCCTACCCGCTCACGCCCGGCCACGAAATCGCCGGCATCGTTTCCGAGGTCGGAAGCGATGTGACCCGCTACAAGGCCGGCGACCGGGTGGGCGTCGGCTGCATGGTCAACTCCTGCCGCGAGTGCGAGCAGTGCCTGGCCGGCCAGGAGCAGGACTGCCTGAACGGCAACGTGGGCACCTACGCCGCCACCGACCGCGACGGCACCATCACCCAAGGCGGCTACTCCAGCCACGTAGTGGTGAACGAAGCATTCGCCGTCCGGATCCCGGAAGGCCTGGACCTCGACATCGCCGCGCCGCTGCTCTGCGCCGGCATCACCACCTACTCGCCGCTGCGCCGCTGGGGTGCCGGCCCGGGCAAGAAGGTGGCCGTGATCGGCCTCGGCGGGCTCGGCCACATGGCCGTCAAGCTGGCCCACGCCATGGGCGCCGAGGTCACAGTGCTGTCCCAGTCGCTCAAGAAGCAGGAGGACGGCCTCCGCCTGGGCGCCGACCACTACTACGCCACGAGCGATTCCTCCACGTTCGAGGACCTGGCCGGCACGTTCGACCTCATCATCAACACCGTCAGCGCCGTCATCTCGCTGGACGACTACATGCGACTGGTCAAGCCGCACGGTGCCCTGGTATGCGTGGGCGCCCCGGGAGAACCCCTCGAGCTGCGCATCTTCAGCCTGATCGGCGGTGGCAAGACGCTGGCCGGCTCCAACATCGGCGGCATCGCCGAGACCCAGGAGATGCTCGATTTCTGTGCCGAACACGGCATCGGGGCCGAGATCGAGGTCATCCCGGCCGAGAAGATCAACGAAGCCTACGAACGCGTCCTCGCCTCGGACGTGCGCTACCGCTTCGTGATCGACACGGCCACTCTGTAGGCACTCCAAGCCGGCTCCGGCCCGGCGACCTTCCTGACCTCTTTTGAGGCCCCCACGACGGCGACACGCGGCTCTTTGCCGCGTGTCGCCGTCGTGCTTGGGTCAAAGGAGGTCAGGAGCGTTGGCGGCGTCTGCCGGAACGTGGCCAAGAAGTGCGAGAGAGGTTCCGATCCGCGAGAACCCCATTCTTTGGAAGAAGCCGAGCTGGCCCGCTGCCGTCGCAATAATCCCGAGGCACGTTCCGGACGGAAGCAGTCCCACCAGGACTTGGTTGACGAATCTTTCCAGCTCTTGCGGCGTGACGGAAGGGTCGGCAGCCAGGACCGTGACATACCGGAACCCGGCCGGCGATCCCTCCCATGGTTTCAGTGCGCGCATTGCGGCGAACTCATCACGCCCCAGCGGACCGAGCATAGCCAGCAGGAAGATGAGCACTCCAAGCACCGCAAGCAGGACCAAGCCGGCGTAGGCGGGAAAGTGCTGCATCATCAAGATGAAACCAAGCACCGGCACAGCCAGGCAGATCAAGGTCCCAAGCCCTGACACAGCGAGGCCCCGCACCATCTGCGCGGTACTTTCTTCCTTGGACTGCACACCGAGGACCATCCTCCCGGAAGCGTCCGTCCACAGGAAGGCCGGTCCGGCTGCAACAGCCAACAGTCCGGCGATAAAGCTGATACGCCGTTGGACCGGGCGGGCTGTGGGGCCGTCCGTGGACGCTCCCGCTATCAACCAGGCAAGCCGCGGAAGATCCCTGAATCCGGCTTTCCCTACTCCCCCATCAATCATCCCCATGACGCCCTTCTCCGCGTTCCCCTGAACCGTAAAGTTCCTCCAGCAATCCAATCAGCCGCTTTCCGGCCGAGGGCAGTTCCCCCTTCAACCACGCCGCGTGCACCGGCACCAGCGGAGCATCCCGCACGGGCCGGTACACAACTCCGCTGCGCCGGTACTGGTGCGCCGTCGATTCTGCCGTCACGCCCCGGGCCTTGCCGCTGCCGATCACCGTCAACCAGTCGTCCACGCTGTGGATCTCCACGGTTTTGGCCGGCCGGATCTCCTCCGGCCAGAGTTCCAGGGTGGTGCTGCCGGTCCGGGCATCGATGGCCAGCGGTTTGTCCGCGATCTGGGCCAGGCCCACACTGCGCTTCGCCGCGAGGGGATCGTCCGCAGCCATCGCGCAGAAGCGCTTCTCGGCGCCGATCCGCTGCAGCTCCAGCCTCCGGGCCACGGGCACGCGGCGCAAGATCGCGAGGTCGCTGGCGCCCTCAAGCAGTCCCGCCGTCGGGCTGTTGCTCATCACCAGCTCAAGTTCGGTCTCCGGACACTCGGCCACCCAACGGCGCTGCAGTTCCGTGGTGTGCCGGCCCAGGGCGGACCATGCGTAGCCGAGCCGCAGCGTCCCGCCGCCGCGGGCCGCCTGTTCCAAGCCGACGACGGCGGCCAGCACCCGGCGGGCGTG
>JGI25152J39213_1001413_pt1 | contig 10391 bp, 9 predicted proteins | sample AraplaMF_Col_mMS_FD_39213 | JGI IMG/M metagenome (IMG submission 39213)
GTAAAAGACCGGGCATCTGCCCGGCTTTTGCTAAACCAAAATGGCGGGGACCCTCGCGATCCCCTGCCCTTTTAACTAAAACAATCACTAACTAACTTTACTCTTTTTTTAACCAGAACCTGTACTCGCTGTGGGATTTGTATTTCTGTCCTGGCCATAATACGGCGTATGGGAATTCGGGATGGTTTGGACTGTCCGGAAAATGCTGTGTCTCTAAACAAAATGCCGTCCTGAAATCGCTTTGGTTATTATTACACCCCAGGATAAATAAAGGCACGGACAGAATGGCTACTGTCCGGCCCCAACGGAACGCATGATTAAAAAAATGCTTCATAGTTTGCTTGTTAATTTAAATGCTTTAAATAAGGGGTACCAATCAAGTACCCCTCATACTCTACCTGTTAGATGACCATTTCCCTTATTCTGATCATTACAGACATTGACACGGGTATTAAAAAAAATGCGTAGTCTCAGGGTGGAATTTTTTTTTAAACCTGATCTGTGCATCCAAATAGTTGCCTTAGCATTTGACGACAAAGTTTCAGACACGGCATTTACCGTATTCCCACACCATGGAATTCATCACACTCACTAAACCAAACCTCAGCACGACGCTTGTATGTGCCCGTTAAGCGTACAATGTCCTTATCAATGTACTCTAGAACGTAATGTATGCTTAACCATATCGTAAAGCGTTTGCTCAGCTGAAGTATTTGGAACTGCATGGCACTCGACAGGAACACCAGCGGCCATTTGAGCGGCCCAATCAATAATGTTTTTCTCAATCGGTGATGGTATGCGTGTTACTTCTTCATAGGTTTTATTCATGATAGGATTACCTTCGTCATCACTCTTCCCAGAATCGGTCTGAACTTCGCGCTTCTTCCGCTCCGTCTCCTTCATTACCTCATGATCTTCCGGTTGAATAGACGGGATATCCTCATCAGGCCTGGCAGCCTTTATTTTTTCAATAAGCTTTGTAGGATCAGAAAGGAGATTGGTAAGTGTTGATAGTTCCATAGTAAACACACCATAAAATGGGCGCAAACAAAAATACCCCTGCTAATTGGCAAGGGGTAGCGCGCGCTATTACCATGATTATTTGGTAAAGAAACGTGCTTTTAACAACAAAATATCTAAACTTTTTGCACCGTGTTAAATTTGAGGGGTTCGTGTTTACTATCCGTCAAAGTTTTCATAATTGTTGATGAGTCAAAACTCTTCGAAAAATTAAAAGTGAAATTAAAAGTATTGACTGTGAAGCTGCCTTTTATAAAGTACACTTGAGAGTCTAAAGGTAATAATAGCGCATGAACTAGGCGCCTCGCTTTATCAAAATCAATACTTCCACTTTCAAAGGTTCCTCTAATGAAAAACGTACTTTTTTCTTCGGAATATAAAGATTGGTTGGGCTTGATTACTTCTCTACCTTTTAGATCATTTATTGCTGTCATAAATTTAGCTTCCATTTGATTTACTGTATTCATAAGTAAATTAATCGGATCATCTTTTGCTATTCCCTTTAATATTGACTCTTGTTGTATCACATCATAGATTGGATTTTCGGGCTCTGCCCCAGATAAAGCTTCTTCAATCATCGCCCTGAGCTGAGGTTTTGCAGATTCTGATCCCGCTAAAGAATCAATATAAAAAATTGTTCTCTGGTCTGTAATATCAAAAGGTAATCTTGTTCCTTTCTCTGCCATAGTGATCACAGGCAACCTTGCAGCGTGCCTTAGGGCTAACTCATACATTACATTCGGGTTTAAACCTGTTAAATTCGCAATCGCTAATTTGTCTTCTAAAATTCTTTTGATGATTTGCTTATTGATCGAACCAGATGTGTTTATTTCGTTTGCAGGCGTAGCTTTAAATCCAAAATCTTTTAGCACCGGATTGATAACAGAGCTTATTAGTCCCATAGCTTTAACATAAGTCTCAGAATTAAATTCGCCTATCGGAGTGATTATAAAGCATTCGTCGATTACAGGCAAGTCTATAGTTTGATCTTCATTTTGGGCAACTTTATCTTGTTTTTTAACCATGAGTTATTAATTTAGTTTCCCGAAAATATGAAACTATCTCATTAAATAATAATAAAACATCGCTTTAACCGGTTGGCTAATTGGCCTGACCGCATTTATCCAGACTGAAATGAATTTCTGGCTTGATCGGTTGTGGTTTGACAAGCCATATAATATTTGTATTTTTGGAGTTTAAACAATCAACACTCTCATTTATGCAATTCCCTATTACTGCAATCACAAAGGTAGATACCCTTAACTACCGTATACATACGCTACAATTAAAAGTTGATAGCCTAGAAAGAATTGTCGCTAAAACCGAAATAGGTACAGGATTTTTCAGCGAAATTATTAGCTTACAGCTGGCCATTTTTGTGTTTATTTTAGGTTTTTCTGCTTTTATAAGCTGGAAATGGTTTATAAATCAAATTAATCGTGTTAGGGATGAAACAAAAAGTTACACAGACAGAGAAGTTCTAATTCTTGAAAGTCAACTAAATAAACATAAAGACGAGACAAAAGAAAAGAATGATGATATTGAGGATTCTATAAACAGAACAATATATGATGTAAACCGAGCTATGTATGCTCGAGTTCTAGCGGATAATGATTGGGCTAATGGATTTGATTGGGGACTTTCGTGTAGCGAAATGTTATATAAGATATATCCTGATGACTTTAAAGGCATTGAGGCGTGGCTTGTGATGTCTAACCGTTGCTTAATTAAATGCCAAATCGGGGAGGTCGTACTTGTAGAGAACATAGAGAGAATTCACAAAACTTTGAAGCATTTCGAAAGTATTGAAGAAAACGAAATAAAAAAAATCTTATCGGATATACTTAAAACTGTAAACCATTTGGTTTACACTATTCCTGCAGTCCCAGAAGATTTAGTTGAACGCCCAAGTGACACAAATACAGAAGACGTAGAACATGAAGAGGCTGGACCTACCGAATCCCACTCAACACCCCAAGGCTAGATTTTTTAGCGCTAAAGAACTTTTCATACTCACCAGCGAAAGCAGTGGTGATGATATATCACTTTGCGTCACTGGCGTGGCCGAATTCCTCATAAGTTACACCAGTTACTTTATTTTTCTTTTTAGTCTTTTTGATGGTACCATCTGAATCTTCTACAGCATACTGATAATCAAAAATGCTTTTCTTACATTTTTCGTTGATGCCAATCGTTATGGTGTGCAAACCTTCATAAATTTCATTGATAAACTTCCCGGATTAGGCTACACTTGGATTCTTAGACTGTAGTCATAAAGTCTGCCGATATTTAACCAGGTGTTTATTGGTGATCTCGGTAAAGAAATTCTCCCCTTTACTAAGTTTGGTATCTTCTTTCAGTGAAGTACGATCACCATAAACAAATAAACCTTGAACCTCCCCTAGTGGGTATCTTTTAGCAAACTCATCACAATCATCTTTAACCCTGTTACGCGGATCCTCTAAAAATATTTCATCAATCTGCTGAGCATGTTTGCCGGATATCTGCCAAACCTCACAAGTAAGATAAGGATTAACGTTTTCATCCCATGCTAAATGAATTGGAAGGTCCTTATTCCACCCAATTTTATTAACGTGCTGAGCAGTTTTGATTTTCTTCCAGAATTCGCCACTGGTTCGCAATTTGCCCCAATCACCCAGGCCATAAATGCGATAATACTCGTAGTCAAGAACCTTATCCTTCTCAAAATCGTCAATGGTATGCTGATCTACAAAGCCCCCAACCTGAACCAAATCACCCCGCTCATTTACCGCCCAATCACCGATAATATATTTATTATCAAGGTAATTAGTTTTAAAGACAACAAGGTTACCCTTAGCATTTACCCAAATTCCCTCTATATCTGACTCCTGTTCAATTAATTCTTCTTGATCGAATAACTTCAGTCTTTATCCAATGCTCTTCGCTTACAGGTTTTATGTGGTTGCTTTAAAAAAGGATTGTGCAGGTGGTAAATGCAAATATGGTCAGCAATATTATGATTTTGAGGATGGCATCATGTATTTTCTTGCTCCGCACCAGGTATTGCAATTTGAGGATGTGCTGCTCAATGGCGTAAAGGGTTTTGTATTGGTTGTGCATCCCGATTTTCTTCACAGTTATCCCCTAGCCTCAGAAATTAAAGGCTACGGGTATTTCTCTTACGCCACCAATGAAGCGCTGCACCTTTCTGAAAAAGAAGAAAAAGCGATCATGCACATTATAGAAAATATCGGCAGGGAAATAGCCGACAATATGGATGGCTTTAAGCAGGACTTGCTCATATCCAATATGGATTTGCTCTTAAAATATTGTGACCGTTTTTACAACCGCCAGTTTCTGACAAGGAAGAAAGCCAATAACGATTTGCTCACGAAGTTAGAAGCCTTGCTGGATGAGTATTTTAAAACTGAAAGATTAGCTGAAACAGGCATTCCTACCGTTCAGTTTGTGGCTGGCGAACTACATCTAAGCCCCAATTATTTAAGTGATATGCTTCGTGTTCAAACAGGACAAACCACACAGCAGCATATTCAAAACCGGTTGATAGAAAGAGCAAAAGAACTCCTATCTTCCACTTCAATGTCCGTATCTGAAATTGCCTATCAGTTGGGTTTTGAGCATTCACAGTCCTTTCATCGCCTATTCAAAAACCGCACCTCTGTTTCTCCATTGGAATTTAGGCAGTCGTTTAATTAGTCTGTTTATTTTTTGGTTCGGTTTTATAAATTCGTACTACTGATTTGCTTTTCAGGACTAAGGCTATTGGGCTGCCCAATAGATTTGCCGGTAATCAGTCTACGACTAAACGATTTATAATTGCTATGAAGACTTACGCGCTTTCTCTTTTACTCACTTTATTAGCCTTTTGCGTTTCCGGCCAGGAGAAATTGACACTGAACAGGCAGCAAATGCGGGCAGATTTTGATTCATTAAGTTCAACATTGCGGCGTGTTTCTCCGCATATTCGGTTAAAAAAAGCCTTGTGGCGATATGATGCCCTCGCGGAAATCCAAAAACTCCGAGGACAGATAGATACCGTCCAAAGTGATTTCAGTTATTTTTTGCTTTTAAATAAGGTGATCAATTTAGCTCAGGACGGGCACACCAGTATATGGGGTGAGCAGAGTGACTGGGTAAACCGCCAGCAGGTTCGCTGCCGAAACATCCGGAATAGTTTTAAACTCTCTTTTGGAAATGTTTATAATGCGGGGCATTACCAGGTTACCGATCCATTTGTGGTAGAGGGAGATACTATTGAAATTGGATCTGAGATTACGCACATCAACGGTCAAAAAGTATCTGATTATTTGCGCAATCACCTTTCTGCTCGTGAAGGGTGCAGCTATGACCTGGAACTTGGCCAGTTCTATTCGCCCGGTTTTTTCAAAAACCTGGAGAGTATTTTTCAGGATTCTATTGGTTTTACTTTCTTGAAAACAAATGGAAAACCGGTAACGCGTAAAATGCCGACTCAGTCTTTTACTAAATTTCTGCCTTCGAAAAATTTTAAGGACAGTAGCCGGGTGGAGTTATGGACTGATGAGCGGACTTTGTATATCCGGCTCATGCAGATGGATGAGTCTGTTAAGCCTGGGCTGTTTACTTCAATTTTAGGGTATAAGGATAAGGTAAAGGATGTAGACCGGGTGGTGATTGATATCAGGGGGAATCCCGGGGGAAATGATAATGTTTGGCAGGATCTGTTTTCAAGGCTTATTGATAAACCCATCCGCTATGGGCTTCAGATCGATGCTTTGGGAGATATTTCGAGCAGAAAAATAATTGGTGATCAATTTAGCGGCAGCAAGGATTGGAAAAAGGAAGGAAGTGCGCTGCTTAAAGGCTACGGGTTTTACCGGGTTGTAGATAAACAGGAGGAGATTTTGCCGGATTCCTTATCGGTTCATTTTGGTGGAAAAATTGTGGTGCTCGCGGAAAGGCATTATTCTTCTGCAGGCAGTATGGTAGCGGTAGCAGGAAGTAGCCCAATGAACAACCTGTTTGCTGTTGGGCGTGGTACGGGATACTTTATGGGGATCGGGTTCGCGCCTGGTGTATTCAAATTGCCGCATACTGGTTTGCAGTATAGGATTGCCCCATCAATTGAGGTGAGCCGGGCGAAAAACCTTTCGGATCTGATGCATTATAAAATGTCGGTTTCAGTAAGCTATGACATGAATTATTTCAGGGAAAAGTTCCGCTATACTGGGAGCCCTTATTCCCGTGAGTTTATGATCAGGTTTGATCCGATGATCCGTGCGGCGCTAGTCAACTAAAGCTGAGGCAGGGGCTATTATCTAAAATGACCGAAGCTGGATGTTCTTTTGATGCAATTGTGAATTGCCTTTCCTTTTTAAAACCGTTTGATAAACAAGAGCATACAGGCTCAGACTTACACTGTACTCCACTGAAAATCAGCCGGCAAGCCTCTGCAGATGGGAGGAATACCAGAATTGCCCCTCAGCTCCTGGCTCAGGGGAATGCTTTGGATGCTGATAATCGTAATAGACATAACATATATTGCGCATGGTTCCATAAACCTCGCATACCTGCTCTGCCTGAAGTCCTTTTGGATGGCGGTTCAACCAGAGATGCTGCTGATCAAAAAGCTCATCGGTGATGAGCAGGTAAGATTGGCTCTGGATATCATTTTTCAAAAGCCTGTGTGCTTCGATCACTGCCTCCCCGTATAGTTTTTTAAAGCCGTTGATGTTATATTCTGCCAATGTTCCGTAGTGCACAATCATTTTCAGCGAAAGATCCAGCTTGCTGCCCAGTCGGGCGGAAATGGATGATAGGCGCTCGTTGAAGGTATTAAGCATATGTTCGAATTGTCTGGTCAGTGAGGCGAGTAGTGGCGGGTTACCGTATTTATAAAACAGTACTGCATCTCCCTCGATTTCTGAAACTTCCAGTCCAAGCTGGTTGCTGGAAATGATGGCCGATAACAGTTCGTAGGTGATACTTCTGCCGGTTACCGCGTCCACCTGGTGAACCAGTCGGCTGTAACCACTGATATCGGGTATGATAATTACGCCTTTGGCGATTTTTTCTTTTTTGGTGATATGATCCATTGTTCCCATGTTTTTTCATGATTTGTGCAGGTTTTCCTGCTGGGTGTTAAAATAACTGCGTCAGGCTTGAGCACTTGCCCAGGCCTGATGCAGTATTACTAGTTTATCTCCAGCCTCCGCCCAGGCTTCTGTAGAGATCGCTAAAGGCACTGCGCTGTGCATTTTGTAATGCGGCCAATTCCAACTCGGCCTGCAGGACATTTCCCTGGGCAGTGATGACCTCCAGGTAAGTTGCCTTTCCACCTTGAAAGAGTAATCTTGCATTGGCTGTGGCTTGTTTCAAGGTATCTACGCGTTTAGAAAGGATGAGACTTTCCTGCTCTCGTTTTTCGATCCTGGCCAGGGCGTCGGAAACTTCACCGACGGCAAGCAGTACGCTCTTTCGAAATTCGATAACGGCTTTATCACGCTCTATGAGTGCTGTTTTGTAGGCGGTCTGAAGTTTTCTGCCTTGCAGCAGTGGTTGGGTCAATCCTCCACCAAAGGCGGCAAACAGCGAACCAGGCAGATTAAACCAGTCGCTGGCCTTTAATGCGCTGAGTCCGCCCGAGGCAGTGATGGTGACTGAAGGGTAACGCGCGGCTTTAGTGATACCGACACTGGCATTGGCGATGGTCAGGCTGAGTTCTTTTTCCCTGATATCGGGTCTGTTGGCAAGCAAAGCCGCAGGAAGTCCGGCGTGGAATTTCCCGGTATCAAGCTGATCAGGCATTTTGTTTCTGGCTACAGCTGCCGGAAAGGCACCTGCCAGGATTTGCAGGGCATTTTCCTGAATGAGGATGTCTTGCGAGATCTTTGGGATGAGCTGCCCGGCAGCCAGGCGTTGCGCCTGGGCTTGCTGTAAGGCCAGCGAGGTGACCAGTCCGGCCTCGAACTGAAACTTGATTATCCTAAAGGTGGAGTCATTTAAAGCCAGGTTGTTTTTAGCAATTTCCAGCTGCTGATCGAGCATTTGCAGATTGTAGTAACCTGTGCTTACCGCTGCGATCAAACTGGTTTGCAGGGCATGTTTTGCCTGGCCGCTTTGGAGGTACCTCGCCGCAGCAAGGCTGTTCTGGTTTTTGATCTTGCCCCAGATATCTGCTTCCCAGGATAGTGTCACCCCTGCGGTATAGTCTTCCAGGTGTCCCTGCGAGAGAAATGACCTGGTGGTTTGTCCGCTCAGACTGTTGTCTGAGGGATTAACTGTGGATGCATTCAGTGCAAGGGACAAGGTGGGCAAATTGTTCCATTTTCGCTGACGGTAGAGCAGTTCTGCACTTTGGATATGCTTTAGGGCAATTTGCATATCATAGTTCCTGGTGATGGCTGCCTGGATGAGCTGTTGGAGTTTTTGATCCCCGAAGAAAGTTTTCCAAGGCAGATGGGCTATGCTAAGGGTATCATTTTCAGGCGCTCCCCTGAAAACCTGGGGTGTTACATCTTTTGGAGGATGGATATCCTTCGAAATGGAACAGGCGCCCAGAAAGGCTATAGCAAGCAATGCGAGAAATTTATTGAGATTTTTATTCATGACTGTAATTATATAGTTGTTGAAGATGCTGACCCTGCCCCAGAGGGTGTCTGCGCGGTTTGCGCTTCAGGGTTTGCTGAGGAGATACGCTCCTGGAGTGTTTGAAACACGACAAAGAGTACCGGTATGATCAGCAAACCAAGCACTACCCCACTGAGCATACCGCCAGCTGCGCCTATACTGATTGAGTGGTTACCCATGGCCGATGGCCCTGTTGCGCGCATCATCGGGATGATGCCCACCACGAAGGCAACCGAGGTCATGATGATCGGTCTTAACCTAAGCTTCGCCGCCTCCATTGCTGCGCTGAGCAGGGTATGGCCTGCCCTTCTACGTTGCAAGGCGTATTCGACTATCAATATGGCATTTTTTGCCAGTAAGCCGATCAGCATGATCAGGGCTACCTGAACGTAGATATTGTTTTCAATTCCGGCCAGGCCTATGGCGGCAAACACGCCGATGATACCTGTTGGGATAGACAGGATGACTGCCCATGGCAGAATGTAACTGTTGTATTGGGCGGAAAGCAGGAAGTAAACAAAGATCAGTGAGAGGCCAAAGATTACTGCTGATTGTCCCCCTGATGATATTTCTTCTTTGGTCATTCCCGAAAACTCGTATCCGTATCCTGCCGGAAGTTGTTTGGCAGCTACCTCTTCTACTGCCCTGATCGCATCGCCTGTGGAAAATCCGGGTTTTGGGATCGCATTCATGCCAATAGCATTGAACAGGTTGTAACGGGAAACCGATTCGGGGCCGAATACCCTGCTCAATTGCACCAGGGTGGCGATGGGTACCATTTTGCCGTCCCTGTTTTTAACGTAAACTTCCTGGAGTGAGGCTGGCGTGGCTCGGCTTTGTTTGTCTGCCTGAACCATTACGCGGTAGTATTTGCCAAATCGGTTGAAGTCTGATACCTGTGCGCTGCCAAAATAGGCCTGCATGGTCTGCAGGATTTCTTTTTCGCTTACATTGACCTGTTCGGCCTTTTCATGGTCGATCTCCATTTTCAGCTGTGGGTAATCTGAACGGAAGGTTGTGAAAGCGACAGCGATTTCGGGGCGTTTGGACAGTGCTGCAAGGAATTTCTGAGAGATTCCGCTGAAACGGTCTAGTTCTCCCCCGGTTTTATCCTGTAAAACAAAGTCCAGCGCATCAACATTGCTAAAACCAGGGACTGTTGGCAGGGTAAAGACAAAGAACTGGGCACCTTTTACTTTTGAAAGTCTGGCCCTGAGGTCAGCCATGATTTTGTTGATATCGTTTACTTTACCACGCTCCCCGTCTTTTTTGAGCCTGAAAAAAGCGACTCCTGATGATGGACTGGTAGAAGAGGTCAGTACATTGAACCCTGAGATCACATTAAAAATCAGTTTGGATTCCATGTCCCTCACCTGGTCTGCTGCCTGTTTGAAGATCTGCTCGGTGCGCTCAAGTGAAGCTCCTGCCGGCAGAGAAACCGCGATAGCGACAAAACCCTGGTCTTCTGATGGAATGAAACCCGTCGGGGTTCTTTTAACCATCCAGACGGTGGTAAGGATCACCAGTAAAAGTCCAGCCATGCTGAGCCATTTATGGTCGATGAGTTTTTTTACAAGCTGTACGTATCTGGAGGTAATGCGTTCGAAGCTGACATTGAAGCCGGCATAAAAACGCGCTTTAAATCCGACAGGCACTGCACCTGCATGATTTTTAGCAGGCTTAAGGAAAAGTGCGGTCAGGGCGGGACTTAAGGTTAACGCGTTCACCGCCGAAATAAAGATCGCAATGGCCAGCGTGAA
>JGI25152J39213_1001416_pt1 | contig 10380 bp, 13 predicted proteins | sample AraplaMF_Col_mMS_FD_39213 | JGI IMG/M metagenome (IMG submission 39213)
CGAAGAGATTGTAGCCGAAAATCAGGGCGGCGAGTTGAAGCAGGTGAGGGGCGATCATAGATCGATGCTAGCGCGCCGCCGTTAACAGCGCGAAAACGGGAGCCGGCAGCGCAAGCGCGCCGAAAGCCTTGCACCCGCAAGCCATTTCCTTTACCTCACCAGATGAAAAGAACAGCCTTCCAAAGAGCATCAAATGACCCTTGTCGACGTTCGCACGCCTGATCCGAAACGCTTCATTCCCGGCGCCACTGGCGATTGGGAAGTCATCATCGGCATGGAAGTCCATGCGCAGGTGCTGTCGAATTCGAAGCTGTTCTCNGGNGCNNCNACNGAATTCGGCAAGCCGCAGAATTCCAACGTGTCGCTCGTCGATGCGGCCATGCCCGGCATGTTGCCCGTTATCAACGAGGAATGTGTCAGGCAGGCCGTCCGGACTGGCCTGGGCCTGAAGGCGCAGATCAACAAGCGCTCGCTGTTTGATCGCAAGAACTACTTCTATCCCGACCTGCCGCAGGGCTATCAGATCTCGCAGTACAAGGATCCGATCGTCGGCGAGGGNAAGATCATCATCTCGCTCGGCCCCGATCGCCAGGGTCAGTTCGAGGATATCGAGATCGGCATCGAGCGTCTGCATCTGGAGCAGGACGCCGGCAAGTCGTTGCACGACCAGCATGCCACCATGTCCTACGTCGACTTGAACCGCTCGGGCGTCGCGCTGATGGAGATCGTCTCCAAGCCGGATATGCGCTCGTCGGATGAAGCCAAGGCTTACATGACGAAGCTGCGCTCGATCGTCCGCTATCTCGGCACCTGCGACGGTAACATGGACGAAGGCTCGATGCGCGCTGACGTCAACGTCTCCGTCCGTCGTCCGGGCGAAGGCTTCGGCACGCGTTGCGAGATCAAGAACGTCAACTCCATCCGCTTCATTGGCCAGGCAATCGAATATGAAGCCCGNCGCCAGATCGGCGTTCTTGAGGACGGGGGGCAGATCGAGCAGGAGACCCGTCTCTTCGACCCGAACAAGGGCGAGACGCGTTCGATGCGTTCCAAGGAAGATGCGCACGACTACCGCTACTTCCCGGATCCGGACCTGCTGCCGCTGGAGTTCGACGATGCCTTCGTCAAGGCGCTCGAAGCCGACCTGCCGGAATTGCCTGATGACAAGAAGGAGCGCTTCGTGCGCGAACTCGGTCTTTCGATCTACGATGCTTCCGTCCTGGTCTCGGAAAAGGCGATCGCCGACTATTTCGAAGCCGTGGCGGAAGGCCGCGANGGCAAGACGGCTGCCAACTGGGTCATCAACGATCTGCTCGGCGCCCTGAACCGCACGGGCAAGAGCATCGAGGAAACATCCGTTTCGCCGGCTCAGCTTGGTGCGATCATTGACCTCATCAAAGCGGAGACTATTTCCGGAAAGATCGCGAAGGACCTGTTCGAAATCGTGCTGAACGAGGGTGGCGATCCGGCCGAGATCGTCGAAACCAGAGGCATGAAGCAGGTGACCGATACCGGCGCGATCGAACGGGCCGTGGACGAGATCATCGCCGCCAACCCCGATCAGGTCGCAAAGGTCCAGGCCAAGCCAACGCTTGCGGGATGGTTCGTTGGTCAGGTCATGAAGGCCACCGGCGGCAAGGCCAACCCGCAGGCCGTCCAGGCTCTCGTGAAAGCGAAGCTCGGCATCGAGGAGTAAGACCGTGTATTTCGTGCGCACTGCCAGCGAGGGTGATCTCAGCAAGATGCGCACTTTGCTAGATGAGGGTTTTCGCGCGACCTACGCGGGCCTCTACGGCGAAGCAAAGGTGAATGAGATCATTGCTCACCTTTTTTCGCCGGCTGCCCTTCAGGCGCGGCTGGCGAAGAAGAATGCGGAGTTCCTCGTTGCCGACAACGGCAAGGACATCGGCGGCATCGGTTATGCCGCCATGTCCGACGAGATGACAAAAACCGTCATGCTGCACCTGCTCTATGTCCGTCCGCCGCTGCATCGCCAGGGCATCGGTCGGGAGATCTTTGCCGAGTTGGAAACCTGCTTTCCCGATGCCGAAATCATGCGCCTCGAGGTCGAGCCGCGGAACAAGGCGGCGATCGCTTTCTACCATGCTCACGGCTTCGAGGATGTCGGCCGCAATGAAAACGACGGGCCGGGCCAATCCGGCATACCGACGCTGATCCTCGAAAAATTTCTCGAACAGCGCTAGGCCGCAATACGATCATGAGCCAAACCACGATTCGCGAGGCACGCAGCTCCGACGTCGCCGCGCTGGTTGCCATCTTTGCCGCTGATGAACTCGGCGGTCACGGCGACACGACCGCGCCCGAGATATTCGGCAAGTATCTTCGGGCTTTCGAGCGGATTGCTTCATCGCCCGACCAAACGCTTTACGTTGCGGAACGTGACGGGCAGGTCGTAGGCACATTTCAGACCATGGTCGTGACGTCGCTGATCGGTCGTGGCTCCTCGTCGATGATCATTGAGGCGGTGCAGACGCGGGGTGGCATGCGTGGCCAGGGCATCGGTGCCCAGATGATTGAGTTTGCCATTGCGGAGGCAAAACGTCGCGGTTTGCGGCTCGTCCAACTGACGTCGAATGCCAGCCGCACGGATGCGCACCGCTTCTACGACCGACTTGGTTTCAAGCAATCGCATCTCGGCTTCAAGATGGCGCTGAAATGAGCCGGTGTGGCACCGGAATCACTGGACAATGCGGATCGCTGGCGGCATAAGCGAGGGATCAAATTCTGGTCCCGCTTGCCTTCTGGCTAGCTCAAGGAAAAGACATGAAGAATCTCCTCGTGCAAATCTTCACCTGGTGGAACGGTCAGACGATCGGTACGCGTTTTGCGACCTGGCGTTTTGGCAAGCGCGTCGGTGAAGACGAATTGGGTAATGTTTATTACGAAGGCGGTATGTCATCCTACGGTCTTCCGAAGCGTTGGGTGATCTACAAGGGTTATGCCGAAGCCTCTGCAATTCCGCCGGGCTGGCATGGCTGGATGCATCATCGCACGAATGTCCCGCCGAGCCAGGAAAACTACGTTGCCAAGGAATGGCAGAAGCCGCATCGCGCAAACCCGACCGGGTCGCCGCAGGCTTATCGTCCGCCGGGCTCGCTCGTCGTTCCCGGCGAACGTCCGCGGGTTACCGGCGACTACGACGCCTGGACGCCTGGCAACTGAGCAGCTGGTCGCCGACCCTGCTTTTAGCCACAATTGACTATTACCCGCAGAATGGCCGCAGCGATTGCGGCCTTCGATTTTCAGACGCTGTGGAGACGGGCAGATATGAAGCTTATCACGCGGAACCAGCTCCTGCGTGCCGCCGGGCTTTCCCTGGTGCTTGGCTCGATCCTTCTGCCGCAGGCTGCCTCCGCTGCCCGCATTGAGAACTCGGTTGCCGTTTTCTCCGGCCTCGACAAGATCACCGGCCGTATCACCACCTTCGACGTCTATGTCAACGAGACCGTGCAGTTCGGTGCGCTGCAGGTGACGCCGAAGGCCTGCTATTCGCGCGATCAGGCGGAAGCGCAGAAGATCGATGGTTTTGTGGAAGTCGACGAGATCACGCTCGACCGTAAGATCCGCCGCATCTTCACCGGCTGGATGTTTGCCGACAGCCCCGGCCTCAATGCCGTAGAGCATCCGATCTATGACGTCTGGCTAAAGGACTGCAAGCAGAACTCGGACGTTCCCGCGCCTGACAAGGCAGCCAACTAGTTCCTAGAATTCAAGGTGCGGCGAGTCCATTGCCGCCGTGAGGGTGTGGGCGTACTCATTCTTCGGAACATCGATCGCCCCGAACGTCTTCAGGTGCTCGGTCGTAAACTGCGTATCGAGCAAGGTGAAACCCTTGGCGCGCAGCCGTTCCACCAGATGAACGAGGCAGATCTTCGAGGCGTCGGTCCGCCGCGAGAACATGCTTTCGCCGAAGAATGCCGAGCCCAGCGACACTCCGTATAATCCGCCGACAAGTTCGTCGCCGTCCCAGGCCTCGACCGAGTGAGCATGGCCGATACGATGCAGTGTCGAATATAGCGTCTTGATGGTCTGATTGATCCAGGTGCTGGGCCTGTCCCCGGTCTCTGCCGCACAGGCCGCAATGACCGCGTCGAAATCGTAATTGAAGCGGATATCGAACGGCTTGCGCCGGATCGTCTTGGCGAGGCTTTTGGAAACGTGGAATTCGTCGAGCGGCAGGACGCCGCGAAGGTCGGGCTCGACCCAGAATATTTCTGGGTCGTCAGCCGATTCGGCCATTGGGAAAAGACCGATAGAGTAGGCGCGCAGGAGGATTTCCGGTGTTATGCCTGGAGACTTCCTGCGCGATCCTGCCATTCTTTGTTACGCCGGTTTCTTGGCCAGATATTTTTCCAGCCAGTGGATATCATAGTCGCCGTTGGCGATATCCTGATTGTCCACCAGATCCTGGAACAACGGAAGCGTCGTCTTGATGCCGTCGACGACGAACTCGTCGAGCGCGCGGCGCAGACGCATCATGCATTCGACGCGCGTACGGCCGAAGACGATGAGCTTGCCGATGAGGCTGTCGTAGTACGGCGGGATCTTGTAGCCCTGGTACGCGCCGCTATCGACGCGAACACCAAGTCCACCCGGTGCGTGGAAGTGCGTGATCGTGCCCGGGGAGGGTACGAAGGTCCGCGCGTCCTCGGCGTTGATCCGGCATTCGATGGCGTGGCCGTTGAAGTTGATCTCTTCCTGCTTGACGGAGAGCCCGCCGCCCGAAGCGACGCGGATCTGCTCGTGAACAAGGTCGATGCCGGTGATGGCTTCGGTGATCGGATGTTCCACCTGCAGACGGGTGTTCATTTCGATGAAATAGAACTCGCCGTTCTCGTACAGGAACTCGATCGTACCGGCACCGCGATACTTCAGCTTCCTCATGGCGTCGGCACAAATCTGGCCGATCTTCATGCGCTGCTCGACGTTCAAAGCCGGGGAATTGGCTTCTTCCCAGACCTTCTGGTGGCGGCGCTGCAGCGAGCAATCACGTTCGCCGAGATGGATCGCATTGCCTTCGCCGTCACCGAACACCTGGATTTCGATGTGGCGCGGCTGGCCGAGGTACTTTTCCATGTAGACCGCATCGTTGCCGAAGGCGGCTGCCGCTTCGGTACGGGCCGTCGACCAGGCTTCGATCAGGTCGGCCTCGGACTTGGCAACCTTCATGCCGCGACCACCGCCGCCGGCGGTTGCCTTGATCAGCACCGGATAGCCGATTTCGGCAGCCGTCCGCACCGCATCTTCTTCGGTCTTTACCTCGCCGTCCGAACCCGGAACGACAGGAATGCCGAGCTCCTGGGCTGTCGTCTTGGCGGTGATCTTGTCACCCATAAGCCGGATGTGTTCCGCCGTAGGGCCGATAAAGGTGATGCCGTGCGCTTCCAGGATTTCCGCAAACTTGGCGTTTTCGGAGAGGAAGCCGTAACCAGGATGCACAGCATCGGCGCCCGTGATCTCGCAGGCGGCCACGATCTGGTGGATGTTCAGATAGCTGTCGCGTGAGGGCGGAGGACCAATGCAGACGCTCTCGTCGGCGAGACGCACATGCATGGCGTCGGCGTCGGCGGTCGAATGGACCACGACACAGGGGATGCCGAGCTCTTTACAAGCGCGCAGCACGCGAAGCGCGATTTCCCCGCGATTGGCGATGAGGATTTTCGAGACCATGACGCCCGCCTTATTCGATGACGACGAGGGCTTGGCCGTATTCGACGGGGCTTCCGTCCTCGACGAGGATTTCGGTGATCTTCCCGGATTTCGGCGAAGGAATCTGGTTCATGGTCTTCATCGCTTCGATGATGAGCAGCGTCTGGCCTTCCTTCACGGTCGCGCCGAGCTCGATGAAGGCGCGTGCACCGGGAGCCGGAGCCATGTAGGCGGTGCCGACCATCGGAGCGCTGACAGTGTTGGCAGGGTTGCGTGCCGCCGCTGCCGGAGCCGCAGGTGCTGCAGCTGCCGGGGCCGCTACGGCCGGAGCCGCTGCGAACGCGGGCGCAGCCATCGGAGCCTGAATGTACTGGGTGTTGCCGGCGCGCGAAACGCGGATGCGCAGATCGTCCTGCTCGACTTCGATTTCCGTCAGATCCGTGTCGTTGAGGATGTTCGCGAGGTCGCGGATCAGCGCCTGGTCGATACCGTTTTTCTTCTCAGCCATGAGTGTTTGCCCTGTCTTCTTTTTATGCCGTAAGATTCTTCAGCGCCTGGAGCGCCAGAATATAGCTGTAAGGCCCGAAGCCGCAGATGACGCCTTTCACCGCTGGCGCNATCATCGACTTGTGGCGGAATTCTTCCCGCGCGTGAACGTTGGAGATATGGAGCTCTATTACCGGAATGGAAATAGCGCGAATTGCATCGTGGAGCGCGACCGACGTATGCGTGTAGGCACCTGCATTGATCGCGACACCAACGGCCTTGTCGTTCGCTTCATGGAACCAATCAACGAGCGTGCCTTCGTGATTGCTCTGGCGAAAATCAATATCGAAGCCGAGCTCACGCCCGGCCGCCTTGCAGTCCGCCTCGATATCCTGAAGGGTCTTGCCACCATAGATGCCGGGCTCTCTTTTGCCGAGCATGTTCAGGTTGGGGCCGTTCAGGACGAATATCGTTTGCGTCATCGAATGTTCCAATAAGTGCGGGACGGCAACCTATAGACTCCCCACGGGCCTAATGAAAGCCCTTTGGGAAGTGCAGCCCGAATCACGCCATATTTGTCCACATGGCTGAAACGCTTCGATTTTGGCGATTTGATGAGCGTCGCCTCAGCAACTCGTCTTGCCGCAGGCACGCATATTCTTCACCTTGGCTTCAAGGTCGTCGAAGCCAACCGCGCCTTGAACGAGCTCGTTGCCGACCACATAGGACGGTGTGCCTGTGATGCCGAGGCTCTGAGCAAGGTCATAGGTTTCCTTGACGGAAGCATCGCTGGAGCTCTTGGCCATCTCATCCCTTATCTGCTTTTCGCTGACGCCAAGGGACTCTGCGACTTCGAGAGCGCTCGCTTCGTCGGCGCGGCCGTCGTGGCCAAGCAATGCGATATGGAACTGGCTATATTTCTGTGGCGCCAGTTTGCGGAATGCGTCGGATACCTTGTGGGCGGCAACCGATTCCGGTCCGAGGATTGGGAATTCCTTGAGCACGAAGCGGACGTTCTTGTCTTTTTCGAGCATCGTCTGCATGTCCGAAAGCGCATGCCTGCAATAGCCGCAATTGTAATCGAAGAATTCGACGATCGTGATGTCGCCCTTCGGGTTGCCGATCGCCAAGTCATACTTCGAATCGAAGATCGTCGACTTGTTGTCAGCAATCACGGCGTTGGCTTTAACGAGGCGCGCCTGCTCCTGCTTCTTCTGCAGCGCATCCTGAACATCGAGCATGATCTCTGGATTTTCGATCAGGTATTGCTTGATGAACTCGCCGAACTCCTTCTTCTGCGCGTCGTCGAGTGCTGCCGCCGGATAGGCAGTTGCCACCGAGGCAGTGAGCGCGAGCGCGGTGAAGATTTTCGGAAGTATGGCCATTATATCCTCGTCATCAGCAGTTTACATGCGTCGGTTCTAGGCGTCGAATAACACTGCCCGGTTAACGGCGGCANGCCGCTGCCGCCAAATTACGGTGCGTCCGGTCGTCTTCAAACAGGAATTTTCGCATCGGCGGTTCAATCGCGGGATTGTGATGACCCGATTATTGCGGCAATTGTCTGGCCGCAAGCAAAGTTAGAGAGAAGCGATCTTGTTTTCCATTTCCCAACGCAGCGAAGTCGAACCCTTTCATGCCATGGATGTTCTGGCGGAGGCGACAAGGCGGCGAGCGAACGGCCATCCGGTCATTTCCATGGCCGTCGGCCAGCCATCCCATCCGGCGCCGCGGGCCGCGCGGGAGGCAGCGCAGGCTGCGCTTGTGGAGGGCAAGATCGGCTACACGGACGCGCTTGGTACGACGAGACTGAAACAAGCGCTGGCCGACCATTATCTCGGCCGTCACGGGCTGGAAATCGATCCTGCACGGATCGCGATAACGACGGGTTCTTCTGCCGGCTTCAATTTGGCGTTTCTCTCGCTGTTCGATGCCGGCGACGCGGTCGCGATTGCCCGGCCGGGCTATCCCGCCTACCGCAATATCCTCGGCGCGTTGGGGTTGAGGGTGATCGAGGTGCCGGTAACGGCCGAAACCCACTTCACGTTGACGCCCGCGAGTCTCGAGGCCGCGCAAACGGCAAACAATGTCAGGCTGAAGGGCGTTCTGCTGGCGAGCCCCGCCAACCCGACAGGTACCGTGACCGGCCGCCAGGGGCTGAAGTCCTTGGCCGACTATTGCGCGGCCAATTCGATCGCGTTCATTTCAGACGAAATCTACCACGGACTGACCTTTGCCGGCGAAGAGACCAGCGCGCTGGAATTGACCGACGAGGCGATCGTCATCAACTCCTTCTCCAAATATTATTGCATGACGGGATGGCGGATCGGCTGGATGGTGCTGCCCGAGCGGCTGGTGCGCCCGATCGAGCGCGTCGCGCAAAGCCTCTACATCTCGCCGCCCGAACTCTCGCAGATCGCCGCGACGGCCGCTCTCGGCGCGGCCGCGGAACTCGATGTCTACAAGGCGAGCTACGCGGCCAACCGCGATTTTCTGCTGAAGCGTCTGCCGGAGATCGGCCTGTCCATCGCATCGCCGATGGATGGCGCCTTCTACGCCTATGTCGACGTAACGCGCTTTACCAATGATAGCATGGCCTTCGCGAAGCGGATGTTGGCGGAGATCAACGTCGCCGCGACGCCGGGCCTGGATTTCGACCCGCTGGAAGGTAATCGATCGATGCGCATGTCCTACGCCGGTTCCGAAGCCGAGATCATCGAAGCAATCGAACGTATCGCAGCGTGGTTGAAGTAAGTTTCTTCTAATGGAGAGTCCTCTGGAGACTTGCTAATGCAATTTCTGAGCGGCTTCGCGGCGGGCCGCCCTACTTAGTTAGCCGATTTGGCAAGTCTCACGGTCGAGCTGCGACACCAGCGCCAGGATCGTTTCTGAAACCGGGGTCGGCGTTGCCGTCAGGCGGCCCAGTGAAACGACCATTCCCACCAGCGGCGTAATCTCCAGCGACTTTCCCGCCAAGAGGTCTTGGAGCATAGAGGTGCGAACGGGCCCGATCTGTCGGGCCTGTTCCAGTCGCTGCTCGACGGACATCCCGACATTCGCGCCGAGCGCCTCTCCGACAGCCTTTACCTCCTTCATGACCTTGCCGATCTGGTCGGCGATTGCCGCATCGGCCATCAGGTTGGACATCAAAGATCGCGTCAGCGCACTTATCGGGTTGAAGGAGGCGTTGCCCATCAGCTTGCTCCAGATGTCGTCGCGAATTCGGCTCGAGAGCTTCACGCCGATATCGGCGCGCTGCAGCAGCGCTTCGACGTTGCGCAAATCATTGCTGATGTCGCCGGAGGGCTCGCCGAGGATGAAATGCCCTTTGTTGCTGAGCCTGATCTCACCGGGCTTGCTGACTTCAGCGCCCTGATGGGCGACGCAGCCGATGACGCGTTCCGGGCCGACAAGTCGCCATAGTTTGCCGCCCTCATCGAGCTCATCGAACTGTAGTTCCGCATGCCCACTGTCCTGATCGCGATGAAAATACCACCACGGAATGCCGTTGAGGATCATCATCACGCGTGTGCCATCTTTCAGCAGAAGGCCGATTCCCTCTGCGGCGGCGCTGAGCTGGTGGCCCTTTAGCCCGGTGATGAGGAGATCCTGCGGCGGCAGTTCCCTCGGATTGTCGGTCGCCGTGAGGTTTATGGTGAGGGGTGCTTCTACGTCCGCCTCCATGAGACGCAATCCATCGCGTCGGATGGCGTCGAGATGAGCGCCGCGGGCAACGACCGAAACTGTCGCCTCTGCGCCGATTGAAGAGGCAAGCTTGGCAGCGATGGCGCCGCCGAGTGCACCGGCGCCGAAGATGCAGATATTTCTGAAGGACATGCGATGATCTTTCCGCGATTGGTGGTCGCGCTGAACTTAGGTCATCCATTTCTCAAGGCGAGTGATATTTTGAAGCCGCCGAAAGGTTTTAGTGGCCGCTGCCGGGAAAAAGTTCGTTTCGGCGAAGCTGGTCGATGGCCGCCACGGCATCTTCGGCAGACCAGCCCGCGCGGATGGCCGCAGCGATCATCCGGACTTCGGCCTCCTCTTCGATCTTGAGGAACAGTGGTTCTAAGGCCTCTTGAGCCGTAAGAATATGCTCGTTGGGAGGGGTAACTGAGTGGCGGGTGGCTGGCGTGATCATCTGCACGGTGCTCCTCTCTCTGACAGGGGATGATTCAAAATAAAGCGCGAATGCAAAAAAGGTTCCGGATAAAGTTTCAAGGA
>JGI25152J39213_1001421_pt1 | contig 10363 bp, 8 predicted proteins | sample AraplaMF_Col_mMS_FD_39213 | JGI IMG/M metagenome (IMG submission 39213)
TCAGAGTTTGTGCGGTGCACGCCTTCCTTTGACCAAATTTGACGGCAAGGAAGGCGGATAAGAGCTTGGAAGCTTGACCAGGGCTTTGGGCGGCGGCCGCCAGACACTTCTTGCGAGATCACTTTGTGCCGCCCGGTCAAGTGCCGGGCGTTTGGATTCGGGGATTTTGGATCAATGGAACAAGTAGGATTGGCAGCAGCAACGGCCGACGTCAGCCTCTGGTCGCTGTTTATGCAGGCAGGTCTCGTCGTCAAGCTGGTCATGCTCGGGCTCATCGCAGCCTCGGTCTGGACCTGGGCGATCGTCATCGACAAGTATCTGGCGTATGGTCGCGCACGGCGCCAGTTCGAGAAGTTCGAGCAGGTGTTCTGGTCGGGCCAGTCGCTGGAAGAGCTCTATCGCACATTATCGGAGCGCAACAACACGGGCCTTGCCGCGATCTTCGTTGCGGCGATGCGCGAATGGAAGAAGTCGTTCGAGCGCGGTGCGCGCTCCCCGATCGGTCTGCAGATGCGTATCGACCGCGCCATGGACGTTACGCTGGCGCGTGAATCCGAATTTCTCTCCGCCCGTCTCGGCTCGCTGGCAACGATCGGTTCGGCCGGCCCGTTCATCGGCCTCTTCGGTACGGTCGTCGGTATCATGACCTCGTTCCAGGCAATCGCCGGCTCGAAGTCGACGAACCTCGCGGTCGTTGCTCCCGGTATCGCCGAAGCGCTGCTTGCAACCGCAATTGGCCTTGTTGCCGCTATCCCGGCCGTTATCGCCTACAACAAGTTCACTGCCGACGCCGGCAAGCTTTCGGGCCGTATGGAAGGCTTCGCGGATGAATTCTCCGCCATCCTTTCGCGCCAGATCGACGAAAAACTGCAGCCGCGCCAGGCCGCGCAGTAATCGACGGGAACGGAGTCAACGATATGGGTATGGGTGCTCCAAGCGGTGGCGGTAGCGGCGGTGGTCGCGGTGGTCGTCGTCGCGGTGGCCACAGAGGTGGTGCCATCTCCGAAATCAACGTGACGCCGCTCGTCGACGTCATGCTGGTGCTTTTGATCATCTTCATGGTGGCAGCACCGATGATGACGGTCGGCGTGCCCGTCGACTTGCCGGAAACACAGGCCAAGGCGCTGAATTCCGAAACGCAGCCGATCACGATCTCGGTGAAGAACGACGGCCAGGTGTTCCTGCAGGAAACACCGATCCCGGTCGAAGAGATTGCCGCGAAGCTCGAGGCGATCGCAACGACGGGCTACAATGAACGCATCTTCGTTCGCGGCGACGCGACCGCGCCCTATGGCGTGATCGCCGACGTCATGGCTCGCATCCAGGGTGCTGGCTACAAGAACATCGGCCTCGTGACGCAGCAGAAGAAGGACCAATAGCGAACGCTATGAAGGCCAGTATCGTCACATCTGCGGCTCTGCACTGTGCACTGCTTGCCTGGGCGCTGATCTCGATCGGCTCCCCGGAGCAGTTCAAGGTCGAGGATTTCGAGGCGATGCCCGTCGACCTCGTGCCCGTCGAAGAAATGACGCAGATGCAGCAGGGCGACAAGACGGCCAAGCCGAGTGAAAAGCCGGCGCCGAAGCCGACGGCCAAGCCGACCAATGTCGAAAACGCCGAGAACATGGGCGAGAACAAGGTCGACCTCAAGGCGCCGCCGGTCCCGAACGCCAAGCCCAGCAATAACGAGAGCGCTGCTGCCCCTAAGGCCGTCGAAAAGCCTCTTCCTCAGAATGATCCCGTCCCCAACGAGGTGAAGGAGATAATGAAGGAGGAGACGGACGTCGAGCCGAAGCAGGTCGCGTCCATTACGCCGCCGAAGCCGGAAATCACCCCGCCGACGCCGCCAAAGCCTGAGGAAACGCCACAGGAGCAGCCGGAGCCACCGAAGCCGGACGCCGAGGCGCTGCCGGACAAGGTTCCGACTCCGGTCGTGAAGCCGCAAGCCAAGCCGCCGGAACAGAAGTCGGCCGAAAAGCCCCCGGAGAAAAAGACCGAGGATCAGGCGAAGGCGGACGAAAAGCCGACGGACAAGAAGAAGGCCGACAAGAAGCAGGAGAAAGCGAAGTCCGCCTCCTCTAAGCAGAGCGACTTCAACGCCGACGATATCGCGGCGCTGCTGAACAAGCAGGACCCGTCGAATGGCGGAGCCAAAAGTTCGACCGAGGTTGCTTCGCTCGGTGCCAAGAAGGCCACCGGTGGCTCCAAGCTCTCGATGAGCGAGATGGATGCGCTGCGTAGCGCGATCGCCGGCAACTGGTCGGTTATCCCGGGGATGGAAGGTGCTAGCGACGTTCGCATCAAGGTCCACATGAAGCTGGACCCTGACGGTAACATCATCGGCTCACCCGAGGTCGAAGCGGTTGGCGGCACCAACGAGGCGACGCGCATGGCGTTGGCAAGCGGTGCCAAGCGTGCCGTGATGAAGTCGTCGCCCTTCACCAATCTCCCGAAAGACAAATATGACGCCTGGGGCGAAGTTATCGTCAACTTCGATCCCAGCGATCTAGCACTTTAAAATGCTGAAAGGCTTGTCCTCCATGACCAAGTGTTCCCTCATTCGCGCCTTGATGGTCGCCGTCGGCATGATAACCACTGCGGTTGTCGCCACGCCGGCCAACGCGCTTGTCGAAATCAACATCAACAAGGGCAATGTCGAGCCACTGCCGATCGCGATCACCGATTTCCTGCAAGGCGACATGGGCGCCCAGGTGTCGCAAGTGGTTGCCGCCGACCTTCAGCGCTCCGGCCTCTTTGCGCCAATCAACAAGAACGCCTTCATCGAGAAGATCTCCAACCCGGATGCCGCTCCGCGCTTCGAAGATTGGAAGGTCATCAATGCGCAGGCCCTCGTTACCGGTCGCGTGACGCAGGAAAGCGACGGGCGCCTGCGCGCCGAGTTCCGCCTTTGGGATACATTTGCCGGCACGCAGATGACGGGCCAGCAGTTCTACACCCAGCCTGAGAACTGGCGTCGCGTTGCCCATATTATCGCCGATGCGATCTACAAGCAGATCACCGGCGAAGAGGGCTACTTCGATACGCGCGTCGTCTTCGTATCCGAGTCCGGCACGAAGCAGGAGCGCAAGCGCCAGCTCGCCATCATGGACCAGGACGGCTACAACGTGCGCATGCTGACGAACGGCAGCGATCTCGTGCTGACGCCGCGCTTCTCGCCGAACCGCCAGGAAGTCACCTACATGTCCTTCGCCAACCAGCAGCCGCGGGTTTACCTGCTGCAACTGGAAACTGGACAGCGCGAAGTGGTTGGCAACTTTCCGGGCATGACCTTCTCGCCGCGCTTCTCGCCTGACGGACAGAAAGTCGTCATGAGCCTTCAGCAGGAAGGCAACGCAAACATCTACACGATGGATCTGCGTTCGCGCACCACGACGCGCCTGACGTCCACTGCTGCGATCGATACCTCGCCGTCCTATTCGCCTGATGGCAACCGCATCGTCTTCGAAAGCGACCGTGGCGGCCACCAGCAGATCTACGTGATGAATGCCGATGGCTCCGGCCAAACCCGTATCTCCTTCGGAGACGGCAACTACTCGACGCCGGTCTGGTCTCCGCGCGGCGATCTGATCGCCTTCACCAAGCAGTCGGGCGGCAAGTTCTCGATCGGCGTCATGAAGCCTGATGGTTCGGGTGAACGCATTCTGACGACGGGCTTCCATAACGAGGGCCCGACCTGGGCGCCGAACGGCCGCGTCATCATGTTCTTCCGCCAGGCAGCTGGTGCCGGCGGTCCGCAGCTCTACTCGATCGATCTGACGGGCTACAACGAGCAGCTCATCAAGACGCCGAACTTCGCTTCGGACCCGGCCTGGTCGCCGCTTCTCGAGTAGGAAAGCCTGTGGATGTGCCTTTTTGTCGCCGCAAAAATCCCTGATTGGGGCGACTGAGGGACAAATCAACCATCTGTTAACCATAATTCTTGAATGCCGATTAACCCAACGAGGTTACAGTCCGGCAACCTTAATCAAGTCGCAAGGAGACCGGCCATGAGCCGAATTCACACCCCGGCAATGAGCCGCATGCAGAATTTCGCCCGTAACCCCGTCATGATCGCGCTTGTCGCCGGTCTTGCCTTGGCCGGTTGCGCCAACAAGAAGAACATGGCGAACAGCGCTGGTGACCTGGGCCTCGGTGCCGGCGCCGCAACGCCCGGTTCTGCACAGGACTTCACCGTCAACGTCGGCGATCGTATCTTCTTCGACACCGANTCCACCTCGATCCGCGCGGACGCTTCNCAGACNCTCGACCGCCAGGCTCAGTGGCTTGCCCGCTATCCGAAGTACGCGATCACCATCGAAGGCCACGCCGACGAACGCGGCACGCGCGAATACAACCTTGCTCTCGGCGCTCGCCGTGCAGCGGCCACCAAGGATTACCTTGCTTCGCGCGGCGTTCCGGCACAGCGCATGAAGACGATCTCCTACGGCAAGGAACGCCCGGTTGCCGTCTGCGACGATATTTCCTGCTGGTCGCAGAATCGCCGGGCCGTTACAGTTCTCGGTGGCGCCGGCATGTAATTGCTGGGAAATATTACAATTTCGAAAGGCGGCTCCAACGCGGGCCGCCTTTTCTTTTTGAACACACTTTGGCCAGTTTCCGTTGCTTTTTGAAAGCAATTGGAAAAATCTCCTGTTCGTGCCAATGGGTGCGAAGAATCACAGGGACAGGACAAACCATATGAAGAAATTTGTCGTTGCGGGCATGCTGTGCCTCGCGGCCGTGGCCGGGGCGGGCCAATCGGCGAATGCGACGTCGCTTTTCGGGTGGCAGATCGGCGGCAAGGCTGCCAATCGGCAACCGCAGGCACCGGTTGTAAACGTGCAGGCGGGCGGCCCTGAGGTTCGCATCCAGCAGCTGGAAGAACAGCTGCGCCAGCTGAACGGTCGCATCGAAGAGATGAGCTTCCAGCTCCTGCAGATGCAGGAAACGATCCGCAAGGCGCAGGAAGACAACGAATTCCGCTTCCAGGAGCTGGAAAAGGGCGGCGGCAGTAGTGCCGGCAGCAGCTCCAAGACGATGAAAAAGAGCGAAGCCGATGTGCCTCCTCCGGCGCAGGGCCGGAGCGGTGGTGACGATGTCGCCCGCGTAATCCAAGCACCGCAGGGAGCCGAAACGGCTCCCTCGACCGACGTTCCGGCAAATGATGGTCTCGGCCAGCCGCCGAAGCAGCTCGGTTCGATGCAGTTCGACCAGAGCGGCAATCCGGTCGGAGGCTCGGTCAACGAGAATGCCACGGTCGGATCCGGCCCGGTTCCTGGCGTCGATTCCGGCCGTTCGTCGCAGACGGCCTCGCTCGGCAGCGAAGCCGACCAGTACAAGGCCGCCTACGGCCACGTGCTTTCCGGGGACTATTCGACGGCCGAGCAGGAGTTCACCCAGTACATCGCTCAATACCCGAGCAGCGCACGCGCGGCGGATGCCAATTTCTGGCTTGGCGAAGCGCTCTACTCGCAGGGCAAGTACAATGAGGCCGCCAAGACGTTCCTCGATGCTCACAAGAAGTATGGCAGCTCCGAAAAGGCGCCGGAAATGCTTCTCAAGCTGGGCATGTCGCTTGCGGCGCTCGACAATACGGAAACCGCATGCGCCACGCTGCGGGAAGTCTCGAAGCGTTACCCCAAGGCTTCGCGTGCCGTGATAACCAAGGTTGCCAGCGAGCAAAAGCGTCTCGCCTGCTAGGGCCTTCCGGTTTTGCGCCCGGATGGCCCCCTTCTACCTGAGACGGCAGCGCGCCGTTTCCTTGACTCGCTGATCGGGCCCTCGCGCATCCTTGTTGCGACTTCGGGCGGAAGCGATTCAACAGGCCTGCTTTTGGCTCTTGTCGAAGCGAGCAAGGCTGTACCCAACTCGAAAATCTCTCTTTGCGCTGTTACAGTGGATCATGCACTGCGGACAGAATCGGCCGAAGAGGGGCGCCAGGTTGCTGCCCTCTGCGGGTCGCTCGATATCCCGCACGTCGTTAAAGTCTGGCAGGGCGAAAAGCCCAAGGCCGGCCTCATGGCGGCTGCGCGCGACGCCCGCTACGCGCTGCTTGCCGAAGCCGCCGAGAACTTCAACGCCGACATCGNTGTAACCGCGCATACGGCAGACGATCAGCGCGAGACGCTCGCCATGCGGTGGGAGCGCTCAGAACAGCCAAGCACCGGCATCGCCGATCTCGTGCTCTTTGATCGCCGTATTTGGGTTGCCCGACCGCTGCTTAGCTGTCGGCGAGAGGCGATCCGCGAATATCTTCGCACAAGACATGTCGGCTGGATCGACGACCCAAGCAATGATGACCCGAACTATGAACGTGTGCGGATGCGATCCCGCCTCGCCGAAGAGGCGGATGCCGTCCCGGATGCGGGCGAGGCCGGTGACTTGCGCACGAGCGTCGCCGCTTCGGCGGCTAGATGGCTGGATCAGCATTTCGTTCTGCATTCTCCCTTGGTCGGCCAGGTACTCCCGGCCGGACTCACCACGGAGAGGGGCATTCTTGATTATGCCATTGCGCGCCTTGCTGCGGTTTTCGGCGGGCAGGCGTTCCCGCTCGGACGCAAGCAGACGGACGATGTTCTGGCGCTTATCAAAAGCGATCAGCCAAATCGGATGACCGCGGGCAGGGTAGTGTTTGACCTTCGGCGCGACGGGCTTTTTCTCGTTCGTGAAAACCGTGGGATCCTGCCGTTGACGCTGGCGCCGGGCGCGCGCGGCGTCTGGGACAAGCGGTTCCTGGTTGAAAATGCAGCCCCGATGGATATCAGCGTCGTTGCCGGCGGAGCTGAGATGCAGAGCGACCGGCTACCGAGGGGCGTGCTCAGGCGGGCCCGGTCAGCGGCGCCATGCGTCGTCGACGCTGCTGGGTCCGAAGTTCCCGATCGTGTTGCCGAGAAAGTCAGGATCAGTCCCTATTTCTCGCCGTTCGACCGTTTTTTGACACGATTTGACTTCATCTTTGCCGACAGGCTTGCGGCTGCCTTTGGAACGCGCCCCTATCCAAAACCGCCTTTAGGTCTTATTGACGGAAAATCTATCTAACAGTCCAGTTTTCCTTGGCATTCACCCAAGGCAATCCTATGTTAGAGACCAAATAAGACGGTCGCCATGAGGTGGCTGTTCCAGTGCTGGGGAGTTCGATGAACCCTAACTTACGTAATTTCGCCTTGTGGGCAATCATTGCGCTTCTGCTGATTGCCCTGTTCAGCATGTTCCAGACGTCGCCGGCGCAGACCAGCTCCCGCGAGATCCCTTACTCGCAGTTCCTGCGGGAAGTGGATGCGGGCCGCGTCAAGGAAGTCGTCGTCACGGGCAACCGCGTCACCGGCACCTATGTTGAAAACGGCACCACCTTCCAGACCTATACGCCTGTTGTTGACGGCAGCCTGCTCGATCGCCTCCAGCAGAAGAATGTCCTCGTTTCGGCGCGCCCGGAAACCGATGGCTCTTCGGGCTTCCTGAGCTATATCGGTACGCTGTTGCCGATGCTGTTGATACTGGGCGTCTGGCTCTTCTTCATGCGGCAGATGCAGGGAGGCTCACGCGGTGCGATGGGCTTCGGCAAATCCAAGGCCAAGCTTCTGACCGAAGCGCACGGCCGGGTGACCTTCGATGACGTCGCAGGCGTCGACGAGGCCAAGCAAGACCTTGAGGAAATTGTCGAATTCCTGCGTGATCCGCAGAAATTCCAGCGCCTCGGCGGCAAGATTCCGCGTGGCGTTCTGTTGGTTGGCCCTCCGGGCACCGGCAAGACGCTGCTCGCCCGCTCTGTTGCAGGCGAGGCCAATGTGCCGTTCTTCACGATCTCGGGCTCCGACTTCGTCGAAATGTTCGTCGGCGTCGGCGCAAGCCGTGTCCGCGACATGTTCGAACAGGCCAAGAAGAATGCGCCCTGCATCATCTTCATCGACGAAATCGACGCTGTCGGTCGCCATCGCGGCGCCGGTCTCGGCGGCGGTAACGATGAACGTGAGCAGACGCTGAACCAGTTGCTGGTCGAGATGGATGGCTTCGAAGCAAACGAGGGCATCATCCTGATCGCGGCGACGAACCGNCCTGANGTTCTCGATCCCGCACTTCTGCGTCCGGGCCGCTTCGACCGCCAAGTGGTCGTGCCGAACCCCGACATCGTCGGTCGCGAGCGTATCCTGAAGGTTCATGCCCGCAACGTTCCGCTGGCACCGAACGTCGATCTCAAGGTTCTGGCTCGCGGTACGCCCGGCTTCTCCGGCGCGGATCTGATGAACCTCGTTAACGAAGCTGCCTTGATGGCTGCGCGCCGCAACAAGCGCGTCGTGACCATGCAGGAATTCGAGGACGCCAAGGACAAGATCATGATGGGCGCCGAGCGCCGCTCTTCGGCGATGACCGAGGCTGAAAAGAAGCTGACGGCCTATCACGAAGCCGGTCATGCGATCACCGCACTCAATGTGGCGGTCGCCGATCCGCTGCACAAGGCAACCATCATCCCCCGCGGCCGTGCGCTTGGCATGGTCATGCAGCTCCCCGAGGGCGACCGCTACTCGATGAGCTACAAGTGGATGGTCTCGCGCCTCTGCATCATGATGGGCGGCCGCGTTGCTGAGGAACTGACTTTCGGCAAGGAGAACATCACATCGGGTGCATCCTCAGACATCGAGCAAGCCACCAAGCTTGCTCGTGCGATGGTCACCCAATGGGGCTTCTCCGACGAGCTCGGCCAGGTGGCCTACGGCGAGAACCAGCAGGAGGTCTTCCTCGGCCACTCTGTTTCGCAGTCGAAGAACGTCTCCGAGGCCACCGCCCAGAAGATCGACAACGAAGTTCGCCGCCTGATCGACGAGGCCTATACCCAGGCCCGCGATATCCTCACCGACAAGCATGATGAGTTCGTCGCGCTGGCCGAAGGATTGCTCGAATACGAGACGTTGACGGGCGAGGAAATCAAGGCGCTGATTCGCGGCGAAAAGCCTTCGCGCGATCTCGGCGACGACGCGCCGCCCAGCCGCGGCTCGGCCGTTCCGAAGACCGGTAGCCGACCGGTGGCTAAGGGTGACGAGCCTGAAGCCGGCCTAGAGCCGCAGCCGCATTGATTTATCATGAGAATGCCCGAAAGGCCGGGGTCCAGTCTGGACCCCGGCCTTTCGCGTCGGTAACGCGATGTAATGGGTTTTCTCGCGAATTTACGTGATGGTGACAGCGATTTATGTCATGCCGGTGACATAGGGAGGCTTCACTCGAAGCTCTTGTAACGACATTCGCCCGTGGCGACGTGATTTTTGCAAGTAATAATGCGCAGCCNGAAGGCGCGCTAAGGCACAGGGGTGCATATGAAAAGACGCTATTTCGGTACAGACGGTATTCGCGGTCAATCCAATGTGTTCCCAATGACACCCGACCTTGCGATGCGGGTCGGGATTGCAGTCGGAACGATCTTTCGCCGAGGCAACCACCGTCATCGCGTTGTCATAGGCAAGGACACCCGCCTTTCTGGTTATATGCTCGAAAACGCGATGGTCGCAGGCTTCACTGCTGCGGGCGTCGATGCCTTTGTTCTCGGTCCTATCCCGACGCCAGCCGTGGCGATGCTGACGCGGTCCTTGCGCGCCGACATCGGCGTCATGATCTCGGCGTCCCACAATCCCTACCAGGACAACGGCATCAAGCTATTCGGGCCAGATGGCTATAAGCTGTCGGACGATCTGGAATCGCAGATCGAGGACCTGCTCGAAAAGGATCTCTCGACGCAGCTTGCCAAAGCCGACGACATCGGCCGCGCCAAGCGTGTTGACGGCGTGCACGACCGCTATATCGAGCATGCCAAGCGCACGCTGCCGCGTGACGTCACGCTACAAGGCTTAAGGATCGCGATCGACTGCGCAAACGGAGCCGCCTACAAGGTGGCGCCCGCTGTTCTCTGGGAACTCGGCGCCGACGTCGTGACCATCGGCAACGAGCCGAACGGCACGAACATCAATCTCAATTGCGGCTCGACCAGCCCGGTTGCTCTGCAGAAGAAGGTCGATGAAGTCCGTGCCGATATCGGCATTGCGCTCGACGGCGACGCCGATCGCGTGATCATCATCGATGAGAACGGCGCTGTTGTCGACGGCGACCAGCTGATGGCTGTCATTGCCGAGAGCTTTGCCGAAAGCCAGCAGCTTCGCGGCGGCGGTATCGTTGCGACGGTGATGTCGAATCTCGGGCTGGAGCGCTTCCTCGAGGATAAGGGCCTCGGNCTCGTACGCACGATGGTCGGTGACCGCTATGTCGTCGAGCACATGCGCCAGCACAGCTACAACGTCGGTGGCGAGCAGTCCGGTCACATCGTGCTGTCGGACTACGGTACGACGGGCGACGGTCTGGTGGCCGCATTGCAGATCCTTGC
>JGI25152J39213_1001440_pt1 | contig 10260 bp, 10 predicted proteins | sample AraplaMF_Col_mMS_FD_39213 | JGI IMG/M metagenome (IMG submission 39213)
ATCTGGATGAACGACGCAAGATCGCCCGCTGGCGAATGGCTGGCCTAGGTATCGAGATCATTGCCGAGAAGCTCGGACGGCATTTTCGGCTGTTCGCTTACTTGCCGCACTGCTATGGCAATTTGAACGGCGCTCGGTTTCGAGAAGTCACGCGAGGTGTAATGCACCGAAGAAAAGAGATTGCGGAGCGCGTCGTCGCACGATGGAAGGCACACGGCTTTGCGTTCGACGCTGATCCGCAATATACGCTCCTCGTCGAACTCTGGGTCGACGGCGCCATCGAGGCACGAGAAATGCGGCGCCGTTACCTGACAGTTCTGCGCGAGCAAGAGTCCGCCCGGACATCTCGATCCGCTCGGCGAGTAAATCCGCAATTGATGGAATGCAACGGGTTCGCGAACGGGTCCGAGCGCAGCCAAGCCACCGACACCAGACCATCACCTAACCTCCCCTCTTCACTCCTCGACTAAAGGAACGATCAATGGCGACGAACCCACGCAGACCGGTCAATCCACTCGATGCCGCCGAAGCCCTGTTCAAACCAGCCAAGAAGACAACGGCACCACCTGTCGAGCGACCCGCAATTCCAGTCGCGACCGAGACCGTCTCGATCAAGATCGACGGTGATGTGCTGGCATTCTTCCAGGAAGACGGACCGGGCTGGCAGGAACGCATCAACGCGGCCCTTCGAAAGACAATGGAGGCGACACGCTAGGCACTGCCCGGACAACCGACTTGGGCGCGGCGAAGCTGATCCTTCGCGGCTGCGGGCCGCTTTACGACTGGCGGCCCCAAACGCTGTCTTAATGTGCCGTCCCCAACATGGCACGGCGTATCTCCGCATGAGCAAATTCTCCCTGCGACCGCTTAAACTCCTGGTGGATGCTGCCATGCGCCAGCACGTAGGCGCGCGATGATATGTCGATTGCTTGCAGGAAGCTTTGCTCCGCCATCAGGATCGTCATGTTGCTCTTTTCGCGCAGTTGCATGATGGCGTTCAGCACGTCACGCACGACGATCGGTGCGAGACCGACCGAAGGCTCGTCGATGATGATGATCTTCGGCGATGTCATCAGCGAACGGGCGATTGCCAGCAATTGCTGCTGACCGCCGCTCATCGTGGATGCAATCTGTTTGCGGCGTTCCAGGAGAAGCGGGAAGGTCTCGAAACAATAGGCGAGATTGTCTTTCATGCGGGCACTGACGAGAGGATTGCTGCCCGCAAGCTTGAGATTGTCTTCCACCGAAATGTTGGGCACCAGCCGTCGTCCTTCCGGCACGATCGACAGGCCGAGGCGGACGATCTCATGTGGCCGCAGTCGGGTAAGGTCGGTCGTCCTGCCATCCCATTCCAGCAGGATGCGGCCGGCGCTTGCCTGCACGAAGCCGAGAACGCAGTTGAGCAGCGTGCTCTTGCCGTTGCCGTTCATGCCGAGCAAAGCCACCATCTCGCTTTCGTTGAGTTCGAGCGAAACGTTGCGCAACACGGCCACCGCGCCGTAGCCGGCGGACAGATTGTCAATGATCAGTCTATTCACCGAAATACACCTTCTGAACGAGCGGATTGTCGGCGATTTCGGCCGAGGTACCCGAGGCGATGAGGCGGCCGGTTTCGAAACAGACGATCCGCTGCGAAAAGCGCATCACCGCATGCATGATGTGCTCGATCATGATGACGGCTACGCCTGTCTCGTTGAGCGCAAAGAGGATTGCCAGAACCTCGTCGATCTCCTCCTCGGACAGNCCCGCCATCGCTTCGTCGGCAATCAGCACCTTCGGATTGCCGACGAGCGCGCGGGCGAGTTCCAGCTTGCGCAATTCGAGCTGCGACAGGTTTTCGGAAGGGTCGGATATCCTGTTTGCGAGCCCGACGCTTGCAAGCACCGAGCGGGCGCGCTCGGGCTTGCTGCCTTCGACATGGCAATAGTCGAGCGGCACCAGCAGGTTCTCCAGCACCGTCATGCCGGTAAAGGGCCGCGGAATCTGGAAGCTGCGGGAGATGCCGAGCCGAGCACGTTTGTGGGCTTCCACATCGGAAATATCCTGGCCCTGAAAATGCACCGAGCCCTTGTCGGGACGATAGACGCCGGTGATGCAGTTGATCAGCGTCGTCTTGCCGGATCCGTTGGGGCCGATGATNCCGAGCCGCTCGCCGGGAGTGATGTCGAGGTCAACAGGACCAAGCGCACGGAATGCGCCGAAGACTTTCTCGACACCCTTGAGGGAAAGAACCATGTCGCTCATGCCCCTGCTCGCTCCCGTCTGCGGCCAAGGACACCGGACAGTCCGCCAGGTGCGAAGGCGACGAAAGCGATCAGCACCAGTCCGACGAAGAGGATGTTGAGCTCGGAGGAAATGGTGACGGTGGCGATCTGCTGTACGGAGGCAAGCAGCAGTGCGCCAAGCACCGGTCCGGCCCAGCTCTTTGTGCCGCCGATCAGCGGCATGGCGATGGCATTGAGCCCGATGATCAGGCTGAATGCAGTGACCGGCTCGACGAAGGATGTGTAGAAGGGATAGGGTGCGCCGGCCGCAGCCAGCACGGCGCCGCTCAGGGCGCAGGCGAGCAGCTTGAGGCGCAGCGTCGGAACTCCGGAACATTCCGCCGCGTCTTCGCTTGCCCGCACGGCGCGCAGACCGCGGCCAATCCAGGAGATTTCGACGAAGCGGGCAAGAGCGACGCTCGCCACCGCAATCACCAGCATGACGGTGAAATTATACTGCGATGGCCCAGGGCTCCAGGCCGGTGGGCGCGGCCCGTAGACGGCCATACCGCTTGCGCCTCCGAGCGCCGAGATATTGTGTACGAGGGTCTCCAGAACGACAACGAGACCGAGTGTGGCGATGGCGAAATAGACGCCCTGGATGCGAAGCGTCAGATATCCCATCAGCACACCGAGAATGGCGCCGACCACAGCTGCTGCGACGATGAGAACCGGGAGCGGCAGGCCGAAGGTGGTAAACAGGAAAGCGGAGAGATAGACGCCGGCGCCGACAAAGCCGGCGGCTCCGAAGTTGATGTAGCCAGCGTAGCCGCCAAGGATATTCCAGCCGGTGGCGATCGTCACATATTGCAGCACGACGTAACCGACGAAGAAATAGAACGGGTTCTTCAAAAGCCACGGCATCAGGAAGCCGACCGCCAGCACTATGAAGGCTCCGGCAAGGAAGAGGACGGAGTTCTTGCTCATCGTGCGCCTCCGAACAGGCCTTGGGGGCGTCCGGCAAGGCCAAGCAAAAGGATGGCGAATGCCACGCCCGGAGCCCAGGACGGATTGAGATAGGAAGCAACGAGTGCTTCGGCGATGCCGATAATGATAGCGATCACCAGACTGCCGGGAATCGAACCCATGCCGGCGAGGACGATGATCGCAAAGACGCGACCGATCTGGTAGCGGCCGGCAAACGGTTCGATCGGGCCGACCATGATAAGCGCCGCCCCGGCAATCACGGCTGTCGCCGTCGCAATGCCGAACGCATGCCGCTTGACGGCGGCCGGATTAATGCCGGCGATCGACAATGCTCGCTCTTCGTGCGCGACCGCTCGGATCGCGGTCCCGGAACTGGTGCGAGCGAGATAGAGCGAGAGAGCCGCGATCATCAGTGGGCCAAGAAGTGCAGGGATCAGCAGCCGGTATGGAATGGTGAGAAGGCCGAGCTTCAGGCTGGAGCCGATATAGGAGGCACTGACCGATTTCAGCTCCGAGCCGAAGCCGAGCGAAAGCAGGATCTCGATCACCAGTGACAGACCAAAGAACAATGTCAGGCTCTGTAGCACATTGGCGCTGCCCCGCCGTTCGAAGACACGGGAATAGAAGATGTAGAGCACTACGCCGAGAAGATAGAACGGCACCAAACCGATCAGCGCTGCGACGATTGGATCAAGCCCCCATTGGCACAGGGTATAGACGAAAAAGGCGCCCGCCACGACCAGGGTCGGATGGGCGATATTGGGGATGTGAAGGATGCCGAAGGTGATCCCGAGCCCGAGGGCAAGCGCTGCATAGACGCTTCCCAGCAGAATGCCCGTCACGATGGCGTTCAGCAGAATATCGATCGAAAACATCATGGAGCCCTTGAGCCGGCCCTAAGCCGGCTCTGGATCGGTTGACAAATCAGCCGGCGCGCGCCGCATTGTAGGGGCCGGCAAGATCGCCGGTCTTCAGCGAAGGCGGATCGAGAATGACCTGGTGGCCGGGATTGCGGAACTGTTCCAGGTCGTTGCCCTTGATACCGCGTAGCTGCACCATCAGCACCCGCCGCTCCTTCCAGTCGCCGATCTCATTGAAGCCGATCTTGCCGGCAATCGTGTCGACCTCGTTGGCATGTAGATATTCGGCCATCTTCGCCGGATCGACCGAGTTCGAGCCCTTGATCGCCGCTTCGGCGAGCTGGCCCGCGACATAGTAGAAGGGCGGGATATAGAAGCCGAGAGGATCAACGCCCTGCTTGACGGCGATCGGTGTGTAGCGGTCGAAGAAGCTCTTAATCGCCGAGGTCTGCATCGTCGGTTCAGGAACAAACGTATGGGAGTTGACGATACCGTTGAGCTCCGGCCCGAGCGAACTCAGGAGCGCGCCATATTGCGGACCGATCATGGCGCCGCCAAAGAGTTTCACCTTGTCGGAAATGCCAATTTCCTTGACGCCGCGAATGATTGCCGTGCTGTCGGCCGGATAGGAGGCGATGAAGATCGCTTCCGGATCGGCGGCATTGATGTTGCGGATGATCGAGGAGAAATCGGTCGTGTTCGGCGGGTAGCTCTGGTTGAAGACGACATCGATGCCGTATTCCTTGGCGACTTCCGCGCCGCCCTTGGCGGCATTCTTTGAAAATTCCAGGTCAGCATTGATGATGGCGATCTTCGTCACACCCTGCCCCTTGGCGAGATCGAAGAAGCCGCGCGCCCAGTCTCGGCCGGAATTCGGTCCCCAGGGGCCGCTGTGGAAGAACTTGTCGTGGCGGGCGACATCGTTGCCGGCGAGCCCGAACATACCGATCATGAAGAGATCGCGCTGCTTGATGAAGGGCATAACCGGCGCCGAGAGATTGGCTCCATAGGGCGAGAAAAGCACGTCACAGGCATCGACGTCGACGAGCTTGGAATAGATGGCCGGAACATTGGCCGCGCTGCTCTGGTCGTCATAGGTGACGAGCTCGACCTTGCGGCCGAGAAGACCGCCGGCGGCATTGACGTCATCACGCCAGAGCTCGTAACCGATCAGCCCGTTCTTCGTGCTGGCGAGCGGGCCCGTCAGCGAAACGCTGGCGCCGATGCGGATCGGCTTGTCCTGTGCGAAAGCTCTGCCTCCGAGAATGGCAGGTGCCGCAAGCCCGGCTGCGGTTGCGGCCACGAGCTTATGAAACTCACGCCTTGTCTTCATCGTTTTTCCCTCCCAAGAAAATTCGCTAGACGAATAAATATTCGCATAACGATAGGCGGCAGCTCTTGCGCTTGTCAATCCCGTGTGCGAACGAAAATAGGAGCTGCAGGAGGATTCCGATGATCGACAGCAATTCGCCCGAATTTGTCGAGGCGCTGGCTAGGGGCCTGTCCGTTCTGGAAGCTTTCGATCGGCATGATCCGGAAATGACGCTGGCGGAACTGTCGCGCAAGGTCGGCATGTCGATTGCCACCGTCCGCCGCAATGTGCTGACATTGGAGGCGCTCGGTTTCATTCGTCGCCACAACAAACATTTCCTGCTGGCCCCGCGTATTCTGACGCTCGGCTCCGCTTATTTGAACGCCTTCAATGTCGAGGAGGCGGTTACCCCCGAACTTCATCGCATCACAACGCAGTTCGGCGATGCGGCCAACATGGCAGTCCTCGATGGTACGAATGTTCTCTATATCGCCCATCTGTCTGAAAGCCGTGGCGTACGTCGCAATGCAAGCCTCGGTGTCACCTACCCTGCCTATGCAACGTCGATGGGCCGTGTCTTGCTCGCAGCATTGCCGGACGACGAGATCGAGCGCTATTTTCAGGCTTACAATCCGATCAAGCTCACCGACTATACGATTACCGACGAAGCGGAACTGCGCGATATTCTCGTCGAGACCCGCAACAAAGGCTATTCGATCACCGTCGACCAACTCGACTACGGCATTACGGCAATCGCGGTGCCGGTGAAGGACAGTACCGGCCGTATCGTCTGTTCCATCAACAGTTCTGGCTATACGCCGCGGCTCACACCGGATGAATTGATCGCTCAACGGCTGCCGGAAATGCGGCTGGCCGCCAACCGGCTCTCGCAACTTTTTACCCGCTTCCCGGCGCTCCTGCACTCGCTGGCGCCGACCGCCGCACCCGGGCGCTAAACAAATCTCCAGCCGTATTTTTTGACAGGGCTCGACGCCGGGGCTTGACACCTGCCTTTTTCGAAATTCATTATACGAATATAAATTCGCTAGACGAATATATGGCCTCGGGAGGAGCTTATGACGCGATTGAAAGTCGCCCTTATTGTCGGCAGTGCACGGGCTGCCTCCCTCAACCGACTGCTCGCCCTTGCGATGACAAAGCTTGCCAAGCCCGACGTCGAGTTCGACTGGGTAACGATCCGCGACCTGCCGATCTTCGACCAGGAGGTTCTGGATGCCGGCACACCGCCGCAGGTCGAGCGGCTGAAGAGCCAGATCAAGCGCGCCGATGCGCTGCTGTTCGTGACGCCCGAGCATAATCGCTCCATTTCGGCCATGCTGAAAAATGCCATCGACTGGGCTTCGCGGCCCCGGGATTCCAGCGTCTGGACGGGCAAGCCGGGCGCAATCGCCGGCGCTTCTTACGGGCGCATCGGAACCGCCGCCGCCCAGCAGCACCTGCGCGCCATTCTCGGTTGTCTCGACATCGCCGTCATGGGACAGCCCGAGGCCTTCATTCATCTCTACCCTGATCTCATCACGCCTGAGGGCGAGGTGACGAACGAGGAAACCCGCCGTTTCCTGCAGCTCTACATGGATCAGTTCGATCTCTGGGTCAGCCGCTTCGTTTCGGCGAAGAGCGCGGCCGCCTGACACGGGAACCAACCCAAGGACTTCAGCATGAAAATCGGAAAGCAATCACAGCCCTATCAGGCGATCTGCACCTCGAACCCGGAGACGATCATCGTTCGGGGCCATGACCTCGTGGAAGGCCTCGTAGGCTCCATTTCCTTCACCGACTATATTTGGCTGCTCGTGGCCGGTTCGCTGCCGGACGAAAAGCAGCGCCGCATGTTGGATGCGACGCTTGTGGCAATCGCCGAACATGGTCTCGTCCCGAGCGTGCAGGCGGCCCGAATGACGCTCGCCGCCTCTCCGGAAGCCGTTCAGGGAGCGGTCGCCGCCGGTCTTCTCGGCTGCGGTTCGGTGATCCTGGGTGCTTCTGAATCGGCCGGTGCCTTCTTTCGCGACGTGCGCCAGGAAAGCGAAGCAAACGGTGGTTCCACCGAGGCTGCGGCCGAAAAGCTGCTGCGGCGCTACAGGGAAGACAAGAAGCCGGTGCCCGGCTACGGCCATCCGCTGCACAAGGGGCATGATCCCCGCGCCGAGCGGCTGCTTGAGATCGCCCGGGATCTCGGCCTCGCCGGCATACATTGCGAGATCGCCAAGACGGTCGAGAAACTCATTCCCGATATCATCGGTAAGTCGTTGGTGATGAACGTATCGAGCGCCATCCCATGCGTGCTGCTCGATGCCGGTTATCCGCTTCTTGCGCTGAAGGGCGTGCCGCTTCTGGCCCGAACAGCCGGGCTTATCGGGCATCTGCTCGAAGAGCAGACCCGTCCGATTGGCTTCATCATGTCCCACGCTGCCGCCGGCGCCATCGACTATGACGGTCCCGCGCCCGAGGGTTTCGTTGCGAACGAGAATTAGGATCCGGAAATGCTGACTGCTTTGAACCAAATCCGTGTCGTCGAACAGGGCACGTTCATCACCGGGCCCTGCGCAGGCATGATGCTCGCCGATCTCGGCGCTGACGTGATCAAAATTGAATCCGCAGGTAACGGCGACCCCTATCGCAGCTTCAAGACCGGCTTCTACAGCGCGCATTTCCAGGCCTATAACCGCAACAAGCGGGCGATCGGGCTGGATCTGAAAAGCGATGCAGATCGCGAAGTCTTCTATCAGCTGATCGCCCAGGCGGATGTTTATATCCAGAACTTCCGCCCAGGCGCTGCCGCCCGTATCGGCGCGGATTACGAGACGCTGTCGAAGATCAATCCGAAACTCATCTATTGCTCAATCAGCGGCTTCGGGCCCGACGGTCCATACGCGCAGNGGCCGGTCTATGATTCCGTCGCCCAGGCCGTTAGCGGGTTCCTCAGTGTCTCCATCGATCCCGANCAGCCGCGCTTCATAGGGCCGGCGCTCGCCGATGCCATCACCGGCATCTATGCCTCGCTCGGCATCTCCGCAGCCCTCGTCGAGCGCGGCCGAACCGGCAAGGGCAAGCGCATCGACATTTCGATGATCGAGGCAATGATGCATTTTGCCGTCGAACCCTACATGGGCTATTTCGCGCTCGGCGAAGAACCGAGCGGCGTCGACCGTCCGCGGCTCGCGCAGGCCTATATCGTCCGCTGCAAGGACGGAAAGCTCTTCGCCTTCCATCTCTCTTCGCTCGACAAGTTCTGGGATGCGCTGGTGGAGGCGATCGGCGGGCAGGAACTGGCCAAAGACGAACGCTTTTCGCAACGCCTGAAACGCATCGACAATTATGAAGCGCTGAATGCCGAGCTGAATGCGATCTTCGCAACGAGGACGCGGGCCGAATGGGTGGAGCGTTTCTCCGGCTTCGACGTGCCCTTTGCGCCGATCAACTCAATCCCTGACGTTGTCGGCGATCCGCAGGCCCAGCATCTTGACATGTTCGTTCCGGTCGCAGGACGCATCGAAGGCGCCGAGCAGACAGTGCGCCCGGCTTTTTCCTTCGACGGCCAGCACGCCACGACGGTACGGGCCGCGCCCGTCGTCGACCAGCACAGCGAGGAAATCCGCGCCGCGCTCAAAGGCAATCCTGGTGCCTGGCCGGAACTGAACCGCGAAATGGAACCGGTGGCAGCGGCGCAATAAAACGGCTTAATGGACAAGCGATATTTGGAGGAGAGACATGGCAACCCTGGCAGCGGTCCTTGCGACCACCCACCATCCCTTTTACCTGAAAGCGACAACGGCGCCGCCCGAGCAGCAGATGCCGCAGGCGCCGGAATGGAAGCGCAAGATCGAGGCCTATCGCGAGACGCTCACTCGTGCGAAGCCCGATATTCTGGTCATGGTCGGCGCCGACCATTTCCACCAGTTCTTCCTCGACAACTACCCGACCTTCCTGATCGGAAAGGCACCGCGCTACGACGCCACCTTCTACAATGAGGAGCGCGAATTCGGCATNCCGAAATATGTGCTTGAGGGCCATGAGGAACTGTCGAACTTCATGCACCAGGGTCTGATGGACCGCGGCTTCGACTTCGCCTTCAGCCATGAGCTGAAGCTCGACCATTCGATCATCTGCCCGATCATCACCACCCGGCCGGATGCCGACCTGCCGGTCGTGCCGATCTATACAAACATCTTCGTGCCGCCGCTGCCCTCGCCGAAACGCTTCTGGGATCTTGGCCGCGCCATTCGAGAGATCATAGACGAGTATCCCTCGGACCAGCGTATCGCCGCCGTCGGCAGCGGGCATCTTTCACTGGAGCTTGGCGGTCCGCGCCAGTTCAAGGAAACTGGTCCCGACCCGGTATTCGACCGCAAGGCGATCGAATGGCTGTCGACCGGCAATATCGACGCGATCCTCGAAAACGTCACCCATGACAGCATGACGAAAAGCGGCAACGCCACCCATGGCTTCATGGACCTGATCCTGATGTTGGGCATCGCCGGGCCGATCCCGACCGCCTATCACGACAATCTCGATCTCTTCCACACCATGGAGGCCTATTTCACCTGGTATCCCGAGGGAGCTGCAGCATGAGCAAGTATTATGTGAACAAGTTCCTCTTCACCGTCGATCGCGATCCCGACCTGCTGCGCCGATATAAGGACGATCCGCGCTCGCTGGTCGCCAGCTGGGAGCAGTCGATCGGACCGAAGCTCAACGATGCGGAAATCTCCACCGTCAATTTCCTGACGGATGCCGAGCGCGAAGCGCTGATCAAGCACGACTATGTCACGCTCTTCGAAATGGGCGCGCATTTCTTCCTGTCGTTGACGATCTTCATCGCCATCTACGACGAGGATTACATGACAAAGAACGGTCCGCTGTCTTTCCAGCGGGAATT
>JGI25152J39213_1001459_pt1 | contig 10139 bp, 12 predicted proteins | sample AraplaMF_Col_mMS_FD_39213 | JGI IMG/M metagenome (IMG submission 39213)
GACTCGACATCCTGTCTCGGTTCGCCTCTGTCCGCCATCCATGGCGTCCAGACCTTGTCATTCACGCTTCGGTTCGCCGATTTCAGCGGGGGTCAACACCGCCGCTGTAAGATAGGTGTCGAATGAAAAAAAGTTGCTGCTGAAACCGCGTAGGCCGGATAAGCGTTTACGCGCCATCCGGCATTGTATCGCGGCACTGATTGCCGAATGGCGGCTGCGCCTTATCCGGCCTACGAGGTTAGATCCACTCTTTCACTTTGATAAATTCGCTTAACGCCGCTTCGGGGCTGCCTTCGGCGGGCTGGTAGTTGTATTCCCAGCGCACCAGCGGCGGCATCGACATCAAAATCGACTCGGTGCGTCCGCCGGTTTGCAGGCCGAACAGCGTCCCGCGATCCCACACCAGGTTAAACTCCACGTAGCGCCCGCGTCGGTAGAGCTGAAAATCGCGCTCGCGCTCGCCCCACGGCGTGTTTTTACGCCGCTCGACAATCGGCAGATAGGCATCGGTATACCCTTCGCCCACCGCGCGCATAAAGTCGAAACAGTGGTCAAAATCCGGGGTGTTGAGATCGTCGAAAAAGAGCCCGCCGACGCCGCGCTGCTCGTCGCGGTGCTTCAGATAGAAGTAGTCGTCGCACCACTTTTTATAGTGCGGGTAGACCTCGTCACCGAAGGGCTGGCAGAGATCGCGCGCGGTGCGGTGCCAGTGGATGGCATCCTCTTCGAAGCCGTAATAGGGCGTCATATCGAAACCGCCGCCAAACCACCACACCGGATCGGCATCCGGCTTCTGGGCGATAAAAAAGCGTACGTTGGCGTGGCTGGTCGGCACATAGGGGTTGCGCGGATGCACCACTAATGAGACGCCCATCGCTTCGAAACTGCGACCCGCCAGCTCCGGGCGGTGCGCGGTGGCAGAGGCAGGCATCGCATCACCATGAACGTGGGAGAAGTTAACCCCCGCCTGTTCAAACACGCTGCCGTCGCGCAGCACGCGGCTGCGTCCGCCGCCGCCCGCGTCGCGCTGCCAGGCATCTTCAATAAAACTGCCGCCGTCGATTGCCGCCAGCTTCGCGCAGATAGAGTCCTGCAGGGCGAGCAGGGCGTTTTTTACCGGGTCTACATCAGGAGTGCTCATCAGCGCCTCTTCGTATGGGCTTTGTGATTATCGAACCAGCTAAAGTAGCTCATGACACCGTCGGTGATGGCGGTGGCGATCTTCTGGCGAAACGCGGCGGTGCCGAGCAGCTTCTCCTCCGCCGGGTTGGTAATAAACGAGGTCTCAACCAGCACCGATGGAATGGAAGGCGATTTTAGCACCACAAACGCCGCCTGCTCGGTATTGCGGCTGTGCAGGCGGTGCACCGGCTTAATCTGTTTAATGATATGCGAGCCGAGCGTCAGGCTGTTTTTAATGGTATCCGTCTGGACTAAATCAAACAGCACCTGCTGGAGCAGATGATCTTTATCACGCGCTTTTTTGCCCGCCAGTTCATCCACGGCGTTCTCTTTATCGGAGAGGTATTTCGCCATCGCGCTACTCGCCCCGCGATTGGAGAGGGCAAACACCGACGCGCCCGCGGCGTTCGGGTTGGTAAAGCCGTCGGCGTGAATCGACATAAAGAGATCCGCGCCGTGCTGATGGGCAATCTCAACGCGGTCATAAAGGGGGATAAATTTATCGCTGGTGCGCGTCAGGCGCGCATCAATGCCGCGCGCGCGCAGCTGGGCGCGGACGTTTTTGGCAATCGCCAGCACCACATGCTTCTCTTTCGAGCCGTTGTGGCCAATCGCGCCGGTATCAATCCCACCGTGCCCGGGATCAAGCATTACGATGCGCTTTGCACCCGCTTTTTTCGCTTTCGGTTTGCTGTGGCTGTTGCTGGTTTTAAGCGGTGTCTCATCCTTAGCGATAGCACGAGACATACCTGACAAGGTTAATGCGGCCAGGCCTGCTTTCAGGATCTGGCGACGCGAGGTGAGTGTTTTTAATGGTTTAAAGGTGCTCATAGCCTGAAATGGGTTATCCGTGGTGGCAGGTGTTATAGCGTATCGTGTTTGCTGTGACGACAGTCCGTAAGAACTATTGTTTTACTTTTCATTTCAATACGTGACAGAGTGACATTATGCCATTTTTCAGCGGCGATGATGCTGGATATTGGCTAACCGCGCGCCACAGGCCATAATCACCGTTTACACAGCTGAAAAATATGGGGGACATCATGGAGATACGTGTTTTCCGGCAGGAAGATTTTGAAGAAGTGATCACGCTTTGGGAGCGCTGTGAACTGCTGCGCCCGTGGAACGATCCGGAGATGGACATTGAGCGTAAGGTCAATCATGACGTAAGCCTTTTCCTGGTGGCAGAGGTGGGTGGTGAAGTGGTGGGAACGGTAATGGGCGGTTATGACGGCCATCGCGGTTCGGCATATTACCTGGGCGTTCACCCGGAGTTTCGCGGTCGCGGCATCGCCAATGCGCTGCTCAGCCGGCTGGAGAAGAAGTTGATTGCCCGCGGCTGCCCGAAGATTAACCTGATGGTGCGCGACGATAACGAGATGGTGATCGGCATGTATGAGCGCCTGGGGTATGAACACACCGACAGCGTTAATCTTGGCAAGCGCCTGATTGAAGATGAAGAGTACTGAAACTGGCCTTTCGCTGTGAGGAGGGCACTTTTTTCACTTTCGGCACTCCAACAGGCGTTTGGTCAATATAAGGAATTGTGCATGAAACCCCTGCGTATGTTTTTTATCGCGCTGCCGCTGGCGTTAACCGGCTGCTCGACGTTCGCCTCCGTCAACTGGTCTGCCGCGTATCCCTGGAACTGGTTTGGTTCCTCCCTCGAAGTCAACGAGCAGGGCGTTGGCGGCCTGACAGCCAGCACGCCGCTCAATGAACAGGCGATTGGCGATGCGTTAGGCGGCGATTACCACCTGCGCAGCGGCATGAAAACCGATAAAGGCACCATTGTTCGCTATTTCGAAGCGCTGAAAGAGAAGCAGCTGGCGCTGGTGGTCAATGGTGAAAACGGCGTTGTCAGCCGGATTGATGTTACCGATCCCGACATTGCCACCGCTAAAGGGGTTAAAATCGGCGCGCCGTTCAACACTCTCTATGACAAAGCATTCGGCAACTGCGTGAAAGCCTCTGACGCTGATATCTCCGGCATCGAGTGTAAAGCGCCCGACAGCCAGCATATCAGCTATCTCTTCAGCGGCAGCTGGAGCGGCCCGGATGGCTTAATGCCATCGGATGACACCCTGAAAAGCTGGAAAGTGAGCAAGATCATCTGGCGTCGCTAATCGCATCAGAATAGTCTGATACTGACCCAAAAACAGGTACAATGCCGCATCGTTTTTGTGGTCAGTTTTCAGGAGATGTGATGTCCCAGGTTCAGAGCGGCATTTTGCCGGAACATTGCCGTGCGGCAATTTGGATTGAGGCCAGCGTAAAAGGGGAGGCCGATGCCCTGCGTGCCGGCAGCCGTGCGTTTGCCGATAAGCTCGCAAACTTCCAGTTGCAGTTCCCCGACGCGGCGCTCGGCGCGGTGGTTGCGTTTGGTTCCCGCGTCTGGCGTGAATTAAGCAACGGGCAGGGCGCTGAAGAGCTGAAAGATTTTCCCGCCTATGGCAAAGGCCTTGCCCCCGCTACTCAGCACGATGTGCTGATCCACATTCTCTCCCTGCGTCACGATGTGAACTTCTCTGTTGCCCAGGCGGCGCTGGCTGCCTTTGGCGATGCGCTGGAGGTGCAAGAGGAGACGCACGGTTTCCGCTGGGTAGAAGATCGCGATCTTAGCGGTTTTGTCGACGGCACCGAGAACCCGGCAGGCGAAGAGAAACGCCGTGAAGTGGCGATAATCCAGGACGGCGTCGACGCGGGCGGCAGCTATGTGATGGTGCAGCGCTGGGAGCACAACCTGAAGCAGCTTAACCGCATGAGCGTGAGCGATCAGGAGATGATGATCGGGCGCACCAAAGCGGATAACGAAGAGATCGACGCCGATGTGCGTCCGGTAACGTCCCATCTCTCGCGTGTCGATCTGAAAGAGGCGGGCAAAGGGCTGAAGATTGTGCGCCAGAGCCTGCCCTATGGCACGGCCAGCGGCACCCACGGCCTCTATTTCTGCACCTACAGCGCGCGGCTCTATAACATTGAGCAGCAGCTGCTGAGCATGTTCGGCGACAGTGACGGCAAGCGCGACGCCATGCTGCGTTTTACCCGCCCGGTTACCGGTGGTTACTACTTTGCACCCGCCTTCGACAGGCTCTTTGCCCTGTAACAAACCCACGTCACATCAGGCCGGGGCAACCCGGCTTATACCCCTTTCTGCTTATACTCTTTTCTGATTCCAAATCACCAATTGGTATATAAAACCGTTACTGCTTTCACTCCCGTTATAAATAAACTGAACATCGTCGAGTGATCAGCTTATAAGGGTGCGCAATGGCCGTTAACATACTGAAAAAAGGATATCTGACGCTGGCAGCGCTGACGCTGTTGAGCGCGCAGGCACAGGCAACGGAACTGCTCAACAGCTCGTATGATGTCTCGCGCGAGCTGTTTGCGGCGCTGAACCCGCCTTTTGAGCAGCAGTGGGCGCAGGAGAATGGCGGCGACAAGCTGACCATCAAGCAATCCCATGCCGGTTCGTCAAAACAGGCGCTGGCAATTCTGCAAGGGCTGAAAGCGGACGTGGTCACTTATAACCAGGTGACGGATGTGCAGATCCTGCACGATAAGGGCAAGCTGATCCCCGCCGACTGGCAGAGCCGCTTACCGAATAACAGTTCGCCGTTCTACTCGACGATGGCGTTCCTTGTGCGCAAGGGCAACCCGAAGAATATCCACGACTGGAACGACCTGGTGCGTTCTGACGTGAAGCTGATCTTTCCGAATCCAAAAACCTCCGGCAACGCCCGCTATACCTATCTGGCGGCCTGGGGCGCAGCCGATCAGGCTGACGGCGGTGATAAAGCCAAAACCACGCAGTTTATGACCCAGTTTCTGAAAAACGTTGAGGTCTTCGACACCGGCGGTCGCGGCGCGACTACCACTTTCGTTGAGCGCGGCCTCGGCGATGTGCTGATCACCTTTGAGTCGGAAGTGAATAACATCCGCAAACAGTATGAAGCGCAGGGCTTTGAAGTGGTGGTGCCGAAGGTCAATATCCTCGCCGAGTTCCCGGTGGCGTGGGTGGATAAAAACGTGAAAGCCAACGGCACAGAGAAGGCGGCGAAAGCCTACCTCAACTGGCTCTACTCGCCGCAGGCGCAGACCATCATCACCGATTACTACTACCGCGTGAACAACCCGGAAGTGATGAAAAAGCTGGGTGATAAGTTCCCGCAGACCGCGCTGTTCCGCGTGGAAGATAAGTTCGGCTCCTGGCCGGAAGTGATGAAAACCCATTTTGCCAGCGGCGGCGAGCTGGATAAGTTGCTGGCGGCGGGGCATAAGTGATGTTGTCTGGATCGAAACGCGTGCTGCCGGGCTTTGGTTTAAGCCTCGGCAGCAGCCTCTTTTTTGTCTGTCTGATTCTGTTATTACCCTTAAGCGCGCTGGTGATGCAGCTGTCGCAGATGAGCTGGGAACAGTACTGGGAAGTGGTCACCAACCCGCAGGTGGTGGCCGCCTATAAAGTGACGCTGCTGGCGGCGTTTGTCGCCTCAATCTTTAACGGCGTCTTCGGCATGCTGATGGCGTGGATCCTCACCCGCTACCGCTTTCCGGGACGTACGCTGCTCGACGCGTTGATGGATCTGCCGTTTGCGCTGCCGACGGCGGTGGCGGGCTTGACGCTGGCCTCGCTCTTCTCCGTTAACGGCTTTTACGGCGAGTGGCTGGCGGCGCTGGATATTAAAGTGACCTACACCTGGCTCGGGATTGCGGTGGCGATGGCCTTTACCAGCATCCCGTTTGTGGTGCGCACGGTGCAGCCGGTGCTGGAAGAGCTTGGCCCGGAGTATGAAGAGGCGGCGGAAACCCTGGGTGCCACGCGCTGGCAGAGTTTCCGTAAAGTGGTGCTGCCGGAGCTGTCACCGGCGCTGATGGCGGGCGTTGCGCTCTCTTTTACCCGCAGCCTCGGTGAGTTTGGCGCGGTGATCTTTATCGCCGGGAATATCGCCTGGAAGACGGAAGTGACCTCGCTGATGATCTTCGTACGTTTGCAGGAGTTTGACTACCCGGCGGCGAGCGCGATTGCTTCAGTCATTCTGGCGGCTTCGCTACTGCTGCTCTTCTCCATCAATACCTTGCAAAGTCGCTTTGGTCAGCGTGTGGTAGGTCACTAATGGCGGAAATAAGTGCATTGAAACGCTATGACAAGCCCCGGGTGAACTGGGGGAAATGGTTTTTAATCGGCACCGGTATTTTGCTTTCAGCTTTTATCCTGCTGGTGCCGATGATCTATATCTTTGTGCAGGCCTTCAGCAAAGGGCTGGCTCCGGTGCTGCAAAACCTCGCCGATGCCGACATGCTGCACGCCATCTGGCTGACGGTGCTGATTGCGCTTATCTCGGTGCCGGTCAACCTGGTGTTCGGCACGCTGCTCGCCTGGTTGGTGACGCGCTTTAACTTTCCCGGCCGCCAGTTGCTGCTGACCCTGCTCGATATTCCATTTGCGGTGTCGCCGGTGGTTGCCGGTCTTATCTATCTGCTCTTTTACGGCACCAACGGACCGCTTGGCGGCTGGCTGGATGAACATAATCTGCAAATCATGTTCTCCTGGCCCGGCATGGTGCTGGTTACCGTCTTCGTCACCTGCCCGTTTGTGGTGCGCGAGCTGGTGCCGGTGATGCTCAGCCAGGGAAGCCATGAGGATGAAGCCGCGATCCTGCTTGGGGCCTCCGGCTGGCAGATGTTCCGCCGCGTCACGCTGCCTAATATCCGCTGGGCGCTGCTTTACGGCGTGGTGCTGACCAACGCACGAGCGATTGGTGAGTTCGGTGCGGTGTCGGTGGTGTCCGGATCGATTCGCGGTGAAACCCTGTCGCTGCCGCTGCAAATTGAGTTACTGGAGCAGGACTACAACACCGTCGGTGCCTTTACCGCCGCGGCCCTGCTGACCCTAATGGCGATTTTGACACTGTTTTTAAAGAGTGCGGTGCAGTGGCGTTTGAACACTCAGGAAAAACGCCTGCACGAGGAGGGAAATCATGAGCATTGAGATTGCGAATATTAAGAAGTCGTTTGGTCGCACCCAGGTGCTGAATGATATCTCTCTGGATATCCCGTCCGGGCAGATGGTGGCGCTGCTGGGCCCCTCAGGCTCCGGTAAAACCACGCTGCTGCGCATTATTGCCGGGCTGGAGCACCAGAGCAGCGGGCGTATCCGTTTTCACGGCACCGATGTCAGCCGCCTGCATGCGCGCGAGCGCCGCGTCGGCTTCGTGTTTCAGCACTATGCGCTGTTCCGCCATATGTCGGTATTCGACAACATCGCCTTTGGTTTAACGGTGCTGCCGCGCCGCGAGCGGCCGAATGCCGCCGCCATCAAAGCGAAAGTGACCAAACTGCTGGAGATGGTGCAGCTGGCGCATCTGGCAGATCGCTACCCGGCGCAGCTCTCCGGCGGGCAGAAGCAGCGTGTGGCGCTGGCGCGCGCGCTGGCAGTTGAACCGCAAATTCTGCTGCTTGATGAACCTTTCGGCGCGCTGGATGCGCAGGTACGTAAAGAGCTTCGCCGCTGGCTGCGCCAACTGCATGAAGAGCTGAAATTTACCAGCGTCTTTGTGACTCACGATCAGGAAGAGGCGACGGAAGTGGCCGACCGCGTGGTGGTGATGAGCCAGGGGAATATTGAGCAGGCGGACGCGCCGGATCAGGTGTGGCGCGAACCGGCGACCCGCTTTGTGCTGGAGTTTATGGGCGAGGTGAATCGCCTGAAAGGGGTGATTCGCGGCGGGCAGTTCCACGTCGGCGCGCATCACTGGCCGCTTGGCCATACGCCGGTTTATCAGGGCGATGTCGATCTCTTCCTGCGCCCATGGGAAGTGGACGTCAGCCGCCGCACCAGCCTTGATTCGCCGCTGCCGGTGCAGGTGCTGGAAGCCAGCCCGAAAGGGCACTACACACAGCTTGTGGTGCAGCCGCTCGGCTGGAACCCGGATCCGTTAACGGTGGTGATGCGCGATGAGCATCCACCCCAGCGCGGCGAGCGGCTGTTCGTTGGTTTGCAGAACGCGCGGCTCTACAACGGCGATGAGCGTATTGAGCCCGGCGCGGAGCTTGCTCTGGCTCAGTCAGCCTGATAGCTTAAGGAAACGTGGTTTTTGCCGGGTAGCGCGTTGCTCATCCGGCCGACAAGCCCGGTATGCGTCATGCGGACCGGGTTTTTTATTGGACAGCGATCGTGAACACATTAGAAGAGACTATTGGCAATACGCCGCTGGTCAAATTACAGCGCCTCACCCCGGATAACGGCAGTGAAATTTGGGTCAAGCTCGAAGGTAACAATCCGGCCGGTTCGGTAAAAGACCGCGCTGCGCTGTCGATGATTGTGCAGGCGGAACGGCGCGGCGAAATCAAACCTGGTGATGTGCTGATTGAAGCGACCAGCGGCAACACCGGCATTGCGCTGGCGATGATTGCGGCGCTGAAGGGCTATCGCATGAAGCTGCTGATGCCGGACAACATGAGCCAGGAGCGCCGCGCGGCAATGCGTGCTTATGGTGCCGAGCTGATTCTGGTCAGCAAAGAGCAGGGCATGGAGGGGGCGCGCGATCTGGCCCTTGAGATGGCGGCGCGCGGTGACGGCAAGCTGCTCGATCAGTTCAATAATCCCGATAACCCCTACGCCCATTACACCACTACCGGCCCGGAAATCTGGCAGCAGACGCAGGGGCGCATCAGCCACTTTGTCTCCAGCATGGGCACCACCGGCACCATCACCGGCGTTTCACGTTTCCTGCGTGAGCAGGCGAAAAAGGTGACGATTGTTGGCCTTCAGCCGGAAGAGGGGAGCAGCATTCCCGGTATTCGCCGCTGGCCTGCGGATTATATGCCGGGCATTTNNNNCGCANGATTTGGTGGATGAGGTGCTGGATATCCAGCAGCGCGAGGCGGAAAATACCATGCGCGCGCTGGCGGTCAAAGAGGGCATCTTCTGCGGCGTCAGTTCTGGCGGCGCGGTCGCCGGCGCGATTCGGGTGGCGAAAGCAAACCCGGGCGCGGTGATTGTCGCCATCATTTGCGATCGCGGCGATCGCTATCTGTCGACCGGCGTGTTTGGTGAAGAGAGTTATTCGCAGGGCGCGGGGATTTAACCCGTCAAGGAGACAAAATGGAGATGATCCTGTTCAGGGATAAAACCCGGGCGCAGCAGGCCGATATCGTCGCGGTTCAGTCGCAGGTGGTTTACGGCAGCGTGGGCAACAGCATTGCAGTACCCAATATTCGTCAGCACCAGCTTAACGTTCTGGCCGTTCCTACGGTACTGTTCAGCAATACTCCGCATTACGACACCTTTTATGGCGGCGTTATTCCCGATGAGTGGTTCAGCGGCTATTTACAGGCGCTGGAAGAGCGCGATGTACTGCGCAGCGTGAAGGCGGTAACAACCGGCTACATGGGCAGCGCCAGCCAGATCAAGCTGCTGGCGAAGTGGCTGACGGCGCTGCGGGAGAAACACCCGGAGCTGCTGATTCTGGTCGATCCGGTGATTGGCGATATCGACAGCGGCATCTATGTGAAACCGGAAATTCCTGAGGCGTACCGCGAAGTTATGCTGCCGCTGGCCCAGGGCATTACGCCGAATGTGTTTGAGCTTGAAGTGCTGAGTGGCAAACCGTGCCGCGATCTGCAAAGTGCGATTGCCGCGGCGCAGGGGTTGCTCTCCTCGTCATTGCGCTGGGTGGCAATCACCAGCGCGCCGGTGGACCGCAACGATGGGCAGATCCATGTAGTAGTGGTCTCAGCCGAGGGCGTCAATATCAGCAGCTATCCGCGCGTGGCGACGGATCTGAAAGGGACAGGCGATCTCTTCTGCTCCGAACTGGTGAGCGGCATTATTCAGGGCAAAGCGCTGGATATGGCGGTGCAGGCTGCGGGCGAGCGGGTGGTAGAAGTGATGGGTTATACCCTTGAGAAGGGGTATGACGAGCTGATTTTACCGCCGCGCTAAAACAAAAATG
>JGI25152J39213_1001463_pt1 | contig 10122 bp, 7 predicted proteins | sample AraplaMF_Col_mMS_FD_39213 | JGI IMG/M metagenome (IMG submission 39213)
TCTGGAATAGGCGCCTCGCCCGATTGGAACGCGTCATCCTTGTCAATTTCCGTCAGACAAATCAACACGGGACAACGCTATTCCGTTTCTGCTATGAGAGCCGCACAAGTCAACCTGAGGTTCATTGAGATGAAAATGTGTGTCGTGGCGGCTCGGTCAGGATCCAAGGGGCTGCCACACAAAAACATCAAATCTTTTGCTGGCCGGCCGCTTCTTGCGCACACAGTTGAACAGGCTGTCCAATCGGGAATTTTTGATATTATTTCGATTTCCAGCGACAGTGATCGCTATCTTGATATCGGGCGGGAGGCCGGAGCAAATCTGCTGGTCAAGAGGCCGGACGAGCTTGCCACCGACTTTGTCGCGAAGCCCGCCGTTCTCAGTCATGCTCTGCGCACGGCAGAAATGGAAGTCGGGCGGGAGATCGAGATGTTCTTCGATCTTCAACCGACTTCTCCGTTAAGGACTCCTGCGGACATTCGTGGGGCGGCCCAAAAGCTAGAAGCGAACGCCGACCTTCTCAACGTTGTGTCCGTGGCACGCGCAAAGGCTTCACCCTATTACACGCTTGTTGAAGAAACCGCAGATGGCCGCATCGAGCTGTCAAAGCCCGGGATGCAATATGGGCGTCGACAAGACCTGCCCAATTGCTATGAGCTCAACGGATCCATCTATGCTTGGCGCCGGCAACCCATCGTCGACGAAAGACCCGCTCTCACTGAACGGACGGGGTTCTGGCTTATGGCTGACGAATGTAGCTTCGATATCGATACGCCACTTGATTTCGCAATCGCTGCCTTCGTTGCCTCACATCATTTCGGATGGCCTGAAACACGCTAGGTCTTTCGCCTAGATCTCGATTTCGGTATCTATCGAGTGAAGTGAAGATCGCTGACAAACACCAAAGCAGACTGAGAAGAAAACCATGATTACAGCCCTCATTGGCCTTGGACGAATGGGAATGCGCCATGCCGGCGTCTTGGAACAATGCCAACTTCCGATCGTGGCAGTAAGCGACATAAATCGTGAAGCTTGCGATGTCGCCGGAAACAAGTATGGGATCCCGGAAGAGCGCCGCTTCATATCGGCAATTGAACTCATCGACCAAATCCGGCCGGAATTTCTGATCATTGCAACGACGGCTCCCGGGCATTGCGAGCTTGTCGTCAGGGCGGCGCAAAATGGCGCCAAAATGATCCTGTGCGAGAAGCCTATGGCGACCAACTTGCGTGATTGTGAAGCGATGATCTCCGCCTGCAATTCCGCAGGTGTGAAATTGGCAATCAACCATCAGATGCGCTTCATGGAACAATACACGTTCCCGAAATCCATGATCGAGTCTGAGGCTTTCGGCGGCCTTGCGAGCGTTATCGTAAGTGCCGGAAACTTTGGCATGGCGATGAACGGCACGCATTATTTTGAAATGTTCCGCTATCTGTGCGGCGAAGATCCGGTAAAAGTGTCGGCTTGGTTTTCGAAGGACGAACTCGCCAATCCTCGCGGCCCCCAATTTAGGGATGCCTCCGGAAGCATCCGCCTGGAAACACCGTCAGGGAAACGCTTCTATATGGATTGCTCCCACGACCAGGGGCACGGCATGAATGTGACTTACAATTGCCGCCATGGACGCATCTCAGTTGATGAATTGGCCGGCACTCTCTCCTTCGTCGTTCGTAGAGAGGAATACAGAAATGAACCAACAACACGCTATGGCATGCCTTACGATTCCGACTCTATAACAATTACTCCGGCCGATGCTGTCACGCCAACTCGTTCCGTTCTCGAAGCCCTTCTTGCCGGCACTGACTACCCGACAGGAGAGCACGGGCTGCTTGCCATGAAATTACTTGTCGCTGCCCACCTTTCCAACGAACGTGGGGGCGCGACGATCGATCTGCGCCGTGAGCCTATTTCGGGAGATTACACCCTACCGATTGCATGAGCGTCGAGGGTTGTCATCGCCATATAGCGCTCCAGTTTCTCGGGCTCGGAGTGGCCTCGGGGGGAGGATTAGAAACGCACCCCGGTCAATCGGCGTAAGAGACGCAATTCCTGCATTAGCGATGAGATATGGACGACAGGCTAGTAAAAGATACAGGCATCAGAAAACCGAACGCCCTCATGGATATCTTGATGCATCCTAAGGTCCAATCGGTTTGCGTATGGTACAAGAACGGCGGCGACATCCTTCTGTTCCTGGCTTATTCGCTGCTACTCACAGTTTACATGGGGCAGGAAAGGATCGTCTCGCGAGGAGAACCGCTTTATTGGCTGCTTACACTGCCAGCAGTTGCAGCACCATTGCCAAGACTCAGACAGACAGTAGAAAATCTCATATTTGGTTGTGCGAGACCTATCGCCGTCATGGGTGTAACGGCGTCTTTATGGTTCGGCCTGAGAGGGGATACAGGTGCCGTTCCCCCAATTATCTTGATCGCTTGGGTCAGCGCATGGGCGAGCCGCTCCGAGGTGCGCATCAACGTTAGATGGCTATTCGCGATCATCCTGGTATTTTACGGGATTGGCAGCTTGAGCTTTGTTCTGCAGCCACCGTTCGAAAAGTACAGCTGGTTGATGCAAGAGTACCAGGGGGATCCCCTTGGGGCTGACGCTGCAGATTCTGGCAACATTGCGTTACCACCACAAGACCGGGAAGGAATTGATATCAATGCCTGGGGCATTTTGCCTGGCCAAACTGCGCCCGCTTACGGGCCATGGCGCATTTCGATGGTCCCCAACATTGCGACTTCCGGCATCATCTCACTTTTCGTTTTCCTGATTGCATTGAAGCATCTGGGTTTTCGATGGCTCAACATCACAACCGTTGTTGCCGCCGCTTATTTCACTATCTTATCTTTCGTGCGTTCAGCACTGATCGGCCTCGTGCTTTGCAGCGCCACCACCGTTGTTTTGACGCTACTTCCTGATAATGCGAGGCTTCGTGTTACGGTGGCGTTCGCTATGACGTTGGGACTTATCCTCATCGTCGGTCTATCCCCGTTCGCCCTTTATCACCTACAAGATATTCCCCTCATATCCCGGTTGCTCCTGCGCAATCAGAGCGGGCTTTCGCTGGAAGCGATCTACCGACAAGCTTACCGGCCCTGGTTGTGGCTTCAACATCTCCAGATCTTTTGGCAAAGCGACTACCTGATGGGATACGGAAGTAGCTTGGCTCAGAGCGCAACGGAAAAACTTCTAAACGCAAATCAAATAAGATCTGACTCTGTGTCCCTACCGACACGTCTGCTCGCTACATATGGTCTACCGGCTCTGGGATTCTTCTATTTCCTCGGCGAACGCTGTTACACTCATGCAAAGGAAAACGACATCTGGGGAGTATCGATGCTGTCGCTACTTATCTGGCTTATGATGACATGGGGTAGCATATTTCATCCGACAAACGCGATATTCGTGCTTGCACTACTGATCATAGGCCGCGGAGGAAACGCCTTCCATGAGGACCCTAAGCAGAAATAAATCCGAAAAAATTTGCCACTTCTTCAGTTGTTGGCGAACTGCCGTCTGACCTTGTCGACAACGAAATCCTGATCGGCGACCGTCAGGCCGGTTGAGCATGGCAGCGTCACGATCCGTTGCCAGAGGTTGTCGCAGACCGTCATTTCCGTCCTCGGCGCCCCTACATAGGGTGCCTGGAGATGGGCTGGTTTCCAGAAGGGGCGGGCGTCTATGCCGGCCTCCCGCAAACGAACGCGGATATCGGTCAACTGCCGTGGGTCTCTGTTGTTCACGACGATCCCGGAAAACCAATAACCGCTTCGCGCATATTCCGGATCCGGAAAAGGCGCTATTCCGGCAAGATCCGAGAAAGCCTCCCTATAATTTCGTGCTATATTCCGTTTCAACTCGACAAATCGGCCCAGATTTTCCATCTGGGCACAACCAACCGCCGCCTGGAGGTTTGTCATTCGGTAATTATAACCGACCATGTCGTGATCGTAATCGGCCCCGACTCTGGCGGTGGTCGTCACATGACGAAAGAGGCGTGCTTTTTCCGGATCATCCGTAACGATAATTCCGCCACCGCCGGCGGTAACAGTCTTGTTCCCATTGAAGGAGAACATCGTGAATTCTGCGCTCAAGCTTCCCGAAGGACGGTCTTTATAGGTGGTACCCAGTGCGGCGGCCGCATCAACGACAACCGGCAAATAGTAAGCCTTCGCTAACTCGTTAATCTCATCCATCTGGGCGGGAATGCCCAGCGTAAAAACCGGCAATATTGCCGAAACTCTGCGCCCCGTTTCCGTGTGAAGTAACGCACCGTCCACGCGACGATGCGTCTCTTTCTCCAGTTTGCTAGCCAACAACGTTACGTCTATCGACCAGTTTTCGGGAGAGACATCGAAAAGCCACGGAAGCGCTCCGCAATGGGCAATTGCAGCGACCGAAGCGATGAACGTGAATGATGGTGCAATGACCAAATCATCGCGCCCTACGCCGGCGGATAGCAAGGCAGCATGAAGCGCAGTGGTACCCGCGGACGTCGCAACTGCGTATTTGGCACCGGACGCAGCAGCTACCATTTCTTCGAAACGGGTGACGAATGGCCCCACCGTCGAAACAAATGTAGAAGTTATGCATTCCTGCAGATATTCGGCCTCACGGCCGGCGAGATTTGGTACTGCGAGCGGTATCATTGAGCCTAAATCCGTGAATCCAGAGTTTTTTCACTCACCTTGTGAGTCTGCAGGAAGGACGGTTCGATTGTAGCCACAAGCTCCTTCAACTGATCCTTGTCGATCTGCTGTGGCGAAGTCGGCATATTGGCTGCGGCGAAAAGACCCTCAAGACTACTGATCAACCTTCCAATCGATCCGCTCGCGGCACCTTTGTACTTGACGATGGAAAGTCCTTCAAATCCGCCGTCCACGGCGCTTTCATCGTTCGCAACGAATTCCTCGAAGGCCTTCTCACCGGCGGTATCGAGCGGCGTCAGCAGAAGTGGCCAGGAACCGGAGCCACGAAGCAAGCTTGTCGCCTGCACCGCCGTTGCTTCATTGCTGAAAATCACAGGTTTTAGCTTCAAATGCTCAAGAAAAGCCTTTGCGACGTCTTCGAGCAAAACGAGATGTTCATCGGGACTAAGCTTAGGAACGACAATGTGTTGGCCGGGAGCGCACACTGCGGCCAATGTGCAGAGATGACCAGCCTCCTCCATTGAGACAAAATAGCGCCGAGTATCGATCGGCGCAGCCAGTGGCTGCTCCTGTTCGACGCGACGCTGGAAGCTTTGAAGAAGCGAACCGTTTGAGAACGCAACATTAGCAAAGCGCGCAGAGACAATTTCCGCGTCAAGATCTTTTACGGCCTCGCCACTGAACATCACGTGCTCCATGAGGCGTTTGCTGGCGCCCATGAAGGAGCTCGGATTGGCTGCCTTGTCGGTAGAAACAGAGAAATATCGGCCTTTGAACTGCACTTCGCTCAACCACCGCAACAGGCGAGCCTGTTTGAGCAAGTTCGTGTCAAACATCTGCAGCATTGAAAAGGAATCCTTCTCCGACCTCACGTGTTTAATTGCCGCAAAATTCAAAACAAAATCATAGGGTGCTTGGTCATGAATAAAAAGCCTCATCGCAGGCGAGCCAAAATCTAGCGGCAAGGTTCGAAAATCCGGAACGGCAAAGCCTCCTGGGCTGGAGCGGAGTGTCCGAACCAACTCTGCCAACTCGTTCTCATTCTGATCGATCACGTGAAGAGCACATGGCTCGAACCCCGAAATGACCGATATTGTAGCGGAACCGATTGATCCGGCAGCTCCGATAGCAAGTACTCGTTTGCCTTCGAGCTTATCCCGCAATTGCCCTTCAAAACGCCTCATATCCTGAGAGAAGATAGAATTCTCTCTTCCGGTCGCGATAAACGCGAGCTGGCTGTTCTTGCCGCTTTTATGAGCTTCAATGGGCATCTAAATTTCCTGCTTTAAGATCACGGCCATTTCGGCGCTTGTTTGCTGGGATCACCATCCCCGAAACTGTCATTCGCCCTAATCAAATCCTCATGTCGCCCAACATCGAGCCAAGGTTCTCGGACTGGAAAAACAGCGGCCGGCAACTGACGCTCGATCAGATATTCAAAGAGGTTTGTCATATCGAAAAACTGTCGGTTCGGAACATATTCCAGAACTTGGGGCTCGAGCAGGTAGATCCCAGCATTGACCAGAAAGTTGCATTTGGGTTTTTCCGTCAACTTGGTCAGATAGCGACCGGAAACTTCAACGACACCGAATGGCACTTCATAGCTGTGATTGTTGACCGCCATTGTCGCCACCACAGACGAAGACTTGTGGAAATCCAGCATAGCCTGAAAATCAACTGTCGTGAGTATGTCACCGTTCATCACAAAAAAGGACTTTGACGGAGCTTGCGGCAGAAGAGACAATGCTCCCGCGGTCCCCATCCGCTCCTTTTCGCGCACGAAAGTGAACCGGGCGCCAAACTTGGAACCGTCACCGAGATGGTCCTCAAGCATATGCCCAAGATAATTCACACACAGCGTAATATCGGAGAGGCCCTGTGCCACCAGATTATCAACAATAATGTCGATAAGTGGCCTGCCGCCGACCGATATTAACGGTTTGGGCACATTTTCGGTAAGCGGCCGAAGTCGTGTCCCCAGCCCTCCCGCCATTATTATCACCTGGTTCTCTTGATACGAAAGCTGTTCAAACGCGGGAAGATACGCCAAGTCCCGCAGTATGCCAGCCTCGTCGACGATAGGAAGGTGAAGAATTTGCTCGTGGCGGAGGCGGCCGAGCAAAATGCTTTTTTCAGTACCCAGCATTGCCGAACGAGGATTTTGTCTCATAAATTCTTGAACTGGCGTATCCAATCCATGTCCTGAAAGCAGCGCCCGTCGGATATCTCCGTCGGTAATGATTCCACTCAGCTTTCCCTCATCTGTGACAACGACCGCGATCTTCAGGCCATTGCTGTCGATGACTTCGATTGCGAGGCGCATCACCGCATCCTGCGCTATCACGACCCTGGAAATGTCAATGTAAGTCATTCCAATCCACTACTCCGACGAAATCGCAGACGGCAAAATCGCGCCACGGTTTTGTTGGCGGTACTCTCTAGCTCAGTAATCTGGCGATTCATAGCCTTCAAAAGCGTCATAGGACGTGGGCAACGCGTGAGAATGTGTCCGGGTATGAATGGATGTAGCGACCGATTTCGCTGATACTCTTTGCGTTCCAGCTAGAATTCTAGTGATTTTACACCTGCCCCACGCCCACGCTTGGACTGCCGAACTCAATACCAGCTGGAAAGGAGCCAGCGGCCTCACTCTATGACGCAAACACCATCATCTGCTGCGGCACCACTGCCAGCATGCCCGCACGGCGGGCAGCGACATATCTAAGAAGCTGTTCCACCACTGTCGGCATGACGGGTTTTTGCACGACACCGAGCGCGCCGTGCGCACCATCTACAACGGCCTCGGGATTGGCGGTCATGAAGACGACGGAGATCCCGTGGTCTTGCGCGAGCTGCCGGCCGATCTCAGGGCCGGTTGCGCCATCCGAGAGGTTGACGTCGACAAAGGCGATATCGGCGAGCGGTGCGAGCCTGAGAGCTCCTTCGCGATCCGATGCCAGGCCCGCGACATGCACGCCCATGTCCTCGATCGTCGTTTCGAGATCGAGGGCTATCAGCAGTTCGTCTTCGACAATCAGCACTCGCTGTTCCATGAGATGTTCCCGTTGCCAGCTACGCATGACATTCGTGGCCATGACAGATCCCCTTTACGCTTTACCGAGGAGACTCCGCTTCGTGAAAGGCAGATTGCTTCCACGAGGCTCGCAGCTTAAACGGGCGATGCGACGATATGTTCCGGCATGAAACGCAGTATTTCTCAATTAAACTTTTGTTAATATTGATAAATTCTTAAAATGCCGAGAAGTTATAGTGAAGGCGGCGACTTTAGCCGCCTTTTGAAATTTCGGTTTGAGGGACTTCTCAACCCTTGGCCTTCAGCACCAGAACCGGGTCCTGGCTGTAATCAGCCGGGAAGATCTGCTTCAGGTTCTCGATCTTCGGCAGGTCGTTATAGACGATATAGGGGTAGGTCGGGTTCAGCGTCAGGAAATCCTGGTGATACTGCTCGGCCGGATAGAAACCGGTATAGTCGGTGATCCTGGTGACGATCGGCTGTTTGAAGACATGCGCCTTTTCGAGCTGGGCGATATAGGCTTCGGCGACCTTGCGCTGTTGCGGGTCGGAGATGAACAGCGCCGAGCGGTATTGGGTGCCCTGGTCCGGTCCCTGGAAATTGAGCTGCGTCGGGTTGTGCGCGACCGAGAAGAAGACCTGCAGGAGCTTGCCGTAGCTCACCTCTTTCGGATCGAAGGTTACTTTGACGGATTCGGCGTGGCCCGTCGTACCGGTGCTGACCGTTTCGTACTGGGCGGTTGCGGCTTCGCCGCCGGCATAGCCGGACACGGCGCTTTTGACGCCCTTTACGTGCTGGAAAACGCCCTGGACGCCCCAGAAGCAGCCACCGGCGAAGACGGCCGTTTCAGTGCCGGATTTGCTCGCCTCGTCGACGGCAGGCGCTGGAATGACGACGGCATCTTCCGCCGCCTGGGTGGCGACGGAACCGAGGCCGAGCGAAAGGGCTGCCGTTGCGAAAAGCGCGGCAAGAACCTTGCCTGATGTGGAAATGGACATGGGGGCTACCTCCGGAAACAAACCGGAGAAATCCTTGCCGATCGACGAAAAAGCCGCAAATCACAAGCTGTTCACTCACGCCGATGTGACGATTGCACGAAAGCCAATGTGCGAAACCTGAACAGGCCGGAAGGTGAGTTGACAATTCCCTGGGGAGTGGGGACAGTGCCGCCCGGCTCAGAGCCAGCATCCGGGGGGAACCAATGTCTGTGCGCTCGTTCTTCGCTTTTTCCGTCATCGTTGTATCTATGATTTTTGCGGGCCTGTCGGCTTCTGCAGCCGACGCCAAGCGCGACATCGTTACCGTCAGGGACGCGGATTATTTCGGCTTTGACCTGCGCACGGAACAGAACCTGTCGCTCGATCAGTGCAAGGCCGCCTGTGTCGGCGACAAGAGCTGCAAGGCCTTCACCTATAATCCAAAGGTGAAGTGGTGCTTCCTGAAATCCGACTTCAAGACGATGAACGCGGCCCCCGGCGCGATTGCCGGCCGGATCGTGGAGACGGTCGCTGCGGCCGCGCCGCAGGAACCGGACATTGGTGCGGCCCCTCGCCTGCCCTTCCTTTCCGATGACCTTGTCCAGCAAGCGCGCAATTTTCGCAACGATCTTGCGCTCGCCGACGATCAACAGGGCCAGGGCGTCGACAGCCTGACGGCAGGCGCCCGCCTGGATCTCACCGGCGGCAATCTTTCCGATGCGCTGAAGGCCTTCCATGGTGCCCTGTCGATCACCCCCGACGACGGTGATCTCTGGATCGAGACGGCCCGCGCGGCCACCTCGCTCGGCGCGCCGGACAGCGGCATCTTCGGTCAGGCGGTGATAGACGCGCTGAACGGCTATCAGCTGACGCGCACGACCGGCAAGCGTGCGGATGCATTGGCCGTGCTCGCCAAGGCGCTGGAAAAGAACGCCAATTACCGCGATGCGTTGAATAGCTACAAGGCGAGCCTTGCGCTCGCCAGCGCCAGGGACGTGCAGGCGGACTACCTGCAGCTCAAGCAGACACAAGGCTTCCGGATCACCGAACATACTGTCGATGCCGACAGCGCCACACCGCGCGCCTGCGTCACCTTCTCCGAAGCGCTGGTCAAGACTGTCGACTATACGCCTTTCGTAACCCTGAACGGCGAGGCACCCAAGGCGCTGGAGGCCAAGGACAAGCAGATCTGCGTCGAGGGCCTGACCCATGGCGAGACCTACAAGATCGGCTTCCGCACCGGCCTGCCCTCCTCCGTCGACGAGGTTCTTGAAGCGCCTGTGACAATCGACGTCTATATCAAGGATCGCAGCCAAATGGTGCGCTTTACCGGTGACAGCTTCGTGCTGCCGTCGACGGCGCGCCGCGGCATCCCGATCGTCTCCGTCAATATGGCCTCTGCCAATCTGAAGCTCTACCGCATCGGTGATCGCGGCATCGCACCGCTCCTGAC
>JGI25152J39213_1001485_pt1 | contig 10020 bp, 12 predicted proteins | sample AraplaMF_Col_mMS_FD_39213 | JGI IMG/M metagenome (IMG submission 39213)
AACGAGGAGCGGCCGTTTTTCCTGAGCGCCGCCGCACAGGCAAGACCGGCGGGACCTGCTCCGACGATCACTGTGCCCGTATCGGTCATGAGCCCCTCCCGCCCATTTAGCGTAGCCGGAAGGGTACATCATAATCATGGTGTCAGACAGCCGCCCGAACGATCACGCAGACAGCGTTTTCCGCGCGCGGATATTTGCGCTCGGTCCTATTTCGCAAACAGGCTTTTGAGCTGCGGCGGCTGGCAGCGGAGATATTGATTGGCTGCCTTGACCTGCCCGCCGAGCTCGGCGGCTGCATGCCAGGGCCAGCGAGGATCGTAGAGGATGGCTCGCGCAAGTGCGATGAGGTCTGCATCCCCGGTCGCCACGATTGCCTCGGCCTGCGTCGGCTCGGTGATCAGGCCGACGGCGATGACCGGCGTTTTGACGGCACTCTTGATTGCTCGTGCGAGCGGCACCTGGTAGCTCGGGCTGATCGGGATCGCCTGGGAGGGATGCAGGCCGCCGCTCGATACGTGGATGGCGTTGCAGCCCCGTGCTTCGAGCATCCTGGCAAATTCCACACTCTCGGAAATCTCCAGACCACCTTGGACCCAATCGGTCGCGGAAACGCGCATCGTCACCGGCCGATCGGAGGGAAAGGCATCCCTCACGGCATCGAGAACCTCCAGCGGAAAGCGGGCGCGGTTTTCCAGCGAGCCGCCATAGTCGTCGGTTCGCTGGTTCGACAAGGGCGACAGGAACTGGTGCAACAGATAGCCGTGAGCGCCATGGATCTGAACGGCATCAATGCCGATTTTCGCCGCCCGCCGTGCGGCAGCGGCAAAGGCATCGCGGACCCGCTTCATGCCTTCGCGATCGAGTGCAGTTGGCGGCACGTAGTTCGGGTTGAAGGCAACGGCGGAAGGTGCCTCGGTCTGCCATCCGTTCGGATCGGTCGGCGCGAACTGACCGCCGCCTCTCCAGGGAACCTCGGTCGAGGCTTTGCGGCCGGCATGCGCCAACTGCACGGCAATTGGCATATCCGACCATTTCCTGATGCTTTCGAGCGTACGGGCCATCGCGGCTTCGGAGGCGTCATCATAAAGGCCGACATCGGCAAAGGTGATGCGTCCTTCGGGAACGACAGCGGTTGCCTCAATGGTCAGAAGTGCGGCACCGGAAAGCGCCAACTGTCCGAGATGGATCAGATGCCAGTCCGTCATGCAGCCGTCGACGGCCGAGTACTGGCACATGGGCGCGATCACGATACGGTTGGCGAGTTCAAGACTGCGCACGGTGAAAGGAGAAAACAGGACGGGTTGGGGCATGGCGTTCCTCGAAGCTGAATGCAGTTGTCTCGGTTTATAGCACTCTGTCGGCGTTTTAAGACGGTTAGCAGAGCCTCCGCGTGTCAGGAACTGTTCTTTGGTGTGGGTCCGCTTTTGCAAAAAAGCCTCAGCGGAGCGGCTTTGTCCGATTGTTTCGCTATTGGAAAGAAAGTCTTCAGCAGAACCCCTGTTCAAGCCCGATGCGGCCAGGTGTACCAATGCGTCGACGGTGTTCCGTCTGCGAATGGCCAACGGCTCGCGATCGCTCCACCAGCCAAAGCGTCACCCGACATCTTTGCCGACAGGCTCGAAACGGCGAGCGAAGAGACGACCGCTATTCGCAGCCTATGGAGAATGAAGTGAGTAAAGATCTCATAACCCCGATCATGCGCGTACAAATCGAACTGGCCATCGCAAACGCGAGACATGATCCCCACGCCGTCCGATTGCTGGAGGAGGAGGCGAAACATCTGGCGTTGAGCGGCGCGGAGATCGATGCTGCAAAACGCGGAGGCAGCTTCGACCTGCTTGTCGATATCGCCGTAAATGCGCACTGGCGATCGAAGCCGGTGACGACGAGGCAAGCATGGTCGCGAGTCGGCAACTGATGGCTTTCGGCGTTCCGGACATCGCGTCGGAACTGCCCGCCCTCATCAGGAGACTGGACCTATCGCCCGCCAGATAAAAGATTGCCGTTCAGCGGCTTGACGCTATGGGACCGATAGATTGCGATCGGAATAAAAGCGTTTAAAGCTTGCTGCGGGACCGAGATTTTCACGAGAATGTGGGGCGCATGGATCGATGGCAGGCAATGAGGGTCTTCGTGAAGGTTGCGGAGGCCGAGAGCTTTGCAGATGCAGGACGGCAACTCCATATGAGCCCGCCGGCAGTCACACGCATCGTGTCCGCCCTGGAAGAGGTCATTGGGACACGCCTCCTGGCGCGCACGACCCGATCTGTCAAACTGACGGAAGCCGGTGCCCAGTATTTTGCGGACTGCCAAAGACTTCTCGCCGATCTCTCGGAGGCGGAAGCCATCGCTGCCGGCGCCTACGGCAAACCGACGGGCACCCTCACCGTCACGACCTCGGCCATGTTCGGGACAATGTTCGTCCTGCCGCTGATGACCGAATATCTCGATCTCTACCCCGACGTCATCGGTCGCGGCCTGTTCGTCGACCGGGTTGTCAGCATGGTGGATGAGGGCATCGATGTGGCCATCCGTATCGGCCATCTGCCGGACTCGGGCCTCACCGCAACACGTGTCGGCCAGGTGAGGCGTGTCATCTGCGGGTCGCCCATCTATTTTGAAAAGCACGGTGTCCCGATGAGCCCGAGCGATCTGTCGCGCCACCGCATCATCGCATCGACTAGTGCATGGACATCGCTCGAATGGCGATTCGGCGTGCAGAAGAAGTCGACCGTGCGGGTCAATCCGCGCCTCTACTGCAGCACCAATGAAGCTGCCATCTCGGCGGCGGCCTCCGGCTGGGGCCTGACGCGCGTCCTGTCCTATCAGATCGCACCGCAGCTCGAGGCAGGTGAACTGCGCACGATCCTGTCCGATTACGAGGAAGAAGCCCTGCCGATCCACGTCGTTCATCCGGAAGGCCGGNATGCTTCGGCAAANGTACGGAGCTTCATCGATTTTGCGGTGGGAAAACTGAGGTCCAACAGGCACTTCAATTAGCAAAGGCCCGCGCATTCACCTCTGAATGCGCGGGCTCTCGCATAAGCGAGTTTTACTTTGCGACCTTGCGGTCGAGGAAGTCGTGAATAAGCGGCGCCATTTCATCCAGCTTGTCTTCGAGGGCAAAATGGCCGGTATCGAGGAGATGCATTTCGGCGTCCGGAAGATCACGCAGGTAAGGATGTGCGCCGTCTTCGGGGAAGATCTTGTCGTTCTTGCCCCAGACGATCAGCATCGGCGGCTTGCGTTCGCGGAAGAAGGCCTGAAACTGCGGATAGAGCGGGACATTCGTGCCGTAATCGTGGAAGAGATCGAGCTGGATATCCTTGTTGCCGGGACGGTCGAGCAGGGCCTGATCGTGAACCCAGTTGTCGGGGCTGATGCGGGTGAGGTCCTTGACGCCGTCCGTGTACTGGAACTTGGTGGTCTCGAGGACCACAAGATTGGACAGGGCCTCGCGCTTTTCCTTGGAGTCATCGGCCCAGTAAGCCTTGATCGGATCCCAGAACTCTCGCAGGCCTTCTTCATAGGCGTTGCCGTTCTGGACGATCAGCCCGCTCACCCGTTCGGGATGCTTGAGAGCCAGGCGGTAGCCGACTGGTGCGCCATAATCCATGAGATACATGGCATACTTCTTGGCGCCGAGCTGGTTCATGAGCGTATCGACCATGTCTGCGTAATGGGCGAAAGTGTAAGCGAACTTGGTGTGATCGGGTGCATCGCTCTGACCGAAGCCCGGATAGTCCGGCGCGATGACGTGATACCGATCCGCTAGCAGCGGAATGAGATTGCGGAACATGTGCGAGGATGTCGGGAAGCCGTGCAGAAGCAGGACGACCGGACCATCCGACGGACCGGCTTCACGATAGAACATGTTGACGCCATCGATCTTGGCCGAACGATAGTGCACGGTCACCGGCGCCTGCTGGGTAATCGCAGCCTGCTTGGCAGGAGCGGCGACGGCTTGGGAAAAGGGAGCAACGCTGACGGTTGCCAGCATCAGGGAAAGGATCAGTCTGTTCATCTCAGTTCTCCGTTTTGACAAATTCGCCAACAGCCCTTGCTGGCCTGGAACCAACAATAGCCATTCACCGGAATCCGTTAATCTGCAGAATGCGGAAGGTATTATTCCACTTGGAGGAATAATTGCAGCCTGGCAGGAATTGCACCGCAACTGTTGATGATGTCAGAACGGTCTGCGCATATGCAGACGGCTAACTGTTTCTTCACGCGGGGCGGATAGTGCAAGCTGATGATGATCTGTTCTGAGGGCATGATGACCTTGGCTGACACGGAAGCAATGTTGCAAATGGCGCAGCTGATGGACGTTGCGGGCGTCATGGTTGCGGTTTACGACCAGGATGACCGGCTGCGTTTTGCCAATCGCGCGTTTCGTGATGCCTGGTTTGTCGCAGAAGAGGAACAGCCCCTCTGGGCCGAGCTGATGCGGCGCAACTTTCGCGCCCGCCGTGGAACGATCATTGCCGCGGCCGACTTTGAGAGCTGGCTGTTGTCGACGCTTGCCCGCCGCGGGAAAAGCGGGTTTCGCGCCTTTGAGACCGACCTTCATGACGGCCGTTGGTTATGGATGACCGAAACCATGCAGGCCAATGGCTGGATGCTGTGTATTGCGAGCGACGTGACATCGATCCGCTCCGATCAGAGGACGCTGCGGCAAGATCGCGACAGCGCAATCAAGGCTGCCCAGACCGACGAGCTCACAGGCATCCCGAGCAGACGTTTCGTGATGTCAAAACTCGAGGAGCTGGTGCGCAATTATGGCCACCAGCCCGAGAAAGTCGGTTGCCTAGCAGTTCTCGACATCGACAATTTCAAATATATCAATGACCGTTTCGGCCATACTGCGGGCGATGCCGTTCTCAAGGATTTCGCCGCTACGCTGCAAAATGGTGCGCAAGACCGATATTCTCGGCCGCGTGGGCGGCGAGGAATTTGTTCTGGTTCTTCCGAACACGGCTCCCGAGGAAGCGGCAGAAATCGTCAATCGCATGCTGGTTGCCGTCAGACAGTCCCGTCCGCTGGCCGACCAACTCAGCTTCCGCTACAGTTTTTCCGCAGGCATTGCCTGTGTCATGAGCGGAGACTATGCCAATGATATCTATCGCAGGGCCGACCTGGCGCTCTATGCGGCCAAGATGAGGGGTCGCGACCAGATCAGCATCGATCCCCATGCGCACCCGCTTGGGCGACAGAAATCATAGACAAGCCTGCCAGTCGGGCCATAAGCTAGGGAATTTCAATGGTCGAAAAGATTGCGCCCACCTCGCCCACCGCACCCTCCTCGGCCACACACGTAAACCACAGCACCTCNATCGGCTCCGAACCNGACAATGCCTGGGTCGCCGAGCGACAGGCAAAGATCACCGCCGGCAGTGGAAAAAAAGACGAGCNTCATTCCGCTGACAGCGACGAAGACCGTATCGATGCGGATGATGATCCGGCAGCGGGCCGGCATCTGGACCATCNTTCCACCCACCNCCATGTNGAGGCCCCTGATCCGGACGAAGANCGTCTGTCCGGTGAGAGCGAGCGCATCGGCAGCGGCAACCTGGATGAAGATGTCCCGTTCGGCGACCACGTCGGCTATCTNTAAGTGATTGCGTTCGCACACTAACAAGCCCGCAGCGCCGGCCTTCGACCAAAAGCCGGCTCATCATCGGCCATCGATACATCCACTGTCTGCAGCTCCGCTCAGGATCAAAGCAATTGCGCAAACCTTTTCCCACTTGACAATTATANTGAGAAAAGCTTTTCTCATCGCAAGCTCGANGGGAGGGGTTGCTGGAGACAACAGGAGAAAAAAGAGGCCGGATTACCATNCATGACGTCGCGGCGGCAGCTGGAATCAGCATCTCGACGGCATCGAAGGCACTCAACGATACAGGCCGGATGGGACTGGAAACGCGCGAGCGGGTCAAGCGCATAGCGGCAGAGATCGGATACAGACCCAACGCTTTGGCGAGAGGCCTGCTCAGCAAGCGCAGCTTCACGATCGGGCTTCTTACCAACGATACCTATGGTCGCTTTACCCTGCCGGTCATGGCCGGCATATCGGATGCTCTCGTTGATCACGGCGTTTCGGTTTTCCTGTGCGCGATCGAGGAGGATCCGGCACTCGGTCAGATTCATGTGGAGGCGATGCTCGACAAACAGGTCGACGGCATTATCGCCACAGGAAAGCGTCTGGACAGACGGCTGCCGATCGACCTGTCGAATTTGAACGTGCCCGTCGTCTACGCCTTCACGGAGGGAGCGCCGGGAACCGTGACGTTCAGTTCTGATGATGCGCAGGGCGCGCGGCTTGCCATCGAATGGCTGGCAAAGCTCGGGCGCAAGCGGATCGTGCATGTCACCGGACCGGAGAATTTCTTTTCGGTACGTGAGCGTGCCGATGCCTATCGTAAGGTTGCGGGAGAGGAGCGGCCGGTTCTGTTTGGAGCATGGTCGGAAAGCTGGGGCCACGAAGCCGTCGCAAGATTGTGGAGCGGCAGCGGCGAAAAGCCCGACGGCATCTTCTGCGGCAACGACCAGATTGCGCGCGGCGTCATCGATGCGCTGCGCGAACGCGGCATTCGGGTGCCGCAGGATGTTTCGGTGGTCGGCTTCGACAATTGGGAGATTGTCGCCGGCCAGACGCGCCCGCCGCTGACGACGGTCGATATGGAATTGAAGGAACTGGGGCGGCAGGCCGGATTGACGGTTCTGGCGCTTGCGGAGGGACGTCCGGTGGAGCCTGGCATCAGGAAACTGCCGTGCCGTCTCGTCGTGCGGCAGTCATGCGGGGGAGACACCCTCGGAATATAGCAACGGCGCGAAGGAGACGCGCCTTATTGGGAGGAGAACCATGATGAAGCGTCTATTGGTGGCAACCAGCCTTGCCACACTCTGCCTGGTTTCGACAGCTTCTGCTGCCGAAAAGATCGAAATGTGGGTCCGCACCGGTATCGGCGATGCCTTCAACAAGGTCGTCGAGTCCTATAATGCAAGCCACGAAAACAAGGTCGTAACCACCGAAGTGCCTTTCGGCGAACTGGTGCAGAAATATGCAACGGCAATCGCCGGCGGCCAGGCGCCCGATGCCCTGTCGATGGACCTCATCTACACACCGGCCTTTGCCGCGGCAGGTCAGCTCGAAGACCTGACGGACTGGGCCAAGAGCCTGCCCTATTTCAATTCGCTGTCGCCGTCGCACGTTAAGCTCGGCACCTATCAGGACAAGATCTACGGCCTGCCGCTTTCAGTCGAAACCTCTGTCTTCGCCTGGAACAAGGACCTCTACAAGAAGGCCGGTCTTGACCCCGAAAAGGCGCCCGCGACCTGGGAGGAAATCGAGGCGAACGCTGAAAAGATCCGCAAGCTCGGCGACGATACCTATGGCTTCTACTTCTCGGGCGGTGGCTGTGGCGGCTGCATGATCTTCACCTTCACGCCACTCGTCTGGGGTGCCGGTGCCGATATCCTTTCGGAGGATAGCAAGACCGCGACGCTCGATACTCCACAGATGCGCAAGGCGGTCGGCTTCTATCGCGATATGGTGAAAAAGGATCTCGTTCCGGCAAGTGCAGCAAGCGACAATGGTACNAGCTTCCTGAGCTTCACCAACGGCAAGATCGGCCAACAGAGCCTCGGCGCCTTTGCCATCGGTACGCTGGTCACCAAGTATCCGGATATCAACTTCGGCGTGACATTGATCCCCAGCGTCGACGGCAAGACTTCGTCCTTTGCCGGCGGCGACAATTTCGTCATCACCAAGGGCACGAAGAAGATCGATGCGGTCAAGGAATTCCTCGAATACATCTATTCGATGGACGGCCAGAAAGTCCTGGCGAAATACGGCAGCCTGCCGACACGCGGCGATATTGCCGACCAGGTGCTTGCCGGGCTCGACCCCCGCATGCAGGTGGGCCTGAAGGCAATCGCTGTGGCCAAGACACCCTACACGCTGCAGTTCAATGATCTGATCAACAGCGCCAACGGACCTTGGGCGACCTTCACCAACGCAGCAATCTTCGGTGACGACGTCGATGGCGCATTCTCGAACGCCCAGTCCGAGATGCAGTCCATCATCGACAGCGGCCAATAACTCTCCCGGCCGTGGCCGGGGGACGGTGGCAGTTCCCCGGCCGATTCAAAGCTAGAAGACCTTATAAAATGCGGAGGTTTCGATGACCGGTTCCGGTCCTCAGCGCACGCGCGCTGTCCGAAAACGGCGAAGGTCGCAATGGCGCGGCTTTCTCTACATTGCGCCCGCCATGGCGCTCGTCATCGTCTTCTTCGTCATGCCCGTGCTGTTCACCGGCTGGATGAGCCTGCACAACTGGCCGCTGATGGGCGCCTCGCGCTGGATTGGTTTTGCCAACTATACCCGCATGTGGAACGACAGCCGCTTTATGGCGGCTCTGAATTTCACCGCCTACTACACCGTCATCGTGACCATCGCGATCTTTGCGATCGCCTTCCCGCTGGCAATCTTCGTCGAAAAGGAACGCCGCTTCGTCAGCACCTACCGGACGATCATCTTCCTGCCCGTCGTGGTGGGACTGGCGACGGCGTCACTTCTCTGGGTCTGGCTTGCCAATGTCGATAGCGGCTTCTTCGGCCCTGCCCTTCGCGCACTCGGCCTCGTGGAGCGAAGCCCCAATATCATGGCAAGCTTCGATACCGCCTTCGCGACCATCATCGTCATGGTCGTCTGGAAGATCGCAGGCTTTACGATGATCATCCTGCTGACCGGGCTGCAGGCCATTCCGTCCGAACTGACGGAGGCCGCCCGCATCGATGGCGCCGGCCGCTGGCAGCGCTTCCGGCACCTGACCCTGCCGCTGATGCGAAAGACGATTGCGCTAGCGCTGATCGTCTCGGTCACCGGATCGATCCTTGCCTTCGACCAGTTCTACATCATGACCTCGGGCGGGCCGCAGAACAAGATGATCTCGGTCGTCTACTACATCTTCAACCAGTCCTTCGTATCCTTCAATCTGGGCTACGGGTCCGCCCTGTCGATCGCTCTTCTGGCGATCCTGGTTGCGATATCCATCGTCCAGCTCTGGCTGNTGCGTGTCGGGGAGGAACGCTGATGATCTCCTCACGGGAACGCCGCGCCCGCAAGCGCTTCAGGTCGCAATCGGCCTATCATGTCGCCGGNATCGCCATTTCGATCTTCTTCCTGGCGCCCTTCATCATCACGCTGCTTGCCTCCTTCCGGCACGGCACAGAGGCAAGCCTGCCGCCGCTGCCGCCATGGCCGACGACAGGTGTCAGCTTCGATGCCTATGCACTGCTGGATACGTTCGGCGCCGGCATCTGGCGGCACATGATCAACTCGCTCTTCGTTTCGCTGGCGACGGTGCTGCTGACGGTCGCCGTCAGCCTGCTCGCCGGCTACGGCTTCTCGCGCTATCGTTTCCCGCTGAAGAACGCGCTCTTCGTGCTGATCATCGCGACGCTGATGATCCCGTTCCAGTCGATCCTGACGCCGCTCTTCATCATTCTGGCAAAGCTCGGCCTCAACAATTCGCTGCTGGGGCTCACCCTCGTCTACGTGACGCTGCAGCTTCCCTTCTCCGTCTTCATGATGCGCAATGCCTTTGACGCCGTGCCGAAGGAGATCGAGGAAGCGGCGCGCATCGATGGTGCGCGGGACCTGAGACTGCTGATCCGCGTACTTCTGCCCCTGGTGCTGCCGGGTATTGCGACAGTCGCGATCTTTGCTTTCCTCAATGCCTGGAACGAATTCCTGGCCGCCCTCGTGCTGCTCTCCAGCAACGAGAAATACACGCTTCCCGTCCTGATGACGGCGGTGCGCGCCGGTCGCCTCGGCGCCATCAACTGGGGCGCGGTTCAGGCCGGTGTCGTCGTCATGACGATCCCCTGCCTGATCGTTTTCCTGCTCCTGCAGCGCTACTACATGCGCGGGCTGATGGCCGGCGCGGTGAAATGATGACCTTTCAACGAAATGGATGAAGCCATGAACAAGCTGAAGAGAGACCGCCAGTTCCG
>JGI25152J39213_1001491_pt1 | contig 9993 bp, 12 predicted proteins | sample AraplaMF_Col_mMS_FD_39213 | JGI IMG/M metagenome (IMG submission 39213)
GGCACGCGTGTAAGGCATCAGATCGAGCCATTTTACCGGCTCGACATCCTGGGCCNGCACGCGATCGANCTCCTCCTCCATCGCCTCGCGGATGTGCGGCGTGTTGGCGACGCAATAGAGCGTCCAGGCGAGCGCCCGCGCCGTCGTTTCGTGGCCCGCGCCGATGAAGGTGAGAATATTGTCTTCGATCTCGTCGTTCGTCAGCCCGCCGGTTGCAGCCTGATCAAGAAGCAAGGTCAGAAAGTCGTCCGGCGCGGAGGCTCGATCGGCTTGCATACGCGCGAGCCGGGCATCCATGGTCTGGCGCACGATGTTTCGGAACTTGTCCAGCACCTTCTGACCGCCGATGCGGGTGACGCGCGGAACCCATGAGGGCGCGCGCAGGAGATCCATCGGGTCGACGCGCCCCATGCGGTGGAGGAGTGCGTTTACATCGTCGGCAAAGCTATCGGAGGAGGTGACGATCTCGCCTGAGAACAGCGTATCGGCGAGCATGGCGAAGGTCAGTTCCGTCATGTCGGCGGCAATCTCGAAGACCTTGCCGTCTCTGCCAGCGGATTCGTATTTTATCGCGTAGTCCTCGGACTGGCGAAGCATCTGCCCGGCGAAGCCGTTTGCGTGGCGCGGCGTGAAGACCGGTGATACCGCCTTGCGGGATCGCTTCCAAACCTCTCCTTCCGCCGTCAGCAGACCGTCACGCAGGATCGGGCGCAAGATGAGTTGGCGAATATCCGACATGCGGTAATTCGTGGCATTGTCGACGAGAACATGGCGGATCAAACCGGGATCATTGACGATCAGGGTTCTTTCCCGAAAGAACCGTGTCTGGATCCACGGCAGCGTGTAGGAAGGCTCGCCCCAGAGCTCCAGCGGATTGCGCAGGATGGTGCGGATGATCTCAAGGCGGCTCGGTGGCACCGTGCGGGGCAACGGTGCCGGAGGTTCAAAGGGATCCGGACGCATGTCCATGAGAATTCAGCCTTTCGCGGAAGATTCTAAACTCTTCCCGGCAAGGCGGAAGCTAGAGCAGGCGCTCCAACTCGTCCAGCTTGTCGTTGACCAACCAGCCGTAATAGTTTTCCTCCGGCCAGACGGTTTCGCCTGAAGCGCGGTTCTTGGCCGCCAGGGCCGCCGCGCGCTGGCGCGAATTGCCGACATTATAGAGGGTGGCGGTCAGGCCCGGATTCTTGGAAATGTCCATGTCGGCGATCTGTTTGTAATCGTCGATCGAGCGGCGGATGGAGGCAGCGACGAAGGCAAGCGAGATATCGGGCTCCATGATTGCCTTGTAGACGGCACCGGCGTCCCTCTCGTTCAGCTTTTCATAACCTGAGACCTTGGAGACGAGATCCGAGAGCATCAGCGCGGTCAGCGGGTTGATCTGGCCGAGGCCGAAGGTCTGACCAGCGTAGAAGGGCTGAAAGAAGACGGCACTGAAGCGGTTGTTCGGGTAGCTCTTGCCACCGACCGTCTTGCCTCGGAAGTCCCTTTCCCAGACGTCCTCACGGCAGCTCCACAACGTGTAGGAATCGCCCTTGCCGCTACATTCGGCAAACTCCGGCCGCTTGACGAAATCGTCTACGTCCTCGCCATCATAGGCGAAACGGAAGCTCTGGCCGGCATAGGAAGCGGCCTTCACGTAATAGGATTGCAGGCGGTCATAGGCGTCGACATTGTAGGTATGTTCGCCGACGATCGCACCGACCACGTGGATCGGGTCGATGCCATAAGCGGCCGAAACTTTCTTGATCTTGCCCATCAGTTCGTGATCCGTGGCCAAGAGGTCACGGACCTTCTCGTATTTCCGATCGAACGAGCTCTTCGTGCCTTTGGTGCGACGAACCGAGGCGTCCGGAACATCCGGTTGCTCGGCATGACGATTACCTGACGGCACCACCTGCATGGCAAAAGCAGGCACCGAGGTCAGCACCGCAGCAGCAATCAGGAGGCTTGTCAGAAGGCGTCGCACGATCAGCATTCCCATCATTTTGGCATTGTCGCGAAGCGCGCTGACTGGACCACAATCTTGGCCGAATAATGCTGGCGCCGATAACGAGACGAGCCCTTCACTAAAAAGTAAAGGGCCCGCTGTCGAGAGTCTAAGCTGTCAAAATCGCGGCGTCACATCAGTAAGGACAGGACCCGATGCTTGTTCATCACAGAATGAACCGGGACAGATCTGTGTTCTGCGCCAGGTCACCGACGTGCTCNCGGACGTAGTCGGCGTCAATCGTCACGGTCGAGCCGCCGCGATCCGGAGCNTTGAANGAGATTTCGTCCAGAACGCGCTCCATGACGGTCTGAAGGCGACGGGCGCCGATGTTTTCGACAGACGAATTCAAGTGGACGGCCACATCAGCCAGGGCATCAATGCCATTGTCAGTGAATTCGAGGGTGAGGCCTTCCGTTTCCATCAGCGCCTTGTACTGCCTGATAAGACTCGCCTCGGTTTCCGTCAGGATACGGCGGAAGTCTTCCTTTGTGAGCGCGCGCAGTTCGACGCGGATCGGCAGACGACCCTGCAATTCCGGCAACAGATCGGACGGCTTGGAGACATGGAATGCGCCGGAGGCGATGAAAAGGACGTGGTCCGTCTTCACCGGCCCGTACTTCGTCGACACCGTCGTTCCTTCGACCAGGGGAAGCAGGTCGCGCTGCACGCCTTCGCGCGAAACGCCGGCACCCATGCCGCCGTCGCGAGCGGCGATCTTGTCGATCTCGTCGAGGAAGACGATGCCGTCATTCTCGACCGCACGAACCGCCTCGCGCTGGATAACTTCGTTGTCGATCAGCTTGTCGGACTCGTCGCGGATCAGATCCGTGTAGGATGCCTTGACCGTCGTGCGGACCTTNTTGGTGCGGCCACCCATCGCCTTCCCGAACATTTCGGAGAGGTTGAGCACGCCGATATTTGCGCCCGGCATGCCGGGAATGTCGAAGCCACCCATGCCGGTACCGGTGTCGGCGATCTCGATATCGATCTCCTTGTCATCAAGNTCACCGTTGCGCAGCTTCTTGCGGAAGCTGTCACGGGTCGNCGGCGAGGCCGTGGCGCCGACGAGCGCATCGAGAACGCGTTCCTCGGCGCTCATATGCGCCTTTGCCTGCACTTCGCTCCGCTTCTTCTCGCGTGCGAGCCCGATGCCGACCTCGACGAGATCGCGGATGATCTGCTCCACGTCGCGTCCGACGTAACCGACTTCGGTGAACTTGGTCGCTTCAACCTTGATGAAGGGCGCGCCCGCCAGCTTGGCGAGACGGCGAGAGATTTCCGTCTTGCCGACACCGGTCGGGCCGATCATCAGGATGTTCTTTGGCATCACTTCGTCGCGTAGATCCGGATCGAGCTGGTGGCGACGCCAACGGTTGCGCAGCGCGATTGCCACCGCGCGCTTGGCCTCATGCTGGCCGATGATGTAGCGGTCAAGTTCGGAAACGATCTCGCGGGGGGAAAATGTGGTCATATCGAATATCCCATCGGGGCGTGAATCTTTGAAACCGGGTCAAGCTTCGGCGTCGAGCGTTTCCACCACCACATTATGGTTCGTGTAGACGCAAATATCGGCGGCAATATCGAGGGCGCGACGCGCGACCTCTTCGGCGGATTTGTCTGTGTCCATCAGGGCGCGGGCCGCAGCGAGCGCATAATTGCCACCCGAACCGATCGCCATGGCGCCGTGCTCCGGCTCGAGAACATCGCCGTTGCCTGTTATCGCCAGCGTCACCTGCTTGTCAGCGACGAGCATCATGGCTTCGAGGTTGCGGAGATACTTGTCCGTGCGCCAATCCTTGGCAAGCTCGACGGCGGCGCGCATCAGCTGCCCCGGATATTGCTCGAGCTTCTTTTCGAGGCGTTCGAGGAGCGTGAACGCATCCGCAGTGGCGCCTGCGAAACCGGCAATGACCTCGCCCTTGCCGATGCGCCGCACCTTGCGGGCGTTGCCCTTCATCACGGTCTGGCCGAGGCTTACCTGACCATCGCCGCCATGATGACCTTACCGCCCTTTCGAACTGTAATAATCGTTGTCATCTATTCACCTTTGCCCGTCTGCCGGGCTTGTTGTGTCGGGCCGAACGCCGGCCCCTGTCGAGCCCTATGTAAGTGCGTGAATGCCGATTGCAAATGGCGTCTTTTTCTGCTGCCGCGGTTCTGGATATTTCGCGGCACGCCTGATAAGGAACGCCCGTATTTCCCGATGGAGCAGCCTTATGGCCGAGACCGCAGCAAGCCGCACGGGTACCGTGTCCCGCAAGACGAACGAGACTTCGGTTTCCGTTTCCGTCAATCTCGACGGCACCGGAAAGTCGAAAATTTCGACTGGCGTCGGCTTCTTCGACCATATGCTCGACCAGCTGTCACGACATTCGCTGATCAACATGGAAATCGAGACCAAGGGCGATCTCCATATCGACGACCACCATACAGTGGAAGACACCGGTATCGCGATCGGCCAGGCGATTGCCAAGGCACTCGGCGACCGCCGCGGCATCACGCGCTATGCATCGATCGACCTCGCCATGGACGAGACGATGACGAAGGCAGCCGTCGACCTCTCCGGTCGCCCCTTCCTTGTCTGGAACGTCACCTTCAGTGCGCCGAAGATCGGCACGTTCGACACCGAACTCGTTCGCGAATTCTTCCAGGCGCTTGCCCAGAACGCCGGCATCACCTTGCATATTCTCAACCATTATGGTGCCAACAACCACCATATTGCAGAGACGTGCTTCAAGGCCGTTGCCCGCGCGCTGCGTACGGCGACAGAGATCGATCCGAGACAGGCGGGCCGTGTTCCCTCGACGAAGGGCACGCTCGTCTGAGCCCCCTGAGGGAGCTTGACGACATGACTTCCAGCTATCTGGTTCTGACTGCGCCTAGCGGAACAGACTCCAACCACGAGAAGACGCGCTTCATTCGCGACGGTTTTACCGTGCTCGGGTTTCTCTTCCCCTGGATATGGCTGGCCTTCCACCNGCTGTGGCTCTACGCCATCGCGGCATTTCTCCTGCAAAGCTTTGGCGGTGCGCTGGCAGACCGCGCAGACCTCTGGCCCGTCGGCGTTGCGATCACCTTCGGCACCAGTCTGCTGGTGGCGCTCGAGGGCCAGAATCTTCGCATCCGCAATCTGGTTGCGAAGGGCTGGGCTGAGGCCGACCTCGTTTCCGCCGACTCGCTGCAGACCGCAGAAGAAATCTACTTTTTGAATGTCCAGACCGACGCCGGCGACAGCCGCCCGGCGCCGTCGCCGCAATGGGATCCCGCAGCCCATGCCCCGCGACACGGCAACGCCACCTCGCTCGGTCTCTTTGGTTTTGATGGAGGACGCTGAATGCGCGTCGCAATTATAGACTACGGTTCCGGCAACCTGCGTTCGGCGACGAAGGCCTTCGAACGGGCCGCACGGGAAGTCGGCATCGATGCCGTGATCGATCTGACCGACAAGGCCGAGGTTGTAGCCGCCGCCGATCGCGTGGTGCTGCCGGGTGTTGGCGCCTATGCCGACTGCCGACGCGGCCTCGATGCCGTTTCCGGCATGTCGGACGCTCTGATCGATGTGGTTGAGAAGAAGGCCCGGCCCTTCCTTGGTATTTGCGTCGGCATGCAGTTGATGTCATCGCGCGGTCTCGAGAAGACCGTCACGGATGGCTTTGGCTGGATACCCGGCGATGTCGTCGAAATGACGCCAGGTGATGCCAATCTGAAGATTCCACAGATCGGCTGGAATACGCTGGATCTGAAATCCCCCCACCCGTTGTTCGACGGCATTCCGACGGGGCCGAACGGGCTGCATGCCTATTTTGTGCATTCCTACCATCTGGCGGCGAAAAACCCCGCCGACGTGCTCGCGACGGCCGATTACTGCGGCCCGATCACCGCCTTCGTCGGTCGCGACAACATGGCCGGAGCCCAGTTCCATCCCGAAAAGAGCCAGAATCTCGGCCTCGCCCTGATTGCCAATTTCCTGCGCTGGAAGCCTTGAGCTCGCGCATTGCAAGGACTGACAGAATGATCCTATTTCCCGCAATCGACCTCAAGGATGGGCAGTGCGTTCGCCTCAAGCTTGGCGATATGGACCAGGCAACCGTCTACAATCCCGATCCCGGAGCTCAGGCGAAGGCCTTTGAAGACCAGGGATTCGAATGGCTGCATGTCGTTGACTTGAATGGCGCCTTTGCTGGCGAAAGCGTCAACGGCGCTGCTGTCGACGCGATCCTGAAGGCAACGAAGAACCCCGTTCAGCTTGGTGGCGGCATCCGTACACTCGACCATATCGAGAATTGGCTGTCGCGCGGCCTTGCCCGCGTCATTCTCGGAACGATCGCCGTGCGCGATCCGGCGCTCGTGATTGAAGCCTGCAAGAGGTTTCCCGGCCGTGTTGCTGTCGGAATCGATGCCAAGGGCGGCAAAGTCGCGGTCGAGGGTTGGGCCGAGGCCTCCGAGCTCGGCGTCATCGAGCTCGCGAAGAAGTTCGAGGGCGCCGGCGTTGCCGCGATCATCTACACCGACATCGACCGCGACGGCATCCTTGCCGGCATCAACTGGTCGTCGACGCTCGAGCTTGCCGAAGCCGTATCGATCCCCGTCATCGCGTCCGGCGGCCTTGCTTCGATCGAGGACGTGAAGCGGATGCTCGAGCNNGACGCACGCAAGCTCGAGGGTGCGATTTCCGGCCGCGCGCTCTATGATGGACGCATCGACCCGCAAGAAGCGCTGGCGCTGATTTCAGCCGCACGCGCAAAGGAGACTGCGCAATGACCCTCAAGGCTCGCGTCATTCCCTGCCTCGACGTCAAGGACGGCCGCGTCGTCAAGGGTGTCAACTTCGTCAATCTGGTAGATGCCGGAGACCCGGTCGAGGCCGCCAAGGCCTACGATGCCGCCGGCGCCGACGAACTTTGCTTTCTCGACATTACCGCTTCCTCAGACAATCGCGAAACGATCTTCGATGTCGTCGCTCGCACCGCCGAGCAATGCTTCATGCCTGTCACCGTCGGCGGCGGCGTTCGCACCATCGCTGACATTCGCAAGCTGCTGCTTTGTGGCGCGGACAAGATCTCTATCAACTCGGCCGCCGTCAACAATCCGGATTTCGTTGCGGAGGCCGCCGACAAGTTCGGCGACCAGTGCATCGTCGTCTCGATCGACGCCAAGCGGCGGACAGTGCCTGTCCAAGGGGATGTCAGCGCCTGGGAGATCTATACGCATGGTGGCCGCAATGCGACCGGCATCGATGCCGTGGATTTCGCTCGGAAAATGGTCGAGCGTGGCGCCGGCGAGCTGCTTGTTACCTCAATGGACCGGGACGGGACGAAGGTCGGCTACGATCTCGAACTGACGCGTGCCATAGCGGATTCGGTTCGGGTGCCGGTGATAGCTTCAGGCGGCGTCGGCGACCTCGATGATCTCGTGGCCGGGGTCAAGCAAGGACATGCCAATGCCGTTCTGGCTGCTTCGATCTTCCACTTTGGTACCTATTCCGTCGGGGAAGCGAAGCGCTATATGTCGTCGTGCGGCATCGACATGCGTCTGGACTGAGTGGAAAGCGGAATCATGAGCGAATTTACCCTCGCCGACCTGGAAAAGATCGTCGATGCGCGATCGGAGGCCTCTCCGGAAGAATCCTGGACGGCAAAGCTCGTTTCTGCCGGTCAGCCAAAAGCGGCCAAGAAACTCGGCGAAGAGGCGATNGAGACCGTGATGGCAGCGATCGCCGATGACCGCGAAAACCTTACCTATGAAGCCGCCGACCTGCTCTATCACCTATTGGTCGTATTGAAGGTCGCAGGCATTCCGTTGCAAAGTGTCATGGCGGAGCTTGAGCGCCGTACCGCTCAATCCGGCCTGAAAGAAAAGGCGAGCCGGCAAAGTTCATGAGTATCGCAAGACAGCTCATCGGAGCGCCCGAAACGCTCGATCATTTTCAGGCGAATGCCTATTCGCCCTATCACTTCTTTTCTTCCGAGGAATGGGCGCGCTTCCGGGCGGATACGCCGCTCACCCTGAAGGGGGACGAGGTCAAGCGGCTGCGCTCCATGGGCGACCCGATCGACCTCGATGAAGTGCGGCGCATCTATCTGTCGCTGTCGCGCCTTCTGTCGGCGCATGTGGAATCCTCGCAGCTGCTGTTCGAGCAGCGCAATCGCTTCCTCAGCCTCTCCAACGTCGCGAAGACTCCCTTCGTGATCGGCATCGCCGGCTCCGTGGCTGTCGGCAAATCGACGACCGCCCGTATCCTGAAGGAACTGTTGTCGCGCTGGCCGTCCAGTCCAAAGGTGGATCTTGTCACCACGGACGGCTTCCTGCACCCGAATGCCGTGCTGCAGCGTGAAAACCTGATGCAGCGCAAGGGTTTTCCCGAGAGCTACGACACCGGCGCGATCCTGCGTTTCCTGGCCGCGATCAAGGCTGGGCAGCCGAACGTCAAGGCACCGTCCTATTCGCATCTTGTCTATGACGTGCTGCCGAACGAGTACAAGATCGTCGATCGGCCGGATATTCTGATCTTCGAGGGCATCAACGTTCTGCAGTCGCGCGACCTGCCGGCTGGCGGCAAGATCGTTCCGATGGTTTCCGACTTCTTCGACTTCTCGATCTACATCGATGCGGATGAAAGTCGGATTCACGACTGGTATGTGACCCGTTTCCTGCGGCTGCGCGAAACGGCGTTTCGCGATCCCCACTCCTTCTTCCACCGCTATGCCTCGATCAGCGAGGAGGAAGCGCTGACGATTGCCGAAGGCCTCTGGGAAAACATCAACCTGAAGAACCTGCGGGAAAACATCCTCCCGACGCGCCCGCGTGCCGACCTTATCCTGCGCAAGGGCAACAATCACCTGATAGAACAGGTCGCATTGAGGAAGCTCTAGGCCGTTACCCGGCGAAGCGTCAGATTGATCCGGCCGCCATTCTTCAGCAAGGTCGACGTCGATGGATAGATCCTGTCGACGCCATGGAAGCAAAGGCGGCCTTCCGCACCCAAGATCACGACATCGCCGCTTGAGAGCTTGAAGGAAAGCGTGCGGTCGTCGCGCGCGAGGCCACCGACGCGAAACAGGCAGCTATTGCCGAGCGAGATCGACACAACAGGCGCTGCAAGGTCCTGTTCATCCTTGTCCTGATGCAGTCCCATGCGGGCCTCGTCGGAGTAGAAGTTGACGAGGCAGGCCTGTGGCGGCTTGTCATAGCCAGAGACGTCGTTCCAGATCTCGATCAATTCCACAGGCATGTCCGGCCAGGGCTTGCCCGTAACGGGGTGGGTCGGCTGATAGCGATAGCCGCGCTCCTTGTCGGTTACCCAGCCGAGCGGTCCGCAATTCGTCATGCGCACTGACATCGGCTTGCCGGTGCCAGGCATGACGGGCACGAAGAGCGGCGCATCCGCCACGATCGACCTGACAATATCCACCAAAGCCTGCTGTCGCGGCCGGTCCAGATAATCAGGACGATGACTGACGCCGTTCGGAAGCTTCAGCATATCAATCTCCGAGCGGTCGCCCGCGCATCTTCTTCACCTCCGCACGGCCCGATTTCTCCTTCAGCCGGCGCTCGACCGACCCCTTTGTCGGCTTGGTTTTCTTGCGCGGTGGCGGTGGCGGTTTTGCCGCCTCGAGAATCAGTTCCTTCAGCCGCTCGCGCGCGTCTTCGCGGTTGCGATCCTGGCTGCGAAAGCGGCTTGCCTCGATCATCAACACGCCCTCTTTCGAGAGGCGCTTCCCGGCCAGTTTCACGGCATTCGCTTTCACCCGCTCCGTCAAGGACGGTGAGTTTGGGATGTCGAAGAAGAGCTGGACTGCTGTCGAGACCTTGTTGACGTTTTGCCCGCCGGGGCCGCCCGCCAGAACGAACTGCTCGGTCAACTCCCACCCGGCGATGATNATTCGATCGTTGATGTAAAGCGGTTCGCTGGCCATNCATTTTCTATCTCACATCGGCCGGCCCTTGGGAACAGACAAAGAAACCCGGCGGAGACCGCCGGGTTTCACGTGAATCATCAAA
>JGI25152J39213_1001494_pt1 | contig 9965 bp, 9 predicted proteins | sample AraplaMF_Col_mMS_FD_39213 | JGI IMG/M metagenome (IMG submission 39213)
GCTTGCGGAGACCTATCCCGATATCGAAATCGATGATGCCGTGGCGGGCATGCTCGCCATTCCGATCTCCCGTTCGCCGCGCGACTATGTCGTGTTGTTTCGTCAGGAGATCGTGCGCACCGTCCGCTGGGCCGGCGATCCGCACAAGCCGGTGGAATATGGCCCGAACGGTCCGCGGCTTACCCCGCGCAAGAGTTTCGAGGCCTGGTCCGAGCTGGTACGCGGCCGCTCCCTGCCCTTCACCGAAGCCGAGCGTCGCGTGGCAGAAACGATCCGCGTGACCCTGATCGAGGTGGTTCTGCGCCTGACGGACGAAGCGAGCATGGCGCGCCAGCTCGCCAACGAGCGGCAGGAACTGCTGATCGCCGAGCTGAACCATCGTGTCCGCAATATTCTGGGCCTNATCGGCGGTCTGATCCGACAATCGCAATCATCGGCNATCAGCCTGCCGGATTACGTCCGNCAGCTNGAAGGCCGCGTCCAGTCGCTCTCCAGAGCCCACGACCAGATCACCCGCGACCACTGGGCGCCGGCTTCGCTGCGGCAGCTGCTGCTGGCCGAAGCCGCCGCCTATCTCGGCAAGAACGCCGAGCGTATCAGGATGACCGGCGAAGACGTGCTGCTGGAGCCGCAGGCCTTTTCGACGACGGCGCTTGTCTTCCACGAGCTGGTTACCAACAGCGCGAAATATGGAAGCCTGTCCGGGTCCGGCTTTGTCGATCTCGGCTGGCTGAGGGATGAAGAAGGCAATCTCCATATCGGCTGGCGGGAAAGGAATGGCCCTCCGGTCACCGAACCCAAGCGTCAGGGCTTCGGCTCTACGATCATTCGCCGCTCCATCCCCTACGATCTCGGCGGCAAGGCTGAGATCCGCTACATCAAGGAAGGGCTGGAAGCCGATTTCTCGATCCCGGCGAGGTATGTTGAAACAGTCAGCTCGGCAGACGAACACCCCGTTTCTGCGCCTGTCGAAACCGCGGCAGGCAAGGTCGTTGCTTCAGACAAGGAACCGCTCGCTGGTCTCAATGTGCTGCTGGTCGAGAATAACCTCATCATCGCCATGGATGGCGAAGACATTCTGCGCCGCTTGGGCGCGGAAGTCGCAACAGCGCCAAGCGTTGCCGATGCGATGGAATTCCTCGCCGGCCAGTCCTTCGATCTGGCACTTCTCGATGTCAATCTCGGTGACGAAACCAGTTTCGCGATTGCCGACCGGCTGGCCGCCAACAACGTGCCCTTCGTCTTCGCGACAGGTTACGGCGAGGGTATAGCGCAGGCCCACAGCCATTCGGATGCACCGATCCTGCAGAAGCCCTACACGATCGAGGGGGTGACGGACATTCTTGTCCGCATTTCGCTTCCGGCCAAGCTCTGAAGAAATTCGAACAAACGCGTAACCGTTAGACCGCCGATCGGCAGCTCAGTCCGGCCGCAACCCGCTTATGAAGAGCTGCTCCAGGAAACGCGCCGCATCCTCGAAGCGGCCGTCGCCGGAATGCGCTTCGCCGAGCACGGCGCGAACCTGCACGTCGAAATCGGCATAGTGCTGCGTCGTCGACCAGATCGAGAAGATCAGGTGATAGGGGTCGCAACGGGCGATCTTACCGCTTTTGATCCAGGTGCGGATGACCGCCGCCTTTTCGTCGACCAGCTCTTTTAGCGGCCCTTTCAGCATATCGAGAACATGCGGCGCACCCTGCAGCATCTCGTTGGCGAAGAGCCGGCTTTCCCTGGGGAAATCGCGCGCCATTTCAAGCTTGCGACGGATATAGCTGCGGATCTCCGATTCCGGATTGCCTTCCGCATCGAAGGCCCTGAGCGGCTCCAGCCAGTTGAAGAGCACCCGGTCGATCAGCGCCCGGTGCATCGCCTCCTTGGTGCGGAAATAGTAGAGCAGGTTCGGCTTCGACATGCCGGCCACTTCGGCGATCTGGTCTATCGTCGAGCCACGAAAGCCGCTGACCGAAAACACATCGAGCGCCGCTTCCAGGATTTGCTCTTCCTTNTCTTCCTGGATCCGTGTCCGCCGAAGTGTCTTCGCCGCTCTCGGTATGGCCATCCGCTCTTTTCCCCTTGAAATTCAACTTCTTCGCTCAAGATTCGAAGAACGGCCCTCCTGCCGCTTTAAAAGGCAACTGCCCGTATTTTTTGCCGGTATTTTCTAGCTGTTTTTCGTGATTTTCGTCTTGAGCGCGGCGATGGAAGTTGTAATGTTTACCAATCGGTCAAATTATCTGCCAGATAAAAAACAAAGGCAACTGGCGATTTTCCGGCGCTGAACAGAACANAAAGCAGCAGCTGGATTTGACCACGGGAACATGGCGGGCATGTACTTTGCATGACTGCCGCAAAACAGGTGAGGACTTTCAATCATGGTGGCAGCGCCAGGCGAAAACATGCGCGTCAACGGGGACCGTCTCTGGGACAGTCTCATGGACATGGCGAAAATTGGCCCGGGAATTGCCGGCGGCAACAACCGCCAGACGCTGACGGATTCGGACGCGGAGGGCCGTAGCCTCTTCCGCAAGTGGTGCGAAGACGCTGGCATGACGCTTGGTGTCGACAAGATGGGCACGATGTTTGCGACCCGCTCCGGCACCGATCCGAACGCTCTCCCCGTTTATGTCGGCTCGCATCTCGATACGCAGCCGACCGGCGGCAAATATGACGGTGTCCTCGGTGTGCTCGGCGCGCTTGAAATCGTCAGGACAATGAACGATCTCGGCATCAAGACGAAGCACCCCATCGTCGTTACCAACTGGACCAATGAGGAAGGTGCGCGCTTTGCGCCTGCCATGCTGGCCTCCGGCGTCTTTGCCGGCGCGCACAGCCTGGATTTCGCCTATAACCGCAAGGATCCCGAAGGAAATCTCTTCGGCGACGAACTGAAACGCATCGGCTGGGTCGGTGACGAGGAAGTCGGCGCCCGCAAGATGCACGCCTATTTCGAATATCACATCGAGCAGGGCCCGATCCTCGAAGCCGAAGACAAGCAGATCGGCGTCGTCACCCACTGTCAGGGCCTGTGGTGGCTGGAATTCACGCTGACCGGCAAGGAAGCCCATACCGGCTCGACGCCGATGAACATGCGCGTCAATGCCGGCCTTGCCATGTCGCGCATCCTGGAAATGGTGCAGGGTGTCGCAATGGGCGAACAGCCTGGCGCCGTCGGCGGTGTCGGCCAGGTCTTCTTCTCGCCGAATTCCCGCAACGTGCTGCCAGGCAAGGTGGTCTTCACCGTCGATATCCGCTCGCCCGACAAGGCCAAGCTCGACCGCATGCGGGCAAAGATCGAGGCCGAGGCGCCCAAGATCTGCAATGCGCTAGGCGTCGGCTGTTCCGTCGAGGCGATCGGCCATTTCGAGCCGGTCACCTTCGACGAAAAGCTCGTCACCTCGGTCCGCTCCGCCGCCGAACGCCTCGGCTACTCCCACATGAACATCATCTCCGGCGCTGGCCACGACGCCTGCTGGGCCGCCAAGGTCGCACCCGCCACCATGGTCATGTGCCCATGTGTGGGTGGTCTTTCGCATAACGAGGCTGAGGAGATTTCCAAGGAATGGGCAACGGCTGGCGCCGATGTGCTGTTCCATGCTGTGGTAGAGACGGCGGAGATCGTCGCGTGATGGCGTCAGACTTGCCAACGACTTATCTCGACTATGCCGATGCCTTTAAGTTCGGAATTCAACGAACTGCCGACGATCTCGCATGGGCCACCGCCAATGCGACGCCAATGACTGAAGGACCGTGGGGCGACGTCCCCAGTGTGGAGGTCTTCTACATTGGCATCGATGCAGCAGGCAAGCGGATCAGCCTTCCGCAAATATCGAGCTTTTGGCGATATAAACCTTCGGGGGTTCAACTGGCCAATTCAGATGACCACGACCCAAATGCACCCCTTCAAACCTATTATGTCTATGGACCTGGACCCCGTGTCGTTCGCATCGAACTCGGCCCTTCCATGCCCGGGATGCTGATCAAACGCCCCCAGGGCAGCCACCCCGTACAGTCGACTGGGCTGATCGACGGCAAGGATTTCTACTTTCGCGAAAGCGACGGTTTCTGGTCATTGTCAGTCGGCGGCGCTGATGTCGTTGGCCAACCCGACTGGTATTACGAGGAAGAGCATGACGCGCACGATGAACTGAGTGAAGATGCAGTTTACCGTCTCATCACCAAAGGCGCAGCGCTCCTGCGAAGTGGCACGCCCACGATGGCAGTCGAGCAGTAACAGCTAGGAAAAGGAGCAGCAGCCATGACTACAGTCATCAAGAACGGCACCATCGTCACGGCCGACCTCACCTACAAGGCGGATGTGAAGATTGACGGCGGCAAGATCGTCGAGATCGGCCCGAACCTTTCCGGCAACGAAGTGCTTGATGCCACAGGCTGTTTCATCATGCCCGGCGGCATCGACCCGCACACCCATCTCGAAATGCCCTTCATGGGCACCTATTCCTCCGACGATTTCGAGAGCGGCACGCGGGCGGCCCTTTCCGGCGGCACGACCATGGTCGTCGACTTCGCCCTTCCCTCGCCCGGCCAGTCGCTGCTCGAAGCGCTGACCATGTGGGACAACAAGTCCACCCGCGCCAATTGCGACTATTCCTTCCACATGGCGATCACATGGTGGGGCGAGCAGGTCTTCAACGAGATGAAGACTATCGTTCAGGACAAGGGCATCAACACCTTCAAGCATTTCATGGCCTACAAGGGCGCGCTGATGGTGAACGACGACGAGATGTTCGCCTCCTTCCAGCGCTGCGCCGAGCTTGGCGCCCTGCCGCTCGTCCATGCCGAAAACGGCGATGTCGTCGCCTCGCTGTCGGCCAAGCTGCTCTCGGAAGGCAATAATGGCCCGGAGGCCCATGCCTATTCGCGCCCGGCCGAAGTCGAGGGCGAAGCCACCAACCGTGCTATCATGATCGCCGACATGGCCGGCTGCCCCGTCTATATCGTCCATACCTCCTGCGAACAGGCGCATGAAGCGATCCGCCGCGCCCGCCAGAAGGGCATTCGCGCCTATGGCGAGCCGCTGATCCAGCACCTGACGCTCGACGAGACCGAATATTTCGACAAGGACTGGGATCATGCCGCCCGCCGCGTCATGTCCCCGCCCTTCCGCAACAAGCAGCATCAGGATAGCCTCTGGGCGGGCCTCGCCTCCGGTTCGCTNCAGGTGGTGGCGACNGATCACTGCGCCTTCACCACGGCGCAGAAGCGCTTCGGCGTCGGTGATTTCACCAAGATCCCGAACGGCACCGGCGGCCTCGAAGACCGCATGCCGATGCTCTGGACCTATGGCGTCAATACCGGCCGTCTGACGATGAATGAATTCGTCGCCGTCACCTCGACCAACATCGCCAAGATCCTCAACATTTACCCGAAGAAGGGCGCCATCCTCGTCGGCGCCGATGCCGATCTGGTTGTCTGGGATCCGAAGCGCTCCAAAACCATTTCGTCGAAGCGCCAGCAATCGGCGATCGATTACAACGTCTTCGAGGGCAAGGAAGTCACCGGCCTGCCGCGTTACACGCTGACACGTGGCGTCGTGGCGATCGAGGAAGACACCATCAAGACCCGCTCGGGCCACGGTGAATTCGTCAAGCGCGAGCCGGTTACCGCCGTCAGCAAGGCGCTGTCGACCTGGAAGGAGATCACGGCTCCGCGCAAGGTCGAGCGTACGGGCATCCCGGCAAGCGGGGTATGATATTGATGCGCGGCCATCTGCTTCTGACAATCCTCTGCCTGGCCGCTCTTTCCACTGCGGCAAATGCCGATAAGCTGCCCATCAAGGGCAGCTACGGCAACAAGGATGGCTGCGCCTATGCCAAGACCGGCGAAAGCACCGGCTCCGACAACTTCTTCCTGCTGACATCGGAGGCCATCACCACGGCTGCGTCCTATTGCGAGGTCAAGAAGATCTTGAAGACCGAGGGCAAGAACTTCTCCGCAACCGTTGCCTGCCAGGCAGAAGGCGAAGAAAGCAGCTCCGACGATACCGCCAGGATCACGTCTGGCCCGAAAGGCTATATGATCGGTCTTGCCTCGGATGCCAATATCAAGTGGGGGCCGCTGCCGCTATGCAAATAGCCTCACGCAGGCACCAGTTGATCGAGCTCGGGCAGCAGGACGACACTCTCCTGCTCGTTCGGATCAGTGCGCGCAATGATCGCCGTGCACGGCGTACTGCTGAGGTTTGCCGGGAGATGCGGCACGCCGGCCGGAATATAAAAAAGCTCGCCGGCGCGCACGATCACATGGTTTTCAAGCTTGTCGCCGTACCAGGTATGGGCCTCGCCGGAGAGCATGTAGATCGCCGTTTCATGCGCCTCATGCAGATGCGCCTTGGCGCGCACGCCGGGCGGGATCGTCAGAAGATGCATGCAGATGCCCTTCGCGCCCACGGTTTCGGCCGCAATACCCTCGAAATAGCTGAGCCCCTGCTTGCCGTCATAGGTGTGGTTGGGGCGAACAATATGGCAGGTGGGCTTTGATTTTGCGTCCATCCTCATCCTCCAAGGACTGTGCTGCCGGAAAGGCCGGCGGCGATGATATCATGGAAAACCGCGCAGGCGCGGCGAAAACAAGACTGGTTTATTGATGCAAGCACCCTCCGTCGTATCCGCCAAGGATCTCTGTCTCACCTACCAGACGAATGACGGGCCGGTGCATGCGCTGAGCAATGTCAATCTCGATATCCGCAAGGGCGAATTCGTCTCCTTCATCGGTCCCTCCGGCTGCGGCAAGACGACCTTCCTGCGTGTCATCGCCGATCTCGAACGCACCACATCGGGCGAGATCGCCATCAACGGCATGACGCCGGAAGAGGCGCGCAAGGCGCGCGCCTATGGCTACGTCTTCCAGGCGCCGGCGCTATATCCCTGGCGCACGATCGAAAAGAACATCGCCCTGCCTCTGGAGATCATGGGCTATTCGAGGTCCGACCGGAAGAAGCGCATTGCCGATGCGCTCGATCTCGTTGAACTCTCAGGCTTCAACAAGAAATTCCCCTGGCAACTCTCGGGCGGCATGCAGCAGCGCGCCTCGATCGCCCGCGCGCTTGCCTTCGATGCAGATCTGTTGCTGATGGACGAACCCTTCGGGGCGCTGGANGAAATCGTCCGCGACCACCTGAATGCAGCCCTTCTGAANCTGTGGGCGCGCACCAACAAGACAATCTGCTTCGTCACCCATTCCATTCCGGAGGCGGTCTATCTCTCCACCAAGATCGTGGTCATGTCGCCCCGCCCCGGNCGCGTGACGGACGTGATCGACTCGACCCTGCCANGCGAGCGTCCNCTCGATATCCGTGAAACCCCGGAATTCCTGGAAATCGCCCATCGTGTGCGCGAAGGGCTGAGGGCGGGGCATAGTTATGAGCAGTAAGGCTTTGCATCCGGTTGCCGGCGGAACAGGGTGGGGCAACCTCAACCTCCCCAAGTGGAGGGACGCCGCATGAAACCCGACACCCTCAAGGACAAGATCGTCCCCGTCCTCACAATCCTGCTGGTGCTGGTCGCGATCTGGTATGTCGCAGCCGTCATCCTGAACACGCCGTTTCAGCGCGACATGGATACGCGCAACAGCGTCACCTCGACCACGATGGAATTTGTCGGCAAGACGCTATCCCAGCCGAAACCCGTCCTGCCGGCGCCGCATCAGGTGGCGCAGAATGTGTTCGAAAACACCTTCCTCAGAAAGCTCTCGAGCAATCGCAGCCTCGTCTATCACGCAGGCGTCACCCTCTCGTCCACTGCNCTCGGCTTTGCCTTCGGCACGCTGCTCGGTATCGTCATTGCNGTTGCCATCATCCANATCAAGGCGCTGGACCGCAGCCTGATGCCCTGGATCATTGCCTCGCAGACCGTGCCCATCCTGGCGGTTGCGCCCATGATCATCGTCGTTCTCGGCTCGATCAACATTACCGGCCTGATCCCCAAGGCGCTGATATCGACCTATCTCTCCTTCTTCCCGGTCGCCGTCGGCATGGTGAAGGGCTTGCGGTCGCCCGAGGTCATGCATCTGGATTTGATGCGCACCTATAATGCCACCGCCGCACAAACCTTCTGGAAGCTGCGCGTGCCCGCCTCCATTCCCTTCCTCTTCACGTCGATGAAGGTGGCGATCGCCGCAAGCCTGGTCGGTACCATCGTCGGCGAACTGCCGACCGGCGCTGTTGCAGGCATCGGCTCGAAACTGCTTGCCGGCTCCTATTACAGCCAGACNATCGACATATGGGCGGCACTGGTCGCGGGTTCGGTCCTCGCGGCGATCCTCGTCACGATCGTCGGCCTCGTTGCGAAGATCGTCGATCGCGCCATGGGCGGGAGACCGGCATGAAACAGATGACGCTTTCCTGGCAGGGCCTGGTCGCCCTCCTCTGCGCCATAGCGGCCATGTTCACGCTGCCTCTCTATGCGGCCGGAGCCTCCGAGCCTCCATCATCCATGACGACCGCGCTGATCACCCTGTTCGTCGTCGCCGCGGCGCTGNTTTCCTTCGCGCCCATATCCAGAGCGCTCACCGCCACGGTCCTCTTCATCGGCGCCCATGGCGCAGCCTGGCTGTTGCTCAACACGCTCTCGGGCAACGAGCGCTTTGCCACCCTCTCCTTCTTCCTGCTGCTTGCCGCAGGCTGGCTGCTTGCCTCGCGCTGCATCACGGAACTGTCCGAACTCCAGCCGCCAACGCCTGTCGGCAAATGGTTGTTGCGTCTGCTGATTCCCGCCATTTTCGGCGCCTGGATCCTCATCATCTGGGAAGCGGCCACACGCGGCCTCGGCATTCCCTTCGTCATCCTGCCGCCGCCAGGCGCGATCTGGGCACGCATATCAGGCTCCCTGCCAACTCTTGGGGAAGATATCAGGCAGACGATCTTCAAAGCGGTCCTCATCGGATATGTCATCGGCTGCGCGAGCGGCTTCGTGGTTGCCATCCTCGCTGACCGCTTCGCTTTCCTGCGTCGCGGCCTCCTGCCGATCGGCAATATGGTCTCCGCGCTGCCGATCATCGGCGTCGCACCCATCATGGTCATGTGGTTCGGCTTCGACTGGCAGTCGAAGGCCGCCGTCGTCATCATCATGACCTTCTTCCCGATGCTGGTGAACACGGTCGCCGGCCTCGCCGCCTCCGGCAACATGGAGCGCGACCTGATGCGCACCTACGCATCCAACTATTGGCAGACGCTGCTGAAGCTCCGGCTTCCCGCCGCAATGCCCTTCATTTTCAACGCACTGAAGATCAACTCGACGCTGGCGATGATTGGTGCCATCGTTGCGGAATTCTTCGGGACGCCGATCGTCGGCATGGGCTTTCGCATCTCCACCGAGATGGGCCGCATGAATGTCGACATGGTCTGGGCCGAGATCGCCGTCGCGGCGCTTGCAGGCTCGATCTTCTATGGTGTCGTCGCCCTTGCCGAGAGGGCGGTGACGTTCTGGCATCCGTCTATCCGTGGTGGTTAGGCGCGCCCCGGCCTCGCATAGCGGCCTGGGCATAACTTCAGAGGGAAAAAAGAAAATGAAAAAGTTGATGGTTGCAATGATGGCGAGCGCGATGTCGCTTGCCGCGGCCCANGCGATGGCCGCCGACAAGGTGACGCTGCAGCTGAAATGGGTCACCCAGTCGCAGTTCGCCGGTTATTACGTCGCCAANGACAAGGGCTATTACGAAGAAGAAGGCCTCGACGTCGATATCAAGCCGGGCGGCCCCGACATCGCGCCGGAACAGGTGATTGCCGGCGGCGGCGCCGATGTTATCGTCGACTGGATGGGCGGCGCGCTGGTTGCTCGCGAAAAGGGCGTTCCGCTCGTCAATATCGCCCAGCCCTATCAGAAATCCGGCATGGAAATGATCTGCCGCAAGGATGGTCCGATCAAGACCGAAGCCGACTTCAAGGGCCACACGCTCGGCGTCTGGTTCTTCGGCAACGAATATCCCTTCTTCGCCTGGATGAACAAGCT
>JGI25152J39213_1001498_pt1 | contig 9951 bp, 9 predicted proteins | sample AraplaMF_Col_mMS_FD_39213 | JGI IMG/M metagenome (IMG submission 39213)
AGCTTGCCTTGAGATTTACAGCCCAGCCCTCATCCAGAATAACATATTCTATTCGATTTTTAGATGCAAAATCGATATAGGCCTTGTAGGTTTGATTATTTACCCCAGTAACAAAATCTACTTTGCCCAGCCCCCAGTTGTTCCACCATTCCCAGGCGACTTTTCCAGGTTTTACCCAGGAAACATCTTTTAACCGGCTGGGTTCTGCTAACTTATAAACCATATCATTGTCGGCCAATGCTTTATCTGCTGTCGTTACAATTGCAATTCGCCAGGGGAATTTTGTGCCCGCCTTACTTTTAGCAAGATAGGGTTGACGAGCAGTGACCATTTGTTGCAATTGATTATGTCCACCTTGTTCTTTAGATTTCGGATAAGGGGCAAAGTTGGCTTCGAGGATAATTCCGCCAGCAGGGTTAAAGAGATACATACCTGGATAGCTTTGCAGATCGGCTTCCGCCAGACATACCTTTTTTCCCCCATCAAGCTCAACCACGAGCGGTGAAAAAGCAAGTTTGCCCCTATTCATTTTGCTCAGGGAGGTATACTCATAGGTATTTTCAAATGAATTAAAATATTGTCCTTCCAGCGTCTTTTCCTTAGTCTTTACATAAGGGATGTAGGCCTTGCTGTCTTTTTGAAATCGGAATGAAGCCAGTTCTTCATTTACAATAAAATCTTTCTCTCCAGTAGATACAAATCGGTAGGCCAATCCTTCATCATAAAGCCGAAAAATGAGCTTAAAATCTTCTTTAAAATCCAGTGTTAGCTCTGAATACACATCAATTATGTTTTTTCTTTTGTAAAAATGGGCTGCAATATCCCGCTTAACAGCGGTAGTTTTGGCCTGTTTCAATTTAGATTTAATGCCAAAGGCCTTCCCGTTATCAAGTTTCATGGCTATCGAACCAGAACTCAGCACCATTTCATTATTGTAACGGAGCTGATAACGAATGCTATCAGAAATGATAACATCCACCCGCAATCGCCTGTCAGGCGAACTAACACTAACCCTCTTCTGGGCGATTGCCGGGATGCTGAGGAACGTTAAAAGGAATAAGCGTAATATATTTTGTTTCATCTGTTATCTTAAAATCTTATAGCTATACATCACAAAGTCATTGATAGTCGGTAATTCTATTTTTAACGAACCTTTGCGGCCTGTTTTCTGAATAGTCGACTTTCCGTGCCCAAGCAGAGGTTTTAATTCTATTCTAACCTCTTCCGGCAGCCAGGTTTCCAGTATCCCGGTACTTTCAGGGTTATTTTCCCTGAAAACGATAAAATAACCCCGCTCTTTTTTTATGGATTGAAATCCCGTCCAGGATCTGCCAGATGGCTCTTCACCTATTGGAAGAATGGTTCCCTGATGGAAATCGTGCTGGACACTTTTGTACTTTGCTATCATGGGGCCAATTTTCAGGGCCTGGTCTGGCAGGCCTGTCCCTTCAAACCAGGCTAAAGGCTGCCCGGCCATTGTACTGGCGAATAGGTATTCGAAGGAATATTTTGCGGGAGCGAAAGGATCATCGCCATACTTCCCGGTGTTTCTCCATTTATTCAAAAATTCTATCTGTAATTTCTCTGCCGGAACATATTTAGAAAGCTGCCACAAGTTGCGAAGTGTCCAATAAGGATAGTAGTTTTGCCAATCGGTATAGCGGTTTTCGAGGAAAATATTTCCATATTCGTTGAAAAGATGATACCCGCCCCGGCGACCGGCAGTGGCATCAAGATTAAAGACAGCTTCGTTTTTCGTTTCGTGCAGCACTTGATCAAACATTTTGATGAGGTTGATTTCAGATTGCTTATTGGGAATAGAAAGCCCATCGATCTTAAATGTTCTGATTCCATACTTTCGGTAAAGTTCAATCATTGCTGAAGCGTCTTTTTCCCAGTCTGCATAGTCTTGCTGAATGCTTGGGTTAAACCAAAGGCAAATTTCAATGCCAAGAGCTTTACCTCGCTTTACAACCGGATCCAGACCATTAGGGTATTTTACAGAATCTGGTTTCCAATAATTGGGGTTGTCCCAAATGTTTTTAAACGATCCTTTAGCTAAAGCTGAATTTGGGCTTTTTCCGCGTTGCCATCCATCATCGATTTGGAAATGTGTGATGCCCAGCCTGGCTGCAGCCTCCAGTTCCAAAAGGCTAAATTGTTCATTAACCTTGGCATCCTGGCTTCTGTCCCCCCAGGTATTCATCATCACCATTTCATCACGCTGAGACTCATTTTTACGGATGGTCTTCTGATAATTGCGTAAGGCCTGTAATTGATCAACTTCTTTACCACTATAAACACCGATCACCACTGTGTAGGCTTTTCGCCACTCATCGGCGCGAATATCCTTTGCGGTCAAACCCAACCCATTTACCTCAAAGTGACCGAATTCAGTGGTAAAATCCTGACCGCTATACCCCAGTTGCACACTGGAACCTGGCGCTTCTTTCAAGAAAAAGAAACCAGCCTCTTGCTCTTGATTGTGTGCAAAAAGCAGGTTACCGCGATGCGTTCTTTTGCGATAGGGAATAAATTTATGCTCCAAAACCAGGTTATTGTTCCAATCGGTAACATCAAAAAATTCAACTGCTTTACTCTGCCAATGGAAACCCTCCAGCTTTAGCTGATCCAAAACCGGGACAGCCCCCTTAACCTTCATATCTTCAGTAAACTCAATGTTTTTCTGGTCAGCGGCATTGGCCGACTGGCCAGCGGCAATCCCCAAGATCTTGCCTTTCAGATAGGTCTCGCAAACAATAGAGGGGCTTTGAGCTGTGATCCGATAAATTCGTTTTACCTCGAGCGCTCCTATCGAAAAGGAAATGATTGTTTCCTGGGCAGCGACGTTAATGGCATCTTCCGGCCTTACAAACAGTTTATAACGGCCATTTTGAGCAACAGCATCAGCCTGGATGAAAAAATCAGGACTTTTATTTTTGTTGAACCATGTCTTTTCGTTTTTCTTATCACTCAGGCTATAGGTAACCAGATTACCTTTATTCCAGATAAACTTACGTTCGATTAATGAATTCCCGATGGTGAGGGTATCTTTATCTAATCGGCTGTAACACCCCTTTTGCCCAAAGGAAGGCATACTCAGGTTGATAAACGTAAGAATCAGTAAAAGTGGCTGAATGTTTGATCGCCAATTTCGGTCAATCTCCTTAAGGATTTGCATCGATAAAAACTTCATTGGAAAATTTCCAAAAATTGGCGGTATGCCCCGCCTATCGATCTCATAATAATTTGTAGTTGCCATATTTGGTGATTCCAAAACTAGCTACAAGTACCTACAGGAAGGGTTCGGTTTTGTACGGAAATGGTCCAGTTTTGTACAGATTCATCGTTTAGCCGAAATTAAAAATGGCATTTCGACATTATACGACCAAATTGATGGCTTCTATGGCGATAACGAGCTGGAAAGTATAGCATTGATCAGGCCGTTTTAGCCCACTATAATTATTGCGCTGATATAAGCATGTTCGATCTTGCTAAAAAAAATTGTGGATGGGTGTATTTGTGAGACTTGTTTTAAAAACCAGGCAAGCTGATACTGTTAGTGAAACATTACAAATAAAAAAACTTTACTTCCTGCCATCTCCCTCATCTTCCACCGGCTTGTCTTTATCTCTAAAAACTCCACTGACAGCGTTCTCCCAAAGGACTTGTTCATTCAGGCGCCTGGCAGCCTGATCGATGTCCGATAAAAATTCTTCTTTTATCTTAGGATTTCTTTTTTTCTTTTTTGCCATGTTTAATTTTACTAGTTCGCAATAGCTAAAGCCTGAATGAAAATCCAATTAGCCTGACCATGATGAATAGCAAATCTGGAAACCCATATGTAGAACTATGATACAATAGAATGCCTGCTAGCTGCTGCTGGATTATCCCTATTCCTGCTGCAAGAACTATAACGCTAACCCTTGTAACCCCCTTAGGCCAAAGCGGAGTTTAGTTTTCGCCTGTGGAATGTTTATTCACTTCGATAATTGTGAAGTAAGCATCTCCTTCCTTTTTTATCATCAAGTCTATGTGTTGGTTAAAATCAATCAGGTCTTTCAAACCCTGTTTTAATTCGGCGGTAAATTTTTCGATATCCAGTCCCGGTGGGATGATCACTTCCAGCGTTTCTTCAGTTTTCCACTCCGTTCTGATAACATCTTCTCTGGACTGGACAAGCCTGGCAGGAAAACCCAGTTTTGCCTGACGGTCTGAATTTGATGATTGGGATGCCGTATTTCCTTCCGGCCCCTTGTTCCCTGCAGCATTATTGTCGTTTGACGCTTTATTATCGTACATAATTTTGTTTTTTGCTGAAACAATATTTTTAAGGGTTCGGTTTAAATATTATAGAAAAATGTCACAAACCTTCGGTAATTTCAAATGGGGTCATTCAACGTACAGGTGACGAAAAAATAAGTTCCCACAACGGAAAGGCACATAGACTTCCCGCCTTTGTCCAACATTACTGAGACATTGGTTCAGAAACTGGCCGTTGACGAAAAAAAATAATCCTGAACTGAGCATTAATCCGGCTGGTTAACCTCTGATTTCTCTTCGCATAAAAAGATAATAAGAGAGTGCAAAACAGCTGATAGTTGATGCTAAGAGTCCACTAAGTTGTGGCCATACGATCATCAGGCTTTCTTTTACCGGAAGCGGGGAAGGAATGGCGCCCGCCATTTGTTCCATGTTCATCGGCCCAAGGCTTCTCACAGCGGGCATGAGCAGCGTTGTTGCAGCATCTGTATAGAGCTGGTTGGGCGCAATGCGCATTACATCCAGGATAAGCTCATTATAGGACATAACCTGCGCCTGAGACAGATAAGCAGGATCCGGCAACAGGCTTCTGATGATAAGATTAACTAAAAACGGATAAAAAACAGTAAATAAAAGCCAAAAGCCAATTGCAGAAAGCGCAGAGGTTGCAGCCTGTTTAAAGGCGATGGAAAACATTATTGAAAGGCCCAGCCAGAACCCTACATAAATTATGCTTAAGGCAACAAAACCAAGAATCCTGCTAAGCTCCTCAGGCTCTATCCTCACGCCGGTAAAGATCAGTCCTCCACCGATAACCAGCAGTGAGAGGGAGAAAAACAGTACGCCTACGATTATGACCGCAGCGGTGAATTTAGCCAGCAAAACATTGTCACGAAAAATAGGCTGGGCAAGTAAGCGGGTCAGCGTACCGTTGTTCTGTTCGGTATTGATGGCATCAAAGCCCAGGCTAATTCCCAACAGTGGGGCTAGAAAACTCAGTAACACGTGAAAGGGCGGCGCGGTTCCATCTGTGGTGGTGATCAGTTTCAGGTACAGGAAAGCATGATCAGGATCATCGGTATTGGCAAAGACAGTCCTGATATTGCTCAGCGATACATAAAGGCAGCCTACGAAAGTGAGTAGAATCAACCCCACCAATACAACGAATCGCCAGCCCCGAATGTGGTCTGCCAACTCTTTTTCTACCATAACTCCAAATGCCCTACTTCTGGCAAAAAATGGTGTGACATTATTTTCGGCTTGCTGTGAAACCATTGGTTGTGAAAAAATTTGCTGATTTTCCATTATTGGTATCCTCATTAAAACTGTTCTCAAAATATTTCTGATAAATTTCATCCAGCCCAAACTCTTTGTTTTTCACACTCAAAATATCATATCCGTTAGTAACCAACAAACGCACAATATCCGGGGTGATTTCCTTAGTCGAGCTAAATTCGATTGAATTAGCAGCAAAGCTGATATCTTTAATCTCCGGCCAGGACCTCATTTCCGGCTCGAGTTGCCAGGGCTGCAGGATCGTTTGGACTGTACTGACAGTGGTAATGTGGCCTTCTTTTCCAAATAACGAGGAGGAAAGTGCAGGGATATCACCTTGGGCCAAGAGCTTGCCCCTTACGAAGATACCCACCCTGTCACATACCTGTTGTACATGGTGCAGGTGATGAGAAGAAAGCAAGACCGTCAGGCCGTGCTGCCGGCTCAGGCTCCTGATCATCTCGAGAAAATCCTTTACCCCAGCAGGATCTATTCCCAGGGTGGGCTCATCGAGTACGATTACCTCCGGGCTCTTGATCAACACTTCGGCAAGTCCCAACCGCTGCTTCATCCCCCGGGAAAAGGTACCAGCCTTTTTGTTCATCTCCGCTCCAAGGCCGACCATATCCAGTAGTGTCTTGGCGCGCTCCTGCAGGCGCTTTTCCTCAATACTGTTAAGCCTTGCGATGTAAACCAGATTTTCCAGGGCAGTCATGTGATTATAAAATCCGACATTATCCGGCATATAACCGACCTTTCGTTTCACATTGAGCGGATCTCTTGCCGCGCTGAACCCGCAAACATATGCTGTTCCCTCATTCGGTTCTGTGAGCCCGAGCATCATCAGGATGGTTGTCGTCTTTCCTGCACCGTTGGGACCTAGCAATCCAAAAACTTCGCCACGGTGTACTTCCAGATTTAACCGGTCGACTGCTACAAACTGGCCATAGTGTTTGCTCAGATTACTGAGTTTTATAATAGCTTCCTTCATTTCCATTAAAGATGTTCGCAGGATTATCTTCTGCCATATTTTCGGATAAGGAAGTATAAAAGCAAAATCGCAGCAAGAATGACAAGGATGCCAATCCAGCCAGAAAGCAGCGATGTTTTCACGAACAGGCGAAAGGCGGCCTGCGCATTGGCATTCGCACTGTTCACACTTATCGTGGCTGCGTAGTCTCCTGCAATAGTTTTATCCGGCACCTTTACAGAGGCTTTGATCGTCAAACGTTTTCCAGCCTCAAGTTTTGTAATCTTTGCCGGCTCAAAGGTTACCTCCCAACCGGTAGGTAACTGGCCTGTTAAAGAAACATCGGAAAGCGGCAAACTACCGGTATTTTGTACCTCCAGAGATATATCCTTATGACTTCCTGACCCCAGCTCCTCACTCAACCTTCCACTTGGGGTGCCAATGCTGACAGCGTAAGAACCTCTGACAACAGCTTCCAGCTTCAATGTAAGCGTATCGGCAGGAGATTCAGCCTTTATGGAAATGGCGTATTTTCCTGCAGCAGCAACTGCTGAGGCATTAACCTCAATAGCAATGTCCTGAGATTTTCCTCCAACAAGGTTGAGCGAGGAGATTTGGCTTCCTTCAACTTTGTAACTGATCTGCCAACCCTGAGGGAGAGCTGCCTTCAACTCGTAAACCTTCGATTTCGCCGATCCGTTATAAAGCGTAGCGGTGTACCGGAAGGTTTCATTTGATGCGGCCTCGATATTCATCAGCCTGGCGCTGAAAGTTGAATTAGTATTATTCAAGGGGACATTTTGCCTCGCCTGAACTGCCGCAAGCGGCGTAGAAAGAAAAAGTAATAAAACAGCGGTCCTTAATTGTCCGCGAAAACGTTTAAAAAGTGATAATGATAACATGATCCAAAACCAAAAAATTTAATTAATAGCTCTAAAAAATGCTTTCCAAGTTTCTTATCTGGGAACTGCTTCAAAACAAAAAAACTATTGGCTATTTTCAAACGGCTTTAACATTTTTTAACATTTCGCTAAAACCATCAAAAGCAGGCTTCAATCAGGCCATTTTCGGGAAACCGGGCGAAGGCATTTGCCTAGATGATTTGTTCAGGCCCTAATGTATAGTTTTGATGGAAAGTCTCCAGTGGCCATTTTATTTCTTTTTTAATTCTTTCGCGCGATCTGACTCCCTATTTTCTGTAAGAGTTTGTTTATATCAAAAGGTTTGGTAACAAAGTCCTCAGCTGGACACTCCTCCCCCAGATTTTTCAGGTCTGCATGCGCGCTCATCATCACTACAGGAACCTCCCTGGTGGTGATGGAACTTTTAAGTTCCTTGCATACCTCAATCCCGTTTCCATCTGGTAGCATCACATCCAGCAGGAACAGATCTGCAGACCGGCGGTCGGCAGACATGAAGTCATTGATTGTCGTAAAACTCTTCACCTCATAAGATTCTAAGCCCAAAATGAGCTCGATTACCTCCCTGATCCCCTGATCATCCTCAAGTACATATATTATTCCACGCATATCCAAACATAAACTGTTAAAAAGTTCCATGAAAAATCAAACGCAAGGGCATTTAGGCCCGATGGTTATTAAGATAATTCGGCATATCAAACGCATCCGGCTTTTTAACACCTTGCCCTTAAAAATGTTTATCTTTTTAGGCAACACCATAAAACCTAAAGGGGTAGCAGCCTGCCTTTAAGAATAGCTTTGAGAAAACCCGATATTCATACAACCTGTGTTGAGGTACACAGTCTCTTTCTGTGAATAGCTCACCTGTGCAGGCAAGACCGAATTTTTATCATCCGTAAGGAAGGGGTGTTCGGGCCAAGATCAGTCTCCCCGTCCATAAAGCCTGGTCAGTTGTGATAATCTTTTTGCAATATCATCGTAGTCTTCCCTTCCCGAAAGACGCCAGCTCCAGTTACCCGATACCTGGCCAGGATAGTTCATCCTAGCCTCCTCTCCCAGGCCAAGTATATCCTGCATGGTAAGTATTGCTCTAAATGCGGCAGAGGACAAAGCAAGGCGGAGAAGCTGGTGGGCAACATTTTGCTCACCAAGGGATTGCCCAAGATATGCCTGTAGCCGGGCCCTTGCTTTTTCATCCAGTTCATTAAACCAGCCTTTAGTGGTATTATTATCATGCGTACCGGTATATACAATTCCTTTTGAAAACCCAGGATCATGAGGAATATGTACCGAGGTTAATAAATCACTGCCAAAAGCAAATTGCAAGACTTTCATTCCCGGAAGCTGAAATTTCTCCATCAATTCGTACACCTCTGTGGTTATTTCTCCGAGGTCTTCGGCGATCAATGGCAGCTTACCGATTTTTTGCTGCAAAGCGGTAAGCATGGCATCTCCCGGAGCCTTTTTCCAAATCCCATTCCTGGCGTCTGTGTCATTTTGTGGTATCTGATAAAAAGCGCTGAACGCCCTGAAATGATCCAGGCGCAACTCATCCACTTTGGAAAGCTGGTAAGAGATGCGGTCTACCCACCAGGAATATTCCTGCTCAGCAATTTTTTCCCAATTATATACTGGCATGCCCCAACGCTGGCCTGACTTGTTGAAGTAATCCGGGGGCACTCCGGCTTGAAACAGGGGCGAGCCCTCATCGTCCAACAAAAAGTACCGGGGATTGCACCAAACCTCTACTGCATCCAAATCGAGATAGAAGGGCAGATCACCAATGATGCTAACCTCCCTTTGTTTCGCGTATCGCCGCAGCAGATGCCACTGTTTCCAGAAAACAAATTGCTCCCATTCATACTTTTCCAAAGCAGTTGCGTATTCGCATTGATAAGTTTCCAGGGCAACCTTGTCTCTCCATTTAAACTCTTCTGGCCAAGATCGCCATGACCCCTGATAGGCAACTGAGAGTGAACAATAAAGTGCGTAATCGGAAAGCCAGTAATGTTCTGTTTGCTTAAAGGCTATAAATTCCTGTTGCAAAGCGGTATGTTTGCCTTGCTGGAGGAAAACCTGATATGCCTGTTCAAGGGCGTTTCTTTTTATGAAATCCGCGTTGTAAAAATCCACTTCGGGCAGGGAACCGACTGTTTGTTGAGCGTGGCGAGCAGGCAACAGGCCCCAATCTTCCAATAGTTCAAGGGATATCAGTTGTATATTGCCTGCCTTGTCAGACCAGGTCGAATACGGCGAAAATGCACGGCTTTCCGCTACCGGCCCAAGAGGCAGTAACTGCCAGTAGTGCTGGGACGACTCTTGAAGAAAATCAAGAAAACGATAAGCTTCCGGACCAAGATCGCCAATGGGGCCATCTGACGGCAATGAACTGATGTGCAGCAAAACGCCTGATTGCCTGATTCTCTCAGTCTTAGCCGGTACAGCCACCGCCGCAAAGCTTTTCTTCAATAACCCACCCAAAGGTAACCCCTCTTCAATCACATCAGGCCCCGCCAACTCATC
>JGI25152J39213_1001516_pt1 | contig 9878 bp, 6 predicted proteins | sample AraplaMF_Col_mMS_FD_39213 | JGI IMG/M metagenome (IMG submission 39213)
GTTGGCGGCCGCAGATGATCACGCCGCAAGGCTTGAAGAATATTCGAACAACGCTGCTCGGGCGCATGCCGGGTTGGTGTCCGGAAGTTCATGCTGTCGGTCCGTGGCGCCCCATCACGCTTGTCCGGCGCGATGTCGTTTCGATTGACAACGTCNCTGTCCGCGCCGTGCTCGAGGCGGATAACACCGGGCGACTGAGCGTTTCGCTTCATGCAAATGTCANCAATCCGGATCTAGTGCTCCGGTGCGGAGGCGTTCAGCAGACATTCGAGAAGATCGGCGAGAATCACTATTCGGCAATCGTCAGGCTGGAGAACGTCGATCTCTGGTGGCCCCATACTCACGGCGCACAGTGCCTCTATGATTTCTCGATCCTCGTCGACGGCGTTGAGCATCACGCCAGCCGAATCGGCTTTCGGCGCATCGACGTCGACCGCGGAAAAGACGGAGAGGGTTTTGCGTTGTTGATCAACGGCGAGCGCATCTTTTGCCGCGGTGCGGTCTGGACCACGGCGGATATCGTCCGGCTGCCGGGTGGCAAGGCCGACTATGAGCCGTTCCTGCGCCTTGCCGCGCAGGCAGGCATGAACATGCTCCGCATTGGCGGCACGATGGCCTACGAAACGCGGGAGTTCTTTGAGCTCTGCGACGAGCTTGGTCTGCTCGTCTGGCAGGACTTCATGTTTGCCAATTTCGACTATCCGAAGAACGACAAGGCTCTCACTGCGCAAGTCCACGCGGAAGTCGAGGAATTGCTGCATGCCGTTCAGGGGTGCCCGTCGTTGGCGGTGGTTTGCGGCGGCAGCGAGATCTATCAGCAGGCCGCGATGCTGGGATTGCCGCAGGACTATTGGTCGGGTCCGATCACGGAGGAGATTATTCCGGCGATCGCCGGGCGTATGCGCCCCGACGTCCCCTATGTGCCAAATTCGCCTTCGGGCGGCGCGATGCCGTTTTCTCCGAATGCGGGAGTCACCCACTATTACGGGGTCGGCGCTTATATGCGCCCGCTTGACGACGCGCGCCGTGCCAACGTTCGCTTCGCGACCGAGAGCCTGGCTTTCGCCCATGTTCCACAGCAGCGAACGCTGCAACGCCATCTGGATGTACCGCCGGTCCATAGTCCGCTATGGAAATCACGTGTCCCCCGCGATCGCGGCGCATCGTGGGATTTCGAGGACGTCAGGGATTTCTATCTGGCGGAACTCTATGGCGAGGATCCGGCGCGTCTCCGTCGTGAGGATCGTGATCGATACCTCGATCTCTCCCGCGTCGTCACCGGTGAAGTTGCGGAAGCGACGTTTGCCGAATGGCGCCGGAAGGGGTCGAGCTGCAACGGCGCGGTGGTCTGGACCCTGCAGGATCTGATGCCCGGAGCTGGTTGGGGTGTGATCGATTCAACCGGCGAGCCCAAGCCGGTGTGGTATGCCCTGCGCCGCGCTTTCCGGCCTGTGCAGGTCGTCGTGACCGACGAGGGCACAAATGGCCTCGACGTTCACGTCCTGAATGAGACCGAGCATGCTCTCCAGCTTGATCTCGAGCTGGTTTGCTTGCGGCATGGCAGGCAGCACGCCGTCAGCGGCGGCCGCATTCTGACCTTGGCGCCGAGAAGCTGCGAGACCTTTGCCGCCACTGATCTCTTTGGCGCTTTTTTTGACACGACTTACGCCTTCCGCTTCGGCCCGCCGTCTCACGACGTCACCGTCGCGCGCTTGCGTCTGCCGGACGGAGGTCCTGTGGTCGCCGATGCCTTTCATTTTCCGTTGGGGCGCTCCAAGGCCCTCCACGACGCCGAAATCCAAGTGTCGGTGGCGCCACAGGACGAAGGGTGGGTCGTCGATCTCGCAGCCGACAGGTTCGCCCAGTCGGTCCACCTCAACGTCGATGGCTATCGGCCGGAGGATGATTGGTTTCATCTTGCGCCTGGCGCTAGCAAACGCGTCAGTCTGCTTCCGACGGCTGGAAGGACAGACGGAGAGGCACCCTCGGGTGAGGTCACAAGCCTTGGCGGCACGCGGGCGCTTTCCTTTTGACACCTCCAGCCTGCTCCTTGTTGAGCGGACTGGAACGGCAGTTCAGAAGGCCTTGAAGGTCAGTGTCGTCAGGGAACGCACGATGCCGGGGATGTTGGCGATGTTATCGTTGATGAACTTGCCAATGTCCTGCCCCTCTTCGATGTAGACCTTGAGCAGGAGATCATAGTCGCCGCTCGTCGAATAGAGCTCCGAAGCGCGCTCGGTCTGGTAGATGGCATCGGCGACTTCGTAGGTCTTGCCTGGCGCGCACTGGAGCTGAACGAAAATTGGCTTCATCGGAGTTTCCTGCATCATATTCTGGTTCGGCGCATAATGATCGAAAGCGCCATGTCGGCGCAAGGCTTCAGATCGCGGCTTCTCGAACGATCCAGTCGCGAAATGCATCCAGCGGCGCGTAGTCGGCCCGTTCTGGCGGATAGGCAAGATAGTAGTGCTCGCTGCTTTCCGTTTCGCGATCAACGGCTGCAACAAGNTCGNNGCGTTTCAATTCATCTTGAATCAGGAACGTCGGCAGCAGCGCAACGCCGAGACCGGCCATCGCTGCTTGGGATGCCGTCGCGAACTGATCGAAGAGCATGCCGTGCACGGTTTGAAAGCTCACGCCGTTGTCCGCAAACCAGCGCTCCCATGCATCCGGGCGCGTCGTCAGGTGCAGCAGCGGGGCTTCGAGTAGATCCTGTGCCGCGTTGATCGCATGTCGGCTGCGGAATTCGGGGCTGCAGGCCGGAATGGTCTTCTCCGACATTAGAAATGTCAGCTCCGCGCCCGGCCAATGAGCGTGGCCGAAGTGAATGGCCGCGTCGATCGAATCGAGCCGGAAGTCGAAGGGTGACAGCCGGGTGACAAGATTGATCGTCACTCCCGGATTGGCGGCAAGGAAACCTCCCAGCCGGGGTGCCAGCCAGCGCGTCCCGAAGGTGGGAAGAATCGCCAGGTTGAGCGTACCACCATGCGGATTGGCACGAAGATTGAGTGATGCGCTCGAAATGCGCCGCAGCGCCTCGCGTATCTCGCGGGCATAGCCGTCGCCGGCCAGCGTCAACCGCACGGTTTGGCGCTCGCGCACGAAGAGTTCGACGCCGAGCTGCTCTTCCAATGCCTTGATCTGGCGGCTGACAGCGCTCTGAGTAAGGTCGAGTTCGCGCGCGGCGGCCGTCACGCTGCCGGTGCGGGATACAGCCTCGAAGGCGATAAGCAGGGATGTCGACGGAAGAAAACGTCGTGATGGCAGCATCAATCATTCCATTTCAGAATAAGCTATTTCCTAAATGTCGATATTTACGCCTTATCCGGCTTTGTAAAGTCATCCATCTGACAGAATCGGAATGAACTGAAAATACGATCGAACTGCCTGTTACGCACTCCTGGCTACGATCGACAACCTGATCAGCGGTTTAACAAGCAATCGCACGGCGCTAGAATGCCGCCTGCTTAATGGATGGATTTTGATCGATGCTGAACGATCCCCGCTCCCACGGCCTCTGGGAAAAAACCGCTCCTCAGCCGCCCGTGACACCGGCGCTCGCAGGCGCTGGGAACGCCGACGTCGTTGTCGTGGGCGGAGGCTATACAGGCCTTTCCTCAAGTCTCCATCTGGCGGAAGCGGGCTCGAAGGTCGTGTTGCTGGAAGCCAAGGAAATCGGCTTCGGCGGTGCGGGCCGCAATGTCGGCCTCATCAATGCCGGCATGTGGGTCATGCCTGATGATCTTACCGGTGTTCTCGGCCCGGTCTATGGCGAGCGGTTGTTAGACCTGTTGGGCAACGCGCCGCGGCTTGTGATGGAGTTGATCGACAAGCACGGCATCGCATGCGAGCTTCAACGAAACGGCACGCTTCACGTCGCCGTTGGCGAAAGTGGCTTGAAGGAAATCGAGGATCGCGCGCGGCAATGGGCGGCACGCGGTGCTCCGGTGACGCTGCTGGACGCGGCGGAGACGGCCAAGCGTGTCGGCAGCAGCGCCTATACGGGTTCGTTGCTCGACATGCGCGCAGGCACACTGCAGCCGCTCGCCTACGCCCGCGGCCTTGCGCATGCGGCGGTCAAGGCTGGCGTTTCGATCCACACGTCGAGCCCGGTCATCAGGACTGAGCGGAAGGGCGATCGCTGGACCGTCAGCACTGCAAAGGGAGAGGTTACGGCCGACTGGATCATCGTGGCGACGGACGCCTACAGCACCGGCCCTTGGGAAGCGGTACGCAACGAGCAGGTCCATCTGCCCTATTTCAATCTTGCAACCCGGCCGCTCAGCGACAATTTGCGCCGTTCGATCCTTGCCGGGCGCGAAGGCGTTTGGGATACGAAGGAAATCCTCTCCTCCTATCGCATGGACCAGGCGGGACGCTTGGTCTTCGGTAGCGTCGGTGCGTTGCGCAACACCGGGCTTCAAATCCACACGGCCTGGGCCAAACGGTCCTTGAAAAAGCTCTTTCCGCAGCTTGGCGATGTCGAGTTCGAATGCGAGTGGTACGGCAAGATCGGGATGACCGACAATGCGCTGCCCCGCTTCCACAGGTTTGCGCCGAATGTTGTGGGCTTCTCCGGCTACAACGGTCGCGGGATCGCGCCCGGCACGGTGTTCGGCCGCATGCTCGCCCAGCTCATCCTGGGGCAGACGACGGAATCGGACCTGCCGCTGCCGCTGACCGCACCGTCCGAGCCGAGCTTCCGCGCGGTGAAGGAAATGTGGTACGAAGCGGGCGCCCAAGTCGCCCATTTCGCCGACGCCCGCTTTTGAGAACTGAGGTTGAACCCATGACCATCTCTGCACTTGATCTCGCCACCGAGACGAAAAAACTGCTCACGGAACTGGGCGTCGGCGCTGATCGCTATACCGGCGGCACGCTTCGCGTTACCTCTCCGGTCACCGGCAAGGAGATCGGTGCGCTGAAGGAGCATTCTGCTTCAGAAGCAAAGGACGCCATCGAGGCTGCACATAAGGCATTCCTGGAATGGCGGCCCGTCCCGGCACCGAAGCGCGGCGAACTCGTGCGCCTGCTCGGCGAAGAGCTCCGCTCGGCAAAAGCCGCTCTCGGCCGCCTCATCTCGATCGAGGTTGGCAAGATCACATCCGAGGGGCTCGGCGAAGTCCAGGAAATGATCGACATCTGCGACTTTGCTGTCGGCCTGTCCCGCCAGCTCTACGGTCTGACCATTGCCACCGAGCGCTCCGAACACCGGATGATGGAAAGCTGGCACCCCTTGGGCGTGGTCGGCATCATCTCGGCCTTCAATTTCCCGGTCGCCGTCTGGTCGTGGAACGCTGCCCTCGCGTTGGTTTGCGGTAATTCGACAGTCTGGAAGCCGTCTGAGAAGACGCCGCTGACAGCGCTTGCCGTTCAGGCGCTGTTTGAGAAGGCATTGAAGCGGTTCGTTGCCGAAGGGGGCGCGGCACCTTCGAACCTGTCGACGTTGCTCATTGGTGGACGCGATGTCGGGGAAGTGCTTGTCGACCATCCCAAGGTGCCGCTCGTCTCGGCGACGGGTTCGACGGCCATGGGCCGCGTTGTCGGTCCCCGCCTGTCACAGCGCTTTGCGCGATCGATCCTCGAACTCGGCGGCAACAATGCAGCGATCATCTGCCCGACGGCCGATCTTGACCTGACGCTGCGTGGCGTTGCCTTTTCGGCCATGGGCACGGCCGGTCAACGCTGCACAACGCTGCGTCGCCTGTTCGTGCACGAGAGCGTCTATGACAAGCTCGTTCCACGCCTGCAGAAGGCCTATGGCTCGGTGTCGATCGGCAACCCACTGGAAACGGGGACGCTTGTCGGGCCTCTAATCGACAGGCAGGCCTTTACGAACATGCAGTCGGCTCTTGAGCAAGCGAAGGCTGCCGGTGGCAAGGTTACCGGTGGCGAGCGCGTCGAGAACGGTGCGGGAGACGCCTTCTACGTCCGGCCGGCGCTCGTTGAAATGCCTGTTCAGGCCGGCCCCGTCGAGCATGAGACATTTGCGCCGATCCTCTACGTGATGAAGTACACGGATTTCGATGAGGCTCTGGAACTCCATAACGCGGTGCCGCAGGGATTGTCTTCTTCGATCTTCACGAACGATATGCGGGAGGCCGAGACCTTCGTTTCTGCTCGCGGTTCGGACTGCGGTATTGCCAACGTCAACCTCGGTCCGTCCGGGGCCGAAATCGGTGGTGCCTTCGGCGGTGAAAAGGAAACTGGCGGCGGTCGCGAATCCGGTTCGGACGCCTGGAAAGCCTACATGCGCAGGGCGACGAACACGGTCAACTACGGCAAGACGCTGCCACTTGCCCAGGGCGTCAAGTTCGACGTCGAATGATCGTTGCTGCGTTGCAGCCGAACGGGTGATGACATAACACGTCATCACCCTTTTTCTTTTTGCAGGTTGCCATGCATTTCACCCTAGCTGCGGCGGAAACGCTCGTTGTCGATGCCTTGACGCGCAATCGTGTGGACGAGACCAATGCGCGCTCGGTCGCCAGGGCACTCGTTGCTGCCGAAGCCGCCGGACAAGGCGGTCATGGCCTGCGCCGGGTCGAGGCCTATGCAAAACAGGCGAAGGCAGGCAAGGTCGACGGATTTGCCAGGCCGCAGCTCGAACGGCCGTTTCCCGCCGTCGTGCGCATCGATGCCTGCCACGGCTACGCCTACCCAGCCTTTGATCTTGCCGCTGCAGCGCTTCCGGAGATCGTCAGGGAACAGGGTATTGCCTTGGCAGCAGTACACCGTTCGCACCACGCCGGCGTGCTTGCCTTGACCGTCGAGCGCTTTGCGGACATGGGGTTTGTCGCTCTTATGGTCGCCAACGCCACGGCGTCCATGGCGGCCTGGGGCGGGCGCAAACCCGTCTTTGGAACGAATCCGATCGCGTTCGCCGCGCCGATCCCGGCAGCCGACCCGCTCGTTATTGACCTGGCCCTTTCGCGCGTCGCCCGCGGCAAGGTGATGGCTGCGCGCCAGAAAGGCGTCGCTATCCCTGCGGATTGGGCCTTTGACCGCAATGGCCAGCCGACGACGGATGCGGTTGCGGCACTCGAGGGGACGATGGCCCCATCCGGCGAAGCTAAGGGGGCAGCGCTGGCGATGATCGTCGAATTCCTCGCCGGCGCACTGACCGGGGCCAATTTCTCGTTCGAGTCCTCCTCGCTTTTTGACGACAAGGGTTCGGCGCCCGGCCTCGGGCAGATGCTTGTCGTGATCAACCCTGTCGCCAGCGGTGGAAAGGGCGTGGCGGAACGGCTGGCCAGGCTGGTGGACGAGATTTCATCCGACCCCGGAGTGCGGCTTCCGGGGCGTCGCGGCCAGACTGCCCGACGCCAGGCGCTGGAGCATGGCATCGATGTCGAGGACGAAGTGATTGCGACGATCTGCGAGCTCTAGAACGATTCTAAAGTTGATCATTGGTTTCAAGTATTTGTGATATTTGTGCCATCACTAAAACTTGAAATTCCAAATCAACAAAAATATACGGCTCATCATCCCGGGATCCCCGGTGAAACATCATGGAGGGCTTCATGACAACTTCCCTTAATCGCCTTTCCGGCGCGCTGGCGCTTGCCGCCTCGCTCGTTGCCGCAACTTCGCTGGCCACCGGCGCCGCTGTCGCGCAGGAATCCGAAGGTATCGTCGTCTACAATGCGCAACACGAGAGCCTCGGGCGCGAGTGGATCGATGCGTTTACCAAGGCAACTGGCATCAAGGTTACGGTGCGCCAGGGCAGCGACATGCAGCTCGCCAACCAGATCGTCCAGGAAGGCGACGCGTCGCCGGCCGACGTATTCCTGACCGAGAACTCTCCGGCCATGACGCTGGTCGACGCCGCCGGCCTNTTTACACCGGTCGACAAGGAAACCCTCGAGCAGGTCCCAGAGCAATATCGTCCGTCTGACGGCATGTGGACCGGCATTGCCGCCCGTTCGACGGTTTTTGCATACGACAAGACGAAGCTGACCGAAGACAAGTTGCCGAAGTCGCTGCTCGACCTCGCGGATCCGGCCTGGAAGGGTCGTTGGGGCGCTGCGCCTGCTGGTGCCGACTTCCAGGCGATCGTCAGCGCCTTGCTCGAGCTCAAGGGCGAGGAAGCGACCGCAGCCTGGCTCAAGGCGCTCAAGGAAAACTCCACGCCATATAAGGGCAACAGCGTCGCCATGAAGGCGGTCAATGCCGGCGAAGTCGAGGGTGCGGTGATCTATCACTACTACTGGTTCGGCGATCAGGCGAAGACCGGTGAGAACAGCAAGAACGTTGCCCTGCACTACTTCAAGAACCAGGATCCCGGCGCCTTCGTCAGCATTTCCGGCGGCGGCGTTCTGAAGTCGAGCCAGCATGCCAAGGAGGCTCAGGCCTTCCTCAAATTCGTCACCGGCAAGCCGGGCCAGGACATCCTCAAGAACGGCACGTCCTACGAATATGCGGTCGGCAAGNNNGTCACCGGCAAGCCGGGCCAGGACATCCTCAAGAACGGCACGTCCTACGAATATGCGGTCGGCAAAAATGCAGCATCGAATGAGAAGCTCGTTCCGCTGGCTGATCTCGATGCACCGACGGTCGATGCAGCCAACTTGAACAGCAAGAAGGTGACGGAACTGATGACGGCCGCCGGCATCATCTAAGTCTTCTGTCACGGGTCGGGGGCTAAAACTGTTGCTTTTGGCTCAAGAAAAACGTAGGGCATGACGAAATCGGCAACCGCCTTTCATAGGCGGTTGCCTTCCTTTTTCAGCGTATAAAGGCGGCAGGCCTTGCTGCAGGACAACAGATTGCTTGTTCCCGGTCATGAAAGGCCGATGGTGCGGCCGGTGGCGGGAATAGATCGGCTGCGGGCGCGTTTGCCCCACGCTTCCGTCATCCTCTTTGCTTCCGTCGTGGCGCTGTTCAGCTTGGTTCCGCTTGGTTTCATCGGCTGGATAACCTTTGATGTCGGTTGGCAGACCGTCAAGGAATTGGTGTTTCGTGCGCGCGTTGGCGAACTGCTTGTCAACACGGTGCTGCTGGAAGCTTTTACCATTCCGCTGTCGATCGCCCTTGCCGTNACGCTGGCCTGGNTGGTCGAACGGACNGACATCCCCTTCGCCCGGCTTTGGTCGTGGTTGGCAGTTGCGCCGCTGGCGGTGCCGGCCTTTGTCCATAGCTACGCCTGGATCAGCGTCGTTCCCGGCATGCGTGGGCTGCAGAGCGGTGTCTTCGTCTCCGTACTGGCATACTTTCCGTTTCTTTATCTTCCGGTCGCCGCTGCCTTGCGCCGGCTGGATCCAGCCATTGAGGATGCGGCCTCTTCCCTTGGTCTCGGCCCCTGGCGTTTGTTCTTCCGCACCATCTTGCCGCAGTTGCGTTTCGCCATCTGTGGCGGTTCGCTGCTGATCGGGCTGCACCTGCTGTCGGAGTACGGCCTCTTCGTGATGATCCGTTTCGACACTTTCGCAACCGCGATCGTCGACCAGTTCCAATCCGCCTATAACAGCCCGGCCGCCAACATGCTGGGTGGCGTTCTCGTCGCTTGCTGCCTGCTTCTGCTGGGTCTTGAAATCCTGTTGCGCGGCAATGAGCGGTATGCCCGCGTTGGATCCGGTTCTGCGCGGCCCGCGGATCGCCGTCGGCTCGGCGGGTTCATAGTGCCTGCGATCATACTGCAGGTGGGTCTGGCGGCTTTGACGCTCGGTGTTCCCTTGGTGACGCTGGTGCGGTGGCTCTATCTCGGCGGCCTCGAGGTCTGGCGCGTCGACACGGTCGGCAATGCGTTTGTGCAAACCATTATTCTTGCCATCACCGGCGGCGTGCTTGCCACGATTGCCGCCGCGCCGATGGCCTGGCTTTCGGTCCGAGCCCCAGGGCGTCTGCAGCGCCTGCTCGAGGCCTGCCACTACTATGTC
>JGI25152J39213_1001539_pt1 | contig 9792 bp, 4 predicted proteins | sample AraplaMF_Col_mMS_FD_39213 | JGI IMG/M metagenome (IMG submission 39213)
CTCGCCCATCATCTACTACGGCGACGAGATCGGCATGGGCGACAACGTGTTCGTGGGCGACCGCAACGGCGTGCGCACGCCGATGCAATGGAACCCCGACCGCAACGCCGGCTTCTCGCGCGCCGACCCGCAGCGCCTGTACCTGCAGCCGATCATGGACCCGCTGTACGGCTACGAGGCGCTCAACGTTGAGACGCAGGCGCGCGACAGCAGCTCGCTGCTGAACTGGACCAAGCGCATGCTCGCCGTGCGCAAGACCAGCCACGCCTTCGGCCGGGGCCGCCGGCGCTTTCTCAAGCCCGGCAACCGCAAGATCCTCGCGTACCTGAGCGAGTACGACAGCGACGTGATCCTGACCGTGTTCAACCTCTCGCGCGCGGCGCAGCCGGTGGAGCTGGACCTGTCGGAGTTCAAGGGCTTCGTGCCCATCGAGATGCTGGGGCGCTCGCCTTTTCCGCCCATCGGCGAGCTGCCGTACCTGCTCACGCTGGCCTCGTACGGCTTCTACTGGTTCAAGCTGACGGCCGAGGCCGATGCGCCCAGCTGGCACCAGGAGGGCGTGGCGCTGCAGGAATGGCCCACCCTGGTGCTCTTCGACGGCTGGACCAGCTTCTTCCGCGACCGCGTGATGCCGTGGCGCATCGGCATGTCGGAGCGCATGCGCAACCAGTTCGAGCTGGAGACGCTGCCGCGCCACATCGAGATCCAGCGCTGGTACGCCTCCAAGGGCACGACCATCCAGCGCGCGCGGCTGGCCGACCACGCCGTGTGGGAGGCGAACGGCCTGAGCTGGATGCTGCCGCTGCTCGAACTCGACGGCCCGCCCGGTGGCGCCACCTATTTCATGCCGCTCGCGCTGGCGTGGGAAGAGCGCGACGAGGAGCGCATGGCCGGCGTGGCGCAGGCCGCGCTCGCCAAGGTGCGCCAGCAGGCGCAGGTCGGGCTCATGGGCGATGCCTTCTACGACGAGGCCTTCTGCCGCGAACTGGTGCGCGCGATCCGCAGCGCAGCCGAGCTGCCGACCGCGAACGGCCGGCTGGTCTTCAAGCCCACGGCCGCCTTCGCCGAGACCATGGCGGACATCGATGCGCTGCCCTTCGGCCGGCCCAGCGGGGTGAGCAGCAACACGGTGGTGACGCTGGGCGAGACGCTCTTCCTCAAGGGCTACCGCCACGTGCGCGAGGGCATCAACCCCGAGCTGGAGATGGGCCGCTTCCTCACCGAGGTGGCGCATTACCCGAACTGCGTGCCGGTGCTGGGCGCACTCGAATACATGGCCGCCGACGGTCGCACGATGACGCTCGCGATGGTGCAGCGCTACGTGGCCAACCAGGGCGACGGCTGGGACTACACGCTCGGCTACCTGGAGCGCTTCCTGCGCGACGTGGCCACGTCGGACGGCGACGCGCCGGAGGTGGCGGCGGTCCACGGCGGCTTTCTCGCGCTGATGGCCACCCTGGGCCGGCGCACCGCCGAGCTGCACGAGGCGCTGGCCGCCCGCACCGGCGCGGCGGCCTTCGACCCCGAGCCGCTCACGGCCGCCGATGCCACCGGCTTCAAGACACGGGCCACGGCCGACGCGGCCGCCACGCTGGACCTGCTGCGCGAGCGCTTCGAACTGCTGCCACCGGCCGCGCAGGCCGATGCGCGCACGCTGCTGGACGCCGGCGCGGCGCTGCGCGCCAGCATCGAGGCGAAGCGCCCCGCGGAAGGCGGCGGCATCAGCAGCCGCTACCACGGCGACTACCACCTCGGCCAGGTGCTGGTGAAGGACAACGACTTCGTCATCATCGACTTCGAGGGCGAGCCCGCGCGCAGCTTCGACGAGCGCCGCATGAAGGGTTCGCCGCTGCGCGACGTGGCGGGCATGCTGCGTTCCTTCAACTACGCGCGCTGGTCGGCGCTGCGCCGCGTGGCCCAGAGCCCGCAGGAGGCCGAGCGCCTCGCCGGCCCGGCCATCGCCTGGGAGCAGGCCACGCGCGACGCCTTCCTTGCTGGCTACGGCCTCGCGCTCGATGGCGAGCTTCTTGCTCTCTTCGAGCTGGAGAAGGCGCTCTACGAGCTGCGCTACGAACTCGGCAACCGCCTCGACTGGGTACAGGTACCGCTGCACGGCGTGCTCGCGCTGGTGCGGCCGGGGCGCGGCTGAATCCGGGCCAACCTGGCGAAATCAAGGGAACTCCACCATGGAAAACTTCGGCATTCACCTGGAGCCGCTGCGCGCCATNCTTTACCAGGTCGGCGCCTTCATTCCCCGGCTGCTGGTCGCGCTGGTGGTCGTGCTCGTCGGCTGGCTCGTGGCCAAGGCGGTGCGCTTCGCGGTGACGAAGGCGCTGCGCGCCATCAACTTCAACGTGCTGACCGAGCGCGCCGGCCTCGACAACTTCCTGCGCCAGGGCGGCCTGGCGGGCGACACCAGCAGCCTATTCGGCGTGCTCGCGTACTGGCTGGTGATCCTCGCCTCGCTGCTCATCGCCTTCAACGGCATGGGGCTGAGCTACATCGCGGACCTGCTGGGGCGCATCGTCTGGTTCGTGCCGAACGTGTTCGTGGCGCTGCTGGTGCTGGCCTTCGGCTCGTACTTCGCGCGCTTCGTGGGCGACGCGGTGGCCAGCTATTTCCGGGGCGTGAAGATGCAGGACGCCGCGCTCTTCGCCAAGGCCGCGCAGTACGCGGTGATGGCTTTCGTGATCCTGATCGCGCTCGACCAGGTCAAGGTGGGCGGCGACATCGTGCGCGAGAGCTTCCTGGTGATCCTCGCGGGCGCGGTCTTCGCGCTGGCCCTGGCCTTCGGGCTCGCGGGCAAGGACTGGGCGAAATCCTGCATCGAGCGTTGGTGGCCGAGGGAGGCCAGGGACGGCAGGGTGCCGCCTGCCATGCCCGCGCCACCGCCACCGCCGCCTCCGCCACCCCCGACCGTCGTCGGCGGCACAGGTCTGTACCCGCGCCACGACAACGACCGCCCGCCGCGCTGAATGCGGCACAGCCCTTCAACCTACTGCCATCGGATGACATCCAGGAACGCCGCTACCCCCTCCATCACCGCCGTCTGGCCCGGGCGGCCTTACCCGCGCGGCGCCACCTGGGACGGGGAGGGCGTCAACTTCGCTCTCTTCTCGCAGCACGCCGAGAAGGTCGAGCTGTGCCTTTTCGACGATCGCGGCCGCCAGGAGCTGCAGCGCATTCCGCTGCGCGACCGCACCGATGGCGTGTGGCACTGCTACCTGCCCGAGGCGCGCCCCGGCCAGGCCTACGGCTACCGGGTGCACGGCCCCTACAAGCCGGAGGAGGGCCACCGCTTCAACGCCCACAAGCTGGTGCTCGACCCCTATGCGAAGGACCTGGTGGGCGAGCTGCGCTGGGGCGACGCGCTCTACGGCTACACGGTCGGCAGCAAGCGCGAGGACCTTTCTTTCGACCGCCGCGACAGCGCGCCGCTCATGCCCAAGGGCCGCGTGCTCGAAACGGCCTTCACCTGGGGTGACGACCGCCGCCCCATGATCCCGTGGCAGGACATGGTGATCTGTGAGATGCACGTGCGCGGCTTCACCATGACCCACCCCGACGTGCCGCCCGCGCTGCGCGGCACCTACGCGGCACTGGGCTGCGCGCCGGTGGTCGACTACCTCAAGCGGCTGGGGGTGACCACCGTCGAGCTGCTGCCGGTGCACGGCTTCCTCAACGACCGCCACCTGTCCGAGCGCGGCCTGCGCAACTACTGGGGCTACAACACGCTGGCCTTCTTCGCGCCCGATGCGCTACAGCGCCTCGGGCAAGGTGAAGGAGTTCAAGACCATGGTGAAGACGCTGCACTCGGCGGGCATCGAGGTGATCCTCGACGTGGTCTACAACCACACCTGCGAAGGCAACCAGCTCGGGCCCACGCTCTCGATGCGCGGCGTGGACAACGCCTCCTACTACATCGTCAACGGCGACAACCGCCGTTACTACGACGACTTCACCGGCTGCGGCAACACCGTCAACCTGGAGCATCCGCACGCGCTGCAGCTGGTGATGGATTCGCTGCGCTACTGGGCNGAGGAAATGCACGTCGACGGCTTCCGCTTCGACCTGGCCTCGGCGCTGGCGCGCGAGTCGGGCAAGGTGGAGAACCTCGGGGGCTTCTTCGATGCCATCGGGCAAGACCCGACGCTCAACCGCGTGAAGCTCATCGCCGAGCCTTGGGACCTGGGGCACGGCGGCTACCAGGTGGGCAACTTCCCGCCCGGCTGGGCCGAATGGAACGATCGCTACCGCGACGGCCTGCGCGGCTTCTGGAAAGGCGATGGCGGACTGCTCGGCGAGCTGGCCCGGCGCATCACCGGCTCGGAAGATCTCTATGGCTGGTCGGGCAAGCAGCCCACCGCCAGCATCAACTTCGTGACCGCGCACGACGGCTTCACGCTGCACGACCTGGTCTCTTACAACGACAAGCACAACGAGGCCAACGGCGAGGACAACCGCGACGGCAGCAGCAACAACGTCTCGTGGAACTGCGGCGCCGAGGGGCCGACCGACGATGCGGAAGTGCTGGCCCTGCGCGAGCGCCAGAAGCGCAACCTGCTGGCCACGCTGCTGCTGTCGCAGGGTGTGCCGATGCTGCTGGCGGGCGACGAACGCGGCCACACGCAGCAGGGCAACAACAACGTCTATTGCCAGGACAACGAACTCGGCTGGCTCGACTGGACGCCCACGCCCGAGCGGCTCGCGCTCGTGACCTTCGTCGAACGGATGGTCGCGCTGCGCCGCGCGCACCCCTCGTTCCGGCGCCGCACCTTCTTCGCGGGCCGGCCGGCGGAGGTGGAGACAGTGACAGACGTGCACTGGCTCAGGCCCGACGGCGCCGAGATGCGCCCCGAGGACTGGAACGACGCCAACGCGCGCTGCATCGCGATGTACATCCCCGGCGGCGGCATCGTCGACCGGGGGCCGCGCGGCGAGGCGCAGCTCGACGACGACTTCATCGTGCTGTTCAACGCCCACCACGACGAGATCGCCTTCACGCTGCCGGCGGCGCCGCATGGCGCATGGCGGTTGCTGGTCGACACCGCGAACACCGCGCCTCCGCTGACCACCGAGGACGCGGCCGCGCACGCGCCGGCGTGGAGCGAGCCCGCCTATCCGCTGCAATGCCGCTCGCTCGTGGTGCTGAGCCGGCCGGACGTGCGGCCATGACCACGAAACAGCACCGCACCAGGGCAAAGAGGATCCGATGAGCACCCACGCACACACCATGCCCTTCGGCGCCACCGCGCAGGCGCAGGGCGTGGATTTCGCCCTCTGGGCACCTTCGGCGCAGGCCGTGGTGCTGGAGCACCGCGCCGCGGCAAGCGGTTGCGCCGCCGTGTCGCTGCCCATGGAGCGCGACGCCCACGGCTGGCACCGGCTGACGGTGCCGAAGGCAGGCCAGGGCGACAGCTACGGCTTCCGCCTGCCCGACGGCACCCGCGTGCCCGACCCGGCCTCGCGCTTCAACCCCGAGGACGTGCACGGCCCGAGCGTGGTGATCGATCCGCGCCGCTTCGAGTGGACCGACGATGCGTGGCGCGGCCGCGCGTGGGAGGAAGCGGTTGTCTACGAGCTGCACGTGGGCACCTTCACCGACGAAGGCACGTTCCGGGCCGCGCGGCAGCGGCTGGAAGAGCTCGCCGAGCTCGGCATCACCGCCATCGAGCTGATGCCGCTCGCCGACTTTCCGGGGCGCCGCAACTGGGGCTACGACGGCGTGCTGCCGTTCGCGCCCGATGCCTCGTACGGCACGCCCGACGATCTCAAGGCACTGATCGACGCGGCGCACTCGATGGGCCTGATGGTGCTGCTCGATGTGGTCTACAACCACTTCGGACCGGAAGGCAATTACCTGCACGCCTGCTGCCCCGAGTTCTTCAACCAGGGGCACCAGACGCCCTGGGGCCCGGCCATCAACTTCGACGGGCCGGCATCGCGCACGGTGCGCGACTTCTTCATCCACAACGCCTGCTACTGGATCGAGGAATTCCGCTTCGACGGCCTGCGCATGGACGCGATCCACGCCATCCACGACGAGACCCGGCCGCACATCGTGCAGGAGATCCGCCAGGCGCTCGACGACGGGCCGGCCCGGGGCCGCCACGTGCACCTGGTGCTGGAGAACGACGCCAACCAGGCCTCGATGCTGATGCGCGACGGCCGGGGCATTCCGGTGGCGGGCACCGCGCAGTGGAACGACGACCTCCACCATGCCGCGCACGTGCTGGCCACCGGCGAACGCGACGGCTACTACGCCGACTATTCGGGCGACCCGGTCTCCAGCTTCGCCTGCGCGCTGGCGGAAGGCTTCGTCTACCAGGGGCAGCCCTCGGCCTTCCGGCACGGCGAGCGCCGGGGCGAACCGAGCACGCGGCTGCCGCCGCAGGCCTTCGTCTCGTTCCTGCAGACGCACGACCAGGTCGGCAACCGCGCCTTCGGCGAGCGCATCCACGCGCTCGGCGATCCGTTGCTGGTGCGCGCCGCGATGGCCTGCCTGCTGCTGTCGCCGCATGTGCCGATGTTCTTCATGGGCGACGAATTCGCGGCTTCGACGCCGTTCCTGTACTTCTGCGACTTCGGCCCGGAGCTTGCGAGTGCCGTTGCCGAGGGCCGGCGCTCCGAGTTCGGCGGCTTCGCGGCATTCGCCGACGAGGCGGCGCGAGCGCGCATTCCCGATCCGAACGCCGAATCCACTTTTCTCGCCTCGAAGCTGCGCTGGCGGGAGCGCGGCACGCGCGCGCACTTCGAGCGGCTGTGCGAGGTGCGGCAACTGCTGGAGATTCGGCATCGGCTGATCGTGCCCCGGCTTGCGGGCATGAGCGCCGCAGGCGTCTACCGCTGCGAGAACAGTACGCTGCAGGTGGCGTGGGATCTCGGAGCGCCCGGCACTCGGCTGCACCTGCTGGCGCACTTCGGCGATGGGCCCGTGGCGGGCTTGGCTGCGCCGCCCGGCAAGGCGATCCACAGCGAGAGCGCTACCGTCCAAGAGGGCGCGATGCGCCTGGAGCGCGGCGCCGTGCACGTGACGCTGGAGGATCCGCCGGGTGTCGTATGAAGCAAGCGCGCCGCCGATCGCCGTCACCGATGAACTCGCGCGCCTGTGCGGGCACCACGGCATCGCCACCGGCTATTTCGACGCATTCGGACGGCGCCGAGAAGTTGGCGCGCGCAGCCTGATCGCGCTGCTGGCCGAGTTCGGCGTGCGGCTCGGCGATGTGGCGGAAGCCGGCCCCGCGCTCGAAGCAGCACGGCAGGCGGATCATGCCGAGTCGCTGCCGCCGGTTGTGGTCGTACAGGTACCGACGACCGGATGGCCGGTGCGGCTGCGGATTGCGCCTTCGATGAGGCGCGTGCGCTGGCAGATCAGCGACGGGTGCGGAACCGTGCTGGAAGGCGAAGGCGACGTGGGTGCCGAAGAAGCGACGCCTGGCGAGCGCATCCTGCAGATGCCTGTCGCGCTCGAAGCCGGCTACTACCGGCTGCGCGTCGAAGGCCTGCCCGGCGAGACGCTGGTGCTGGCCACGCCGGGCCATTGCTACCGCCCGCCGGCCGTGCAGGACGCAGGCCGCGTGTGGGGCGTGGCCGTGCAGCTCTACGGCCTGCGCTCGCCGCGCAACTGGGGCATCGGCGATTTCGGCGATCTGGAGGACCTGGCCGTGCGGGTGGCGGGGCAGGGCGCCGATCTCATCGGACTCAATCCGCTGCATGCGCTGTTTGCGGGCACGCCGGAACATGCCAGCCCGTACAGCCCGTCGTCGCGGCAGCAGCTCAACGTGCTCTGCATCGACGTCGAGGCCGTCGATGGCTTCCCGGACTGCGCGGCCGCGCGGGAAAAGGTCGGCTCGCCGGATTTCCAGCAGCGCCTGGCCATGCTGCGCNCCGCGCCGCTGGTCGACTACGCCGGCGTGGCCGCGGTGAAGTTCGAAGTGCTGGAGCTGCTGTTCGCGCATTTCTGCGAGCGCCACCTGCCGCCNGAAGGCGAGCCCGATGAAGCGGGCAGGGCCTTCCTTGACTTCGTCGCCCGGCGCGGCGANGCCTTGCGGCGGCATGCCGTGTTCGAGACCTTGCNCGCTCACTTCCTTTCCACCGACAACGGNTCGGGAGACTGGCATTCATGGCCGGCCGCATGGCGCGACCCGGAATCCGCCGAAGTCGCTGCGTTCGCACGGGTGCATGCGGGGCGGGTGTGCTTTCACCAGTACCTGCAATGGGTGGCCGACCGGCAGCTCTCGCACGTCGCGGCGCGCTGCCGCGTGCTCGGCATGGGCGTGGGCCTCTACACGGACCTGGCGGTATCCGTCGATCGCGCGGGCTCCGATGCCTGGTCCTTCCAGCACGGCTTNGCCGAGAACGCCAGCATCGGCGCGCCACCGGACGAGTTCAACCCGGCCGGCCAGCGCTGGGGGCTGCCGCCGCTGAGGCCNGGCGGNCTGCGCGCCGACGGCTATCGCTTCTTCATCGAGACGCTGCGCGCCAGCATGCGCGGCGCGGGCGCCNTGCGCATCGACCANGCGATGGGACTGATGCGGCTGTTCTGGATTCCACCGGGGTGCGGCGCGGCCGAGGGCGCGTACGTCTACTACCCGCTGGAGGAGATGCTCGCCATCGTTGCGATCGAAAGCCACCGGCAGCGCTGCATGGTGGTGGGCGAGGATCTCGGCACCGTCGAGGACGCGGTGCGCGAAGGACTCGCGCGCGCGGACGTGCTCTCGTACCGGCTGCTCTATTTCGAACAGCGGCAGGGCGGCGGCTTCAAGGCCCCTGCCGATTACCCGCCGGCCGCGCTGGTCGCGATCAGCACGCACGACCTGGCAACCTTCGCGGGCTGGTGGACGGNCGCCGATCTGCGCGAGCGGCTGGCGCTGNGCCTGTTTCCCGATCCGGCGATCTTCGACAAGCNGCTGGCGGACCGCATGCGCGAGCGCGTCGAGCTGATGCNGTCGCTGCAGCATNCGGGCCTGCTGTCGCGCGAGGAAATGGCGGAGGCGGCCGGCCTTGCNATGCCTTCGCAGCGCCTGGTGGAGGCGGCGCATGCCTTCCTGGCCCGCACGCCGTCGGCGCTGATGATGGTGCAGCTGGAAGACGTGGCCGGCACTGTCGAGCAGGCCAACATGCCGGGCACCGTCGACGAACACCCCAACTGGCGCCGCAAGCTGGCGCAGCCGGTCGCGGCGCTGGCGCAGAGCGATCGGATGCACGGCCTGGCGCGCCTGCTGCGCGAGGAACGGCCACGACAGCCTCGGAANGAANCGCCAGCCGGCCNGCGGGCGCGCATTCCACGCGCCACCTACAGATTGCAGTTCCACAAGGACTTCGGCTTCGACGACGCGATCCGCGTGCTGCCGTACCTCGCGAAGCTGGGCGTGAGCCATGTCTATTGCTCGCCGATACAGCGCGCCCGCCCGGGCAGCACGCACGGCTACGACGTGGTCGCGCATGCGGAGATCAACCCCGAACTGGGCGGCGCCGAAGGCTTCGCGCGCTTCGTCGACGCGCTGAAGGCCAACGGCCTCGGGCAGCTTCTGGACATGGTGCCCAACCACATGGGCGTGTTCGGCGCCGACAACGCATGGTGGATGGACGTGCTGGAAAACGGCCCTGCCTCGCTTTTCGCCCAGCACTTCGACATCGACTGGCAGCCGCTGAACCCCGAGCTGGCCGGCAAGGTGCTGCTGCCGGTGCTGGGCGGGCACTACGGCGAGACGCTGGACGGCGGCGAGCTGGTCTTGCGCTTCGAGGAAGCGGCGGGCGGCTTCGCCGTCCGCTATTTCGAGCATCGCTTCC